>Ga0208041_1000296_pt1 | contig 56160 bp, 54 predicted proteins | sample AD_SCU002_MetaG_FD_184453 | JGI IMG/M metagenome (GOLD analysis project Ga0208041, IMG submission 184453) | Active sludge microbial communities of municipal wastewater-treating anaerobic digesters from China - AD_SCU002_MetaG (SPAdes) (version 2) | ecosystem: Engineered > Bioreactor > Anaerobic...
AGTTCGGCGGGCCGAAGGGGACGGGAGCGCTGTATATCCGACGGAAAACCCGGATCGGGACGTTCATGGACGGCGGGGCGCAGGAGCGCGGCCGCCGGGCCGGGACCGAGAACGTCCCCGGGATCGTCGGGATGGGGCGGGCGATCGAGCTTGCGGTCGGTGAGATGCCGCAGAACGCCCCCCGGCTCGCCGCGATGCGCGATCGGCTGATCCGGGGGATCCTCGACGCCGTCCCGGATACCCGGCTGAACGGCCACCCGACTGAGCGGCTTGCAAACAACGTCAACGTCGCGTTCCGCTACGTCGAGGGGGAGTCGATCCTGCTCATGCTCGACGCCCTCGGCATCGCGGCCTCGACCGGGAGCGCCTGCACCTCGGCGTCGCTTGAGCCCTCGCACGTCCTCACGGCCTGCGGCCTTCCGCCCGAACACGCCCACGGCTCGCTCCGGCTCACCCTCGGCCACCGGAACACCGAGGAGGACGTCGACTACGTCCTCGAAGTGCTGCCCGGCATCATCGGGCGGCTGCGGGAGATCTCGCCGCTCACCCCGGAACGTTAACGAGTGATCATAATGTACAGCGAACAGGTTATGGACCATTTTATGAACCCCCGCAACATGGGGGAGATCCCGGATGCGAACGGTGTCGGCGAGGTCGGAAACCCGACCTGCGGCGACATCATGCGGATAACCCTCCGGATCGAAGATGACCGGATCGTGGATGCGAAATTCAAGACCTTCGGGTGCGCCGCCGCCATCGCGTCGAGTTCGATGGCCACAGAACTGATCCGGGGAAAGACCCTCGACGAGGCGCTGGCGGTCACCAACCGGGCGGTCGCCGAGGCGCTGGAGGGGCTGCCTCCCCAGAAACTCCACTGCTCGGTCCTCGCCGAAGAAGGGATCCACAAGGCGATCGACGACTACCGGGCGCGGCAGGGTGCGCCTGAGGCGAGCGGAGGATAACCGTATGCTCACCGAGCAGGAACGGGAACGTTACGCCCGGCAGATCCTCCTCTTCGGCGAGGAAGGGCAGGAGCGGCTGAAGAAGGCGAAGGTCTTCATCGCCGGAGCAGGTGGTCTCGGCTGCCCGATCGCCCTCTATCTTGCCGTCGCCGGTGTCGGGGAGATCCGCCTTGTGGACCGGGATACTGTGGACCGGACCAACCTGAACCGGCAGGTCCTCCACTGGGAGAAGGATCTCGGCATGCCGAAGGTCCGGTCCGCAGAGGCGAAACTCCGGGAGGCAAACCCGGATATCCGCATCAAGGCCGTTGCGACGACTATCGACGAGACGAACGCCCGGGACATGGTCACCGGTGCCGACCTGATCGTGGACGCGATGGACAACTTTCCCACCCGCTACCTCCTGAACCGGGAGGCGCTCCGATCCGGCGTGCCGCTTATCCATGGTGCCATCCGGGGATTCGACGGCCAGGTGGCGACGATCGTCCCCGGCCGGACGGCCTGCCTCGAGTGCATCTTCCCGGAGGCCCCGCCGGCCGAGGTCTTCCCGGTCGTCGGGACGACGCCGGGGATCATCGGCCTCATCCAGGCGAACGAGGCGATCAAGTATATCACCGGTGCCGGGGACCTCCTCGCCGGCCGGCTCCTCATCTGGGACGGGCTTGCGGCGACGCTTGAGACGTTTACCGTAGAACCGCGGCCGGACTGCCCCGTCTGCGGCGGGGAGATGCGGCCATGAAGATCCGGGTGAAGGCGTTCGCCCGGTTCCGGGAGATCCTCGGGAGCGACCTCGCTATCGAGGTCCCCGACGGGGCGACGATGGCAGCGGTTCTCGCCGCGCTCCGGGACCGTGCCGGGGACGAAAGCGATGCAATCTTCGACGAGGCCGGGGCGCTCAGGACGCATGTCGTCCTGATGCGAAACGGGAAGCGGGTGAAGAGAGACGACTCCGATGCCCTCGCGGACGGGGACGAGGTCGCCCTCTTCCCGCCGGTCGCGGGCGGATGAGGGGGTATAAGGCCATGATTGGCATTACCAGGGATGTGATCGACGCGGGCGCGATGATCGAGGCGGCGAAGAGGCCGGGCATGGGCGCTCTGGTCACCTTCTGCGGCGTCGTCAGGGACGACAGCGGGGTGGAGCGGATGGAACTGGAGGTCTACGAAGAGGTCGCGGTCCGTGAACTGGCGGCTATCCGCGACGAGGCGATGCAGAAATACCCGATCGAATCGGTGGATATCGTCCACCGTGTGGGCACTCTTTCGGTCGGTGAGACCATTCTCCTCATCGTCGTCGGCGCCGGGCACCGGAAAGAGGCATTCGCTGCCTGTGAATACATCATCGACCGGCTCAAGCAGACCGTCCCGATCTGGAAGAAGGAGTTCTACCGGGACGGTGAGCGGTGGGTGCCGGGGGAATACGTCGACTGATCCCCTCCGCCCGGGGTGAACCTTTTCTCCTGCCGGGCGCAAGAGATCGATGATGAACGACGACCTGAAGGCAGCCCTCCTCGAGCGGTGCCGGCGGATGGAGATCCCGCTCGTCGGGGTCGCGAGCACGGAACGGTGGGAGCACCCGCCGTTCCTGCCCTGGATGCCGGAAGAGTTCTACCCGCAGTCGATCTTTCCCGAAGCACGGTCGGTGATCGTCATCGGCCTTCCCGTCCACCTCCCGGTGCTCGAGACCTCTCCCTCGATCTATTACCACGAACTGTATAAGACCGTCAACACCCTGCTCGACCAGTATACCTACCGGCTCACCACCTTCCTCAACGACGAGGGCTACCCCTCGGTCTTCGTCCCCCGTGACGGCTACGGAAGCGTCGAGGTGCTCAAAAAGAACCCCGTTGCCTTCTTCTCACACCGGCACGCCGCGTTCCTCGCCGGGCTCGGGACCTTCGGCGTGAACAACACCCTCCTCACCCCCGAGTATGGGCCCCGGGTCCGGTTCGGTTCGGTCTTTTCCGCCGCGGACCTCCCGCCCGACCCCCTGCTCGCGGAGGACCTCTGCACCCGGTGCATGCTCTGCGTCGAGGCCTGCCCCACGGGCGCGCTCGACGAGCGGGACTACCCCGAAGGCCTCACCGATAAAGCGGCCTGTGCCGCAAACAGCGCCGATCTCGCCCGGCGCCACATCTCCCCCTGCGGGATCTGCATCAGGGTCTGTCCGGTGGGGAAGGACCGGCGGCACTACGGCCGGACCGCCCCCGCCGGCGACGACGAACCCCGCCGCCGGGCCCGGGAGCATGTGCGGAAGTACGGCGGACTCTGACCCGCCATAAAAAAAAGGTTATTCTCTTCTCATCCTGCCCATCAGCCGGTCCATCATCTCCGGCGCCCGGTCGCGCAGGCCGAGCCCGATGATGATGGCGATCGCCGCACCGAGTCCGAGTCCGACTCCCCATGCGATCGGGACGATGAAGACATAGATGATCGAGAGGTCGAGCAGGAGTTGCTGGAGCGCGAGGATGGCGACGACGAAGTAGAGAAATGCCCGGAGCAACATCGCGATCAATCCGAAGCCCTGGATCTGCTGCGTCTCTCCCATGTGCGTGAGGAGGTCGATCAGCCAGTCGATCAGGATGAATCCAGCGACCAGGATGATGATGAACGCGAGGATGTTCGGGATGTAGGCCACGATTGCTGCGACAGCCAGTGTGAGCGCCGGAATCTGCAGAACGCTGACTGCTGCAAGGATAGCGATAAGATAGATGAACCAGCGGACGATGAGATCGAAGAGGCGACTTATGTTTGTTCCTGACCGCTCAATCTGCTGGCCGACCGATGTCTTCCGGAGCGCGTCGTCGACACCGAGGCGGTCAAGAACCTCGGAGACGACTCTGCCGAGAATTCGCCCGAGGATCCAGCCGATGATCAGGATAACGATCGCTGCAATGAGGTTTGGTAGAAACAGAATAACGTTACGGGCCAGTTCTTCAACCGGCTCAAATGGCGCCAATACCTGCGCCGTGAGGTCTCCATTTGCCACGGTATATCACCGGGGAAGGATATGGCAGGTACTATATAAAGTTTGATGAGCCCGCCCCCTCCCCGGCGTCCGGGGCTCCGCGGCCGGAACCCCTGCCATTCCGGTAGCGGGAGGATCTACTCCGCGATCCCCGCAGCCGCCGGGATCCGGGAGCGCCCGGTATAACGGTACATCAGGGCGAGGACCGCCGGCATGACGACGATCGCGCCTATGAGCGAGAACCCGACGGTGATGACCGTCACGATCCCGAAGTTGCTGATGATATTGAAGGACGAGAACGTGAGCGCCGAGAACCCGAAGACCGTCGTCAGCCCCGATACCGTGATGGCTGTCCCGATCTTCTGGACGGCGGTCTGGATTGCGTCGAGGAACTCCGTGCCCCGGCTGAGTTCCTCCTCGCACCGCTCCATGATCAGGATGGTATACTCGGACGCGACGCCGATCGTCATAGAGCCGAGGACGGCAGTCAGCGGCGTGTAGTCGAGACCGAGGAGGTACATGATCGCCCCGTTCCAGCCCACGATGAAGACGATCGGAATGACCGGCGAGACGGCGCCGAACTTCCGATAGACCAGGATCAGGAAGCCGAGGATGAAAGCGAACCCGATCACGGTCATATACGACCTCGAATCACTGATATCATCCATGACGGCGGCAAACATCTCCATCTGGCCGGTGATCCTCACGGTCACGCCGGCTGGCGGTTTGTTCCACACTACATCGTCCTGTATCTTTCTGACCTGGTCGCGGGCGACACTCATCTCCATATCGACCGTCGAGAACTCAAGCACCGCCTCCAGGTTTCCATTGAGGTAACGCTTCAGGGTCGCCTCCGGAATCCGGGCAATGACACCATCAACCTCCCGCTCGGTTGCGGGGAGCACTCCGTTGTTGTACTGCCTGACCAGGGTCGCGATGCTGGCGACGCCGGTGATCTTGTCGTTATGCTCCTGCTCGTAGGCCCCGAACTGATCTATCCAGATGAGTGTCTCCGGGGAGAGGACGTCGTCCGCCAGCACGACGACGGGGATGGTGCTCGTCGACCCCATGACCCGGGTGAGTTTCTCAAGAGAGAGCAGGGCAGGCATATCGCCGGGAACGAAGGTCTTCTCGTCTGCGCTGACGGGGACGCTCTGGTCGAGGTAGAACCCTCCTGCCGCCACAATTGCAAAGAGCAGGATGACCGGAACCGGGTACTTTGCGACGGTGTAGGCGAGCCGCCCGAGGAGGCGGTCGTAGCGCTCGATGAGGGAACTCCCGGATTCGGGGGTGGGCTCGGCGGCTGCAGCCTCCATCCTCGGCCGGTAACGGGTGACGATCGCAAAGACCGGGACGACGATCAGCGCCGCGACGTAGCAGGAGACGACCCCGATGGTGCAGACCATTCCGAAGTCGGCCACCATCGGAACCGGCGCAAAGAACATCGCGATGAACCCGAGCGCCGTCGACGACATGGCGATCAGGATCGACGGCCCCATCTGGGTGACGGTGGCCCATACGGCCTCGGGTATCGTGCCGCGTCGGATCTCCTCGTCGAAGCGTGCGTGGAGCTGGATCGCGTAATCGATCCCGATCCCGATCAGCACCGGGAACGCCCCGACCACCACCATGCTGATGGGAATACCAAAGAGGCCCATGAGCCCGAAGGTCATGATGAGCCCGACGGCCACGATCCCGACCGGAAGAAGCCGGTATCTGACGTGGGAGAAGAGGAACACCACCGCGAAGACCATCAGGATCATGGCCACCAGGATCAGCATGCCCGTCTCGGATCCCATCGCCTCGCCCATCTCCAGCGAGAACGCAGGGTTGCCCGAGACCGTGACCGTGAGCCCCGCCGGGGGCTCCGATATGGCGACGATGGACTTGATGTTCCCGACAACCTGCTGCTGCGCCTCCATGGTGACGCCGGGTTCAAGGGCGATGACGCTGATCGTCATCAGGTCCGAGGGGAGCATCCTCTCAACCATCTCCGGGGGAGCCTGGCCGATGATCACGTTGATCTCCGCTTTGGACGACGGCAGGGTGCCGCCGTTTGCCTGCTTCAGGAGATCGACGACGCCGGAGACGCTATCGACGTAGCGTTCGTTCCTGAGATCCTCCTGGAGATGGTCGATATACCTGAGGATCTCGGGACTCCGGACACTGTCCGTCTCGTAGAGGAGCATGATCGCGTCGGAACCGTAGGTCTCGGCGTAGTGGTTCAGGAGCGCGCCGCGCGGGGTGGTCTTGTCGAGGTAGGCGTCGTCGCCGGTCTCCATCGAGACCAGCGAGAGTCCGAAGCACGCCACGAGGAAGACGGCCAGGGCGATGCCGGCGACGGTCCAGGTATGGTTGTTGATGGCGGCGGCAAGCCATTCATAGGGGTTCTTCATGCGGGCTCCTCCGGCATGCTCGTCCCGTACTCGCCGATGATCGCGACGGTTACCGCGTGGGCGACTTCAGCCCGGACCTGGTTGGTCTCCTCAAAAAACGGTTCCTCGTATGACCCCTCTGGACGTACGGGGCATCGACGTTGTTCATCAGAGCACCGGCAAGATCCGGTGTTACAGGGAATTATGTAACTCACGTCTCTCCTCGCTATAAGTGGCTCATCTGTTGGGGTACTGTTTCTGTGGGACCGGAGATGAACTTACTGCAACCCCCGGCAGAAAGAGACATCACAGTCCGGTTCGCGTGCGCTTCCCATACCGATCTCTAATCCCCGCAGGATCAACAACCAGCAGCTCGCGAAGAAAGTGAGCATCAGCAAAGCCACCGCAATCGAGCACCTGCGAAAGGCAGAGGCGCGGCTCATCGCCACGCTCCCTGGCGGGCACCGACGGCAGATCCGGCCTCTCCCGGCAACGCCGGAAGAAAAATAGGGTTCTGGGGTCCGACGGCAGGCAGCCCGGTGTTCCCTATGGGGGTGAAGTGCAGCGCCCGGGGTATCAGTCCGCGACTCCGGCTCCTGCCTGAACCTGAGCCCGGGGGCTCCCCGCGTGGCGGTACATGATCGAGAGCACCGCCGGCAGCGCGATGATCGCGCCCACGAGCGAGAACCCGATGGTGATGACCGTCACGACCCCGAAGTTGCTGATGATGTTGAACGTCGAGACGGTGAGCGCCGCAAACCCGGAGATCGTCGCCACCCCGGATACCGTGATGGCCATCCCGATCTTCTGAACGGCGGTCTGGATGGCTTCGAGGTAACCCACGCCTTTTGCAAGTTCCTCCTCGCACCGCTCCATGATCACGATGGTATACTCCGAGGCCACGCCGATGCTCATCGATCCGAGGACGGCGGTCAGCGGCGTGTAGTCGAGGCCGAGGAAGTACATGATCCCCCCGCACCAGCCTACGACGAAGGCGATCGGGACGAGCGGCGATACGGCCCCGATTCTCCGGTAGACGAGGAGCAGGAACCCGAGGATGAAGGCGAACCCGAGTACGGTCATGAACGTCTTGGAGTCGGCGATATCGTCCATGAGGGCGGTGAACATCTCTCCGCTGCCGGTGATCCTCACCGTCGCGCCCGCGGGGGGATCGTTCCAGGCTATGTCGCTCCGGATCCCCTCGATGAAAGACTTCATGGCGTTCATTTCCATCGCGACCGTCGAGAACTCGAGGGCCGCCTCCATATTCCCGTTGAGATAACTTTCCAGGGTCGATGCCGGGATCCGGGCGACGACGGCGTCAGCCTCCGCACTTGTTTCGGGCAGGACTCCGCCGTTGTAGTCCCGGATCAGGGTTGCGATGCTCGTAACCCCGGTCATCTTGTCGTTCTGTTCGACCTCATACGTCCCGAAACGGTCGATCCAGGCGAGCATCTCCGGGGAGAGGACATCGTCTGCGGTCACGATGACCGGAACGGTGCTCGTCGCTCCCATCGTCCGGGTGATCTTCTCCATGTCCTGGAGGGCGGGCATCGTGTCGGGAACGAAGGTCTTCTCGTCTGCGCTGATGGGGACCTTCTCGTCGAGGTAGTACCCGCCTGCTGCAACGATGGCGAAGACCAGGAGAACGGGAAGCGGGCGTTTTGCAACGGTATAGGCCATCTTCCCGATGAAGTGCTCATACCGGAGAACGAGAGAATGCCCGGTCCCCGGGGCGGGGTTGACCGTCTGCGTCTCGTTCTTCGGCCGGTAGTTCGTGATGAGTCCAACGACCGGGATGATGATGAGCGCCGCAACGTAACAGGAGGCCACCCCGATGGCGCAGACCTTCCCGAAGTCGGCTATCATCGGCACCGGTGTAAAAAACATCGCGATGAACCCGAGCGCCGTCGCCGTCATCGCGATCAGGATCGACGGCCCCATCTGCGTGATGGTGGTCCATACGGCCTCCGGGAGGGGGGAGTGCCGTGCCTCCTCATCGAACCGGGCCTGAAACTGGATCGCGTAGTCGATCCCGACCCCGATCAGCACCGGGAACGCCGCAATCACTACCATGCTGACCGGGATGCCGAAGATGCCCATGAACCCGAAGGTCAGGATGAGCCCGACGGCCACGACCCCGATGGGGAGGAGGCGGTAGCGGACGTGGGAGAAGAGGAGCATCACCGCGATGGTCATGAAGATCATGGCCACAAGGATCAGCGTGCCCATCTCTGCCCCCATCGCCTCGCCCATCTCCTTTGAGAACGCCGGGGTCCCCGAGACCGTGACCGAGACGCCCGGCGGGGGCTCTGATATACTGATGATGGTCTCGATGTTTTCGAGGACCTGCCCCTGGACCTGCGTAGAGACGCCCGGTTCGAGGGCAATGACGCTGATCGTCATCATGTCCGAGGGCAGCACCCGCTCGACCATCTCCGGCGGGGCCATCTCGATGATCGTGTTGATCTCCGCCATGGACGGCGGCAGGGTGCCGCCGTTCGCCTGTTTCAAAAGATCGACGACGCCGGAGACTTCGTCGACGTAACGCTCGTTCCTGAGGTCTTCCTGGAGACGGTCGATGTACCTGAGTGCATCGGGGTTCCTGACGCTGTCGGCCTCGTAGATGAGCATGATCGCGTCGGAGCCGTAGGTATCTTTGTAGTGGGCGAGGAGAGCGCCGCGGGGAGTGTCTTTGTCGATGTAGGTGTCGTCGCCGGTCTCCATCGTCACCATCGTGAGCCCGAAGAGCGCCAGGACGAAGACGGCCACGGCAACCCCGGCGACGGTCCAGGTGTGGTTGTTGATGGCGTTTGCAAGCCACTCGTAGGGGTTCTTCATGCAGGCCCCTCCGTCATGCCTGTCCCGTACTCACCGATGATAGCGAGCGTCACGGCGCGGGCGATCCCGATCTCGTCTCCGGGGGCGGTTCCGATCCCGTACTCCTCGGCGGTACGCCGGAGTTTCACGGGGTCGAGGATCCTGTAGCCGCGGCCCGCATCACCGGACTTCACCGCCGCTGCCGTCAGGACGGACGAGAGCAGGGATGCTGTGGCCTCTTCTTCCATGGCAAGACGGTGGAGCAGAGCCACGAGCCGCCGGTAATCTGCGGGCGGGAGAAACCCGGCCTCGGTCCAGACCTGGTCGGTCTCCTCAAAAACTGGTTCCTTGCAGGAACGGTTCCCGCTGGCCGGCCTCCGGCACACCGGGTCATCGGGGCCGCGACGGGACCCTGTGGTATACGTTGTTGTGCAGTTCACGTCTCTCCTCGCTATAAACGATTTATTTTATCGGAGTAGTTGTTTCGAAGGGTCAATCATGAATTTAGTGCAACTCAGGAGAGGGCTTGTCCCGCGCTACGATTCCGGGGTCGGATCCCCCGCGGAATCTTGTGGGACCAATCATCTGGCGGGGTTCGCCCGGGATCAGCGTTGAGATAGGAAGGACGTTCTGGTGCTGTGCGGGCAGCGGCCCGGCCACACCCGGGCCTGCCCCGGATACCTGTCAGGGCATGATTATGACGGATCTCCCGGTTCTGTTTCGACGGTATCCGATCTTCTCGATTCAGGTGGTATCGCTTCTGCGTGCTGTTCTCACCAGTCCTCACTGCAGGCGCTCTGACGGTGCCTCCCGGCAGGGGACGGTCGTGCGAGGAGGTTACCTCTCTCGCTGATCTATCTCTTCCCCAGCAACCTATATGTCTGTTGCAACTTAAAAGAGTTGCAATGGCGAATGCGATCATCGACGGGCTCCGTGCCCTCGGGATGAACGAGTACGAGGCGAGCGTCTACTCAACGCTTGTCGGGCTGCAGAAGGCGACCGCACGGGACATCCACGAGATGAGCAGGGTTCCCCGGGGCCGGATCTACGATATACTAAACGATCTGGCCCGGCGGGGGTTCATCGGTGTGGAAGAAGGCTCTCCGGCGTCCTACTACGTGCTCGACATCGATGTGGTCTTTGACCGGCTCAAAGACGATTACATCCGTTCTCTTGAAGAGACGCGCGAGGCATTGAAGAACCTCTCGGTCAAACCGCGCCTTTCCCCGGACTCGTTCTTCATCCTCCGGAGCGGGTGGGCCATCGAGAACCATATCTCCGCGCTCTTCCGGCGGGTGAAGAGGAGCATGGTGGTCCTCTGCTACAACCCTGAGTTCCTCCGGAGGTATTACACCATCATCAAGCCGCTGGAGCGGAAGATCGACCTCTACGTGGTCGTGCGGAAGAGGGAGGAATGTGCCGATATCAACCTCCCGATCTACGAGGCCAGGGGGACCGTGATGGAGCTCCTGAACACCCGGCCGGTGAACGAGTCGGTGATGGAGGGTCTCAGGAGGGATGAGTGCGCGATCCTGGTCGACGGCCGGGATTTTTTCGCCATCGCCACTGCGGGGTCCGGGCGGTATGCGGTGATCGGGTCGGACATGCCGATCATCGGGTATCTGCAGAAGACGATCGTCGAGCGGCTCGAGGAGGTGTGAGGGGATATCGGTCCCGCCCCTCACGAGTTCTCCGGGTTTGCGACCCTCCCTGCGAAGAGGATCGTGCCGGAGTCCTCCTCGACGATCATGAAGACGAACGGGTGGTCCGCCCGGAAGACAGGGGTGGTATCTTCGAGCGGCATACTCACCAGGTTCACGACGACCCCGGTCGCCGCCGCTGCCTCGGTCCCCTCCTCGTTCACGTCGACGAAGGCCTTATGGACGACATCGCTGACGAAGAGATCCCGCGTCCCGTCCATCCCGGAGAGGTCGGCGTCACCGGTGAAGGCCGTCGGCATCCCCATCGCCGCAAGCGCCGGGGGCAGATTGTACTCAGTTTCAAGCGTGAACTTCGGGAAGTAGACTTTGACCCTCTGCGAATCCAGCGAATTCCGGAGTTCTGCAACCATATCGGCATCGAGCCTCTCCTCGACGGCCATCAGGTTGTCGCCTTTCGGGAGGAGGACGAGCATCGAGAGCCCGGTCCCGTCGCCGTGGGTATACGGGAGTTCGAGCGCCTGGAGGGTCTCAGTCTCTGTATACCGGTAGACCGCGTCCTCGTCCGTCCGCTGCATCATCCGGACCTGCACGGTCTCGTTCGGCCCGACCCTGAACTCCTCATCCGTCGTTTCATTCGGGTCGAACTGCTCGGCCCAGGTCCCCTTGAAGTAGATGGCGTTCGTGATCACGAGCCGGGTCAGCGCATCGATCGAGCCCGCCGGGAGGAGGTCGCGGATCTTCTCTTCGGTCTGTTCCTCCACCCACCGGTTGATGGTCGCACGCGATCCGTCGGGGTTGTTCCTGAAGTCGAGGTTCGTTACGTTCGCCCCGTACCACTGAGCGGCCGCGTCAACGTACTCCGGGAGGAACTGATAAGTCTCCTCCGCCCAGAGGGCGTTTGCGGTCCGGAGCGTGTAGTTGTCGCTCCCGCGGTTGAGGCGGGCGTCGGTCGCGGCAAATCCTTCCCGCATGAGGGTCCTGTTCGCCGGGAAGTGGAGGACCGACCGGATCTCGTCGGCGGTCGTGCCGCGGGCGCCCTCATAGGTGATCGCCAGGGCCGATGATATGCTGTAAGGCGAGAAGAAGATGTTCTTGCCGGACGAATCGGGCGAGCCCGCGAGGTGCCGGTAGAGGTCGAACGCGAACCGGTTGTTCCCCTTCGCTACGCTGCCGTTGTCGTCCGGCGGCTCCTGCCCCTCCGGTGGGGCGGAGTCCGCAGACGTTGTTCCCTGCGCATCGATGCACCCGGCAGCGATGCTGCCGAGCACGACGAGGGAAGCCAGGAGCAGTATGCCGATACTCTCTCTGTTCATGGAGTGCGATATGGCACCGGGGATAGTTATGCCTGACGTTTTTCGAAGCCTCGCCCTTCAGACCGGCATCATCACAACACGGCCCCCTTCGAGCTCCGCACGGTGCTCCGGCGTCCCGATGGGGGCGTGGCCCGGGATCGGCTTCCCTTCGGCATAGGCTATGTAGAGGGCGCTGTTGATAAGGCCGATGTGGGTGAACGCCTGGGGGAAGTTCCCCAGGAACGCTCCCGTCGCCGGGTCGAACTGCTCCGGGTAGAGCCCCACGTGGTTTGCGCGGTCGACCATCCGGCTAAAGAGCGACCGGGCCTCATCGATGCGGCCGGAGAGGGCGAGGCAGTCGATGAGCCAGAAGGTGCAGAGCCCAAACGCCCCTTCCCTGCCGGGGAGGCCGTCGTCAGCCCGGTAACGGTAGACGAGACCGTTCTCCGTCAGCCCCTCGATCGTCGCATCAATCGTCCCCTCTACCCGGTCGTCATCGAACGGGAGGAACTCCAGCAGCGGGATGCGGAGGTTCGCAGCATCGAGGTCCTTTGAGCCGTAGGACTGGACGAACGCGCCCACCTCCGCATCGTAACCCTGTTCGAGGACCTGCCGCCGGATCGCGGCGGCGTTGCGGGCCCACCGATCCCGGTCTCCCCGGAGGCCGTACCGGTCGGTGAGGTGGACCGCCCGGTCGAGGGCAACCCAGAGCATCACCTTCGAGTAGACGTAGTGGCGCGGCTCGCTGCGGATCTCCCAGATCCCGTAATCGGGCTCTTTCCAGAGGGAACACGCCTCGTCGGCGACCCTGGAGAGAAACGCCATCTCTTTCTCCGGGAGTTTGTGCCCCCGGCGGGCGAGCTCGTAGGCGGTGTTGAGGAGCTCGCCGTAGATCTCAAGTTGCAGCTGGACGGCGGCGCCGTTCCCGATCCTGACCGGGCGCGAGCCCCGGTAGCCCTCAAGGTGGAGGAGATCCTCTTCGTCGAGGTCGGTCCACCCGTGGATGCTGTACATGAGCCGGAGCCCGCGGCCTTCGCCGGCCTGCATCTCCGAGACCCGCTCCATCCAGGAGAGAAGTTCGATCGCCTCCGCCCCGTGGCCGAGGGCGATGAGCGCCTGGGCCGTCATGGCCGAGTCGCGGATCCAGGCAAAGCGGTAGTCCCAGTTCCGCACGCCCCCGATATCCTCCGGGAGCGATGTCGTCGGTGCGGCGGCGATCGCACCCGTCGCGGCGTTCGTCAGCAGTTTGAGGGCAAGTTCGGACCTGACGAGGAGCGGGAGGAGGTCGCCCGCCCACTCCCTCGCGCGGCCGGCCCCGCTCCCGTAGGCCCAGGTCCGCCAGACCTCCGCGGTCTGTTCCTCGACCGACCCCGCATCGTCGGGCCGGTAGGTCAGGTCTTCGGTCCCCCACCGGGCTATCAGGACGCGCCGGTCGCCTTCCCGCATTGGGATCTCCGCCCGGAGGGTGTGTCCGCCCTCTCCCTCCTCGACCTTCCCGGCCTCCTCGATACCGAAGAGCGTCATGTCGTCTCTCCCGTCGGTTGCAAACCAGCCGCCGGGGATCCGCGAGATGCCGGTCGTCCCCCGGGCATAGTCGAACCGGGGCGACCACTCCACCGCCGCCTCCACGCTTCCGCCGGCGCACTCAAGGATGCGGTAGAGTTCGGGCGGGGCGAACGAACCTGCCCGCCCCTCGATATCCCCGAAGAGCGGCATCAGGTCGGTCACGACGAGCTTCCCCGTTTCACCGGAGAACTCCGTCCTGAGGATGTTGGTCTCCCCGGCATACCGCTGCCGCCCGCTCCCGGTCCCCGGGACCGATACCCTGAACCTGCCGCCCCGCCGGGCGTCGAGCAGGGCGGCAAAGACGCTTGTCCGGTCGAGGTAGGGGTAACAGCACCAGTCGATCGAGCCGTCGGTCCCGACGAGCGCCGCTGTCCTGAGGTTGCCGATGACGGCGTAGTCGCCGATGGGTTTGTAGTCTCCCATGCGGTCACCCGGAGAGCGCGGGGAGAACCTCGCGCCCGAAGTCCTCGATGAACTCAACCTGGCTCCGGTTCACGTTGTGGAGGTAGAGATGCGTAAAGCCGAGATCGATATCGGTCCTGAGCCACCGGATGTGCTTCTCCAGGTCCGCGGAGACGCGGATCTTCTCAAAGACCTTTGCCGGATCGGCAAACTCCCCGATAGCCGCAAACTGCTCCGGCGTCCGGAGGGTCTCGAGCACCGTCGCCGGGAAGACGTTCGCCCGCCACTGGTCCCACGCGCCGTTCCGGGCCTCCCCGTCGTCTCGCGCGTAGGAGAGGTCCACCTTGAGGTGCATCGGTTTCCCCTCCCCGCCGCCGCGCCGGAACGCGTTGACGACCTCCGCAAGTTCGTCTTCCGGCATCGCGACGGTGATGAGGCCGTCTGCCCACCCGCCGACCCATGCCGCGGTCGCGGGCGTCAGGGCGGCGCCGACGAGGAGCGGCGGCTCTGCCGGCCGGGTGTGGAGGCGGGCGTTGACGGTGCGGGCCGGGGTATCGGCGGTGACCGTCTCCCCCGCCCAGAGCCGCCGCATGAGGGTGGCGGCCGCGAGGAGCCGGGCGTTCCTCGCCCCTTTCTCCGGCCAGACCTCTCCGGTGATGCTCTCGTTGAGGGCCTGGCCGCTCCCGACGGCGATCCAGAACCGGCCGCGAAACATCTCGGCGAGCGTCGCCGCCGCCTGGGCGATGATCGCCGGGTGGTAGCGGTAACCCGGCGCACAGACGACCCCGGCCGGAAGCGAGGTCGCCTGGAGAGCGGCGCCGAGCCACGACCACGCGAACCCGCTCTCTCCCTGGGCAGGGGTCCAGGGGTTGAAGTGGTCCGAAGAGAGGAGCGCCCGAAACCCGGCGTCTTCTGCCTTCTGTGCGAGAGAAAGAAGCATGCCCGGGGGGAACTGCTCGTGGGATGCGTGGTATCCGATCGTCACGTTCTGTCTCATGTGCGCCTCCTGTCGGCCGTAGACTGCGCACCCGGGTATAAAAAGGGGGTGCCCGGCCGTGTTCGGGGTTCAGGCGAGGAACTCGGTTGCGATGTAGTATACCGAGAACGCCGCAAAGAAGATCCCGACGGCGATCGTCAGGATCACGATGGGGAGGGACGGCCGGAACTCGACCGGGAGCGTTCGCCGGTTCAGGTAGACCGTCATGAAGGCGACGACCGGGATCTGGATCGCCTCGACGATCCCCGCGATGGCGAGGGCGGTCACCGGTTCGAGCTGGACGAGGATGAAGATGAACGGCACGACGCCCATCAGACCGAGCAGGTAGACGTAGCGGTAGAACCGCATCGAGACCCACCGCCCCGTCGCTCTTGCCTGGCGGGCGATGAAGATCGAGCCCTGGCCAAGCATCCGGGTCCAGCCGTCGAGGTTGGCGACGAGGGTGCTCCAGAAGGCGAAGAACGCGGCCAGGATCATCAGCCAGGTTCCCGGCGCTCCCCAGACGTCGCCGAGGAGGACCGAGAGGACCGCGGTCACTTCCGGGCCCTCGGGGAGGAGGCCCTGCGGCCGGAGGAGCTCCGCACCCAGGATGAGGAGGGCGACGAGCAGGAGGAGGACGATGCCGGCCGCGATGACCGTGGATACGGTCATCAGCCTGAGCCAGTCCTGCATATGCTCCTTCTCGCTCCGGGAGAGGTGTGCGATCTCCGGCAGCCCTTCCTCCTCGATGACCCTCTCCTCCCCGCCTCGCCGGTGCACGGTGTAGTAGGCGGCGCCGTAGCCCCGGGCCGTGAGCCAGTAGGAGTACCATATGAGGCCCGCGGCCCCGGACATCACGAACCCGAGCCAGGGGAGGAGTTCGGCGTAGACGACGTCTTCGGGGAGGGCCGGGACGAGGCCGGCAGCGAGCGGGGCGATGCCGGGGAAGACGAAGCCCGCGGTCGTTACCAGGGCGACGATGATCGCGAGCGCCATGACGATCGACGTCAGTTCCACGCCCCGGTACCTGCCGAAGAAGACGAGGGCGAGCGAGACTAAGAGGACGATGGCCGCCCAGAGCGTGAAGCTCCCCGGAAGGGCGAGAATGACGGCCGAACCGGCCGCCCCCGCCATCCCGGTGATGGTGGTGACCGCAACGAGGAACTGGGGGAGCACGATGAGCCAGATCCCCCAGTTCGCCGGTCCGGGGAGGTTCCTGATCCCCTGGAGGAGCGATCCCCCCGTCACGACCGCGTAGCGCCCGATCTCGATGGAGAGCACGGTCTTTAAGAATATCGCAAGGATGAGCGTCCAGAGGACGGAGTAGCCGTAGAGCGAGGCTATCCGGGGGGTGAAGAGGAGTTCGCCGGTCGCGATGGCCGAGATCATCCATATGATCGCCGGCCCCATCCATCCGAGGATCTCCCGTCCGCGGGGAGCCGGGGGGACGACGGTATGGTCTTCGTCTGCCATGTGGTGTCAGCCTCCCTGACCGGGGTGAGCGGTCATGGGTATGCATAAGTCTTCCTGCCGGTGATCGTTGTGGGGTCCCCGGGCGGAGAAAAAGAGGGGGGCACAGCCTCCGCCGGCGGCTGCCTGCCGGGGGAGATGAGCATGATGCCGTTCGCCGTGCTCGGTGTCGATGCTCCTCCTGGGGCAGGATTGCGAAGGGAGGCCCGGTGGCCTGACCCCGGAACGCCGGCGAAGTGCTGCACCGGAACACCTATGAGCATGTCCGGGGAACAGCCCCGGGACTGCTTATGGTCCTGAGAGTGTTATGGCGCAGCCGTTTCCGGTGTGATGCTCCATGGTAGTGATGCCCGATACCCTCGTTGCGCTCCTCAAAGACTGGCATTCGGTCCCCGTCGCGACCACCGGGGCCGACGGGATGCCCAATGTCGCGGCGAAGTCGGTCATGGTCAGGGATCCCGAGACCATCGTCTGGGGCGAGCTCTATTTCATGCAGACCTACGAGAACCTCATGCGGCACCCGGTCGCGCTCTGTGTCTGGGAACGGACCCCGCCGTTCACCGCGTACCAGGTGAAGGGGAGGGTGGTGATCCACAGGGACGACGAGGTGACGGCGGCGCTTGACAGGAAGGTCTGGGCCGGACACCCTGAGGAGTTCGCGACTCGCACAGAGGGGATGGCAGCGGTCGTCCTCACGGTCGAGGAGATCTACGACCAGACTCCCCGGCTTGAGGCAGCAGGAAAGCGGATCGCATAAGTCTTATGGGTGAGTTTGACGAGTCGGAACGACTACGATCCCCGGGTTGGTGCCGTGAACGCTTCTCCCGTGCAGGTGAGGTCAGAAAGAGGCTATTGAACTATCCGGGAAGAGAATCAGAACAGAAATAATAAGGCCAGGGCCGAGATTCGAACCCGGGTCGAGGGATCCACAGTCCCTTAGGATGACCGACTACCCCACCCTGGCAAGGTACTCATTATAGTTGGTAGTCGGATTTGATTAAGGTATCTCTTCACTGTGCCTGCATCACACGCTGTTCCGGGGGTCACGGACACACGACCGGTCGCAGGGTGCGATGGACCGAACGTCCGGAGCTTGAGAAGCCATCAGGCTTCGGGGCAGGAGTTTGAGCACCCCTGGGTGCGAAGTGCGACGGTTTGTTTGAACCGGAGTTTGAGCACCCTTGGGTGCGAACGTTCGGAGCATGAGAAGACTGAAGATCTTCGAGCGATGAGGTGAATTATTAATAGACTCCATGTTCTATAACGTACCAGTGTTCCGGGCGCCGAGCGAAGCCCCGGGGGTAGGGGAATCGCCCAGACTCTGGCGTGATTAGGAAAAAATGGCCAATATTCCTGTTTTTTTGGGTTTATTCGTCCAGACTTCATATACCGGAAGGTGATTATTATGGCAAAGCAACCAACGATCAGGACCCCCATTGTCTGCGTGATGGGCCACGTAGACCACGGCAAGACGTCGCTCCTGGACAGGATCCGGGGCTCGTCCGTGGTATCGACCGAAGAGGGCGCGATCACGCAGCACATCGGCGCCACGCTCGTCCCCATCGATGCGATCACCCGCATGGGCGGAGCCTTAAGCAAGGTCAGCGTCAACGTCCCCGGCCTCCTCTTCATCGATACCCCCGGGCACCATGCCTTCACCACCCTCCGTGCGCGCGGCGGGGCGCTCGCCGACATGGCGATCGTCGTCGTGGACATCAACGAGGGCTTCCGTCCTCAGACGATCGAAGCCCTCCAGATCCTGCGCAACTACAAGACACCGTTCGTCATCGCGGCGAACAAAGTCGACCGCATCCACGGCTGGCGTGTCCAGGGGGGCCAGCCGTTCATGAAGACGTTTGCGCAGCAGAACGAGCGTGTCCAGGGCACACTCGAGACGAAGGTCTACGAACTCGTCGGGAAACTCTCCGATCTCGGGTTCAACTCCGAACGGTTCGACCGGGTCTCGGACTTTGCACGGAACATCTGCATCGTCCCCACAAGCGCTCTCACCGGCGAAGGCATCCCCGACATCCTTATGGTACTGATCGGGCTTGCCCAGCGTTACATGACCGAGAGCCTCAGGGTCAGCGCCGACGGCCCCGGTGCCGGCACCGTCCTTGAGGTGAAAGAGGAGCGGGGACTCGGGATGACGCTCGACGTCATCCTCTACGACGGCACTCTCAAGGTCGGGGACGAGATCGTCGTCGCGGGCAACGACCAGATCATCGAGACGAAGGTGCGTTCCCTCCTACAGCCCCGGCCGATGAAGGAGATCCTGATCGAGGAGCGGTTCGAGCGGGTCAAGTCGATCACCGCCGCCGCCGGGATCAAGGTCGCCGCCCCGAAACTCGACGGCGTCATCGCGGGTTCCCCCCTCCGGGCCATCCGGGGGGCCAATCGGGACGAGATGATCGAGATGGTCCGGCACGAGGTCCAGGACATCCAGGTGAACCTCGCCGATGTCGGGGTCATCATCCGGGCGGATACCATCGGCGCTCTCGAAGCGCTCTCAAAAGAACTCGAAAGCCACCAGATCCAGGTGATGCGGGCCACCGTCGGGCCGGTCACCCGCCACGACGTCATCGAGGCGGGAACGATCAAAGACCCTCTCTACAGTGCGATCATCGCCTTCAACACCCCGGTCCTGCCGGACGCGGTCGACACCCTGGAGGACGCCTTGATGTCCCATGTCCACGTATTCGAGGGCGGGGTCATCTACCAGCTCATCGACGACTACATCGAGTGGCGCGAGGAAAAGAAGCAGGAACTCGAGCGGCAGCAGTTCGAGAAACTGGTGATGCCCGCCAAGATCCGGATCCTCCCGAACTGCGTCTTCCGGCAGAGCAACCCCGCGGTGGTCGGCGTCCGGGTCCTTGGCGGGAAACTCCAGAGCGGTGTCGACCTGGCCCTCCCGAACGGCAAAAAAGTGGGCCGCATCAAGCAGATCCAGGCGAAGAACGAGACGGTCCAGGAAGCGGAGGCGGGCAAAGAGGTCGCGATCTCGATCGAGGGCCCTACCGTCGGCCGCCAGATCAACGTCGATGACGACCTCTACGTGGACATACCCGAGCGGCACGTCAAGATCATCGAGCGGGAGATGCTCGACCACTTAAGCTCGAGCCTGCGGGAGACACTCGAAGAGTTCACCATCCTCAGGCGCCGGGAAGATCCCTTCTGGGGGAAGTGAACCGCTCCGCCCCCATGCGGCCCCCCTCCCCCGGCCGGGATCTCCGATCAACCTCGTGAAGGTAGAATATTAATATCATATTCTCAAATTGTATAGGTACTTTCGAAGGAGTCGAAAACAATGGCAGATTTCAAAATTATCCTATCAGACCCGGAGACCGGGCATGCATACAAGATCGATGCGACCGGCCCCGCAGCAGGAGCACTCATCGGCAAGCGCATCGGTGACGAGATCGACGGGGGCATCTTCGGCCTTGCAGGCTACATGATCCAGATCACCGGCGGCACAGACAAGACCGGCATTCCCGCGCGCCGCGACCTTCCCGGGCCGGCACGGAGAAGACTCCTCCTCTCCAAGGGTGTCGGGTTCCACCCGGTTATGGACGGGGAGCGCCGCAGGAAGTCGGTGCGTGGAAACGAGATCAGCACCGACTTCGTCCAGATCAATGCCGCCGTAAAGCAGAGCGGCGCAAAACCATTAGCCGAATACTTCAGCCAGCCCGAGGCGGCGGCTGAATAATCAGCGCCTCTTTTTTTAGAATTGTTCTGTCCCCGGAGTGGAGGCTCTCTCCCGGGTTGCCGCATCCCGTACCCACGGTGCGCGAATCCTTTCCCCGCTCCTTGCGAATAACCGCGGGCAACCGGTACATCGCCCCGTAGTGGGGGCGCGGATGGCGCCAGGAGCCCGGACGCCATCCGTCCGGCACCTACCTCAACTTTGCAACCGACTTCTCCAGGGCGGGCAGTTTGTCCTCGAATGCCACCCCATACTTCTTCGCGAGGATGACCGCCGCCGCCTCCGCCCGGAGGTTGCCGTCGAAGTGGTCGGCCACGACCCGGTGGAGCTCCGCGAAGACCTCCTGCGGCGGCTTTCCCGTCGTGGCGGCGACCCGCCCGATCAGGTCCTCGTAGGGGCTCTCGGCAGCGAGAACCTCGGAGGTGGGCTTGAACCCGAGCGGTATCGAGACCTCCGCGACATCGAAGAGCGGCCGGATGGTCCCCCCGTCCACCTCGACGAGCCCCTCCGCCGTCGCCCGCTCCAGGAGCTGGTTCGCCTGCTCCTTGTTCATCCACTTCCGGTCGATGGCGATATAGAAGACGAACTCGCTTCGCTGAAGCCGCTCTTTGCGCATGTGCTTGAACGGTGCAGCAACCGCAATCCTGACGCTCACTCGCAGGCACCCTTGAGAAGTCGTCGCAGGTCCATCGCATCCAGGTCGCCGAGGCGGCCGTCCTTGGCCACGTAACATTCCGTCACCGGACCCCTGTCGACGATACGGAGGAAAAAGACATTCTCCGAGACCGGCAGCCTTTTTTCAGGCGTAAGAAGCGTTCTCTGCAGATCGACCCGGAAGTCTGCCGTCTCGCTGACCTTCTCGGAGAACGGTTTGAGGGCGTCGAGGTCCAGGAACTGCGTCCGCCCGTCCGCGACCTGGAAGAGGATCCGTTCCTTGACGAGACCGTCAACTCCCCGCACGGTCGTATGAGTGTCGTGCATCCGGGCTATACAGGCGAGGACGTCCTGGAACGGCCGGACGAGCTCGAAATCGAGGTCGATGGACTGGGGAAAGCGATGATATATCCTGCGCATCACTAGAACTGAGGTCTGCGGAACGTAAAAAGGATATGATCCCGTCGCGGCACAAAGGTTTTTGGCATACTCCCGCCCCCTGCATCCGTATGACGGACCACCTTACCCTCCTGCAGATGAACGACTCACACGGGTATCTGGATCTGCACCCGGAACTCTTCTATGCCGCGGGCCTGCCGGAGTACCGGATGGCGGGCGGCTATGCCCGGATAGCCGCACTCTTCGAGGAGATCCGCGATGCGCGGCGGGAGCAGGTGTTCGCGTTTGACTGCGGCGACACCATTCACGGGACCTACCCTGCCGTTCGGTCGAAGGGCGAGGCGCTCGTCCCGGTGCTGAACGCCCTCCGCCTCGATGCCATGACCGCCCACTGGGAGTTCGCCTACGGCCCGGAGCAGTTCAGGAGGATTACCCGCGCCCTCGACTACCCGATGCTCGCCGTCAACTGCTACGACGATGCGACCGGCGACCTCGTCTTCCCGCCGTATACGGTCTGCGAGACCGATGGCCTCGCGGTGGGCGTCATCGGGATCGCCGCCACCATCGTCGACAAGGTGATGCCGGAGTCCTTCTCGAAAGGAATCCACTTCACCCTGGGGAATGAGGAACTCCCGGGGCAGATCGCTCATCTTCGCGACGAGGAAGGGGTGGACCTCGTCGTGGTGGTCTCTCACCTCGGTTTCCCGCAGGAGGTGAAACTTGCCGGGGAAGTGGACGGGATTGACGTCCTCCTCTCCGGGCACACCCACAACCGCCTCTTCGAGCCCGCGGTCGTCAACGACACGATCCTCATCCAGTCCGGCTGCCACGGCTCTTTCCTCGGCCGGCTCGATCTGACGGTCGAGAACCGGCGGGTGAAGCGTTACTCCCACGAACTGATCATCGTCGGGGAGGAGATCCGGCCTGATCCGGAAGTCGTCGACCTGGTCGCGGGAGCCGTGGACCCGCACCGCGAGCGTCTCTCGCGGGTCGTCGGGGAGACCCGGACCGCCCTCAACCGGAATTCGGTCCTTGAAGCCACGATGGACAACCTCCTCCTGCAGGCGATCTGTGACGCCACGGGCACCCAGATGGCCTTCTCGAACGGCTGGCGTTACGGTGCCCCGGTGCCGCCGGGCCCGGTGACGGCAAACGATCTCTGGAACATCATCCCGGTCAATCCCCCGGTCTCGACGGTCGAGGTCACGGGACAGGAACTCCGGGCGATGATGGAGGAGAACCTGGAGCGGACCTTTGCGCGCGATCCCTACCAGCAGATGGGGGGGTACGTGAAGCGGTGTATGGGGGTCAAACTCTACTGCAAGCTTGAGAACCCACCCGGTCTCCGGATCCAGGAGTTCTTTGCGGGCGGTCGGAGGCTCGACCCGGACGCCGTCTACCGGGCTGCGTTTGTCACCGGGCAGGGCGTGCCGGCGAAGTACGGGAAGAACCGGGAGAACCTTGATATCCGGGCAATCGAGGCGCTCGAACGTTACCTCTCACGTGGCCCCGCGAGCGCAGAACTTCGCGGGAGCGTGATGGCGATATGACGCCGCCGAAGGTCGTCGTCTCGACGAGCACGAGAAGGTGCCTCTTGTCTGAGAGAATGTACAGAACCTCATCGGCGACCTTGAGGGTGTCGAGGTCGAGGTGGTCACCCATGCCGGCGGGGTGGAGGGGCTCCGCACCGGCACCTCTCATACGGCGCTCCTGGAAGAGTTCGCGGAGAGCGGTGTCCGGTTCGTGGTCTGTGAGAATACCCTCCACTCCCGGAACATCCCGCGCAGCGATTTTCCCGGGTACATCGGGACCGTCCCGTCCGCGATCGTGGAGCTGATTGTCAGGCAGGCCGAAGGCTGGTGTTACCTCAAGCCGTGAAAAAAAGAGTATTATGCGATCAGGACAGCGTTGACGACGCCGTCCTGGCCGGGTCTGCTGACGATGCGCGCGCGGCCCATCTCGGTCCTGATGATGGCGCCCTTGGTCAGGAGGTTCCGCCGGACGTAGTTGGGGTTCGCGCTGTTCGCCTCGACCGTCTCGATCTTTACTTTCTGGGTCGTGCCCTTCGCAGGGTCTGCGACCGTCGCGTAGTCGAGCCGGAGTGCCCGGACCTTCAGGTTGCCCCCGTAGGAGCGGACAACTTTCTTACGTTCTTCACCGATGTGCGTCTCTGCCGGAGCTCTTCCGATCTCCGACCGCATCTTGCCCCGGGAGGTGTGGTAGCGCCCACCCGACGGCTTCCGTACTGATCTTCCTTGCCACTGCATGTGACCACCGTAATATACTCTGTAGAGGACGCGATATCCCAGGGGATAGCAATCTCTCGTTAAAGTGCTATAACTATTCGAGACCGGGATATTTAACCCTGCTGATCACGCGAGGATCGCATCGAGCAGTGCCTCGAGCCCCTCACCGGTCTTCATGTTCGTCTTAAAGACCTGCATCTCCGGGTTGTAGCGGTGCATATCCCGCTCCATCCTGTCGAGGTCGGCACCGACGAACCCGGCGAGATCGATCTTGTTAATGACGCCGATGGTGCTGCCGCGAAACATCATCGGGTGCTTGTTCACCACGTCGTCTCCTTCGGTGGAACTGACGATGACGATCCGCTTCTCGGCGCCCAGCCGGAAGTCGGTCGGGCAGACCATGTTGCCGACGTTCTCGATGAAGAGAACGTCGATCTCGTCGAGCGGCAGGTGCTCGATGGCGTGCTCGACGAGGTGGGCGTCGAGGTGGCATTCCTTCCCGGTGTTCGCATTGTAGGCCGGAACCCCTGCAGCGACGATCCGCTGGAAGTCGTCGTCGCCGTAGACGTCCCCGGCGATGGCGCCGGCGCGAAGCCCCCGCTCCCTGATCCTTGGTGCGAGCCGCTCGATCAGGGCGGTCTTTCCGGACCCGATAGCGCCGAGGAGGTCGAACGCCCGGATGCCATGAGCCTTGAGGTGGTCCGCGTTGGCGTCTGCTATGCGGTTGTTGACGTCGTAAATGTCCTTCTCCACATGGACGTCGATATGGTGCATGGTACGTAATGTGATCATGATCTGTTTATAGGTTAACACTCAAACCCTACGGCAATGAGCGCAGAACGCATCCTGTACCCCTGTTACTTCAACACCGCGTTAAAGCGGCGTGAGGGACGCCGCGTCGCGAAGAATCTCGGCGCAAAGTCCGCGGATATCGCCGCCATCGAGGCGGTCCTGCGGAAGATGAAGGTCCCGCACCGGGTAGAGGAGCACCACCATCCCGCCCGGTGGGCCGAGCGCGAGGGCCGGATCGTGGCGGAGTGGGAAGGGAGCAAGGAAGACCTGATCCGGAAGGTTGCCGGTGGTCTTTCCGGCCGGAAGTGACCGGGATGTATGACCTGCACACCCACACCATCTTCTCCGACGGTGAACTCCTCCCGACCGAACTCGTGCGCCGGGCTGCCGTGCTCGGCTACGATACCCTCGCCATCACCGACCACGCGGATGCCTCGAACCTCGCGCACCTGGTTGAGGCGGTCGCCGAAGTCCGGGATTCGGCGCGATATTACGGCGTTGAACTGCTTGTCGGGGTGGAGCTCACCCACGTCCCGCCCTCCCTGATCCCGGCGCTTGCGCGCGATGCAAAACGGCGCGGTGCCGATATCGTCGTGGTCCACGGCGAGACGGTGATGGAGCCCGTCGCCCCGGGGACGAACCGCGCTGCCTGCACGTGCGAGTACGTGGACGTCCTCGGCCACCCCGGGCTCATAACGATTGAGGATGCCCGCGCAGCCGCAGAGCATGGGATAGCACTTGAGATCACCTCCCGCGCGGGGCATAACCGGACCAACGGCCATGTGGTGCGGACGGCGCGGGAGGCCGGTTGTCCTCTCACGGTCGATTCCGATACGCATGTGCCGTCCGATCTGATGTCGACGGAGGCGCGTTGGACTGTTGCGCTCGGCGCAGGGCTGACGGAGGCGGAATCCCGGGAGATTCTTTCCCCGGATATAAAACGGCTTCTCCAGAAAGAAGATGGGGTATTTATAATTTAGCAAAACGATTTTATACTCCAGGGGTCAATATATATATGTTACTAAATACTTCCAACTATAGTATCCCCTAGAGGTTGCAGTTTGCGGTTAATCGGACGTTCTGTAAGTGTTTGTGGTAATCGCTTGTTAATCTTGCGATGTGATGCTGCACAGTTGCCACGCCTCTACGGTGAGGCTGTGGATCGCCGGTTAAAACCCGTAGGGAAGGTAGTTGATATCTTTGGGAATATATCATCTCCCTATGCCGTAGTCCTCTGCTACAGTGGCTGTTCGGTGCAGGTTGGCGAGAAAATCTTTGCAAAATAGGTGTAAATTCGATGGCAGAAGTAGAAAAACTTAAGCAGCTGCAGTTGCAGCGCGAGGCCCTGAAGAAGAGGGGGGAGCAGAAGGTCAAGGAGACGGAGAAGAAGCGCACCGAGGAGAGCGTCCAGTCCGTCTGCCCCGAGTGCGGGAGCCGCCAGCTCGTCCACGACTACGAGCGTGCCGAGCTCGTCTGCCAGAACTGCGGTCTCGTCCTTGACGAGGAGTTCATCGATCGCGGCCCCGAGTGGCGTGCCTTCGACCATGACCAGCGGATGAAGCGGTCCCGTGTCGGCGCACCGATGACCTTCACGATCCACGACAAGGGTCTCTCGACGATGATCGACTGGAGGAACCGTGACTCCTACGGTCGTGCGATCTCGAGTAAGAACCGTGCCCAGCTCTACCGGCTCCGGAAGTGGCAGCGGCGTATCCGGGTCTCGAACGCGACCGAGCGGAACCTGGCGTTCGCGCTCTCGGAACTGGACCGGATGGCGTCCGCGCTCGGCCTGCCCCGGAACGTGCGCGAGACCGCGGCGGTGGTCTACCGTGACGCTGTGGACAAGAACCTGATCCGCGGCCGGAGTATCGAAGGGGTTGCGGCGGCCGCGCTGTATGCGGCATGCCGGCAGTGCAGCGTGCCCCGGACGCTCGATGAGATCGCCGAAGTCTCCCGGGTATCGAGGAAGGAGATCGGGCGCACCTACCGGTTCATCTCGCGCGAGCTTGGATTGAAGCTCCTGCCGACGTCCCCGATCGATTACGTACCGCGCTTCTGCTCGGGCCTGAACCTGAAGGGTGAGGTCCAGAGCCGGGCGGTCGAGATCCTCCGGCAGGCCGGAGAACGCGAACTTACGAGCGGCAGAGGGCCAACGGGCGTCGCTGCTGCCGCCATTTACATCTCCTCGATCCTCGGCGGAGAGCGGCGCACCCAGCGCGAAGTTGCCGAGGTTGCGGGCGTGACCGAGGTCACGATCAGGAACAGATATAAGGAACTGGCAGAAAAATTAGATATCGAGATCATACTCTGATCTCCTATCTTTGGGCTCGTAGATCAGGGGTAGATCGCTACGTTCGCAACGTAGAGGCCGCGGGTTCAAATCCCGCCGGGTCCACTCTTCTTGTTTTCCGTTGAACTTTTCCCGCTACGTTTTTCTTGAGTTCATAGGCGACCGCAGGTCGCCGGGGGTGTCGAGAGGGGCGGAGCCCCTTCGGTCCGCAAAAGTAGAGGCCGCGGGTTCAAATCCCGCCGGGTCCACTCTTCTTGTTTTCCGTTGAACTTTTCCCGCTACGTTTTTCTTGAGTTCATAGGCGACCGCAGGTCGCCGGGGGTGTCGAGAGGGGCGGAGCCCCTTCGGTCCGCAAAAGTAGAGGCCGCGGGTTCAAATCCCGCCGGGTCCACTCTTCTTGTTTTCCGTTGAACTTTTCCCGCTACGTTTTTCTTGAGTTCATAGGCGACCGCAGGTCGCCGGGGGTGTCGAGAGGGGCGCAGCCCCATCGTTTCGGAAAAGACCGATCTCCCTGTCCTTTTGCCAGGAAGCCGTGTTGCCTCCCCCGGTGGTAGCGGGCTGCGTGTTCATTGCACCCGTGCCCACGACGGCGTCTCCGGCAGCACCAGCATGAACCCCGTCGTGCCGTTCAGCGAGACGTCTGCGGACGCCTTGTTCGAGTAGGGGTTGACATAGGTCTCAAGCATCACCGGTCTCCCCGTTCCGTCCTGCCGGACGATCCTGAGGTCCCACTGGGAATAACCCGCGTCCCGGACCGCCGCGTCGGAGACAAACCAGTTCCCCACCGGGAAACAGCACGATTCGACGTCGTTCCTGTAGTAGAGGGTCAGTTTGCCGCGAACGTCGGCGTCGCCCGCATCGAACTGCCAGTGCCGGTCGATACCGGGGTTGAACGGCGTCCGGCCCACCGTAGCGGTGATTGTGCCCGGCTCCGTCACGTTAACGACTTCGAGGCTCGCGATCACCCATCCCCCGGGATCGGTGAAGTAGACGGTACTCTCCTCCGGGTCGGCCGGCAGCTCGACCGAGGCGGTATAGTAGTCCCCGGTGCCGGGCACGATCGCTCGCCGGAGGAACTGGTGCCGGAGCCGCACAAAGTCCTGTATCGCTTCGGTGTGGTATACCAGGTAACCAATATCGCCGTGATGGTTCTGCGGGTGAAGCACGAACGCGTCCTCCCCCGGCGTGATGTTCAGCCTCTCCCCGATCGTCTCCTCGTGGAGGGCAACCTGGCCGGCATAGTAGTCTTCGGTGAAGACATCGTCCATCAGGAAGAGGATGCGGGCCTCAAGCCGCTCGCGAAGCTCGGGGGTCTGGAGGAACTTCGCCACCAGATCGTTCTCCCACCCGGTTGCTATCGGCGACTCATACCCGAAGTAGTCGTTGACCGTGGTGCCCCTGCGGGTATGCGTGCCGAACGTGAGGTCCTTGTCCCAGGGTATGACTATCCACCCGGCGTCCGGATTGGCGGTGTCCAGGTAGAGCCAGTAGTCGTCGCCGAACGAGTCGACGTCGCCGATGAGATAATGAATCGCCAGCCAGTCGATGAAGTTCTCCTCATCGAACCGCTGGATAAACCCCTCTTCAAACTCCGGGCCGGCAGGGGTCCGGTAGACCCAGGAGACGAGGTCCCGGACCGCCTCCCAGTCCGGGTCGCCCCGGCTGTCCATGGTCGCTTCGAGGAAGGCTTCCGGGTCGTCCTGCTTGTCGATGGGAAACCCGAAGACCGAGGGGCGGTTGACCTCCGGCAGGTAGTAATGGTTCCGGAAATCGTCGGCGACCAGGGTCCCGGCGGGGTTTAAGCCGTTGCTTGCGAGCAGATCGCCGTCGACCCGCTCCGCGTGAACATACAGGCCTTCATAAATTCCATTGATGTAGAGGTCGAAATACTTCGTCCTCGGCGCCGGTTGGTCCAGAACACGGAAGAGATCCATCGCGAGCCTCTCCCGCATCATCGTGGGATCAGTGTAGGTGGCCTTCAGGTTCATGGTGCTGCTGCCGAAGAGGAACTCCTGGGGGCCGGCAAAAAGGATGTTGAACGATTTTTTGGGCAGTTCCCGTGAGGAGGTGCCCCGGAACCGCACTCCTTCAAGTTCAATATCCTCGCCGTCAGGAGAGAGCCGCACATAACCGCCCAGCCGTTCGTCTGACTCGTCGCCACGGGTATAGAGGTCGAGGAGGTCCTCCTCGTCCATGAAGAGGTAGAGGTCCTGTACGCCTGAATCCCGCCCGGTCGTATCCTCGTATCCCGCCACTGCGGGTATGGTAGAGGCAACTGCGAAGATCACGAAGAGTATGCCGGCCATTAGCCGCGCTGCTGGACGTACTGCCATGCCGTGCAGACATACGTCAGGCGGTATTAATCTTCCCGCATCGCTGCAGCACCACGGATGGCCGGGGAGAGGACGGGGATTCCGGGAGGCACCCCTCGTCCCTACTTCTTCCCCTGCTGCCGGGCGATCCGTTCTTCGGCCTTCTTTGAGGTCTCGTGTTCTGCCCGCGGCGTCGGGGTCTCGGGTGCCCCCGGCGGGCGGCTTTTCTCCCGGCCTTCGTCGCCGAGCTCGGACGGGACCGGGCTGTAGACGATATCGGTCCCCTTATCTTCGAACGGGATCTCCTCATCAGGCCGGTCTTCCCGCTTTCTTCTCTCTTCCTGTGCCACCTGCATCACTTCCCTGACGGTCCCGGCAACCCCGCTGGAACCGCCCGGGTGCTGCTCGGTCCGGGTACGTGAAAGCCCTGCCGGTGAAGGGGAGATCCCCCTCTCCCGCGTCGTTTACCGGCGCCGGGAGAGGCCGCGGGCCGCGCCGGCCGCAACGGCGATGATCCCGATGAGGGCGCCCGCTCCCCCGGCCTCTGTGGGCGTTGCTGTGGGCGTGGCGTTCTCCGCAGGCGTTGCCGTCGTTGCCGCCGGCACCTCGGCCGTCCTGAAGATGAACGCCTGCTCTCCGGCGCCCGCAGCGAGATAATCGCCGCTCCCGGAGAGAGCGACCGCCGTCACGGGTGCACCGGCATCAAACGACCACCGTTCCGCCCCACCTCCGGTGAAGAGGTGCACGGACCCGGCGGCGGTCCCGGCCGCGACAATTTCGCCCCGCCGGGATATCCCGACGGTGAGGACGTCGCTTCCCGTCCGGTTCTGCCAGGCGAGTCCCTGGCGAGGCCGGTAACACTCCAGATCGCCTCCCTCCTTCCCGACGGCCACGAGTTGCCCGTCAGCAGAGAGGGCGAGCGTGAGGATGGGTGCTCCGGTCTGCACCGCCCAGGGGAGCCCCCCGGCCCTGCCGTAGACCTGGAGGACACGGCCCCGGCTTCCGGCGGCGACGACCGATCCGTCACGGGAGACGTCGACCGCGGTGACCGCACCCCGGGCGAGCCCCTGCCACATGAGGTTCCCCTGCCTGCCGAAGAAGTGGACGGCGCCGTTATCGCTTCCGGCGACGATGTAGTTCCCGTCGGCAGCGAATGCGACGGACGACACGATTGTGTTGGCCCCCGTCGAGAAGTTCCAGTCTTCCAGACCCTGGTAGTCGAAGAGCGTGACGCGGTTGCTCCCCGCCGCGAGGAACTTGCCGTCTCCCGGGAATGAGAGATCGCGGACGGGTCCTGCGACGCTCCCGGTCCAGTAGCGGTTGCCGCTCCGCTCGTCGAGGACGAGCACGTCGCCCGCACCGGTCCCGGCGGCCACGTAGTTTCTGGCGTCCGCAACGGCGACTGCCGTCACCGGGCTCCCGGCACTCATGTTCCAGGCGACCGTGCCGTCCTGTTGCAGGCAGATAATACCTCCCCCTTCGGTCCCCGCGAGCATATACCGGCCGTCTCCCGCGATCGCAACGTCGTTGACGGTGCTTCCCTCCGGTATGCTCCGGTACGATGCCTCCGCTCCTGCCGCTGCCGGGATCAGAACGGCGACGAGAACGATCATCACTGCTCCTCTCCACATGGTAACGCTCTTCTCCTGGTCTCTTCTTTCCCTGACCGACTCTTAATATCTTCCCCCGGACCTCCCGCGCAAGTTTGAAGGGGGCGGGTAGCGAATCACCCCTTCAGGTGAGTTCTACGACAGAACGTTCGGAGAGAGCGGTTGCCCGCTTCATGCAGGGCTGTAATTGTGCGCAGGCAGTCAGTTCGGTCTTCGCCCGCGACGCCGGGGTGCCGGAGGAAGTCATCCTCCGGGCGGCCACCGGGTTTGGGGGCGGAGTGGGGCATACGGGGGGCGCCTGCGGGGCCGTATCGGGCGCGGTCCTCGTGATCGGGCTCCTGTTCGGGAGCACCGGTCCTGAGGGAAAAGAGGCGAAGGAGCGGACCTACGCCGTCACGCAGGAGTTCATCGCCCGCTTCGTCCGGAAGCACGGGACCGTCTCATGCACCGGGCTCCTCGACTGCAATCTCTCGACCGACGAAGGGCTCGGCCGGGCCCGCGAGCAGGGTCTCACCCGGACCCTCTGCCCCGGGTACGTCCGGGATGTGGTGGAGATCCTCGAGAGGATGCTCTGAGCCGGGGGGATCACCCGGTGAACGTGCGGATCGCTGCGCCGAGGCGCCGGATCCCCTCGACGATCTCTTCTTCGCCTGCATTCGAGAAGTTCAGGCGCATCGCCGTGTCCCCACCCCCATCGACGTAGAACGCCCTGCCCGGCACGAACGCGACGTTCGCCCGGAGGGCGATCTCAAGGAGCCGCATGGTCGAGCAGCCCTCCGGGAGAGTGACCCAGAGGAACATCCCGCCATCCGGCCGGGTGTAGTGGGCGCCCTCCGGGAACTCCTCCTCGATCGCAGCGATCATCAGGTCGCGCTGTATGCGGTATGCCCGGGTGATCCGCTCGATATGAGCGTCGATATCGTTTGTCTCGACGTACCGGGCGATAATTCGCTGGGCAAGGGTGTTTGAGTGCAGGTCGGAGGCCTGCTTCGCCACGGTGATCTGCCCGAGGATCTCGTGGGGGCAAGCGACCCAGCCGATCCGCAGTCCGGGCGTGACGATCTTGGAGAAAGAACCGGTGATGATCGTCGCATCGTCGAGGTACTGCCTGACGGAAGGGAGGTGTCTCCCGTCGAACCGGAGTTCCCCGTAGGCGTCGTCTTCGACGAAGATCGTCCCGGTGTCGGCGAGTGCGGCAGCGATGGCACGCCGCTTCTCCTCTGAATAGGTGATTCCGGACGGGTTCTGCGCGTTCGGGACGCCGTAGAAGAGCCTGGCCGGCGTCTCCTCCAGCATCGCTTTCAGACAGTCGATATCAGGACCGTCGTCAAGAAGCGGCACGGGACGGAACGCGGATTCGTAGAGAGAGAATGCCTGGATCGCGCCGAGGTAGCCCGGCCGCTCGATGAAGACCGGATCGCCCGGGTCCAGAAAGACCTTCCCGATGAGGTCAAGGCACTGCTGGGAGCCGTTCGTGATCAGGATCTCGTCCGGGCCGACAGAGAGACCGAGGCGCTGCCGGTAGCGTTCGGCGATGAACTCCCGCAGCGGGAGATAGCCTTCGGTCGTGCTGTACTGCAGGGCTGCCCTCCCCGCATCCGCCATGACGTCTCGCGCGGCCGTCGCCAGTTCCTCAACGGCAAAGAGCGAGGGGTTCGGGAGCCCCCCTGCGAACGAGATGACCTCGGGCTTCTCAGTCATTTTGAGGATCTCGCGGATGAAGGATCGGGGCGTCTTTTCCATGCGCGAGGCAAAATAGTACGCCATACTCTCGTATCCTCTGTAACAAGTAATCTTTACGCTTCTATCCGGGATAATAGGTGCTGCCGGCGTCATTGCCGGGCGTCATCCCGTCTCTCACCGCCCGGCGGAGAGGAGGGCTTCCGCACGCACCCGGTACTCCCGGACGACATTTGCCGGCGAGGCTCCCTTCAGCGCCAGCGCCCGCCGCTCGACGAGGTGCCAGGAGAGGAACGCGAGAGCAAACGTCACGGCAAACGAGAGCCCGCCGAGTGCCGGGAGGAGGAGGGTGTTGCCCGCGGCCTGGATCAGCACCTGCTGGACCGGGTAGTGGTAGATGTAGATGCCGTAGGAGAAGTCACCCGATCTGCCGAAGGTGTTCAGAAACGGGACCGGTAGGTGTGCGGCGTAGAGGGTGAGGTAGGGGATGGCGATCACCCCGACGATGGCCGGGTAGGGCGTCAGGACTGAAGCGCCGAGTAGCAGGAGCAGCCCCCCGGCGATGACCGGCCGGTAGACGATCCGCTCACGGTGGAGGTAGAGGTAGGCGCCGATGATGAAGTAGAGGGTGAACCGGATCTTCGCCATCCGGGGGTCGTCGAACCAGGCCATCCACAGGAGGACGTTTACGGCGGCGAGGGCGAGGAGAGCGGACTTGCGCCACAGAAATCCGGCTATCCCGAGGACTGCGACGACACCGTACATCGCGACCTCGACGGGTATCGTCCAGAGCGAGCCGTTGACGTAGGTCCACGGGTTCTCCTGGAAGAGGCCTATGGCCGATCCGTTCTCAAAGAAGGGGATGGTGGCGAGCCCGGCCGGGGAGAAGAGGGCGGTAAAGTATTCCCCTATAGGTAGGGTCGTCATCAGTGGGCCGATGACGAAGAGCGTCAGGGCGATCGCGAGGACAAGGGCCGGGACCACCCGGAGGAACCGTTTCCAGGCGAACCGGAGCGGGGATGCGGTCGATTCCCAGCTTGCCGCGATCAGGTAGCCGCTGGTGACGAGGAGGGCTGCAAGCGCCCCCTGCCCGATGAGCACGAACGGGTCGGTGAGCCCTATGCCGACATAGCCGAGCCTGAGCGCGTAAGCGTGCGTGACGACGATTGCCGCCGCCGCAGCGAACCGCAGGAAGTCGAAGTTGTTCGAGAACCGGGCCCCGGCGCCCTGGCCCGCATGACGGGAACTGGTTCCACCCTCCGGGGCTGCTCCCGGGTGCTCTGTAATCATGGCGGTCTGATCCTTTCTCTCACCTGTACCGCGACAATCGTTAAATAATTAGCCAAATACTCTGCTCTATGGACCCACTGGTTGTCGCCGCGTTCGCCGTCGTCGCCCTGCTCGAGATCATCGTTCCGCTCGCGCTCGGCTACTGGTTTGTCAAACAGTTCGACCTCTCGTGGCGGGTCTTCGCGCTCGGGGCCCTCTTCTTCATCGTCGTGCAGGTCGTCCATGCCCCGCTCGTCCTGGTGACGCAGACGCCGCTCTACCTCGCTCTCCTGCCGTCCGGGACGACGGCGGCGCTTGCCGCCCTCGCAATCTACCTCGGCCTCATGGCCGGGCTCTTTGAGGAGGTCGGCCGCTACCTTGTCTATCGCTACCTTTTCGGACGGCAAAAGATTCCCCTCACCCGCGAGAACGGCCTCCTCTTCGGGACCGGGTGGGGCGGTGTCGAGAGCATGATCGTCGCGCTGGTCGTTCTCTCGGGCATGGTCTCCTACCTCCTCCTCACCGGCGACGGTGGGGGGATCCCCCTGCCCGACGACCCCCTCGTCCGGGCGGAGATCGAGGCCCTCCGCGCCCTCACCCCGCTCGATCTCCTGCCGGGACTCGCCGAACGGATGATGACGATCACCCTCCACATCGCCTGGTCGCTGATGGTGCTTGCCGCCGTCGTCTACGGCAAGAAAACGCTCCTCGTTCTTGCCATCCTCTGGCACGCCGCCGTGGACGCCGCCGCTGTCTATCTTGCACAGACGCAGGGCATCCTCGTGACCGAGGCGGTGGTCTTCGTCTTTGCGGTCATCGGCCTTGTGTATATCTTCTGGGAGTGGCGGCGGATGGGGGCAAGGGCCGCGTCCTAACCGGTCCACTCGTGCAGATAGCCCCTGCGTTCGAGCGGCCTTCCATCCACGAGGACCGTCTGCTCCACTATGACCTCGCCGATGACGCGGGCCTCGACCCCCGGGACCGGGAGGATTCCCGGCGGAGCGGTGAAGAGGAGCTCGAAGTCTCCCCCGCCGTAGAGCGCGAGTTCCCGCCCCTCGTCCTCCGGCACCCCTGCCGGGAGCGGAAGCCGGGCGGAATCGACGGCAAAGCCGCAGTCGTTCACGCTGAGGAGGTCGTAAAGCGAGAGAGCGAGGCCGTCGGAGATGTCCATCATCGCCGAGACCCCGGCCCGGGCGAGCGCCTGCCCCTCCCTCACCCGGGGCTGTGGTTCGAGGAGTTCTTTTAGATGCCTGTCGTAACCGGAGAGAGCGGCCTGGGCCTCGCCGAGCGTCCCGGTGACTGCGATGACGTCACCCGGCCGCGCCCCCCGACGCCGGACGAGGTGTTGTGGGGCGACGGCCCCAAGGCCCGTGCTCACGATCGTCAGTTCCCGGTGGGCGTCGAGATCCCCCCCGACAAGTTCGGCGCCGAACGCCGTGCAGCAGTCCCGTGCGCCTTCCATGATCCCGCGGAGGCGTTCCGGCCTATCAAGGCCGACCGCGAGGAGCACCTGGCCCGGCGCCGCGCCCATGCTCGCGACGTCCGAGAGCGTGACCGCCGTCGACATCCAGCCCGCCTGCCAGTCGGTCATCCCGGCGGGAAAATCGGTCGTCTCGTGGAGCATATCGGTGGTCGCGACCATGAGAAGGTCGCCGCAGGAGATGACGGCGCAGTCGTCTTCGAGCCGTTCCGGGTCGATAATCGTCCCGATCAGCCGGTGCAGGCCCCGTTCATCCACCGCGGCGCACCTCCTTCTCCCGCTCGCTCCGGTACTCCTTGAAGAGATACTCGACCCGTTCGGCCTCCTGCTCCCGCCGGAACTCTTTCTGCCCTTCCTCCCACTCGCCCATCGCCTCCTTGATACTCCGGGTCTTTGCCGCTCCGGTCCTGCCCCGGATCTCCGGTCCGACGGTCTCCGCGGGGAGAAGGGGGAGACCCGCCTCGCGGGCGACCCGGACCAGGTGCGGGTCGGGGGGCTCCTCCCCGTCGATGACCAGCGCCCGCACTCCTGCGCCTGCAAGGTCTTTGACCACGCCCCGGCCCCAGCCGTGAGCCCTCGGGACGTAGAGGACGTCGCCCGCCGAGATGCCGACCCCCTCCTGGAGGCCCCGCACTCCCTCGCGGGTGAGGGAGTCGAGCACCTTGAGCGGGGTGTAGTCCTCGGAGATCTCGATCTTTGCAACCGTCTGCATCCGCTCCAGGCGCTTCTTCAGCCGGCGGGACCGCCGCCGCTCACCCCGGAGTTGCTCGCGCAGGCTCTCGATCGTCGCGTCCTTCGTCGCCAGCTCCGCGTCCCGCCGGACCTTGCGTTCCGTCGCGGAACGGGCTCGCTGCAGGTCCTGCCGCAGGCGCTCCACCTTCCGGTCCCGTTCCCGGAGGTCTCCCTGGAGTTCCTGGACATAGGTCCGGAGCCTTTTCACCATCCCATCGAGCGCCATCACCCGCTCGTCCTCGACCGGACGCTCCGGAACGGCCTCGGCGGGGGGTGCCGCCGGTTTTTCCGGCGGTGGAGCGCCCTGCAGGTCCGCGAGGACCGTATCAAGCGGCTGGCCCCGGAGCACCCGGGCCCGCACCTCGTCGAGGTCGACTCCCGGCGTCACCCGCTTTGCGATGTTTCTGAACTTGTTCTGGAGGCTCCGGTAGGCGTCCAGCGCCGCCGAGAGGGAGTCGCGCTCGTGGTCGTTCGTGTAGGAGAACGCGGCGGTCAGGTCGTACTTCGCCTCCACCGAGAGCGACTGCCGCGGGGTGTAGGGGATGGCGTTGAATGCACGGCGGATCTTCTCGACCGAGTAGGGCATCTGCTGGACGTCGGAAGCGACGATAAGCGGTTTTCCGGCGCGGTAGAGTTCCTCGATGATGTCGGACATCGTCATCTGGCGGGAGCTCGAGAGGAGGACCAGGTTCCCGTCGAGGTCCACGGCGGCGATGCCGGTGGTCGTCCCGGGGTCGAGCCCGACGATCAGGTAGCGGGGGCGGCGGGAAAGCGGTTCGAACCGGATCCGGTCGAGTTCCCTGCCGCTCACCCGGACCTGGACGTCGGCGCCCCGCGAGGAGTGGACCGGGACCATCTCCCGGGCGGCCATGACCTTGAACGCGACCCTGGAATACCCGCCGAAGGCCTTCGTCTCCTTCTTCTCGTAGTCGAGGCCGGCGCCTTTGAGTCTCGCCTCGATCTCGCGGGCCTTCTGCATCACGGCGCCGTGGATCTTCCTTGCGTAGCGGTTCTGGCTCCACCCGCCCCGGCCCGGCGACCGGTGCCTGCTCACCGTGACGTCGGTGGTGTTCTCAAACGCAATCACCTCGACGCCCGCGCCGAGAGCGGCCACCTGCGCAGTGGTCCGGGCCTCGGCGTAGGGGTCGAACCTGTTAAAACTGATGTTGTAGCGGGCAGCGACCTTCGGGAGGCTCTCTGTCCTCTCGCCGCCGGTCACCTGGACGAGTATTGTTGCGGGGGGAAGTGATTGGAGGAATGCGTAGAGTTCGCGCCGGTCGGCGGCGATCTCCTGGATGCTGTCGACCGCGAGGATATCGGGCTGCTCAGTAGCGAGGAGGCGCTGGAGTCGGAACCCGGTGACCTCCTCGATGTCCATGACCTCGCCGTCTTCCACCCTGGCGAGAGCGTAGACGGGCCGCCGGGTGCGGGAGCGGACCGAGCCCTTGATGATGTCGATGCCAAAGACCTTCACTCCACCACCTGTGCCAGTGCTTCGTCGAAGGCGTATACGAGGCCGTATTTCCGTTTGAAGTACTGGAGGATGTTCTCGATGTCTCGAGCCAGGATCTCGCCGGCGTTCGGGTGAGCAGTCTCGACCCACTGGGGCCAGTCGATCAGCCAGCACTGCCCCTCGTCGACCATGACGTTGAACTCGCTCAAATCCCCGTGGATGATGCCGAGGCGGTAGGCCTCGCGGATGTTCTCGAGGATCTCGTCGAGAATGACCTCCGGCTCCATGACGGTCGCCTGCGAGAGGTTGACGCCGGGGACAAACGACATCGCCACGACGTGCCGATTCTGGTCGATGGGGAGCGGCACGGAGACGGCGGGGTGGAGGGTTTTCAAGGCGTCGTACTCCATCTTCGCCGAGTTGCTCGAGGCGAAGATCCAGGGGCAGTGCCCGGCCTCCGGCATGTAACCGCGCTTGACGCGAGCCGACTGGAACGACCGCTGCCCCACGCGGTGGAACTTCAAGACCACGACCCCGAGCCCCATCGCCTCGTAGACCTCCGACTCCTTCCCGACGCCGATCAGGGTCCCGAGCGCCTGGATGGTACCCCGGCGGGTGAGGGTGTGGAGCGCCAGGCTGTCGTAGCCGTTGAAGACGAGAGCGTAGCCCTCGTAGGGGACCTTCTCGTACCTGACCATGTCCATCGCCATCAGCCTGCCCAGCCGGTAGGAGAGCTCGGACTCCGAGAATCTGGTCGTTGACTTGAGAATCTCGAGCGGCACCCACCGGTACCGCCGCATGAGGCGTTCGAGGGCGAGAAGGATCCGGAGTTCGTAGGCGTGCAGGGATCGCACGTATTCTGCAGGAACGGGCATCTTCTACACCATTTATGTGGCCCGGTGATAAAAGCATGATCGAGAGATCATGCAGTGCAGCAAGTGCCGCCGCGATGCGGTCATCTACCAGCGGTATTCGGGGCTGCACCTCTGCGAGCAGCATTTCAACCGGGATTTCGAGGCGAAGGCGAAGCGGGCGATACGGGAGCACCGCTGGATCGCGTCGGGCGACACGGTGGCGGTGGCGCTATCGGGGGGCAAGGACTCAAGCGCCGTCCTCTATTTCCTCCACAAACTCCTCCGCGAGCGCCGTGACGTCCGGCTGATGGCGATCACCGTGGACGAGGGGATATCCGGCTACCGCGACCCGGCCCGGGCCCGGGCGATTGCGGAGAACATCGGCGTCCCCTGGATGACGGCGTCCTTCCAGAACGAGTACGGAATCACGCTCGATGAGATCGTGGGCAGGAAGGGGACGAATCTCTCCTGCTCCTACTGCGGGGTGCTCCGGCGGGCGCTGATGAACCGGCTTGCCCGCGAGCACGGGGTCACGAAGTTCGCCTGCGGGTTCAACCTGGACGACGAGGCCCAGTCGGTCCTGGAACACGTCCTCCGGGGCGACCCGGACCGGCTCACCCGCCCCATGCGGGAGGTGGAGGGGATGGTCCCCCGGATCAAGCCGTTCATGTATATCCCGGAGCGCGAAGTGGCGCTGTACTCCTTCCTCCACGTGGAGGGGTTCGATCTTGCGGGCTGCCCCTATGCGGGCGACGTCCTGCAGGGAGACGTCCGGGAGATCCTCGACGAGTACACCTCCCGCCACCCGGCGACGAAGTACGCGCTCGTCAACCTGGGCGAGGCCCTCCGGGAGCCGGAGCGGGTCACCGGTGAAGGGCTCAGGGTCTGTGAGAAGTGTGGGGAGCGACTGTCGGGACGACAGGAGTTCGAGCACCGCAAGGTGGGAGATGCGACTGTCGGGACGACAGGAGTTCGAGCACCGCAAGGTGGGAGATGCGACTGTCGGGACGACAGGAGTTCGAGCACCGCAAGGTGCGAAGCCGTGCGGGAGGGTCTGCCGGACGTGCCAGATCCTCGATGAGATGTGGGAGTTCTGAACAGTGAGGATGTCTGAGAGTTTGGTAAGTTTACCGGTGGGAAAGGGTAAAACGTAACAAAAAGGCCTTGGTAAAAACACTCTGCTTTCTTTAGGTGGAAGTTCAGGGCAACTTTGCTCTAATCACATCACCCCACCAACTGATATCTCCGGGCTATCGCCATGCACTGCCCCCGCCCCTTGGGGCTGGGAACGACTGCTGGAACAGCAGGAGTTGGAGCACCGCAGGTGTGACTGAGGAGGCCGGAGGCCGGGTGGGGTGGGGTTACATGTCAAAATACGGGATAGAGACAGGGGAGGGGGAGCCCCCCTCCCCGTCAGCCCCTCCCCAGTGGCGATATCAGGTGGAAATCCGTATACGGAATCTGCGATGTTCTAAAGAACACCAGGTGGTAGAGTTGAACGGTGCTTGACCCTCTCTGGAACAGCGGTCTTGCCCTCTACCGCATCACCAGGCATCCGCCGGTCACGTCGGCGAAGATCTCCATGAACTGCTCGGGATGGTTTAAGAACGCGACCGACCGGGGCCGCCCGATGAGGTCGTAGAGCCCGACCCCCTTCTCGATGCCGATCTCCGGGACCTCCGTCGGGCTGCAGTAGCGCACCGGCGGGGCGTCGGGGTAACGCGGGTTCTTCACCAGCGCCCCCCCCTCCATCTCATAGTAGGCGGCACCTTGCAGTTTCCCGTAAGGGCCGTAGTTGCTCGAGAACTCCGACGAGACGAGGTTCGCCATCGCGAGGTCCTCGCGTCCGGGGTTGATGGTGACGTGGCCGTATCCCGGCGGGATCAGGATCTTGTCGCCGACGGAGGCCTCGATCATCACCACATCGTCGGCGTTCTTGGTCTGGAGGAGGTAGTGCCCTTTCCCCGCGAGCACCTCGTAGATCTCCGGGTAGAGGGTTCCTGCGGGGTTCTCGGTGTGGTAGTGCCCCTTCGTCTTGACGTACTCCCCGCAGAGCGTCCGGGCGGGAATGACGGTGATATCGTAGCGGACGTGCTGCTGCCGGAGCCACTCCCGGTCGTCGTCGGTCCGGGCGAGGTCCCGGTACATAAAATAGAGGGGCTGATCGGAGGGGCAGCCGGGATCCGCGAGAACCTCACGCATCTCATCGATCGTCCTTACCTGCGGCTCCGGTTTAGGCCCGTCCCAGTACCCGTTCATCACCTTTTCTTACGGTACACGAATATATAATACCCTGCGCCGATTATGACGGCTGCAATGGCCACAAGGAAGACCGGGTTCGTGAAAAGAGTCCCCTGCCTCTTCTCAAGCGCGACCCGCACCTTCATGGTGTCCGAGATCTTGCTGTTGTCCAGGTCGTCGCGGTAACGAATCTCAGAGTCGATCCCGTACTCCTTCTCGGTGCCGTCACCGTCGACGTTCACCTCGAAGCGCGCCGTCGCGCTCTCCCCGGGAGCGAGGTCGCCGAGGTAGGCGGTGTCGTCGCTGCTGGTGAAAGGGCTGACGGCGCTTATCCGGGCCTGGGCGTTGTAGACCGTTGCCGCGCCGGCGTTCCTGTATACGACCTCAAGAATGCTCTTCTGGCCCGGGTTGAGCGTTGCCGGCGGGGAGACGACCTCAAAGGCGATCTTGCCGCCGACCGGGATACCGATCGTCACTGCTTTGGACGTCATCGCTTTTCCCTCGTAATCATCGTAGGCGACCACGATGTCGAGCGGGTAGGACTTGGTCTCGGCGGTATCGGCGACCGAGACCTTGAACCTCACGTCCACCGTCTCTCCGGGCTCAAACGTCCCGATGTAGGAGTTGCCGTCGGTGGGGATGAGCGGGCTCTCGCCGTTCCTTGTGACCTTTGCGATCGCGTTCTCGGCCGGGTCGGACCCGATGTTCTTCAGGGTCATGGAGACGTAGCCCTCCGTCCCGACGTTGAGCGACTCGGAGCGTATATCAAGGACCTCGACGCGGAGGTCGGGCGTCACCCGCACGGAGAGCGGCAGGGTCTCGGTCTTCTTCTGGTAGTTGTAGCGGAGGGTGTCGCCTAAATCCTCGGCGTCCTGCAGGTAGGTGTAGGTCACCTCGAGGGGCAGCACGTAGGTGCCCGGCTCCGCGGAGTCGGCAACCTTCACGTTGAAGGTGGCGGTCCGGGAGGCCCCGCCCATGATGTCGCTCAAGAACTGGGGGTCCGTCTTGACGGTGAACGGCGTACCCTCACTCTTGAGCGCCGCGGTGGCCAGTTTTGCGGTGTTTGGCAGGTCATCGGGGGTGATGATCGTCGATCCGACCATCTTAATTGTGTTCAAACCGTTATTGGCTATAATCACCGTGAGACCGGTCTCGGTACCCGGCGCGAACTCGTTGGTGCCGGCGATCGTCGCCGAGAGTTCGGGATTCCCATAGAGGTATTTGGCTCCCTGTGCTGATGCCGGCACAGCCAGAAGTGCCAGCACGAGGAGCATTACCGGTACGTATTGCCAACGCATCTCGTCACCTTGTTGTTATATTAGCAACAACATTTATCCCTGGAGGGTATATATACATGATGGCATGACTGCTCCCCGGGATATTCCAAATAACCTCCTGGAATCTCTAAAATCACTGGGTCTTACGAAGTACGAGGCTCTTGTGTATATCGGCCTTCTCAGGGTGGCGGGCGCGACCGCGACCGAGGTCCACGAGACTTCCGGGGTGCCGCGCGCATCCGTCTACCCGGTCCTCGACCGGCTCGTCCAGAAGGAGCTGGTCTGCGTCTCGCACACCACGCCCAAACGGTTCGACGCGGTCCCCCCCGACCGGGGTGTCGAGAACCTGATGCGTCGGATCGAGAGCGACGCGGAGAACGCCCGCAAAACCCTCGATGCGATCTACCGGGAGAAAGGACCGGAGGTCCGGGGGAGCCAGGAACTGATCTGGACCATCTACGGGGAGGAGAATATCAAGACACGCCTTGCGGAGATGTTCCGGAGAGCGGAGCGGAGCGTAGAGGTGCTCGCGGCAAACGACCTCCTTGAAGGAGGCGTGCTCGCGCTGCTCAACGATGTCCTCGGCTCTGTCCAGGTCGATATCGTCACGGATCGGTTGCCGGGTGAGCGCCCCTCCCGGTTCGGCATTCATATCCTGCCGCTTGCAGCCCCGTGCGAGGTCCACCCCACGCAGGGGAAACTGCTGCCGTATGAGCGATCCGGGGTCTTTTTAGTGGACGATGCCAGGACGCTGCTCTGGCTGGGTTCGAGCGGGGAGCAGCCCTCGGCCCTCTACTCGGAGTCTGCGGGTTTTGTCCAGTTTGTGCGGCGGCATATCGCCAGCGTCACGGAACGGGCGAGGGCTGCAGGTCAGTAGTCTTTCAGGTAGCCCATCTCGCGGACGTCGATCAGCCCTTTGAGCGCCCGGGTCACCACCGGTCGTCCAGTCTCCTTGACCGCCGCGAGTGCGTTCGTGCCCCCGACCATCGCCACGCCCACGTACTGCGGGCTTACCGGGACCCCGAGCAGGGGGACGTTCGGGGCGCCGATATCAAGGATACCGGAGAACCCGATTGACGAGAGTTCGTCGAGCACCGTTCCCATAAGCGGTTCAGCCTCCATGTGGCACTCGCGGATGTTTGCAAGGATGTTGCCGCTTCCGGAGTGCATAACGTCGAGGATCGATGTGGTCTCCTGGGAGATCAGGACTTCGAGCGGATCGAGCGTCGTATCGCGGTAGAGGATCATGCTCGTGAACCGTTGCGCAACACGCTCATCGACCTCGACGATACCGCCCCCGATCGGGTTGATCGGGATGCCGCGCTGCAGGAGGAGGGCATCGAGCGTAATACTGCACATCGTACAGATTGCGTGCCTGCCGTCCGGTACGGTGTAACCGTCGACCCGTTCCCCCGGCCCGGCGACCCGGATCCGGTCGCTGATGGTGATGCCCGCTCTGTGCGCTTCCTTCATGATGGAGAGCGTGAACTCAAGGTCGCCACTCTCGATGAGCGAGAGGTTGTAGATGATCTTCCCGACGTCCTCCTCCGGGCGGTAGGTCACCCTGAGCGCGTATTCCTCGATGCGGTGATTGGTGAACTTCAGGGGGACATACATTACCAGATCTCTTGCATGATAGGGGAAAAAGTGTTGCCTTCGGGTGAACTTCAGGGAACCAACCCCCTGTCGGCCGACCCTGAAGGGAAAGCTTGTTCTACCTCTCTGTGGTATTGTACGGTGAATGGAGAGTGGGATTCGGGAGAAAGCCCGGAACACGTTGAAGCAGATCTTCACGGCAGCCTCATACGATGTTGCGGAGGTCGGCGAGCCGCTGGATTTCTCTGCAATCGGGAACGGCAACGCCCTGGTGGTGCTCTGCTCCGACGACCCGGAGACGATCAGGGAATTCGATTCGATGACCTACCGGCTGCGCACCGGCAACGACGATCTGGTCTGCAGGAAGCTGCTCTTCGCCCTCGACCCCGCGGTGCGGACAGAGGACTGCATACGATGGGGTGTGGACGAGTTCACCCGCTACGCAGGCAGGGCCGCGCTTGCCGATCTGCTCGGACAGAGCCTGGTTCTGGACTTCGGCCGCCCGGCCCCGGCGATCCGGGACAGGCCGGCAGAGGCCGGCCCTGCGGTGGCGGAGGAGGAAGAGCAGGAAGCGGGGCCGGAGTTGCCCCACCTGCCCCTCCGGGTTGCCGAGAAGCGCGCCTCCGGCATTGCCGGTCTGCACGGGTCGGCGAAGTGCCGGTTCATCCCGTACTGGAGTTATCACTATGTGAGCACCGGCGAGCGCGAGGTGAAGGACCGGCTGGTCTCCTTCGACGCCGAAGGAGCCGGGGCCATCAACGCCATCAACGGCATCAAGATGGAGATCGACCCTGGCGAGATCGAGCGGGGAACTGTCCCGTTCGGCTCCGAGATCGTGCCTGCCCGGCTCGTGCGGGAGGACGTCGAGGAGCAGATCGTGCGGGACGTCGTCGACCGACTCACCCAGCGGGTGCGGTTCCGCTACGAGAAAGGCGATGCCATCTTCTATGAGGAGAAAACCCTCAAACCTGACCGGAGCAACATCAAGGTCGATCTCGAGACCATCTACGTCCCGGTCTGGCAGGTCCGGGGCGGGAGCAAGATCGTCGAGGTCAACGGGTTCACCGGCGAGGTCCTCTCGATGCCGATGGACGAGGGTGTCGAACTGCTGTAGGTATACCATGATTGTCGTCATCGGCGGCGGGCCCGCGGGAAGGCTCGGGGCGATGCACCTCGCGCAGACCGGGGCGGAGGTCCGGCTCATCGAGCGGCGTAAGATCGGCGGACAGTGCCTCCACGAGCGGTGCATGACTGTCTGTGCCTTGAACGATACCGCCCGGCTCGTCGAGTACGCGCGGACCCAGAAAGACCTCGGTATCCTCGATTCGGTCCCGACTGTCTCCTACCCGGCGATACGGAAGCGGGTCTGCGAGGTCCAGGAGAAACTCTCCTCGGTCCTCGATGCCGAGACCCGCCGGGCGGGGGTCGAGGTGATCTATGGCGCCGTCGGTCGCCTGGAAGGCAACCGGGTCTTCATCGACGACGAGGAGGTCCGGGCAGACGCCGTCCTCGCGGCCACCGGGTCGCGAGCGGCAATCCCCGAGATCCCCGGTACCAACCTCTCCGGCGTCTACACCTACCAGACGCTTCCCGAGATGCCTGATCTTCCCCGGCGGATGGTCATCGTCGGCGGCGGTGTGGTGGCGGCGGAGTTCGCCCACATATTCCATGCCTTCGGGTCCGAGGTCGAGATCGTCACCCGGCACGGGCTGCTCCGGGACCTTGATCCGAAGATGCGTTCCGCTGCGCTGCGCGATCTTTCCGGGGTCGGCGTCCGGGAAGAGACCGGGCTTGCGAGTATCGAGGGTGCAGGAAGGGTTCGTTCGGTCCTTCTTTCCGGCGGCGAGGAGTTAGCGGCCGACGCCGTCCTGCTGGCCACCGGGCTCGTCCCCCGGTCGGAGTCGCTGCAAGGCCTCCGCAAAGGCCCGGACGGCGCAGTTATCGTGGACCGGCAGATGCGGACCAGTCTCCCCAATGTCTACGCCGCCGGCGACGTCATCGGCCCGCCGTACCTCACCCCCGCTGCCCGCCGGGAGGGCGTGGTGGCAGCCGAGAACATCCTCGGTCATCCCACCATCATGGACTATATGGGCATTCCCCACGCGATGAGCCTCCGCTACGACTATGCCTCTGCCACGGCCGGTCCCGAAGGCGGCTTCACCCTATCAGCCCCCGCACCCGCAGGCCCCGGCTCGTTCTGGGACGTGACGGGAGGGTTTGCCGGGCTTGCGCAGGTCAGGGTCGATCCGGAGACCGGCCGACTCATCGGGGCCGCCGCCGCCGTCCCCGGGGCGTCGAACCTCCTCTCCTACATCGGCTACCTGATGAAACAGGGCGTCACCGTCGACGAGTTCGACGATATCGTCGAGGTCCACCCCTCGACCGACGGCGTCTACTGGCTCGCCCGCTACGCTGCCGATGTACTCCGGCAGAGAAAGAAGTGATAGGGCTCCGGCGGCTAGAGCTGCCGGAACATCTGCCCGAACTTCGGGATAAAATCTTTTTTCCGGGACATGACACCCTCGAGCCGGACGGGCTGGTCCCGCAGGTCCAGTTTGGTGATGCAGGCTTCGTCCCCGGCGGCGAAGAGGTCGCTTGCGTTCGCGAAGACGTTCGTAAAGAGAGCGAAGAAGCAGTCGACCCCCATCGTCGTCCGCAAGTGCTCGAGTTCGGCCCGGATCTCGCCGGCGTTGTTCTCTGCAAACGCAAACGACGACGTCATCACCTGTGAGACCATGATGCTCCGCCCAAAGAGGTTGTAACGCTTCATGTCCCGGGTGAGGAGTTCCTCCCTGGGGAGGCCATCAAGGTCCATGCCTCTCCGGATCAGTTCCGGCCCGAACTCGGCCGGGTCGATCCCGGTGATCTCCGCGAGGTAGTCCGCCGCCCGAATATCCACGGGCGTGGTTGTCGAGAGTTTCATCACCAGCGTGTCCGAGAGGATCCCCGCGAGGAGGAGCCCGGCGGTCGACGGCGTGGGCTCCACGCAGGCCTCGATGAACTTGTTCGCCACGATCGTCGAGGTCGACCCCACGGGGTCGTTCAGGAACTTCACCGGCTTGAGGGTAGAGATCGCGCCGAGGCGGTGGTGGTCGATGATCTCGAGGATATCGGCCTGCTCGATCCCGTCCACGGCCTGGGAGTACTCGTTGTGGTCGAGCAGGATCACCGACTTCTGGACGTCCTGCATCAATGTCGTCCGGGATATGAGCCCGATGTGCTGCCGCCCTTCCCCGACGACACAGGCTGTCCTGAACTTGGAGTTCGAGACGATCTGTTTCGCGTACTCGATTGAATCCTCCATTCGCACCGTGGGGACATCGGTCTCCATGATCATGCTCGCTGGAAGAGAGAGGCTGATCATCTTGCCGACGCTGAAGGCATCGAGCGTCGTCGAAAGCACGGCAGCCCCTCGTGTCCGGGCGGCGGCGATCACCCGTTCGCCCACCGGCGCCCCTTCGGCAATGATGAGTGCGGCGACCCCGGCCGATATCAGGGCAAGCTGGGCCGGTTCGTTATCCCCGACGATCGCGATGTCGTCCGGTGTCATCCGGGAGAGGGTGACGTGCAGGGCGTCGATGACGGTGTAGACCCGGCCTTCCCCGAGGGTTTCGCGTGCCGGCACGACCGTCCGGGCGTCGAGGATGCGGGCGAGCGTCTCAAGCGGCATCGGTATGAGCGAGAGCTGTTCTCGGGGGTTCTTCCGGACGTAGGCCCGGGCAAGGCCATACTCGCTGACGAGGCCGACCAGGGTCTCGTTTTCGTCCGTGATCGGCATGTTCCGCATGTCGTAGGTGTCCATCAGGGCGGCGACGTCGATTGTCGGGACGTCCTGCCGGACGCTCCGGGTGTCGAGCGGTATATCCGATACCGTGGGCTCGACGCTCGCTATATAGGCCGGCGCTTCAGCGTTGAACGTATCGAGCGCAAACCGTGTCTCGGCACTCACCTCTCCGCACCGGGCGGGGATGTACTTCCCCGGTTCGGCGTGGTTACGGAGTTCGGCGTAGCCGATGACGCTACAGATACTGTCGGTGTCCGGCTGCCTGTGGCCGATGATGTAGATGTTGTTCTGTCCCATGCTCTCCTCGGATCCCCGGCGGGGCGGCGGTTGTATCAAGAGGTATCGCCCTCTGCCGTCAAAGGCTTTATGTCGGCTCCCGGGCCGCGCGGGAGTAACGTTGAAGTAGGGGCTCTCTCCATTCTCCTGTGTGGAAACCGATCGTCCCGGCCTCATCACAGTCGACGCCCCTTCGGAGAAGGCGGCGACGAGCAGCACGCCCATCCTCCGGTTCGAGGATGTGAGCAAGATCTATCCACTCCCGGCCGGCGATGTCGTGGCGCTCGACCACGTCTCCCTCACCGTCGAACCGGGCGAGTTCATCGCCGTGATGGGGCCCTCGGGCTCCGGGAAATCGACGCTCTTAAACATGATGGGCTGTCTGGACGTCCCGACCTCCGGGAAGATCTACCTCTCCGGGCAGGAGATCTCCCGGATGAGCGACGACGACCTCACCCGGCTCCGACGGGACCGCATCGGGTTCGTCTTCCAGCAGTTCAACCTCATCCCGCTCCTCTCGGCGGTCGAGAACGTCGAGTTCCCCCTCGTCCTCACCGCCGGCAGGGAGGAGAGCCGGCAACGGGCGATTGAGGTCCTGCGGATGATGCACCTCGACGACGCCCTCTTCTCCCACAGACCGGGCGAACTCTCGGGCGGCGAACAGCAGCGCGTGGCGATCGCCCGGGCGCTCGTGAACGACCCCGACCTCCTCCTCTGCGACGAGCCGACCGGGAACCTGGACTCGAAGACCGGGACCGCGATCATGGGGATCCTCGCGGCGGAGAACCGGGAGGGCAAGACGGTCATCATGGTGACTCACGACCCGGGGGTCGCTGCGTATGCCCGCCGCACGATCCGGATTGTCGATGGGAGGCTGGTGTGACCTTCTTCTCGTTCGCGGCGAGGAACCTCCGGCGGCACTGGATCCGTTCGGCGCTCTCGATCATCGGGATCGTCATCGGTGTCGTCGCGATCGCCTCCCTCGGCATCATGGGCAATAGCATCAACCTCCTCGTCGCGAACATCATCACTGATGTCGGGGACACAGTTGTGATCACGCCGCACACCGCGATCGGCGAGACCTTTGCCGGAGATCCGCGGACGGCGGTGGACGCCGGCATCCCCGCCCGCGAGGTCGAGGAGATCCGGCGGGCGGCAGCCCCGCATCGCACCATCCGGGTGCTCCAGGGCGCGGAAGAGGTGGAGTTCGGCCGCGGCGAGAGCGGGTATACCCAGATCATCGGGCTCGTATCGGGCGATATCCCCGTCCTGCTCGAGATCGCGGAAGGGCAGTACCCCCGGCAGAACCAGCCGGGAGCGCTCGTCGGGACCTACCTTGCCCGAGAGTACGGCATAACCCCTGGCTCAAGGCTCACCATCGGGAACCAGAGCATCCGGGTGGCCGGCGTGCTTGCAGAGCGCGGGTTTGCCGTCGACATCAACCCCGACTACGCGATCGTCGTCCCCGACGACTGGTACGAGGGTCACTTCGGGGCCCACGACGCCTATCCGATGGTCATCGTCCGGGTCGGCGCTCCGGAGCAGATCGATACCGTGAAGGAGACGATCGAGAGCCGGGTCAACCGGCGGGATGAGGTGGTGGATATCTTCGATTCGCGCGAGATGCTCCAGCAGTACGAGGAGATCTACCAGCAGATCACGGTCTTTCTTCTCGGTATCGGGGGGATATCTCTCGTTGTCGCTGCCGTCAACATCCTCAACGTCATGTATATCTCGGTGACGGAACGTATCCGGGAGATCGGCGTCATGCGCAGCATCGGCGCCCTCAGACAGGAGGTTCTCCGGATCTTCCTGTACGAAGCGGTGATCCTCGGGCTCATCGGAAGCGTCATCGGCGGCATCGCGAGCACCGTCTTCGGCTACCTGATCAGCATCGCCGCGGTCGAGGTCTTCACGGCCGGGACGACATTCGGCGAGAACTTCACGGTCTTCAACCTGAGCGCGGTCGGGTACATCATCTTCGGGATGGCGTTCGGTATCGCAACCAGCATCTCGGCCGGGTTCTACCCGGCCTGGATCGCTTCGCGACTGGCCCCGGTCGATGCGATGCGGCAGCGATGACAGGGTGTGACAGGACATGATCTTCCTCGATCTCGCGGTCCGGAACCTCAAGCGGCACAAAGTCCGCTCGGTCCTCGCAACGGTCGGCATCATCATCGGTGTCGTCGCGATCGCCTCTCTCGGCATCATGGGGAGCAGCCTCTCGGTACTCGTAGGGGGGATGGTCTCGGATGTGAGCGACACCCTGCTCGTCACGCCGCATCTCGCGATATCGAGCGGCGACCCGTTCGACCCCCGCAACACCCTTGCTGCGCGGATCTCAGGGAGGGACCTCGGGTTGATTGAGAAGGCCGCCGAACAGCACCGTGTTATCCCCATGATCCTCGCCTCAGATCGCCTCCAGGTCAGGGATAAGGGCGGCTACGTGGCGCTCTACGCAATGCCGGCGACCGAGATTCCCTTCCTGCTGGAGGAGGAAGCCGGGACCTACCCGCGGGCGGGGTCTTCGGGGGTGATGGTGGGCTCGCTCCTTGCCGATGAACTCGACCTGCATCCCGGAAGCCGCATCGAGGTCGGGGGCGAGAGCGTCCGCGTTGCGGGGATAGCGGCGGAACGGGGGATGGGCATCGATATCAACCCGGATTATGCTCTCATCGTCACGGAGGAGTGGTACACGGAGCGGCACGGGGATCAGGACTACAGCCGGGTCATCGTGAAGGTCGGCGATCTTGCCGAGATAGAGGAGGTGAAGGTCGCTATCGACCAGCAGGTCAACCGCAGGAAAGAAGTCGTGGACGTGCTCGACTCGCGTGAGATCCTGGAGATCTACTACGAGACCTTCGACGCCATCAACATCTTCCTCATCGGGATAGGCGCGGTCTCGCTTCTCGTTGCGAGCGTGAGCATCCTCAACGTCATGATCATATCGGTGACGGAGCGGACAGGGGAGATCGGGCTGATGCGGAGCATCGGGGCGCGAAGGCGGGAGGTGCTCCTCATGTTCCTCTACGAGAGCCTGATCCTGGGGATCGCCGGCAGTCTTGCCGGTGGGGTCGTCAGCATGGCGATCGCCTACTCTGTCACCACCTCTGTAGCGGGCCTCTTTGCCGACTTCGCCGTCTCGGGAGGGGATGGTATCCCCGTTGCCGTGGTAATCGGCTACACCGCCTTTGCGATGGCGTTCGGGACGGCAGTGAGCATCGTTGCCGGGTTCTATCCTGCGTGGAAGGCGGCGCGGTTAAATCCCATCGAGGCGCTCCGCTACGAGTGACCTATCTCTCTCGAGCCCGGAGTCGGTCGTGCGGGCGATCGCGACGATGCCCCCCTCCCGGGGTGGTGAGACCATGCGTAATTTCATAGTCCTGGAGACCGGAAACTCTATGAGCACCTGCAGGATGATAGACTCCCTGTCAGAGAGTGCTCCGACCCTCATCCGGTCCTCAATACGATAGCAATACCAGAGTTGTGTGGAACGAATGTTGCAAATGATTACGTGGCTCGACAAAAATTTCAGCTCGCTTCAGCCGACGCGGGCGATCATCATGAGAGCGCTGCGCCACCTGCGCCCCGCTGATCGAAAAAAACTCTTCTCCGAGGATCTCCCTGAGATGCGGACCGCCGAAGGGCGGTGGTTTGAGGCGATTGTCTACGAGATGATCCTCGACCTCTCGACTCAGACCGACCTCATCCTCTCTGTCGTGGCCCGGGGGGCCGACGGGCCGTCGAAGGTCCGGCGTGCGCAACTCGGCCAGAATGGGCTCTTTTACTCGAACATCGGGGATATCAAGGTCCGGGGAAACGGCCAGGACCTTGCCGAGGTGGACATGATGCTTGTCGACCATACCGGGGCCCTGACGTTCGGCGAGATCATCACCTCTCCCGCTGACTTAAAAGAGTTCGAGGCGGAGATCCACTACAAGAAACAGCTCTTCGGCTACCTCTACGGTCAGCCGACCGTGCCGTTCCTCCTCATCTCCTCGGTCGACATATCCAGGACGGCCGTCGTCCGCCGCCTCCTCAAGGAGCCCGATAACGCTCTCCTCACCACCCCTACCTGCGAGAATCTGAAGGCACTTATCCGCCCCCGGGACCTGAAGCGAAGTCCGCCTCGCCAGATCCGGCACGAGAAACTGATCTCGATCACCGATATCCCTCCACGGCGGCCGTTCGACTACAAGAAATTGCATGACGAACGGTTGCAGAGCATCGTCGCCGCCGTCACCTCAAAGAAAGGCGTCGGGGAACTCGGCACCCCGGACGAGATCCCGCCGATCGTGAAGAAAGTTCTCTTCGGCGGCCTTTACCCCTCTGCTATCCGGATGCTTGACACCCGCTACCCCATCCGGATCAAGGGAAAGACCTACGATCCGGAGACGATCCAGAAACAGTTCTCGAAGGTTATCCTGGCTGTGAACATCCCGGAGTACCGGCCGATCATCTATCTGCGGACACGGAACAAGAAGGAGTACCTCAAGATGGTGCCAAACAGGACGGGCGGGTTCAAGTTCGAGAGTCGGCGGACGCCCCACATGGCCGGGTTCTTCCTCTGGCTCGAGTCCGTCCAGCCGTCGCTCGGGGCGGAACTGACGCGGGCGCTCCTCGATGCATTCCCGGCGGTTCACGTTCCCGAAGTGGCTGCGGCTGAAGAACCGTAAAATACGTATGCTTCCGGGGCGCATACCTCGCTGTATGATCCTCTGGTATGGTGATCCGGCGTGGACCTGATCACCGAGCTTGTCGAGTTTGTAGGGTTCAGTCTGGTCTCGGTCGCTTCGATCGTCGCGGTGATGAACCCGGCCTCCACAGTCGCGGTTTATTCGGCGCTCACCGAGGGGATGGACAGGTGCGAATGCCGGAATATCATTCAGACCACCATGAAGATAGCCTTCATCGTGCTCGCTTTCTTCGCTCTCACCGGGCAGTTGATCTTCTCGATCTTCAGCATCACCGTCCCGGCATTCCAGATCGCCGGCGGTATCCTGCTTGTCAGCGTGGCGACCGGGATGCTCGGCACGAAGAGCGAGACCTACTCGGCCGCGGACCTGGAGAACATCGCCATCGTCCCGCTGGCCTTCCCGCTCTCGTGCGGTCCGGGGACGATCACGACGGTGATCCTGCTCGCCTCGGGGCCGGAAGGTATCGCCGGCCTCGCCGCCGTCTTTCTCGGGATAATCGTGGCTCTCGGCATCTCCTACGTCGGGATGCTCTACGGACCCCGGATATTCTCTCTCATCGGGGAAGGGGGGCTGCGGGTCGTCCCGAAACTGATGGCGATCATCGTGCTCGCGATAGCCATCCAGTTCATCATCAACGGGACCGCTGCGGCGATGCCCCAGCTACTCGCGAACCTTGATCTCTCCGGACTGGTATGACCGACTTCCAGATTGCGCTCATCCAGGCGCTCCAGGTCGGGGCTGCGTGGCTCGCGGCCCCGATGCAGTTCTTCTCTCTCCTCGGTCAGCCTGAGTTCTACCTGCTCGCCATCTCGATCCTCTACTGGTGCTGGGATCCGCGTCTTGGGCTCCGTCTCGGGCTTCTCATCGGGATATCGGGCGGGCTCAATGAGGCCCTGAAAGTCGCGTTTCATCTTCCCCGTCCCTATTGGGTCAGCCCGGAGGTCCGGGCGCTCGGGAGTCACCCGTCGTTCGGGCTGCCATCGGCGCACGCCCAGGGAGCGGTGACATTCTGGGGGCTGATCGCCGCCGACGTCCGGCAAACGTGGCTCTCTCTCGTTGCGGTTGCCATGATCTTCCTTATTGGCGTGTCCCGGGTCGTTCTCGGGGTTCATTTCCCGACCGACGTCCTTGCGGGCTGGGCAATCGGCGTCATCGTCCTTCTCGGGTTCCTCGTCCTCGAGGAGCCGGTGGGTCGCCGGGTCGCCGCCCTCCCGCTCTCCCGGCAGGTGACCGTCGCGTTCGCGGGTTCCCTCATTCTGGCGCTGATATCCTTTGCCGCCCTCACCGCCCTCGGTGACTGGCAGGTTCCGGCATCCTGGGCGGCGGGGGCGCTTGAGCGGTCCGGCGAGTCGATCCACCCGCTCTTTCTCCGGGACGCCGTCACGGCGTCGGGGCTCTTCTTCGGGTTCGCGGCCGGTGCGGCCGCAGAGCATCACCACGGGAGCATGTGTGCCGTCGGGAAGGGGTCCGCCCGCCTGCTCCGTTACGCGTTCGGGATCGTCGTGACGGGGGTGATCTGGTTCGGGCTCGGGTTTCTCGTCCCGCAAGACCCTGCCTGGGCTGCTTACATCCTCCAGTATCTCCGGGCCGCCGCCGCCGGCGCCTGGGTCTCGTTCGGCGCCCCGATGATCTTTGCCCGCGCGAACGTGCCGGGAGGCAGGGCCTAAGGCCGGGATATCCCCTGCAGGCAAGGATCCTGTATGGGTTCGGCGGGCGGCAGTCTCACGGTGCTTGAGGGGGCGATCCTCGGGGTCGTGGCGCTCCGGTTTGCTGTCCTCGCGTTCCACGCGGCGCCAGGTGAAGCGTTCCGGATCAGCACCATCCCGGCGGACAGCGTGCTCCTGACGGTCGAGCGAACGTGCCGCCCCCGGATCACGCCGGTGATACATCTTGGGTGATAATGCCCTTCAGCAGAGTTTTATAGCCGAAAGTAGACTCATTCCCTATGCTTGCAGAGGGGATCGCTCTCGGCTGGGTGCTGATCGTGCTCGGGGCGGTGCTGCTCCTGATCGAGGTCTATCAGCCGGGATATTTCATCGCCGTTCCTGCGACAGTCCTGATCCTCCTCGGGGTCCTTCTCCTCCTCGGCGTCGATATCCTCAGTTCTCCTGCCGGTCTCGTCGTCGGGGTTCTTGCGGCAATCGGGGCGGCTTCCGTCACCGTCTGGCTCTACGCCCGTCTCACGCCGGGGAAAGAGCCGCCGAAGACCCTCTCCCGGGACTCACTCGTCGGTCTTGAGGGGATTGTGGTCACGCCGGTCGATCCGGAGACGCTCGCGGGGAAGGTGCGGCTCGGGAGCATGGATTGGAGCGCGCGTTCCGAGTCCGGGAGCATCCCGGCCGGGAGAAGGGTTATTGTCATCCACTCCGAGGGAGTGCATGTTGTTGTGAAGGAGGTTGTGTAGTATGCTTCTTACCGGAGAGTTTCCGTGGACCGGGTTGATCACGGTCTTTCTCATTATTGTCATCATCATCATCTTCGCCCGTGGCGTAGTGATCGTCCAGCCGTACGAACAGGGGCTCCAGATACGCCTGGGACGCTATATCGGGAGGATGAACCCCGGATTCCGGTGGGTGGTCCCGCTGATCACGGTGGTCAAGAAACTCGATCTCCGGACCGAGGTGATGGATGTCCCGCGGCAGGAGGTGATCACGAAGGACAACTCCCCGACGAACGTGGACGCGATCGTCTACGTCCGGGTGATCGACCCCGAGAAGGCTTACTTTGAGGTGATGAACTACCGGTCGGCGACGGTGGCGCTGGCGCAGACAAGCCTGCGGGGGATCATCGGCGATATGGAGCTCGATGAGGTCCTCTACAACCGGGATATCATCAACGCCCGTCTCCGAGATATCCTGGACCGCGAGACCGACGCCTGGGGCGTGAAGGTCGAGCGGGTGGAGATCAAGGAGGTCGACCCGGTGGGTGCGGTCAAGCAGGCGATGACCGAGCAGACCGCAGCCGAGCGGGAGCGGCGTGCCGCGATCCTCCGTGCCGACGGTGAGAAGCGGGCGGCGATCCTCAAGGCGGAGGGGAACCGGCAGAGCATCATCCTGGAGGCCGAGGGCGAGCGGCAGAGCAAGATTCTGCGGGCCGAGGGCGAACGGCTATCAAGGATCTTGCAGGCGCAGGGCGAGGCGCAGGGGCTGCGCATCCTCTCGGTCGGTGCCCGGCCGCTGGACCGGCGGGCGATCACGGTCCTCTCGCTTGACGCCTTGAAGAAGATGGCCGAGGGTCAGGCGACGAAGATCATCTTCCCGTTCGAGCTCTCAAGCGTCGTCAAACAGGCTGCCGAGTACCTCGGCGCCACGGCCGAGGCACCCGAAGTCCCGGAAGGTGTGGAGTTGCCGCCGGAGGATATTCTTGGAGATATTCCGACCCGGGAGGAACTCCGGGCAGCAGAGGAGGCGGTAAAGAGCATCGATACCGATGTCGACGTGGAGATCCAGAAGAAGTCGCGGGACATGCTCGGGAAGGAGGAGGAAGGGTAAGACTTCGCCGGGGGTACCCCCCACCTTTTTGCCGAATCCGGGCTGTCCATCCTCGCTGGCGGTGCCGGTTACCCGCTGTCTTCTCCCGGCCTTTCTGACAAATAACGGGGTTCAAGGGGAGCAAGAAAGTCCTGGAATTTAGCCCTTGGGGAGAGTTGCACCCCCTGGTCCGTTTACTTTCACCCCGCACGGCGCCACCTTGATGATAGAAGCGGGTGATATGGCAGGATAGGCATGGGGCACGCCGTCGAACCTGTGGACCTGCTCCGCCGCCCGGTCGGGCCTGAGTCCTCTGGTGAGGAGCAGCATGAGGAGATCTCCGCACCTGAGGGTCGGCCCGCACAATGAATCGGGGTGGACAACCGTTAAGAGGGGGTACTCCGGTGCAGTTATGTAAGAAGGGATATCAATGATAGAATCAGAAGCATGAGTTCCAGACCGTTTCATCCACCGGGTACGGCTCCCATCTTTGCTGAGAGATCGTTTCTCATCAATAAAACCGGGCAGGATCAGCCCCTGGGAGAGTATGTGCCGGTTGAGATCCGTGAGGTGGCGGAGAGCGAGGGACAGCGTGCCATCCCGATGATAGCCAAAAACCTCTCGCTGATGAAAGAGATTGAAGCCATATCCGGCAATCTGCCGACACAACACCGTTTCGTAAACGCAGATAGCCGCAATCTTGCTTTTCTCCCCGATGAGAGCGTTCATCTGGTCGTGACATCGCCTCCCTACTGGACCCTGAAGAAATACCCCGAGAAGGACGAACAGCTCGGACAGATTGAGGACTATGAACTCTTCTTGGAGGAACTCGACAGAGTTTGGAAACACATCTA
>Ga0208041_1000308_pt1 | contig 53623 bp, 46 predicted proteins | sample AD_SCU002_MetaG_FD_184453 | JGI IMG/M metagenome (GOLD analysis project Ga0208041, IMG submission 184453) | Active sludge microbial communities of municipal wastewater-treating anaerobic digesters from China - AD_SCU002_MetaG (SPAdes) (version 2) | ecosystem: Engineered > Bioreactor > Anaerobic...
CTGTGGAAGTTTGTTCTTCCAGATCTCGCACTAAAAAGTATTCCTCTTCGCAGGAATTGGCTACAGAGGTTACAACGGGTGAAGAAGAGGTGGGATCATACGAAAAGTTAACCAAAGGCATCAGGGTAGTGGAAAAAGCCCGGTTACCTTTTCCTAAAGAGCTTGGTATAGCTTGTTTCACTGCCACTAGACGATCTGCCAGATCATACTCAAAAAAGAGACTTTCCTGAAAAGCATTTTCATATTCCACCAGGCGATCATCCTGATCGTAAACATATAACTCTGCTCTCCCTGGAGTGGTGTCATCCCATTCCTGCTTCATGGTCAACCGATCATAAGCATCCCAGGTAAACTGAATCGATCGAGCTGAATTCCCGTCTTCAATCGAAATCAGTTTTTCCGGCTCAAGACTGGAACGAAGATAGTTTAGTTCCCCTCCCTGAGCGGAAGTGATTTTTCGTAAATAGCCATCAGTGCCATGATAAAAGTAACTGATATCTCCTGTTTTGGAGCGTACTTCATATTGATAGTCGATACTGGCCTGGGCATGATAGCTCAAACTCCAATCACTCAGACTGGAAGCTGCATATTGTGTTTGCTGTTGCGATTGGTCGGACCAGGTGGCTGCAAATCTAATCTGAGCTCCATTGGATGCCACCATGATAACCCCCTCATCGGGAACTCCGGGTTGGGTGGGATTAGGAATGATTAAGCGATTGTCCGAGACACTGCTTAAGCCTGAGTTAGAGGCTCCAGTCACACTCACGGTAAGGGAGGCGGATTCCTTTAAACATCCAGAGCCCCCAAGCCCCAGACCAAAATTATTTCCTCCGAGGGTAATTTGGAAGTTCCCATTTTTGGGGTTGACAATGTAGGAGAAATCCTGAAAAGAAGCTCCAATAATCCCAATATCTTTGGTATTCTCCAGCTCTCCTCCCACGCCAGGATCGGGCAGAGGATAGGTGACAGCGATAGGAAGACTGGAAAGGGCAGCTCTTCCACTGCTGGGTTGAAGTACAAAAAACCAGTCATCAGGAGCATAGTTGGGATATTCTTCTTGATTGACCGGAGTGCTGATCAGGGGAGAAATATCCACTAAAGGCTGGATCCCGCTTCCCTGGGTACTCAGATGCAAGAAAGGATAATTCCGGGGTCCGGGAGGGGAGAGAGTGAGCCCTACAGGATCGGGATCCTCGGAGGGAAGATACACGTCCAGGGCTGTATTGGGAGTTAAGTCCTGATTGCCAGAGACGGGAGGATTCAAGGCAGGAAATGCATAACTTTCGGAAAAGGTGGTGGAATGAAATTTATCGATGGGACCAATGGGGATCACGGGATCTAAATAGATGGGGGGAGGAACCGGTTGAGGAAACCAAAGGTCGCCTCCTCCGACCTTCTGACAATACGGAGTAAGGGTGGATCTTTCTTCTCGCAGGAGCAGAAAACTCTGAATGGAGTTGTTCACATCTCCGGTACGTTTTACAAAGACTGCACGTCCTGGAATCAATACCGGGGGAGTGATTTGATCATGGTAATACGAGCCTCCCAGGGCGGGATCTCCTGGAATGCCCACCACCGTATATTTGACCAACAGAAGAGGCAAGTCAGCCTGGATCACCCCATTGGGACTTTGCGCTGCGACAGGAATCGAAAGGTGAACTCCGAAATTGTTTTGTGTTCCCTGATGCCAGGCTTGAGCCAGGCTGGTAATGTTAATACTGCGCAAGCTTCGCTGAGTACCTGTGTCCAGATCCCAGGTGGCCGTTCCGGAAACTGCTCCACTGAGCGTGGGCAGGTTTTGGGAAGATACGGTGCGGGGATCCCAGACCGAGGTAATGGCTTTGGCTTGCACGTCAAAGGGGCTGAGTAGATCGTCTTCATGGGTACTGACCAATTGGACGGAAGTCAGGGTGGCATCCGGAGGGATCAAGTCTCGTAAATCCGGATAGCGCAGATAGACCGTACTTTGCACCGTTTGCCCTCCGCTGACATAATGATAGAGCGTCATCACCTCGCTGCTACCCTGGCCTCCATTGGTAAAGGAGGATCCTGCGGCATACAGGGCGGTGGATAGCGGAGTGAGAGGGGGAGGAGGATTCAGCATCAGAGACTGAGCTTGCACCCGATCCTCGATCTCTTCCCAGCCACCTTTCCCTCTGCGGTGAATGGGATAGGGAAAGCTTTGGATATATCGAACTCCATCAGGACGGATCCAGGTTTTGGAGCGTTCCGTCCGACTGGAGGTAATTTCAAGAGGCACCTTGGGACGTTCTTTACGATTCCTCGGAGGCGGAGACTCCCGAGGGGAACGAAGCATTATCCCTGCTTTTTGGCCTGGGGGGGGGGGTATTAACTGCATAAGTCAGAGGCAGACTTCCCATGAGGAGGGAACACACACAGATACAACTTACAAACAATTTACCAGCTTTCATTTCTTCTCCTTTTGTTCTAAACATTTAAAAATAATGGAAAAACAAAGAATCAGATACAGTAAAGCCTTTTGATCTGCTGATCGACAAGATTCACTTACCTATATGTAACGGGTTACCCTATAACAGTAGCTTAGCACTACAAAACCAAGCTGTCAATAGATGAATAATATCGCAAATGCAAGGTACCCGTGCAATATTTATTTCAAAGGTATGAACTTGATTGAAAGGGAGTTTACGCAGTGACGAGTGTTTTTGGGGGTCATCTGTTCTCCTTCGAAAACGTGCCCAAGATGAGCTCCACAGTTGTGGCAAACGATTTCTGTGCGTCTTCCATCCTTATCTGGAATACGATCCACAGCCCCAGGGATTTCTTCATCAAAGCTTGGCCAGCCACAACCTGAATGGAATTTGCTGTTTGATTGGTATAAAGGGGTGTTGCATCTTTTACAGAGGTATTGTCCTTCTGAAAAGCAATCGTTTAGTTCTCCGCTAAAAGGGGCTTCAGTGCCTTTGTTTTCAATAATATTACGTTCTTCTTCGCTTAGCGTGTTCCATTGCTTTTCCATATATTACTCCTTACAATGTAGTGTTTCTTGTTTTAAGAGTATATCCCATTTCCTATTTAAGCTATAATGGGGTTATTGGAAAGGATGTTAAAATGAAAAAACGAACTACCTCTGATGATTCTCAGTTAATGAGATTGCAGAAATATTTGTCTCAGTGTGGCGTAACCTCACGTAGACATGCAGAAGAAATGATCAGGGATGGCAAAGTGCAAGTAAACGGTGTAACGATCCGTGAAATGGGCACAAAAGTCGATCCCAAGACTGTTGTAGTTAAGGTAAATGGAAATCAAGTTCATCTCCCTGATGTTCTGTTATATTTGGCTATGTACAAACCCCGTTGGATGGTTACTACCTTGTATGATCCTCAAAATCGACCATCAGTTGCTGATTTGATCAAGGATCTCCCCTTAAGAGTTTATCCTGTGGGGCGATTGGATTTTGAATCTGAGGGTTTATTGTTGCTTACCAATGACGGTGAATTAGCCAATAAAATCATGCATCCCAGATATCACCTAAAAAAAGTCTATCGTGTGGAGTGGGAAGGTAAGCCTACTCAACAACAAATTGACAAATTTATGGATGAAACCTTCTTGGATGGTAAGAAGGTAAAACCTTACAGCGTAAAGATGGTTAAAGAGTTTTCTCATAGTGTAGTTTTTGAAATAGTTTTGATGGAGGGTTTATACCGTCAGATCAGACGCATGTCTGAAAAGGTTAATCTCAAGGTGATTCAGTTGAAGCGTATTGCGATTGGGGAAATATCCTTAGGGGGTATGGCTGCGGGTCAGTATCGTCATCTGGATGACAGGGAGTTGGCTTATCTGCGTTCTGTGGCTGGTAAAAAATCGAGTTGACGGAATTCATTGACCAGGGAGATGAGTTTCCATCCATTGGCTTCATGTTGAAAGATGCCAAGACCCTGTTGATACTGTTTGCTTACATCAAAAATCATACCATCTGATTCGATGCTGTCTTGGTTTTTTAGCTCCTCTGGAATCAGGTAATAGGAGAAACCTACTTCACAGATAGTGTCATTGTTGAAAAAGTTGATGGAAGTGATTTCAATAAACTCTGTTGTTGCCATAACCATGGGACTTAAATCCATCTTGCTCAAGCCTTTTACCTGAAAGCCATCCACTTTGTTTTTAATGATGTTTTGAATTTCATCCTCAGTGATTTTTTCTACTTCAGTAGGTAAGGTAGAGCTAGGAGGCGATGTCTGAGACTTCGAAGGCCCCTGGGAGGAGGGAGTTGTGCTTTGAAGGTTTTGCTGAAGTGTTTCCATTTGTTGTTGCGAATCTTTTTTACATGAAAATAAAACGCAAGATAAAATCAGCATTAATACTATCAGAGATAAGAACTTAAGCTTCATTTAAAACCTCTGGTGTTTCATGGAAATGGGGTGAGTTGATGGTGGGCTTCAGTTTCTCGTGAGTAAGGAGTAATGATTCGTTGGCCACCATGAGTTGACTTAAGGGAATATCAAGGTGCTTGCTTAGCCAATAAGATTCCCACGAATCGGGCAATATGACTGGCATTCGATGGTGATAGGGAAGCAAGGAAGCGTTGGCTTTCATAGTCAGGATAAGGCATTCCATACTTTGGTTTTCGGGGTCTTTACGATAGATCCCAGCCAGGGAAAAAACTTCATGCTGATTTAAAATGAAACGATAGGGGATTTTTACGCCAGCTTCTTCTTTCCATTCGTAGAAGCTACTCACTGGAATGATGCATCGATTGTTTTTGTATGCTGAATGAAACCAAGGTTTTTTTTCTACTGTTTCGAGACGAGCGTTAATTACTTTGCCCTTCCACCATCCCCATTTCATGAGTATAGCTTGTGAGTGATCGGTTCGAGTAATGGTGGTGATTTGAGTGGAAGGGGCAATGTTGTGAGAATAATGGAGCATGTCAGTACCAGTATCCAAGAGCTCGTAATGCTCCTTAAAAGTTCGCACTGGGGTTAAGGCAAATCTTCCACACATGATACGTTCATTATACCACAAATGCTGATGAGTACCAATATTATCTGCTTAGATCTAGCTAGAAAGAAGGAAAATAGAGATCTATTTGCTGTTTGTTGGCATTCCATCGGACTTGAAAGCCAAGATTTTCAGCTACAAAACGTAAGGGGAGATAAGTGCGATTTTCTTTGATTAGGGGGCTTAAGGTTTGGTCATCTGGATCGATTGGTTTTTCAATGCCATTTACCATTGCAGTGGCTTGACCTATCTGACAGATTATTATTGTGCGATATCTTTTAATGGTGATTATTTGAGTGCTTGGATCAAAATCTATAGTGCTATCAATGGGCTCCACCATGAAGCGAACAGGAACCAGAGTACGTTTAGAAGAAGCATGTATAAACGGGGCTGCATCAATTTTGCTGTTCTGACCATTGATAATGATATCCAGTTTGCCAATCCAACACTGGATGCTTACTGGCAGTAATCCCAGGACATTTAGCTCAAGCTGTGACCTATTACCTGCATGATCCCAAGCCTCGATAATAAAGCTATTCATCCCTTTTTTTATCTCAGCGCGATACCTGTAATAACCATCGGAGTTGAAGGAAACTATACTACCATTGATCCGAATCTCTGCGAGACCGGAAGTAGCGTCTAATCCGTTGCCTGTAAGATCGATAAAACCAGTTTTAGTCTCTTGCCCATCCTGAGGAAATTCGGTGCTTATTTGTGGGGACTGAGTATCGATCCATAACTCATGGCTGATTTCAGTGTAATTGCCTGCATGATCGGTGGCAATAAAATGAAAAGTGTTTTTTCCTTCAAAATCTGGAATGGACAAGACAAACATGCCTTCATCGGTGAACATCAGATCACGGTCATTGCATTTCAAAGACTTGATACCACTTTCACTGTCGCTGACTTTTCCGACAATTTCCTGAGTCTGATTGAGAAGCCATTTTTTTGGGATAGGGGAAGTGATTTCTAATAAAGGGGGTGTACGGTCGATCAGTACTTCATTTGACCAAAAAGAAGCGTTTCCTTCAAGATCTAAAGCTCGAATTTTGTATGAATAAGAATGTTGTGAGTTAGCCAGACTTTGGTCAAGATATTGGCTGGAGTATGAGGGCAAATGCGACAGGATTTCCCAGGAAGCATCGGACGAAAAATCCTTGCGAAAGAGCTGGTATGATGCCAAGGGAAGAGAGCCTTTAAACTCCTGATCCCATTGAAGCAAGTTGCTGGTGGAATCTTCTGTTTTGCCATGAAGAGCTGGAGGAAATGGATCTTGGGTGTAAAATGTTGCAAAAGAAACACTTTGATATCCCAGATGTTGATGTAAAGAAGATTCAGTTGAACGATCCATTCTCGCTAATCGTATGGGATTACTGTCGCAACGGTAGAGCAGCCAAGCTCCATCAAAGGATAATTGGAGAGAAAAGCTGTTTGCAGTACGATCTTGCCGTGCAAGGAGTTTAGGGTGAGAATCTGATGGTTTAAGGCTCCAAACCTTCCAGCTTTTACCATCAGAGGGAATGCTCATTAAAGCTATCATATTTTCAAGTCGTGATTGAATGGCTCCAACGATAGCTTCATCTGTTTTCCAGATAAGCTCCATTTTTCTTGATGCTATATGAAACTTATAAAAAGTCATTACTTGTCTGTATGGAGTCATCATTACAAACAACTCTTCGTCACCCGGTAAAAACCAGGGATTCCAGGCTTGCCCCATTTCTGCTTGAGTGAGTTGAGTTGTTTTTCCTGATTTTATGTTTTCAAGGTAGAGGATTCTTTCTGAACCATACACATATGCTATTTCCTGACTGTCCCAGGAAATATTGGGGGCTCGAGCGTATGACCCCTCTAGTTGTGATCCTAAGGCGCGGATAAAGCTTCCATCACTTGAAATCAACCAACTTTCAGTTTGATTATTCTGTGTACCTGTAAAAACTACCCAGGAGCCATCTTTGCTGATATCTCCATATGGAACGGAAGTATTTATAGGAAAAGTTGCTATTACATAGCTTTTTTGGCTTTCTCTGAAGTAAGTGCATAAAGATTTTTCCTTGTGGTTTTGTAGAGTAAGGAGGAGAATTCTTCCATTTTCTGAGCTTCGCATCCCAAGAATTTGCGTATCATTATCAGCTGTAGCCCATACGGGAATCGAATCAGATCCATTTAGATTTGCAGAAACAAGTTCAATGTAATTTTTACTTGCGTAAATCCAGTAATTGAAGCTATTTTCTTGTGCAATAGTACTTGGGTGAGGAGCAAAAATAGTTGATATAAAAAACGCTAAGAACGCCATTACCTTAATATTAGTTTTTGTATTAAAATCGTTCATTCCGAAGCTCCTTGATGGATGATAAACCAAGCGATTTCTTGCATGATGTTTTCTTTAAATACTCTTGCTCCTAACTCGTTCTGAATAAGTATTGAGGGTAGTATTTTTGCGGGTTGAAACGTTTTATGAATCTTGGGGTGATCTTTGATTGAACTTAAAAAATCTTCCACTGAGTAAATCTTGAAACGAGCAAGGTGTAGAGCCTTTGCCATCCATTCAGCTACTCCTAATACAATATCCTCGTAACTTGCATGCTTTGACAAATTTAGAGCTTCAGATAACAAAGGCATAAGATGTTCAAAAAGCAAACGATACGAAGGGATGCCCTTAAGATTCATGCGTTCAGCAAGCTTATCCAGGTCATCCGTGCAGAAAGATTTTAATAAATCAAGATAGTAGTTGTCATCGTTTCTGCTTTCTATGTAATAACTTTGTCCTTTCAATTGATGAAGCTTTCTTTTAACATCAAAAAAGCCTAATTGTAATAGATATTTCGATTTTTCAGGTTTAAAGTCAAGAATATTGCCCAGATCTTCCGAAGGCTCAATAAATAAGATCTTTAAACCTTTTTTATCAAACTTTCTTACTACTCCAATCGCAAAAGTGCGAATGATTACCAGCTCTCGATAACCTTTTTTTATTAAAAGCTGTACGGGTAGATTGTCTGAGACTCCTCCATCAATAAGTATCTTACCTCCAAGTTTTTCCACCTGAAAAATAGGTAAATTAGCACTTGCCATTAGATAGTCAACCATCTCATCCTGAGGTATATCTTCTTTGTAGTATTCCAATGCTTTGCGATCAGAGAGGGAATAGGTAACGAATCCAAAATCCATGGGTGATTTTCGCAAATTGTCTTCAATAATAATTTGTTTCAGTAGAGCTTTTACTTTCTGTGTATCCAAACCCTTACTGCGAACAAGGCTTTGAAGTGTTTTGAAGAGCTCTGGGATGTCACTAAACTGAAAATCTCCATCTATAAGCATGCTCCATGATTTCAAAGGAATCCCAAAGAGTTCTGAAGGGTGAAGGTTTTCCCATAATTCATATGCCCTAATAGCATCTCCCTGGACAATCAATGCCCCATTAAGAGCACCTATAGAAGTGCCACTTACACCATTAAAAATGAAACCTTCTTCTACAAGAGCTTTGTAGGCTCCAATTTGATAAGCTCCTCTAGCTCCACCACCTTCAAGCACTAGTCCTTGCATGGTGTTTGTTCCCTTCAAATTTTGTTAAATGCCTTCGAACTGCATAGTGATAATTACTCCATGTTCAGAGTTTAGAGGAACGAGTGGATCTTTAGTCACTCCTACAAAAGCTTCCTTAAAAAGTTGGCTTAAAGGAGTTATTAGTTTGAGCGGGGGAAGAAGCCCAATCAGCTTTTCTCCCTCACATAAATAAGATTTTTCCAGAGAAACTTCGAAGTCACCATTTTTGTTGATAAAGCTTTCAGAACATTCATCTACCATAATAGCTTTCTCACCTTGTAGTAGTTGAGACAAGCTTTGATTGCCAGCTTTTAGTTCATAGTGAGTTAGTTCAACTGTAGGTAACTCATCATATTTTGCGGTAGCACTTCCCGTATGGGGCATTCCAAACTCAAGAGCACTGCGTTTGTCGGAATAAGCTTGGACGATTTCTCCTTTTTGGATGAGAGGAACTCGGTATTCGGAATCAAGGTGCACAGTTCCTTCTGCATCAAAGAATGGAACAAGAAGGTTTTCGGAATGGTGTGATTGGTAAAAAGTAAAATCTTCATTGAAAACTTTTTGACCCAACATGCCCGATAGTTTTGAGTTGTTGTTTGCGAGGTTGCGTATGTCGAGATCAAAAATCAAATCTTGAAATAAAGCTCGAGTGTTACTCGGAAAGATGACTGGAATGCTTTTTCCAGCTGGAATCGTGCAAGGATGCAAAAATGCATTAAGCTTTTCTTTGCAATAGTTAAGAAAAAGCTCATGAACAAAACGTCTTCCAAAACAGAAAACACTTCCATTTTTCACTTCTGTTGAGGAAGAATGCCTGAAATCAAGCATAAGATCCAGATAATGATCCTGATATTGACAAAATAAACCAGCATTGTTTTGAATTTTATGGGTTTTGTCTATGAGTTGAATAGTATTGGAAAAGGAAAAATCCGAAAACTCTTTACGCAGATCAGCTAAGAGCAGTTCCATGTCAGAAACAAAATCATTCCCATGAGCAACATCATAATTATAAATTACACAGATTTGCTGATCCTGAGTGGCTTTTGGAAGATACGGAATACCTAATTTCAGGTTGCCCATGGCTGCCTTTTCAAGCTCAATTTCATCATGCACATCACAAGCACCAGCAACGCCAATTAATCCTGAATAATAGATGCGAAGAGAAGTTTGTGAAGTATTGCTTACTTCATTGGATACTATTTGGCTATTATGTATAGACAAAACATTGGCTTGTTTTTCCAGACTTAAAACTTCTTTAACCACAAACTCCTCCTAAAAGCTCTAAAATCTTAGCTTCATGTATCCTTTATTATCCCTGAAAATTAAACTAATGGAAGCACATTGCTCCAATTGTAGTATAATAAAAAAAGATTGGAGGCTTTAGATGAAAATACTTAAAAGCATGGTGTTAGTATTAATCACTTTTTATTTTGTTTCTTTATTGCATGTTCAAGCAGACCAAAACAATGCCTTACTTAAAAAAACAAACGTTTTTATTCCAGTAGCTGAGGGATCACTCTCTGTTCAACGTTTACCTTTTTACCCTCTCGAGGATAAAGATATGCTTTATATACTCGAAGCTTCAAAAGAGCTCCCCTCTTCTTATCACATGAAACTTGGACTAGACAGTCAGGGAGTTCAACGAAAAGATGTGCTAGGCTTACTCTCTGAACGAAAAGATAAGCAGTTAACCATTAGCGTGTGGGCTCCTGATCTGATCGAAGAAGGTAGAGAACTCATTTCAAGATGGGCTTTAGGACCTGCTCTTGGAGATGATACTTCATCTACTGTGATTCTTCAGGTATTTGTTTATCCTCTTAAAGCAAAAGACATAAAAATGGTTATTAATAGTAAAGAAGTTCGAGTCAATCAGGAAAACTTTCTTTTAGATGTTCCTGCTCAAATTGTAAAAGGACGCACTATGGTTCCATTTAGATTTTTAGGAGAGCAGTTGGGAGCTAAGATTGACTTTCAAATTGATCCTGAGACCCGTTTGGTTTCTGATGTTTCATTCATTCTTGGGAAAATGTCTGTCAAGCTATGGATCAACAAAAACGAGGCAGAAATTAAAATCGATCGCCAAATAGAAAAAACGACTCTTGATGTTCCACCTCTCATTCTTCAGGGGAGGACCTTAGTTCCAATTCGTTTTGTTGCTGAGCAGTTAGGTGCTGAAGTTCTTTGGGATGCCAAGCTTCAAGAAGTCAGTGTGCTTTACCCTAAAAAATATTCATTAACCGAGGAACAGTTGAGCACAGATTTTGGAGTCTTTTTTCAAGATATTGATGCTAAAAGTCTTCACGAATCTCTCGTAGATAAACCCTGTAAAATTATTGACCTACGTAGCAAAGAAGATTTTGATAAAAACCATCTTCCTGGAGCAATTCATCTCTATATTGGTGACATCATCCCATCTTCCCTCGAAGAACAAGGAATTGGAGCTGACGACTTTGTGGTAGTTTATTGCAAATCTGGAGCTCAATCCGTCATGGGAGCAGAGCGTTTAATTCGGCTTGGTATGAAAAATGTGCATAATTTGCTGGGAGGAATAAACAGCTGGCCTTACGAAACTCTTCCCTAATGGTATTGAATGAGTTGAACAAATTCTGTAAAGGCTTTTAGGAATGATTGTATCCGAGTCTTACTTTTTTCATCGATGGGTTCGGATTCAATAAAAACTTTTTGAGCCTGGGGAATGTATAATTCGGGTTGAGGCATCACATAGGCACCCAGAGCCGATAGGATTTGTCTTAGATGTTGTTGAGATCTTGCTCCTCCAAAACGACTGGAGGATGCGCTTATAATGGCGCAGGGTTTCTTTTCCAAGGGGATTTCATTGGGAGGACGAGATATCCAGTCTAAAGCATTTTTCAACACACCAGAAACAGAATAATTATACTCAGTACTGGCAATAAGAATGCCTTGAGCTTGTGTAATGTTTTCCTTGAGCGTCTTAACACTATTTGGAAAACCTTGAGTTTCGACATCTGCGTTGTATAAAGGGATATCATTAAGTTCGATCAAATTCATCTGGGTGTTTTGGGGTAAAAGACTATCACACAAGCTTAATAATTGACGATTAAATGAAGCTTTTCTTAGACTCCCTGCAAATCCTAACAAACGTAGTGTATCCATGAATAGTCAGATCTCCTTTCTATCGTAATAAAAAAAGCTCCACGAATAATTTCGTGGAGCTTTTTTTAAGGTACAAATGTTTTTATCTGTTAGCAAGACGGAGATAATTATCCATTCTTTCTTTGGCATCTTTTTCGGCTTTATCAAAAAGCTGATCAGCTAAATCGGGGAAAGTTAATTTGAGTGAGGAGTAACGAATTTCACTCATGATGAAGTCTCTGAAAGAGGCTGTTGGGGGTTTTGAATCGAGAACAAATGGATTTTTCCCTTCTTCTTTGAGTAGAGGATTGTAGCGATAAAGATGCCAGTAACCAGCTTCAACAGCAAGCTTCTCCTGCTCAATGGTTTTACCCATACCATACTTGATACCATGATTGATACAGGGGGCATAGGCTATTACCAGGGAGGGACCCTGATAGCTTTCAGCTTCTTTTAATACTTTGACCAGGTGATTTTTGTCAGCTCCCATTGCTACTTGAGCTACATACACATAGCCATAAGACATAGCCATCATACCAAGATCTTTTTTCTTGGCTTTTTTGCCTGAAGCGGCAAACTTAGCAATTGCTGCTGTGGGGGTAGACTTGGAAGATTGTCCTCCTGTATTGGAATAAACTTCGGTGTCAAGTACGAGTAAGTTGATGTCTTCTCCAGAAGCAACCACATGATCCAAACCGCCATATCCGATATCGTAAGCCCAACCATCTCCACCAAATACCCATACTGATTTTTTTATGTAATAATCGGAATAGGAAATAAGTTCTTCAATCAGTCTTTGAGTCTCTGGGTCTGAAGCCTTTTCTTGCTTCAACAATGAGAGCACTTTTTGAGAATGCTCCTTGGATGCTTCGGCTAAATTGATATCTCTGATCCAGGCTTGCATGTGTTGTTTCAGCTCTTCAGAAACTTGGTGATTGGATAGTTGAGTCATGCGATCAGCAATTCGGTTTCTAATTTGTTTGATACCAAGGGCCATTCCAAAGCCATACTCAGCGTTATCTTCAAACAAGGAGTTGGCCCACGCAGGCCCTTTTCCTTGATCGTTGACGCAATAAGGAATGGAAGGAGCTGATGCTCCCCAAATGGATGAACAACCTGTGGCATTGGCTATGAGCATTCGATCGCCAAAAAGTTGGGTAATGAGTTTGGTGTAGGGTGTTTCACCACAACCTGCACAAGCACCTGAAAACTCAAGAAGAGGTTTGATAAATTGGCTTCCTTTCACAGTGAAAGGATCCTGAGGAACTGATTTTTCTGGAAGCTTGCTAATCCAGTTCCAATGCTCAATTTCTTGCTCTTGAGTGTGGATGGGTTTCATAACAAGGGATTTTTCCTTGGAGGGACAAACATCTGCGCAGTTTCCACATCCCGTGCAATCCATAGGACTCACTTGTATTTTAAAGTTAAGATTTTCAAGTCCCTTGCCAATGGCTTTTTTACTTTTTAGGGTTTTTGGTGCATCAGATAATTCTTCTTCAGTGAGGAGGAATGGTCTGATGGCAGCGTGAGGGCAAACATAAGAGCAGTGATTGCATTGTATGCAGTGCTCTGCTTGCCATTCAGGAGTATGGATGGCAATGCCACGTTTTTCATAAGCGGAGGTGCCCATGGGGAAGCAACCATTTTCTCTACCTGAAAAAGCACTAACAGGAAGATTATCGCCTTCTTGGCGATTCATTGGATTGAGAATGTTACGTATAAAGTCGGGTTGGTGTGAGTTGTTTTGCTTATCTTGGTCTTCCGTTGACTTCCATGATTCGGGAATGGTGATTTCGTGTAAACCTTCGATGCCTTTGTCGATAGCTGCATAATTCATCTGAATGATTTTTTCGCCTTTTTTTCCGTAGGTATGCAATACAGCTTCTTTCATGTAGCTTATAGCTTTATCAATATCAATAACTTTGGCTAGTTTAAAGAAGGCGGATTGCATTATCATGTTGATACGGTTGCCCAAACCAATTTCTTCTGCAATATCAGTCGCATTAATAGTGTAAAATTTTATTTTATTATTAGCCAAATACTGTTTCATGGAAGATGGCAGGTGTTTTTCAAGATCTTCAACAGTCCACTGGGTATTGAACAAGAAAATTCCCCCTGCTTTTAAACCTTTTAGGAGATCGTATTGATGAACGTAGGCTTGGTTGTGGCATGCGATAAAATCAGCTTCATCGATCAGGTAGGTTGATTTTATGGGCTTTTTACCAAAGCGTAAATGCGAGATTGTGACTCCGCCTGATTTTTTGGAATCGTAAGCGAAGTAGCCCTGTGCGTATAAATCTGTTTCATCTCCAATAATTTTGATTGAATTTTTGTTGGCTCCGACTGTTCCATCAGAACCTAAACCCCAGAATTTGCATCGTATAGTACCTTCTGGAGCAATTCGGATACACTCGGTGTCATCAAGAGAAGTCATGGTAACATCATCTTTGATTCCAATGGTAAATTTGTCTTTGGGATGGGATGAAGCTAGATTGCTATATACAGCACAAACTTGGGATGGGGTAGTATCTTTAGATCCAAGACCGTATCTTCCGCTGATAATGAGAGGGGCGTTTGGTTGACCGTAAAAAACATGCTGTATATCGAGATAGAGGGGATCTCCAGGAGCTCCAGGTTCTTTGGTTCGATCGAGTACTGCTATGCGTTTGACCGTTTTTGGTAAGACATTTAAAAGGTGTTTAGCTGAGAAAGGTCGATATAGGTGAACTTTGATGAGACCAACTTTTTGGCCCTTTGAATTGAGGTAGTCAACGGTTTCTTCGGCGCATTCAGTGATTGAGCCCATAGCGACGATAACATTTTCGGCATCAGGTGCTCCGTAATAATTAAACAGACGATATTCTCTGCCTGTTAAAGCTGAGATTTTTGCCATATAGTCTGAAACTATGTCGGGAAGTCTATTGTAAAAAGGATTGGATGCCTCCCTGGCTTGGAAGAAAATGTCAGGATTCTGAGCAGTTCCCATTACTTTTGGATGTTCGGGATTAAGGGAATTGTTTCTGAAACGAGCCACAGCCTCCCAATCAAGTAGTTTTCCGAGATCGTCTTGCTCAATAATCTCTATCTTTTGGATTTCTGCTGAAGTGCGGAAACCATCAAAAAAATGTAGAAAGGGAACACTTGATTTAATAGCAGATAAATGAGCAACAGCGGCCATATCCATGACTTCTTGTACACTCCCGGCTGCGAGAAGAGCAAATCCTGTTTGTCTGGTTGCCATAACATCAGAGTGATCCCCAAAGATAGACAAGGCGTGACTTGCAACTGCTCTTGCGGAAACATGAAAGACTCCAGGCAAAAACTCTCCAGCAACTTTGTACATATTGGGTATCATGAGCAATAGACCCTGAGAAGCAGTAAAAGTTGTGGTAAGAGCGCCTGCAGAAAGAGATCCATGAAGCGCACCTGCAGCTCCTGCTTCGGATTGAAGCTCAACCACCTGAACTGTTTGTCCGAATAAGTTTTTTCGACCGTTTGCTGACCATTCATCTACCATTTCTGCCATTGTTGATGACGGAGTGATAGGAAAAATGGCAGCAACATCGGTGAACGCATAAGCAACGTGTGAAGCTGCTGTATTACCATCCATTGTTTTCATAACTTTTGCCATTTATTCAACTTCCTCTTTTTTTTAATTTTCTAAAGGCATGCAGAAAAAATCCACATCCAACACATAATCATAACATATTTAAAAGGTAGGTAAAATAGCCTTTTAAAAACTTAATGTTGTGGCTGTCGTATGATGCAATAGTTTGTACGGCGAATCACACAGAAGCCACTATTTGTTTTTATCAACACAATATCAAGATTTTGGATCTGCCTGTTTAATGCAGCAATAAAATCTACGAAAGGAAACCATCTGCCAGCTTCTTTTTCTGCTGCAGTGTATAGGGATTTCATGTGATCGCTAAGTGTGGAAAGCTCAAGGGCATGACTTGAATCTTTACCGAGTTTTACTAATTCTTGTTCTTTCTCAATACCTACGAAGGAGTTGTATTCGTCAAGCATATAAGTTAGGGTTTCGGGGGCGGTTTGAAGGAAAAGATCGCGAAACATTTTCTTTGCTTCTTTCATTTCTTCGGGAGTGCTTTTTTGCTCAATATTCATCATGGCTTGTTTGACTTCATCAATGCTTGTTAAGCGTTTCATATCATAACCTCCATATGATCATTGATCTTTCGTAAATTATACTACAGTTTTAAGATATCACTACTATAAGCCTGGCTTATTTTTTCAATAGGAGATATTTTTTACCCCAGACAAAAATCAGCTATAATTAAACATGATGATTTCATGAGCTAAACAAAAGAATAGGAGGAAATATGCTGATAGATAATAAACCAGGGCAACTAGAATTACTCATGGGTAATCAAGCAGTAGTCCGTGGAGCCCTGGAAGCTGGGATAGATGTGGCTGCTACCTATCCAGGCACTCCTGCATCTGAAATTGGTGATACTTTTGCAAGTATTGCAAAAAAAGTTGGTATCTATTTTGAATATGCCACAAACGAAAAAGTTGCTTTCGAAACAGCACTTTCTGCATCATGGTCAGGACTTCGAACTTTGGTGTCCATGAAGCATGTTGGTTTGAACGTTGCTGCTGATGCATTAATGTCTATTACCTATGGTGGAACTGATGGAGGGATGGTGCTCGTCATGGGCGACGATCCTTCTTGTTTTTCTTCCCAAAACGAACAAGATAGCAGAAATTATGCAAGATTTGCACAAATACCTTGTATGGAGCCTTCCAATCCCCAAGAAACCAAAGATATGGTGAAATATGCTTTTGATTTGTCTGAGCAATTCAGACTCCCCGTAATGATAAGAGAAACTACTCGAATTGCGCATGGTTCTGGAAATGTTGAATACGGAGAATTACCACCTAGAAATCGAAAGGGAGAATTTAAGCGAGATAAAGTACGAAAAGCTGTTTTACCTGCACATGCATATCAGCTACATCCAGACCTACTTAAACGAATCAATGATTTAGCTCAGTATATTGAGAATTCGCCTTGGAATCGCACAAACCTCAAGGGTAAAATTGGAATAATTGCAAATGGTAACTCCATGAATTATGTGAAAGAAGCCTTAAAATACGAGGGTATCCTTGATCAAGTTTCACTTCTTCATTTGGGTATAACTTATCCCTTACCTGCGAAGCTAATTGAGGATTTTTTAAGGCATTGCGATACGGTATTAGTTGCAGAAGAGCTTGATTCAATAACCGAAGAATATGTCAAAAATATGGCATATGATTTAAAGCTGTCTTGTAAGATCCATGGAAAAGACCTTTTGCCTAAAACTTATGAGTTTGATACTGGCATTTTACACAGAGCTATCACCCAGATGATGAAGCTCAATCCAAAAGAAAATTTTGAGGTAGATTTTAAAGTTCCAAGCGAGATGCTACCTCCCAGGTATCCCGTTTTATGTCCAGGTTGTCCTCATAGGGCAAGTTTTTATGCAATAAAAAAGGCATTTCCCAAAGCAGTTTATACAAGTGATATTGGTTGCTATACCCTCGGTATTCAGCCTCCTCTAAATGCTGTAGATACTTGCGTTTGCATGGGGGCAAGCATAAGTATGGGAGTTGCATTTTCAAAATTTTTAAGCGAAAAAGTTGTTGCGACCATAGGAGACTCGACCTTTTTCCATACAGGTATCCCTGCTTTGGCCAATGCTTCCTACAATGGTTCCAAAGCTACCATTGTGGTTATGGACAACAGCATTACTGCCATGACAGGTCAACAACCCTGTCCATCCTGTGGAGTATCTTCTTTGGGAGAACCATGCACAGCAGTTTTACCAGAAAAGGTAGCCGAAGCTCTCAATATTCCTTTTGTTCGAGTAGTTGATCCCCTTGATTTAAAAAACACAATTTCAGTTATGAAAGAAGCTGCTCAAATTGACGATACTTCATTAATTGTTACAAGAAGTATTTGCTGTATGATAGACAAGGTTAAAAGACCAGTAGTTGAGGTAGTTCAAGATAAATGCATCGGATGTCAGATTTGCACTAAAACTTTTGGTTGTCCCCCCTTGATATGGGATGCTGAAAAGAAAAAAGTACATGTTGATGAAACCCTTTGCAATGGCTGTGGAGTTTGCATACAGATTTGCCCTTCAAAGGCAATCCAGGGAAAGGAGTCCTAAACCGTGACAAGTATCAACGAATACAACATTGTTTTATGTGGTGTTGGAGGTCAGGGAACAATCTTAGCTTCTAAAATCCTTGCCAAGACAGCCATAAGAAAAAGCATCAATTGCCGTGTTGGAGAAACTCATGGAATGTCTCAACGTGGGGGTTCTGTTGTTTCTCATTTTCGCATGGGACAAGAAGTCCATGGTGCTATCACTCCTTTGGTTCATGGTCAAGTTATGCTTGCCTTCGAACCTGTAGAAAGCCTTCGCTATGTTAGTTTCATGAAAAAAAACGGAACAGTTGTTCTTAATACTCATCCTATTGTTCCAACTTCAGTTAACGCCGGTCTGGCAACTTATCCATCCACGAATGACGTCAAAGCTACTTTAGAGAAGTATCCTTTGAAAGTAATTGGTTTTGACGCAACTAAAATTGCATCTGAGTTGGGTTCAGTTATTGCACTGAACATGGTAATTCTTGGAGCTTCAGCTCGCTTAGAAGGTTTCCCCTTTCAAGCAAATGAGATGATAAAAAGCATCGAGGAATTGGTAAAACCCCAATTCCTCGATCTTAATGTGAAGGCTTTTAATGCAGGATACGAAAAAGCAACTTCGTACTGAATTTAGCCAATAATCACACAAGTGATAGTTTTAGTGACGCCTGGTATGGCTTGAATTTGTTCGTTGACGATTCGTCCGAGGGATTTTAGATCCTCGGCTTCAACTAGCAGAATCAAGTCATACGGGCCTGTCACCAGCGATACATCAGTTACACCCTTGATTTGTCTAATCTTTAGTAGTGCATCATCTGTTTTTCCTGCTTGGGCCTCGAGCAACACATAAGCTTTTGATACCATAATTCCCTCCTTATTTGACGGATAAGACTATTATAGATCTTTCATAATAAACAGCAAAGAAATTAGTGTAATATCTCTTTTCTTTCAACCCACACAAACTTAAATTGACAAGTTTTTCTTTTATGATAAGTTAAATTTATTTTGATTTGCGAATAAGATATTCAGGCTTAAGGGGTTGTATGAAAAAGCGCTCTGTAGATTGGCCAGGATACCGTTATGATTGAGATTGCTGTTCTGTTTTTACTTCTTTTCATGATAGTCGGCATGCTCTTTGTTCTCGAAATAGAAAACCTCCTATCTGCTGTTGTGATGATGGGAGCTATCGGGTTTGGCTTAAGTGTTATTTTTCTGTTATTGGGCGCTCCAGATCTTGCTATTGTACAAATCGCTGTTGAAGTCATATCCCTGGTTATTCTTATTAGAGCTACCATTCATCGAGACATCAAAGAAAAAGCTGACGAATCTTTATCTCAGGTGTCAGCTATCCCTATATTGGTATGTTTGTTGCTTTTTTTTCTATTAATCTATCCTGCTATGTCTTTCCTTCCCGTCTTTGGTAGTCCAGTTTTTATGAACTATTACTCTTCTTCGATTTACTACCTTCAAGAGGGCTTTAAGATCACTGGAGCTCCAAATATCATTTCAGCCATTATTCTCGATTTCAGAGGCTATGATACGCTTGGCGAGGCTATTGTGCTTTTTACATCGATTCTTGGTGCCTTGTCTATATTAAGATATCGAAACAAAAAAAAGGAGCCTAGTGAGTCTTGATGGGTATGACAGAAATTGTCAAAACAGTTGCTGAATGGATAAAAGGCTTCATCATTTTTTATGGCTTATATATCATACTTCAGGGACACCTATCCCCTGGTGGAGGCTTTGCAGGAGGAGTTATCATAGCTTGTGCTTTTATTATGATAGAACTCGCTTTTGGAGGAAAAAGAGCTGAAACAGAATTGGACGAACACAAAAGCCATAATCTTGATGAGATAGGCGCTCTTTTTTTTCTATTTTTAGGTATCTTGGGATATTTTTTACCCCAGATACCTTTTTTTGCAAACGTAATTCAACTTTACTGGCCAGGATCACCTTTTCACATTCTTTCTGCGGGTTCTATTCCATTAATGAATTTAGCCATCGGGATAAAAGTAGGAACTGGTTTGTATTCGGTTTTTACTGGGCTCTCTCATTATGACCCCCTATACCAGGAGGAAAACTAGTATGATTTATGCTTTATGTATTTTGCTCTTTCTTCTTGGGCTTTATGGTGTGATGGTCAAAAGAAATCTTATCAAGATCATCATAAGTCTTGCCATGATGACGAATGCAGTAAATTTATTCTTTGTATTGCTTGCATATCGAAAAAACGGTCAAGTTCCTATTATCACAAACTTTAACACTGCCTCCACAGTTGCTGACCTTGCAGTTGATCCCATCCCCCAGGCTCTTGTCCTTACTTCCGTTGTCATTGGTCTTGGTACAACTGCCCTAATGGTAGCTTTAGCCATCCGTCTATATCATTCATATGGGACTTTTGATATCACCAAGATACGGAAACTAAAGGGATGAACATGGTTTCTTTACTACCCTCTTTTGTCGTAATACCACTTTTTACTGGCTTAATCTTATCTATAAAAAGTAAAAAAATGTGGTATACACACTTTATAGCCCTTGGCTCCACGATCCTGCTTTCCATCCTTGCGCTACTTACTCCCCTTGAAAATTCCTACTACCATGTGGGAGGATACAATGATTTTGTTGGAATAACACTCGCTATTGATCCATTAAGCAGAATTGTTCTTATCATGGTACAGGTTTTAGTATTTTTAGCCTGTTGGTACTCTATCGGCTATATGGATCATTATACCGATCATTCCAGGTATTATGCTCTTGTTTTTTTTATGCTTGCTGGTATGAATGGTATCCTCATCACTGCAGATTTCTTTAATTTGTTTGTTTTTATGGAAATTGCCACACTTGCTTCCTACGCCTTGGTTGCATATGGGGGAAAATCACATGAATTGGAAGCTTCGTTTAAATATCTTGTTTTGGGAAGTGTTTCTTCCCTTTTTGTGTTGTTTGGTATTGCCCTGATCTATAGTCAGACTGCCGCCTTGAATATGTTTATTGTATCTGAACGTCTTGACTTTAGCACTCCCATTGCTTGGTTAATTGTTGTGATGATGAGTGCAGGACTTGGATTAAAATCTGCACTATTCCCCTTTCATAGCTGGCTTCCTGATGCCCATTCTTCAGCTCCAGCCCCAATATCTGCTGTATTGTCTGGAGTCTTGATCAAAGCAGTCGGAATTTATGTGATGCTTCGTTTCTATTTTAATATTGTGGGTATTGAAAATGCTCCTCTTTCCTTGATAGCTTGGTTGGGTGCACTCTCTAGTTTGACAGGAGTGATTTTGGCTATGGGGCAACATGATTTCAAAAGACTTCTTGCTTGCCATAGTGTTAGTCAGGTGGGGTATATTTTTATTGGTATTGGTTTAGGTACTTATTGGGGCTTGCTTGGAGCTATTCTCCATATGATAAATCATGCAGCATTTAAATCTTTGCTTTTTTTAAATGCTGGATCTATTGAGCATGCAAGTGGAGAAAGAAATTTTCATCAAATGGGTGGTTTGGCAAAAGTTATGCCTTGGTCAAATGCTACCAGTTTTATTGGTTTTACTGCTATCGGAGGTGTCCCCCCGCTGAATGGTTTTTGGTCAAAACTCTTGCTTATGCTTGCGTGTATCATGTCTGGCCAATGGGCTTTGGCTCTGATAATTGCATGCGTTGCCCTGATGACGCTTACGCTTTTTCCAAAAATCCAAAAGTATGTTTTTTTGGGTGATTTACCTGAGAAATTTAAAAAAGTGAAAGAATCCCCATTATCCATGATCTTTCCGATGCTTATACTATGTTTTTTTTGTATTACTTTAGGGCTTCTTTTGTTAGTGCCTTCATGGCGTGAATATTATCTTGTTTCTGCTGTTAATGTGTTGCTAGGTGGAAAGTGGTTGGGTTCAAGCTATGTACCTTAAAAGTTTTTTTAGAGTATTTAGCATCCTTTTTCTTTGCTGGATTCTACTTGTTTGGCCTTTTAAAGGTTCAGTTGGTATCCAAGAAAAATTGATACTTGGAGTGTTTTTGTGCTCCTTTGTAGCCATTTTTGAGATCCATACTCTTCCCATTTTTCCTTTATCTTTTCCTGTTTCGATGTTGCGCTTTTTTTGGTTTGTTTTTTATATTTTTCGCTTCTTGCACCTGATGTTGATTGCCAACTTTGATGTTGCCTATCGCGTTTTACATCCCTCTCTTCCCATCGAACCAGGGATAGTAAGAGTAAAAACCAGTCTCAAAAACCCAATGGCACGTTTATTTTTAGCCAATTCCATAACCCTTACTCCAGGCACTTTGGTAGTTGATATGGACGACGATGGCACACTCTACATCCATTGGATAAAAGTTTTAAGTCAGGACCCTGATATAGCAGCCAAAATAATCGTCAAGCCTTTCGAAGATATATTAACGAAGGTTTTCGAGTAGGACGTGAAACATGTTGTATGATGCTTTGTTCTTATTTGCTTTGATAGCTTCAGTATCCATGTGTCTCTATCGAATTGGAATCGGACCAACTCCGCCAGATCGTAGTGTTGCCATTGATATTCTTGGTACTGTGATGGTCGGATTTTGTGTTCTTGCTGCACTAAAAACTGGAAATGATTACTTTCTTGATGTGGCTCTTGCTTGGACTTTAATTAGCTTTATTGGAGGTCTTTCCCTTGCAAAGTTTTTAGAAGGGAGACGCTTTGATGATTAACATATTTTCAGCGATTTTCTTAGTTATTGGTGTATTATTCATGGTCTTGGGATGTTTAGGTCTTGTGAGACTTCCGGATGTCTATAACCGACTCCAGGCAGCTACAAAATGCGTTACCCTTGGAGTATGCAGTATGTTGTTGGGAGTCATAATTTTGAAGGGATTTTCACCAATGAGTGGAAAAGCCTTGTTATGCATTGTCTTTATTCTAATAACCTCCCCAACTTCAGCCCATGCTTTAGCAAGAGGAGCGTATAAATCGAAAGTAAAATTGTGCAAAAATTCAGTTTGTGATTTTTATGATTATGGTACACCAGAAGAAAAAAACTTACCTATAAAAGAAAGCAAACATGACTCTAATCAACCCTGATTTATTCATACTGCTTTTTTTATGTTCACCTGTTCTATTTGGTTTTATATTTTTAGTTTTTTTCAAAAGCCTTTATAAGTGGTCTTTTTTCTTAAGTTTTTTCCTTGCTTCTCTGCTTTTGCTCATATCAATATATTGTTGGGCCACATGCTGGTCTTATGATTCTTTTGGCTTACTTTCCGATTCTATAAGCCGCAATATGATTCTTTGGACCTCTTTATTTGTTTGGCTCCTTGTGATCTATGCTAAATCATTTTTTTCCAACAAGCAAGAAAGTCATAAATTTTATGCACTGAGTTTGATTAGCCTCGGACTTACTTATTGGACACTTCTTAGCGATTATATGATTTATCTTTTGATATCCTGGAGTCTTCTTGGTGTCTTACTCTACCTTATGGTGGGTCTATCAGGCAAACAAGCAAAAGAAACGGCTAAAAAGACCTTTATCATGGTTGGGGGATCTGACATATTTATGATATTAGGGATGGTGATCTTGTTCCAACTCACAAAACAAACCTATCTGTCACAAGCAAAAATCGTACTTGATACCCCTCTTGCTGTCTTGTCATTTACCTTGATGTTTATAGGCGCTTTCGCGAAAGCAGGAGTTTTCCCACTTCATAGTTGGCTTCCAGACGCATGTCAACATAGTTTTGTTCCAGTTACTGCTTTCCTTCCATTGTCACTTGACAAGATCCTGGCAGTGTACCTTATGATAAGACTTATTGGTGGAGTTGCTACTTTGCCACTTATTGCTGTTTTGATCTTAATGAGTCTTGGTTGTATATGCATATTTGTTGGAGTACTAATGGCTTTGGTGCAACACGATTTAAAAAGGTTATTGGGTTATCATACCGTTTCTCAGGTTGGATACATTGTTCTTGGCTTGGGGACAGGCACTCCAATGGGCTTAGTTGGAGCTATGTATCACATGTTGAACAATATAGTATATAAAACAGCTCTTTTCCTTTCAGCTGGTTTGATAGAAAAAAAATGCAAAACCACCTATTTGGATAAACTGGGAGGTTTGTATAGATTGCTACCAGTTACATTTGTCGTCATGTTGATTTCTTCACTTGCAATATCAGGGATCTATCCCTTTAGTGGTTACTTTAGCAAACATGTCATACTACATGGCATCATTTATACACATAAGTTGTATCATTTTAATGGATGGCAGATTTTTTGGCTGCTTGGTTCCATTGGCGGACTACTCACTCTGACAAGTTTTGTAAAAGTGATGTATGCTCTCTTCATCGAACCTGCTTGTAGTCTTTGGGATAATGTAAATGAAAAAAAGACACTCATGCTGATACCCATGATATTATTAGCAATTCTCTGCTTATTCTTGGGGTTTACCTCGGAGACTTATACTTTCCATAATTTTCTCCAACCTATCACCCAAAAAGATGTGCATATTTATTTTTCGAAAAGTGAGGGCTTGATTTATCTGCTGATCTACCTTACTTTTGCATTTATACTGATACAATCTCTTCGAAAACATGCAAAAACGTGCAACACTGTTGGGATACATTTATTTGACAAACTGCGCAACTGTAAAGGTATAAAATGTGCATATGATTGGTCTGAAAGTCGGTATCTGGATTTATATGATATTGGTCGCAAGGGAATAGCTGGGACATCTTCGATATTACGAAGCTTTCACACAGGAATCCTTCCCACTTATGTTTTTTGGTTTTTAATCGGTGCTTTGGTTTTCGCTATGTACTATTTCAAAGTATTTTAGCCTTTAATGGTGTATCTTTTTTAAAATTTAACAAACTTATGGTTTTTCATATAATGACAGTGTTTGATTTTGCTCAAGCTCATTTGGTTTATTGCTTGTAGCACATTATATGAAGGTGGTTTGAAGTGGCTGTATTTGTTGCCTTTTTGGTCTTGCCTTTAGCGTTTCTTGTTCTCGAATTACTAATGTTTAAATCTACACAAAAATATCTTCCGCACTTAACAACACTCCTCTCTTTTTTACTCTTAATTCTATTGCTTATCGTGTTCAAGATACCAAATTTTGAGCTATTCAAAATATCTCTTGTTGCAAAAGTTCCTATCGACATCAGTTTCAAGATGGATCATCTGGCGTGGATGGCTTGTTTTTTCTGCTGTATTGTATGGCTCGCTTCATCCATGTTTTCCATCTACTATATGAAACATGAAACCTATACAAAGACCAAAAGGTATCAAGTATTTTCAATTCTAAATCTTTACGTAATACTCATGATCTTTGTCTCTTCCAACATGATTACCTACTTTATTTTCTTTGAATTACTACTTATAGTATCTTATATTTTAATCATACACTACCAAACTCCTGAAACCTTTGCAGCAGGGATGCGTTATTTGTTCTTTCAAATTATTGGAGGTTTGATACTTCTTTTTGGTGTGATTCTAACCTATGCCGTGTTGAAGACCACTACCTTCACTCCAGGAGGAAACCCATTTTTAATACAAAATTCCTCTGCAATCAATCCATTACTACCTTCACTGATCTTTTGGTGCTATGTAATTGGTTTTGCTATCAAGGCAGGCTTGTTTCCTGTGCATATCTGGCTTCCTGAAGCACATCCGGTGGCACCTGCGCCTGCCTCTGCTTTGTTGTCAGGAATGGTAATCAAAACAGGAACTTTTGGATTAATGAGGGTATTTATGGAGCTTTTTGGGCTTCGTAATCTCGCAGGACGAACAGATGTGATTGTTTTGATCATTCTTGCGATTTTCACTATGTTTTGGGGTTCTGCAATCGCAATTGGTCAGGGACATTTAAAAAGAGTTTTAGCTTATTCCAGTGTTAGCCAGGTAGGTTATATCATCATGGGTATTGCTTTTTTGTCTCCCTTATCTATGCTTGGTGCTTTATTGCATACTCTTGCTCATTCCCTTGTTAAAAGTCTTCTCTTTCTTTCTGCTGGATCTATCGTTGATGATTCTGGAGAAGTGGATGTTTCCAAAATTGACGGGTATGGCATGAAAAATCCCTTTGTTTTTTCTGCTTTTACCCTTGGTGCCCTTTCCATGATAGGTTTTCCACTATTAGTTAATTTTATCACCAAATGGACACTTGGAGTAGGTACCATTGAAGCATATCGCATGGGATTGTTCTCTTTTTGGATCTTTATCACCGCTCTTTCGGTTCTTTTGATCAGCAGTATTCTTAATGCAGCTTATTACGCACCCATTATCATAAGAGGTTGGTTTTATCCACCTGCTGATTCGCAAACAAAAAGATTTCCCCTGCATGTATCTCAAGTGATTTCACTTTCTTTACTTATGATTCTTGTGGTGGGATTGGGTATAGTTTCTGGTCCTTTTATTAGCAATTCAATCAAGGCACTAAGCACAGTAATTCCATTTACAGACTTTCCTTCTCCATTTTAGGTATCATGCCTTTTTTATCCTTATCAGTTAATCCATATACCCTTGCCTTTGTCGTTTTAACTATTCCCCCTTGGTTGTCGGCTTTCATTTATTCATTGCAATATATTCATCAACGCAAAAGTTACTTCTATTCCTTTTTTGCTTTAACCTTCCTTTCGAACCTAATGATCTTTTTTTCATCAAATCTTCTCAGCTTGTTAGTATTCTTCGAATGGATGTCCATTTTTAGTTTTTTGTTAGTCATTTATGATCGAAAAGAATCTGCAATGAAAGCTGGGAAACTATATTTAACTTTCTCTTTGTTTAGCGGTCTTTTCATTCTTGCTGGTATTTTGCTTGGAACCCACCCCATATTAAGGCCTTATGCTGTTTGGGTATTAAGCCTTGGTTTTTTAATCAAATGTGGTGCTTTTCCCTTTCATGTATGGCTACCTGAAGCTCATCCAGTTGCTCCAGCTCCAGCTTCAGCCATATTATCGGGTTGTATCATCAAGGTTGGATTTTATGGTATGATGCAAATTTTAGTGATATATCATCCTAAAGATTTTGGATATGGAATCTTCATTATTGTTATTGCTCTTATTACAATGTTAATAGGTGTTATCCAAGCTTTAGTTCAGGCTCAAGCTAAAAAAATGCTTGCTTATCATAGTGTAAGTCAAATGGGATACATTTTACTTGGTTTAGGTTTGTTTTTAATCACTCACTCTGATGTTGCTTTGTTAGGAGCTATTTTACATGCCATGAACCACGCTTATTTTAAATCAGCACTTTTTTTATCTATCGGAGCAGTCGGTCAGGAAGCGCAACAATCATCTGTCGATATGTATAAAATCAAGGGTTTTTTTCAACGTAGTCCCTGGCTTTCCATTTGTTTTTTAGTAGCAGTTTTAGGTATTTCTGGAGCACCTTTTTTTAATGGTTTTGTATCCAAGACACTTCTACACGAAGAATTGATACATAGTCATCATCCCTTTGCTTTTTTTAAACAAATCGAAACATTATTCATGATTACTGCAATTGGTACATTTGTTTCCAATTTTAAAATGTTTTATTTGATTAATAGATATGATAATAAAATCAAAATCCAATGGAAAAATTTTTCTATCCTCAAGTTTGCACCCTTAGCTTTTTTGGCCATACTCATCCTCCTGTTTGGTCTTCATCCTGTTTTTTATGAAAAGATTATTCCTGAGGTGTTAAAACACTCTGGGCAAGAACTTTTTGAAGGCGTATCGCCTTTTCATCATCTCTTCAATCATGGTCTTCCTGGTTTTTTTACAATTGAATTCATCGGTATCATGGTGATTTATTTTGGTTTAAAAACTGGAATATTTCACATAAAACTTCCTCATATAATTCTTTATTCCTGGTATCATATATATCAACAACTAGAAAACTTTTTTCGTTGGAATTTAAAGAAAAGCGAGATATTTGTTGTGGGTCATTATATGATATTGCAAAGGTTATTTAACTCTCTTTTTCTGAAGACATGTCAAAAAGTAGATGACAAAATCATTTGTACCTACGGCAATGCCTCTCGTGTGGTAGATAATGTTTTTTCAGCAAGTAGTAACCGAGAAGGTTCGGATGCACTTAGATATAACGACTTTATTGAAAAGTATGGTAAAGTGCTGGTTATTTGGCTGATGGTATTGATTCTTCTTGCTACCATTCTTTTTGTTTGGATTTACTTGGGATATTTTACATGAAAACTATCATACATCTTTTTGTTTTCATACTGTTTCTTCTATTTCTTGTTACTTCATTTATCCATCAAAAAACTATTATTTTTTTTCATCAAGATTCCTATTATTCCTATATCACATACACACGAACCATTCATGATTTTGCTCAATCAATTCAAAAGCCCTACCTTTTATGGAGACTGGAAGAAAATAAACCTACCGATCGTATTCATGAAGGTATGATGATAAAACTAAGCAAGCCACTAGCAAAAGATAAATGATTGTTCCAAATAAAGAACTCGGACAGCATTTTTTAACAGATGAAGTTATTTTAAACAAGATTAGGACAGCATTAGATTTGAATCTTAATGATATGCTGCTTGAAGTTGGTCCTGGACCAGCATATCTAACCAAATATCTCCTACCTGGCATAAAAGAGCTTCATGCAGTTGAAATTGATCTTAGGACTCGACCATTACTTTTGCCTTTGAGTCATCAGTATCCAAACCTTTTTTTGTATTTTGAAGATTTTTTAAAAATGAATCTTGTACCCTTGAAATCGATAAATAAGGCTTGCGGGAATCTGCCTTATCAAGTTGCAATGCCTATCATTGAGCGCATTAGTTACGAGTTAAGTCCCAGCTTGATGGTTTTCATGCTTGCAGAAGGTACTGCTCTTCGACTTATGTCCAAACCTGGACGTGAAGAGTATTCAGCTGCAAGTATATTTGCTCAAAGTTTCTATGAGGTTTCCTTGGTGAGTAAAGTTTCCAGGAAGCTTTTTCATCCACCTCCGAAAATAGACTCAATGATTTGTTGTTTTAAAGCTAAGCGGATAGACAGAAATAAAACAAAAGAATTCGTAACTTTTGCAAGATCTCTTTTTTCGTATAGGCGTAAAACTCTCGCTAATGCATTGCGAAAGTGTAATTACCCAGGAGATTTTTCATCTTATAAAGATCGTATTGAAAGTTATTCGATCGATGAGCTATATCAAATTTTTGAAAACATAATGGTTCAAACTTAGCATGCAATTACATAAATGTTTATCTCCTGCCAAATTGAATTTACATCTCCATGTTACAGGAAAATGTTCTCATTTTCATACATTGCAGATGCTGAATGTTACAATCAATTTTTTCGACGAGTTATGTTTTGAGTTTTTACCTGACCAATACCATCATATAGACACTGATTTTGTTCCAAATTTCCAACAAATCGGAAAAAACAACCTTATATCAAGAGCCTACGCCAAGTTCTGCCAACAAAATGAATCTATGCCTGCATTAAAAGTTTCAATTAACAAGCACATTCCTCCTGGATCGGGTTTGGGTGGAGGATCAAGCAATGCCGCACAAGCTTTACTCTTTTTCAACCATTTTTTTCCACTATATAGTCATGAACAACTTTTAAGAATTGCTTTAGATTTAGGCTCTGATGTCCCTTTTTTTCTGTATGGTAAAACTGCCGTCGTTGAAGGAATTGGAGAGTTGATTAAGTTTTTAGATTTGAAACTTCAAAATTGGTGGATAGTATTGGTAACTCCTGGCATCTTTCTATCAACAGCGGAAGTTTTTAAAAAATATGATGAACTGATCCATTTCCAACACGATTTTGAGGCTGAAACGATTAGATCTTTCGAGCATGACTTATTCCCCTTACACAACGACCTTATATTACCAGCAATTTCATTGCAACCTTTGATAGCTGATTTACTTCAAGATTTAAAAAATAGTGGTGCAAACGATTCGTCAATGTCAGGAAGCGGCTCGTCCTGCTTTGGAATGTATGACAGTCTTGAAAAAGCTGAAAAGGCTAGTGAAATTTTAACTAAGAAATATACCTCGGTTAGACTTGCTAAAATCATTAGCTGATGAAAAGTAAGCTTTTAGTATTAGTTGTTTCAGTTTCTTTTCTTGGTTTGGGATATTATTTTTATAACTTTTCAAGTTTTTTTTCAAAGCATGAACTTAAACTAGAAATCCTTACTGAAAATGAACGTATGGTTTGGCCAATGAATAAAAATCGTGTTATTCCAATAAAAACCAAGCAAGGAAGCTTAACTGTTGTGCTTGAGAAGAGAGAAGCTTATGTGAGAGAATCAAGCTGTCCAGATAAGATCTGTGTTAAAACGGGCAAGATAAACAAAAAGGGACAACTTATAATTTGCGCTCCCAATGGGGTTATGCTAAGGATTATTCAGCAAAAAAATAGGATAGGAGGAATCTGGTTAAGCTATTAACACAATTGCTTCTATCTCTACTTTGAATCCTTTTGGAAGTTTTGCAGCTTGAATTGTGCTTCTAGCTGGAGGATTTTGCGTGAAATACTCTGCATAGATCTTGTTGAATTCTTGAAAATCATTCATATCTTCGAGGAAAATTGTTGTTTTTACTACATTCTCAAGTGATGCTCCAGCGTGCTCTACGATGGCTTTTAAGTTGTTTAATGCTAACCGAGTTTCTTCTTTGATGCTCATGGGAGTATAGATCTGAGTTTGAGGATCAATAGCACCCTGACCTGAGATAAAAAGCCATGAACCAGCTATAATTGCTTGGGAGTAGGGTCCAAGGGCTTTGGGGGCTTTTTCAGTTATAATAACTTCTTTTTTCATTTCTTCTCCTATTATTTAAATTGATTTGTGTTATTTATTATAAAGGACAAAAAGCTTATTTGACATGGTACTTTTACTTTTATATCATATTAGGTTGGCAAATTGTGAATTTAGAATGAAGTATATATAAGGAGGTGGGCGCATGTTTGCAGTGGTATCCGCTGGAGGCAAGCAGTATAAGGTTCATGAAGGTGATGTGCTAAGAATTGAAAAAGTTGAACATGAACCTGGTCAGGAAATTGAACTCAAGCCCTTGTTAATCAGCGACAACGATCAAATGGAGTTGTCAGCAGAACAGCTATCAAAGTATCAGGTCATGGCCAAAGTACTACGAACAGCTAAAGCAAAAAAAATTGTGGTATTTACCTATCGCAACAAAACCAATGAACATCGTCGTAAAGGGCATCGACAGTTTTTTTCGGAAGTGCGAATAGAAAAAATATCCAGGAGGTAAGATTTTATGAAACGCAATGTTATTATTATGGGTGCTGCTGGTCGTGATTTTCATAATTTTAATGTCTTTTTCAGAGACAATGAAGATTACGAAGTAAAAGCTTTTACAGCTGCTCAGATCCCGAATATTTCTGGCAGAAAGTATCCCTCTGGTCTTGCAGGATCCCTGTATCCTCAAGGTATTCCCATTATCGAAGAAAAAGAGATGCCGGCATTTATAAAAGAACAGGCTATTGACGTGATAGTTTTTGCTTATTCTGATCAACCCCATGAAGCAGTTATGAACAAAGCGTCTCTTGTCAATGCTCTTGGGCCAGATTTTTGGCTCATGGGTTATGATAAAACCTCTATAGCATCCACCAAACCGCTTATTTCTGTTTGCGGAGTTCGAACTGGATGCGGAAAAAGTGAAACCAGCATTCCTGTGGTAAAAATCCTCCAGAAACTCGGGTTAAAAGTGATTACTATCCGCCACCCCATGCCCTATGGTGATCTTGAAAAGCAGGCTGTGCAACGTTTTGCCACATTGGAAGATCTTGACAAACATGAATGCACCATTGAAGAAATGGAAGAGTATGAGCCTTATGTCAAAATGGGAGCCGTTATATATGCTGGCGTGGATTATGAAAAAATACTCCGACAAGCTGAAACTGAAGCTGAAATTATCCTTTGGGATGGCGGAAACAACGACACTCCTTTTTATAAATCGGATTTGAAAATTGTTGTTGCAGATGCCACAAGGCCTTACCATGAATTGAGTTATTATCCTGGAGAAACCAATATACATATGGCTGATATCGTTATTATCAACAAACAGGAAAATGCCTGTCCGGAAGATATTGATATAGTTCGTGACAACATTCGTGAAGTTAATCCAGGTGCTATTATCATTGATGCAACTTGCCCTCCCTTGGTGGATCATCCAGAAATTATCAAAGGTAAACGTGTGCTGGTCATTGAAGATGGCCCCACAGTCACCCATGGTGAGCTTCCCTATGACGAAGGCTATATCGCTGCTAGAAAGTATGGCGCTGAAATTGTCGATCCGAGACCTTTTGCAGTAGGCGATATTAAAGAATCATATGAGTTGTATCCCCATATGGATAATATTGTCCCGGCTCTCGGTTACAGCAAAGAGCAGACCAAAGACCTCGCAGCCACTATCAATAATGCTGATGTTGATGCTGTTGTATTTGGTACTCCAGTAGACCTTCGAAGACTTTTTCCTATTAATAAACCTTGTGTTACTACTCAATGCGAAGTTCAGGAAATTGGACAACCCACTCTTGAAAGCATTCTAAGAGAAAAATTTGGAAAATAGGGAGTAAAAACATGTCCAAAAGTTTAAAAGGCAGAGATTTTGTATCTATCCATGATTTTTCTTGCGAAGAAATCCAACTGATCTTTGATACCACCAAGATACTTAAAATTGAAGAACGCATGGGTATTAGACGTCATATCTTAAAAGACAAAAATCTAGCCATGATTTTTCAAAAATCATCCACTCGTACCCGAGTTTCTTTTGAAATTGGAATGAACCAAATGGGTGGTAATGCTCTTTTCTTAAGCAATAACGACATTCAACTTAACCGTGGTGAAACTATTGGAGATACCGCCAGCGTGCTTTGTAGATATGTTGATGGTATCATGGCTCGTGTTTTTAAGCATCAAGATATTCTTGACCTTGCAAAGTATAGCTCTGTTCCCGTTATTAACGGGCTCTCCGATTTTCTACATCCTTGTCAGGCAGTCGCAGATTTTTATACCATGTACGAGAAAAGAGGCTTTCTGAAAGGTTTGCGTCTTGTTTATATCGGAGATAGCAATAATGTTAGCAACTCGCTTATGATGGCATCCGCTAAAACTGGCGTGCATATGACGATATGTTCTCCACGTGGCTACGAACCTAATAAAGAAATAATGGCCTGGTATAATCAGGATGCACCGGTCACTGGATCTACCTTCAAACTCACATCGGACCCCGTAGAAGCTGTTCGCGATGCTGATTTCATCTACACTGATGTCTGGGCTTCCATGGGTCAAGAAAAGGAAGCTGAAGAACGAAAAAAAATTTTTGCTCCATATCAAGTTAACTCACAGTTAATGAGTAAAGCTCCAAATCATGCCATGGTTTTACACTGTCTTCCCGCTCATCGTGGTGAAGAAATTACCGATGAAGTTGTGGACAGTGTTCAATCCGTGGTCTTTGATGAAGCAGAAAATCGCTTACACGCACAGAAAGCAATCATGGCACTATTGATGGCTTGATATGATTTTGCACGACAGCCAATCCAGCAAACAATGCGACATTGACTTGCTAAACGAGTTGGGAGTGGATACGCTCCAGCTCATGGAATTGGCTGCCAAAGTAACAGCAGATCTCATTCAGGCTGATTTTACGAATGAAAATCAACCTGAAATTGCAGTATTCTGTGGACCTGGTAATAATGGAGGAGACGGGTTGGCAACAGCCCGTCTTTTGTTTTGTAATGATTGGAAGGTTTTCTGTTATATTCTTCGCGACCCTTCTTTGTATCACGGAGCAGCCAAGCACAACTTTTTGTCTCTACAAACTATCTCACAGAAATACCCCGAAAAAATGGTTTTACGGGAGTTACCTTCAATAGATGACATATTGCTTGATTTCCAACAAAATCATATCTGCTTGATTTTAGATGCTATCTTTGGCGTTGGTTTGAATTCACTTATTCATGATTACTTTCTTGAAATCATCAATCTAATCAATACATTGTCAGTGCCTGTGTATTCAATTGATATGCCTTCAGGAATACACACCGATACGGCATGTGTTATGAATGTTGCTATAAAAGCTTTTAAAACAATTACTTTTTCAGTGCCAAAAATAGCTCATTGTTTGTATCCTGGCAAAGAACACACAGGTCGGTTAGTTGTAAGATCTATTGGAATTCAGACTTTATTGTTACAAAAGTATCAAAAAGCACTGAGTTTTTTTTCTGCAAAAGAATCTTCTATTCTTCTACCTTTACGCCTACAGGATTCTCATAAAGGTAGCTATGGATCAGTTTTTATCTTTGGTGGATCTGTTAATTATCCAGGTGCCTTATCGTTAGCTGCATCCTCAGCATTAACATCTGGAGCTGGAAAAGTTTTTGCAATCTATCCCTCAAATCTCAATTCTCAATCATCACTTCCCGTTGAATGCATTCATATGCCAATAAATCTTCAAACAGCTACTTCAAATTCAGTGTACGATGATTTATGCTCTCATTTAAACAATACTTCCTCTATTTTATGCATTGGCCCCGGTCTTGGGAGAAATGAATCTAGTCTCGATCTTGTAAAGCAGTTTTATTTAAAATGGAAGGGTAAGATTGTAATTGATGCGGATGGTCTATATGCAATAAAAGATTTAATCCATCAGTTTTCTCATCCCTCAGAACTGATTTTAACTCCACATCTTGGTGAAATGTCATTTCTCACTGGATTAAGCTTAGAAAAAATAAAATGCAATTTGCTATCAACCGCCCAGTATTATGCTGACCTTTGGAACTGCACCCTTGTATTAAAATCAGCTTCCACTGTCGTAGCTAGCAAGGATCAAACTCCTTTTATTCAATATTTTGGTAATCCTGGAATGGCGACAGCTGGCTCAGGAGACGTGCTTGCTGGAGTTATAAGTGCTTTGATGTGTCAATCGTTAGGTTCTCACAATGCAGCTATTTTAGGCACCACATTGCATAGTCTGGCAGGAGATATTGCTTCAAAAAGTAAAACTATGTGGAGCTCACTGGCAAGTGATATCATTAGTTCGATTCCTTCAGCTTTTTCCGTGATATCAGATTAAAGAAAAAACCCCTGAGTCTTAGAAGGCTCAGGGGTTTTTAGATGGCACTAGCACTTATATGTAGAGGTTATTTTTCTTTGCTTAAGTCAGGATATGTAAGTACTATTACCTGAGTAGCTCCATCCCAATCGACTTTAAATCCAAGATTTTCAGCCACAAATCGAAGAGGAAGAAAGGTTCGTCCTTTTACTATAAGGGGGGTGACTGGTTTATCAGGATCAATCTTTACTTCATTGCCATTTACTTTAGCTAATGGTTTTCCAATCCAAAGCTCAATGGAAAGATCATCTTTTTGTATGGTAACTTTTTGTTCAGAAGCCTCCCATCCAATTTTTCCATCAATGGCTTCAACAATTGCACGGATGGGTACTAAGGTACGACCAGATACCTTGTCTATAAATGGTGCAGCATCAAGTTGAGAATCTCTGTTGTTGATCAAAATAGTAGTATTAGCAATTTGTAGTTTGATGATGATAGGATCTTTAAAAATGACTTTGAATTCCTTTTTACTTTCATTTCCAGCAAGATCTTTAGCGAGAATAACAATAAGATTTTCGCCTTTCTTTAACTTGATTGTGTGAATAAAAGTGCCATTATCATTCAAAGATACTTGCTCGTTGTTGATTGTTACCGATGCTTTTGCTTCAGTTAAACCTCTGATGGTGAGTTCTTCAGTGTAAACAGTCTCAGGAATGGTACCTATCTCTAACTCGGGCGGTGTGATGTCTTTTTCTGATACCTTAAAGTCTAAACCAATAAGCTCTTTAGCTTGAAGAGGTTTATTAAAACGATCAGACATAAGCACACTATCAAAAGAAACACTGTAATTACCTGGTTTTTTTGCGATAAAGTTGAGTTTGAGAAGATTTCCATCACCACTTAACAGCACATTCGATTTTTTGCTTATTGAAAAGACAACATAAGGAAAATCAGCAAGAACCTGAGAGATTTCAAAATTGCTGTCTTCCAACAAGTCTCCTTCAAGGACTTCAACGAATTGAAGATCTTCTGATGAAAGCTCTAAAGAAAAAAGAATGGACTGGAGAGATGAAAGTTTTTCAGCGTTTAGAAGGAGGGAGAAAGGGTTGCCTTCTATTAAAGGATTTTCGTTCGGAAGCAAGAGTCTAAAGGTGCTTTCTGAGACGGAAGGGGTTTGATCTCCAGGTGCGACTGCAGTTTCATCGTTGATCACAAGAACCGTATTATGGAGGCAATCTGAAACATACAACTTCCCTTCAGGACCTTGTGCAATAAAAGTTAATCCTGCCCATTGAAGCTCAGAAGTCCACAACAGATCACCCTCAAAACTGAATTTTTGGACTCTTCCGTTAGTAGTTTCAGCAACATAGATGTTGTTTTCAGCATCTACCCAAACTCCTTGTGGAGAACTAAGTTCGCCAGGTTTAGAGCCTGTGCTTCCAATTTTGTTAATGAGTTCGCCATCTTGATCAAGTATGTGAATTTCATCTGAACCAGTAACTCCAACAATCATATTGTTGTTGCTATCAACTGAAATTCCGACTGGCCATTGTCCAGGGATGTAATAATTGTCGATGCTATAAGCTTCTTCATCAATAACATCCATGATACCAATTTTGGATATACTTGAGTTTCCCGAGTTTGTAACAAGAAGATCGCCATCATGGTTAATGCATAAACCTTGAGGAAAGTTGAAATCTTCATCAATAGTCATCCAATAATTGAAATCTTCATCAAAAACTTGGATTTGATTGTTGGGCATGTCACTTATGTAGATAAATCCGTATTCATCGATCACAATATCTGCTGGATTTGATAGACGAGTACCTTGCGATTCAAGAGTCATCCTCGCAATTTCTTCGCCCTGAGGGTCAAAAACTACTACATCTCCATAGTTGCTATCTGCAACGTATAGATTACCTTCTTTATCAATTCGTACTCCCTGTGGATTGCTCATGAAGCCTTCAGGCTTGGATTGGTTGCCGTAAAGGAAACCATACAACAGCGCAGGAGATTGTGCGATATCAACAACAGCTTTGGAGTTATTCATCTTGGTGAGACGATTTAGCATACCGTCCAAAAAATAAAGATGATCTTGAGAATAATGAGTTCCAGAAGGAATGATTACGTTAGTGTCTTTGATTCCAGCACTTGGATAATCAGCCATGATGTCAATAAACTTGGCAGATTCACTTGCTTTGTCTGGTAATTCTAGTTTTACAATCTTAGATCCATTTTGCGTGTTGATAGTTGAAACATATAGGTATTTACCATGGATAGAAAAACTTGAAGCTAAGCCAGTGAGTTCATTGTCCTCAAATCCGTTAGCTACAGTAAGCCCTTGGAAAACGCCTTCTCCATTGAAGCATAAAATTTGAGAAGAAGAGGAAGATGGGCTTGCTACAAGAAAATAAACCAATTCCTTTTGATCTATAGCAACACCAATGGCTCCTTCATGTTCGTTTCCAGGTTTAAGTTTTTCATCATCACTAAAATCGCGAAGAAACTTTCCTTCTGAGGAAAAAACTTTTACACCCTTTTCAAGATCTGTGATAATTAGTTCGTTGGATTTATTGATAGCTAGAGCAGTAGGTGTGTGAAGTTGATTGCTATTGGGTCCCTTTTCACCGATGGATTTTATATACTTGCCTTCATTGCTAAATACTTGTATACGTCCTAAGTAAGAATCAACAGCGTAAATTTGATCCTTTGCATCGATACTTAAACCTGTAAGGTATTGAAATTGACCTTCTTTGTTTCCAATTGATCCAAAATGACGCAAAGATTTGAGAGTTGGGCTAAAAACTTCAATTTGAGATTCCCCGCTATCGGAGATATAAATATTGCCTTTGGAGTCTGATGCCATACCCTGGGTATAAAGAGGGTAGAAAGTGGAACCATCTTGTGAGGCCATTCTAAAGATACCTGGTTTTGATGAAACTCCGATTACATTTTCAACACTTAAGGGGTCTTTATCAGATGCATACAAAAAAATAGCACTTCGATTTGAAGAAATGGACAGAGTAAGAAAAAAAAGAACAGAAGCAACGAACAACGAAATAATCTTTTTAATCGTCACGCTAAACTCCTTCCTTGTATTGTTTTGAAAATATTACCAAATCAGCGATATCAACAATAAGGTCATTATTCAAGTCAAAGCGTGGATCCCACTGAGGGTGTTTAAAAGTAGTCAAATAGGAGTTGAGCAATTGAGTCAAATCAAGATCGTTTACTTGTCCATCCTCATTGAAATCGCCCATCACCACGGGTTTGTCAACAATTTCGATAGCTTGCATAAAAACAAGCGTTTTTCTAATGTTTCCTTTTGCATCCTTAATCTTAAAGTCTGATACAAGTGTGTCTGCATTTCCTTTGCGTTTGGCTTTGACTCGCACTGATATGATGGAAGCTCTATCACCTTGCATCTTTGGATCTCTGGATGCAATGATGGTAATTGATCCTCGAGACTCTTTGATGTCTTTGGATGGGTTGAATTTTTCTTTGTCGACAAAGTTGCCAGGTAGATACTCGATTATTTCAAGGCGCGAATTGACTTTAAAAGTTAGTTCTAAGGCATTGATATCTTTAAGGTCTGCAAAAACTACATCCAATTTAAACTCCTGATCCACATTAACCAAGGTGGGTGATCCGAAAGCCACCACGGGGGGTTGAGGAACAGAAGAGCCTTGAATGAGAACTGGAATTTTGTTGGATAAGTAGGGTTTTTCAGTTCTTTCAGATGCCCCACCTTTAAAATACACCTCAAGCCCACTAATTGAAGCTTGTAGGTAGAACTCCCCATCAGGAAGAAATTCCTTGCCCCAAATATCTTTTCCATCCCAGATAAAGGAATAGTTGCCTATAGGAAGATTTTCATTTTGATATATTATACCCCAAATTTCTCCGGCTTTATCTACTGCATAAACATTAAATTGATAAGCATAATTTTGGAACATGAGCTCAGTTAGATCGCCTTTAAAGCTTACCATACTTCCGGAATTAATTCTAAAATTGACGATGGATTGGTCCATTTTGTCAGTGCACATAGTATTTTTAGAGAGACTCAAGTGACTGACGGGCTCATCAATGTTTGCAAGTTTGTCTTTGTAAAGAATAAATGGTACATGAATAGTTTCTGTTTTGAGCTTCATTTTTTCGAGTTGATCGATTTCAATCCATAAAGCACCCTCATATTTTCGTTCTACAAATGACTCTTCATCAATCGAAAACTGCACTTTGAAACTCAAGCTCTCATTTGGATTTAGAGTCAGATTAGAAGGATTGATGGTGGTCTTTATGGGGTTGCTTTGATCAGCAAGATTAAATACTTCAGAACGGATAGAAAAACTGATTTTTTCTTTGTATATGTTTTTAACGCTTAGGGTAACTGAATCACCGAGTTGATCAGTTTTTCTCATTATTGCGGGGGGTCTCACTAAAACTGGACTGTCAATAGCAGCTGCAACATTCAAATGGCCTGCTCCCTGATAAAAATAGGGAAGAATTTCGCCAGTAACGTGGTTGTACATAAGATCGGAAGTATTCATAACAAGGGCTTTGATTTCTTGGGCATTTAAACTGGGTCGAGCTTGACGTATTAAAGCAACTCCTCCTGAAACTACAGGCGCTGACATGGAAGTTCCGTCCCAATCCTGATATGCAGGTTCAAACTGGTCAGTAGTTTTATTATACACCACCACTGTAGATCGAATCTGTTTTCCAGGAGCGGAAATCTCTGGCTTAAAAATGTTATCGTCAGCACTCATACAAGGACCAACCGAAGTGAAGTCAGATACAGTCAGACTGCTGAATCTTAAAAAATCGACACGACCTTTACCTTGTATCACCAATCTTTTAATCGAATCAGCGTTGATGTAGTTTATAAAAAGGAAGGGGATGAATTTTAGTGTGGATGGATCTTCAATATACTTGTCTTGGGGCATTAAAGTTGGAGACATCTGTTCGCCTTGTTTTTCGGCGTAGTTATACACGATACATCCAACTGCACCAGCATCCCGAGCATTGGTATTTTTTTCAGAGAAGGGTATCCCTGCATCCATAGGACCTCGTGCAATGAGAGCTATCTTCCCTTTAACGTTAACACTGGAAAAATCCTCTTTTCTGCCATAACCACAGTCAACCACATCTAAGCCTGAATGTTTTTCTTCAAATAATGGAGTGTGGAGCCCATGAGTTGCTTGTATGGAAATTAATTCACCTTGAGTTCCTACAATCTTGATATTTTGAACCATACGATCAGCGGAAGCAGCAACTTGAAGAGCTGGTTCATAGGTACCAGGTGCACTTAGAGTGTTGGTGGCTTCCTTATGTCTTGAGCCATTGTTTCCTGCAGAGGCAACAACAACAACTCCCGCATTTACGGCTTTTTTGATGGCTTCGTAATAGGGATTGCCTTCGTCAATAGAAGGAGTTGGGTATGAGTTGCCAAGAGACATGTTGATGATAGAGCATTTATCTATGACCGATTGATTGATAGCTGCAATCACATGAGCTGAATTGGCACCTTGCTTAGTTGGATCGGAAGAAAACACTTTGTAAACAAAAAGATTGGATTCAGGTGCCATTCCTTTGAATGATGAGTTAGTAGGGTGATTTCCTGAAGATATGCCTGCAACATGAGTTCCATGAGGGGGATTGTAAGCATCAAAAGGGTCTTTATCGCTATCAGCGAAATCAGAGCCACCCAAAATTTTGTCAGTGGCTTGAAACTTATATTCTTTAGATGTTTCGGGACGGGGATTTTCACTTCGATTGAATTCGACGTTGTAGTAGTCTATTCCGCTGTCAAGAATACCTATGGTAATACCTTTACCATCGTAGGGTTGTTTGTTATCTGGATTAACCATTTTCCATGCAGTGCTAGCTTGGATTGAATTTTTAGCTATGTGTCTGTGGGGTTTTGCAAGGAGTTGAGTTGAATAAATACCCTCGATTTGATTGTATTTAAGAAGCATGGGAATGTGATATCCGCTAATGTTTATGGCTATTGCGTTGGTGACTACTTGATATTGGTGAACAAGATCAAAGGGAATATTTTTTTGAAGCTGTTGGATAAAATTGTTCTGGTAAGTTTCAAGAACTTTAATATACGCATTGTCTATTTGGAAATTAAGATTTACTTCTTTGATTGGAGTCTTTGTTGAAAAAGCTAAGGTTTTTGAAGAATAGGTGACAGCATCATCGCCTTTAAGACGAATTATAACGATTTCTTTTGAGGAAGATTGACTAATATTCTGTAAAAAAACCGGATCAATTTTAGAATGGACTTTTACAGAAGCCTGCGATTGAACTGAAAAAAAAGACAAAAAAATGAGACACGACAAACAAAATGATGTTAAAATTCGAAACAATTTCACTAAAACCTCCTAGAGACCTGTTGAGCCAAATCCATTAGCTCCTCGATCTGTTTCAATTAATTTTTCCTTAACTTCATATAATTCAACAGAAACTACCGGAATAACGAGTAATTGCGCTATTCTGGTTTTGGGAGGGAGAGCTATTTTCTCCCTACCTAAATTAATAATTATAACACAAATCTCTCCCCGATATGAGGAGTCAATCACACCCCATGAATTTACTAATGTAATGCCATAAAGATTGGCTAAACCTGATCGAGGAGCAATTGCTCCAAAAAATCCATCTGGAATTTCAATTGAAAAACCACAAGGAATTTTTTTTCTTTCTCCTTGAGTGAGTATTATTTCTTCTAGAGAAAATAAATCCATGCCTGCATCTCCAGGATGGGAGTATACAGGCATAGTAAAATCAGGGTGAAGGATATTAAGCTTGATTTTTAATGGCTTCATGAATAGCTTGGTCAAGTATCTCCAACGCGATATCAATTTCAGCTTTTTTGATTACTAATGGAGGAATAAATCGAATAGAATTGGTTCCACAACCGATGGTAATCAACCCTTTTTTTATGCCATTATCGATAATATCATTACGTAGTTTTGGAGCTTTTTCTTTTGTATTTGTGTCTTTTACGATTTCAATACCCTGCATCAAGCCAATACCTCTCACGTCACCGATCACAGAATACTTCTTTTGTAGTTCTTTTAGACCGTCCTGGAAATGTTGTCCAACCTCAGCAGCATTTTGTATTAAGTTGTCTTGAGTTAAAATCTCAATAGTAGCTAAAGAAGCAGAAGCGCAAACTGGGTTGCCTCCAAAGGTGTTAGAATGGGCTCCTTCGTATGGATAGTCCAGCCTAGCATCAAATTGGATACAGCCTATGGGCAAGCCTGAACCCATACCTTTAGCCATAGTAATAATATCTGGCACCACGTCGAAATGTTCTATTGCGAAAAATTTACCTGTGCGACCAAAACCTGCTTGAATTTCATCGCTAACATAAAGAATTCCGTATTTTTCGCATAGTCTCTTAATTCTTTGGATAAATTCTTTGGGAGGGACCACGTATCCGCCTTCTCCCTGAATAGGCTCAACAAAGAATGCAGCAATATCATCGGGGTGAACCAATTTGGTAAAATACATATCTTCGATGACGTTAGCACAATGAATATCGCAATTAGGATAGGATAAATGATAGGGGCAACGATAACAATAAGCATAGGGAACATGATGTACTCCTGGCATGGAAGGAGCAAAACCTTTCTTGTGAACATGCTTTGAACAGGTCAGGGATAAAGCACCCATGGTTCTGCCATGAAAAGCTCCTAAAAACGCCATAAATTCAGTTCTTTTTGTAGCAAAGCGACTCAGCTTTATTGCTGCTTCAACAGATTCAGCTCCAGAGTTGGTAAAAAAAACTTTTTTGTCATGTTTTCCAGGACCAAGATGGGCAATTTTCTCAAGTAATAAGGATTGAGGTTCGTAGTAGTAGTCGGTTCCAGCAAAATGTAAAAGCTTTGAGCTTTGTTCTTGTATAGCTTTTACCACTTTAGGGTGACAGTGTCCAGTGTTGCAGACTCCAACACCAGACGTAAAGTCGTAAAACATATTTCCATCCACATCTTCCAAAACTATCCCTTTACCGCTCTTGATAGCGATTGGAGAAGTTTTGGTGCATTTCATCATATACTTGTCATCCAAGGCAATCAGCTTTTTGGCATTTTCTCCAGGAATAGCAGTTTTTACGCAGGGTCTAATCAATTCATCCATTATTAACCTACCTTTGTATAATATGGTGATCGTGGATAAACTTACAAATTATAATCAAGTTTTTTTCAACACGATTCACCTTTGATTTTAGGGAATAGTCTTATACTGTCAAACCATTCGTGCAAACTTGAACTATTTATTAATCTGTTTTTCCAGTTTTTTCAAGTTTAGCCCAGGTATCTTTGAGTGTTACGATTTGATTAAAAACAATTTTGGACTCATTTGAAAGAAGAAAGTCTTTAACAAAATAACCCTGACGCAAAAACTGAAAGTGTCTTGACATATCCGATTCTATAAAATGTTTTTCAATATAACAAGGATGTAGGAGAGTCATTGATTCTTTATTTACAATATTTTGGTAGTTTTTAGATGAATCTGTATTCTCTGTATCGTTTGAAGTTTCAGGAGTTTCATTTGATAGCAAATCTTCATACATCCTTACTTCAATTTCTTTTGCATGTGCTACGGAAAGCCAATGTAAAGTGCCTTTCACTTTTTTTCCTGAAGTATCTTGACTGCTCTTAGTATTTGGATCAAGAGTACATTTAATCTCAACAATTTCTCCACTCTCGGAATCCTTTATCACTTCATTGCAACAAATAATGTAAGCATATTTAAGGCGCACTTCCTTGCCAGGAGATAGGCGGAAGAATTTTTTTGGAGGGTCTTCAATGAAGTCACTTTTTTCTATGATTAAATTACGTGAAAATGGGACCATTCGTTTTCCAGCAGTTGGGTCTTCTGGATTATTTTCAGCTTCGAGCCACTCTATTTCGTTTTCAGGGAAGTTGGTAATAGTCAATTTTAGGGGATTTAAAACTGCCATTATGCGCGGAGCATGAAGGTTTAAATCTTCACGTATGCAGTGTTCCAACATTTCTTTTTCAACGGTGCTATTGCTTTTTGCTACACCAATTTTTTCGCAAAAGTCACGAATCGAAGAGGGAGTATATCCTCTTCGACGAAGCCCGGATATCGTTGGCATTCGTGGATCATTCCAACCATCCACCATACCTTCTTCAACCAAGGATCTTAAAATTCTTTTGCTTAGAACGGTACGTGTAATGTTTAATCGTGCAAACTCAATTTGTCTTGGTTTGCAGATGACTCCTGAGTGCTCTAAAAACCAATTGTATAAAGGACGATGGTCTTCAAATTCTAGAGTGCATATGGAATGACTGATTCCTTCAAAGGAATCAGACAATGGATGAGCATAATCATACATAGGATATATACACCATTGATCTTTTGTACGATGGTGATAGGCTCGTAGAATGCGATATACCACAGGGTCTCGCATGTTAAGATTAGGTGATTTCATATCAATTTTAGCTCTTAACACTTTTGAACCATCGGCAAAACTACCCTTTTTCATTTTTTCAAACAATTCAATATTTTCTTCGATTGAACGATTACGGTAGGGGCTATCAATACCTGCTTCTGTTAAGGTACCTCGGTATTTCCTAATCTCTTCAGCATTTAAATCGCAAACATATGCAAGACCATTCTTGATCAAAGTTAATGCGCAATCGTATAGTTGACTAAAATAATCTGATGCAAAAAACAAACGATCTTCCCAATCGAAACCTAACCAGTGGATATCCTCCATAATGGATTCGACATACTCGGTGTCTTCTTTGCTTGGATTGGTGTCATCAAAGCGGAGATTGCATTTACCGTTATATCTCTTTGCGATCCCAAAATTCAAACATATTGATTTTGCGTGACCAATATGAAGATAGCCATTTGGCTCAGGCGGGAACCTGGTGTGTACCTGAGTGATCTTTCCACTTGCTAAATCCTCATCAATGATGTGATGTATAAAGTTATTGTATAAGGAAGTATTTTCATCGCACTTTTCTTTTATATCTCCCATTTCTTTCTCCTTATTATTTACTTGTTATTAAAGTAAGCTCAGAAATTTATAACAATAAATTCCAATTGTATCATTATATAAAAAAACCAAAAATTAATACTACTTCGCTTGTTTCACACCCCCTCCCTCCCCTCATCTCCAGACACTTTCCAAAAAATTATCAAAATATTTTAATATTTTCTTGACAAGTTCTTCGAGTTCCATAGAATAGATTATTGCTGTCTTGTACCTTGAAAACGAAATAGGATGAAAGTACCACGAACGTGGAACAAACCCATCAGGGGTTTGCAGGGAGCTTTTGCTTCCTGAAAATCACTGATAATAAAATGAAATTAACACAACATTTCAGCCAATTCGGAAATTTAGCAGCTTCGTTCCCCCGAACGGATCTGCTCGTATTTTAATCAAACCAAGAGATAACTCTCTTGACAACTTCGAACGGAATCTTGTCGCAAGACAAGTTCAACGATAAGTTGCTCGAAGAGTTTGATCCTGGCTCAGGACTAACGCTGGCAGTGTGCCTTACACATGCAAGTCGGACGGAGGACTTCGGTCCTTAGTGGCAAACGGGTGAGTAATGGATAGGTCATCTACCGGGAAGCGGGGAATACCCCCTCGAAAGAGGGAACAATACCCCGTACGCTCCTCACGGAGGAAAGGCGGTGCAAGCCGTCGCTTTCCGATGAGCCTATCTCCTATCAGCTAGTTGGTGAGGTAATAGCTCACCAAGGCGATGACGGGTAGCTGGTCTGAGAGGATGATCAGCCACACTGGAACTGAGACACGGTCCAGACTCCTACGGGAGGCAGCAGTGGGGAATTTTGGGCAATGGGCGCAAGCCTGACCCAGCGACACTGCGTGGGTGATGACGGTCTTTGGATTGTAAAACCCTTTTATGGAGGAGTAAGGCGGGAAGGAGGAAATGCCTTTCCGTTTGACAGTACTCCATGAATAAGCCCCAGCCAACTACGTGCCAGCAGCTGCGGTAATACGTAGGGGGCAAGCGTTGTCCGGAATTACTGGGTGTAAAGGGTGTGCAGGCGTCTCCCTAAGTTGATTGTGAAAGCCCGAAGCTCAACTTCGGAACGGCAGTCAATACTGGGGGGATGGAGGTTATGGGAGGGAAGTGGAATTCTCGGTGTAGCGGTGAAATGCGTAGATATCGAGAGGAACACCGGTGGCGAAGGCGGCTTCCTATCATAGACCTGACGCTCATACACGAAAGCTAGGGGAGCAAACAGGATTAGATACCCTGGTAGTCCTAGCCCTAAACGATGAATACTAGGTGTTGGAGGATCAAATCCTTCAGTGTCGTAGCTAACGCGTTAAGTATTCCACCTGGAAAGTACGGTCGCAAGGCTGAAACTCAAAGGAATTGACGGGGGCCCGCACAAGCAGCGAGGCATGTGGTTTAATTCGAGGCTACACGAAGAACCTTACCTGGGTTTGACATGTACGAGTAAGTCCCAAGAAACTGGGACCCTATCCGTAGCAATACGGATACCCGTACACAGGTGGTGCATGGTTGTCGTCAGCTCGTGCCGTGAGGTGTAAGGTTAAGTCCTTGAACGAGCGCAACCCACGTGGTTATTTGCTCTTGGTCGCAAGGCCAAGCACTATAACCAAACCGCTACCGACGAGGTAGAGGAAGGTGTGGATGACGTCAAATCATCACGCCCCTTATGTCCAGGGCCACACACATGCGACAATGGTTGGAACAATGAGTTGCAAACCAGTAATGGCAAGCTAATCTCCAACACCAGCCCCAGTACGGATCGAGGGTTGAAACTCACCCTCGTGAAGATGGAGTTGCTAGTAAACGCAAGTCAGCCATATTGCGTTGAATACGTTCCCGGGCCTTGTACACACCGCCCGTCACACCACCCAAGTTGGTTGTACCCGAAGTCACTGACCCTAACCGCAAGGAGGGGCGTGCCGAAGGTGTGATCAGTGAGGAGGGTGAAGTCGTAACAAGGCAGGTGTACGAGAACGTGCGCCTGGATCACCTCCTTTCTAAGGAGCCTTTTTGGAAGATCCCTGCCCCACCATAAGCAGGTAGCTGATCTTCCCACGACCGAGCCGAACGGAGGCTGAAAGTTGTCTAGGGAAACCTGGAAAACTTCACTTACGTTCCCGCTCCAATTATTTTCATCCTGTTTCGACAGCAATCCAAGCCAGCAAGCACTTCCCGTGAGGAAGGCTGCGCAAGCAGTGGAGGAACCTTGACAACCCATATGGTAGAGTACGATCAACAAAAGAAACGTTAACGACATAGAGCGAAGAACGAATAACAACGCGGGAGACTTTCCTTCGATCGCAAGATCAAGGCAAGCATCCCAGGTGTTTTCGTCCACGCCAGTCATATACACCGAATAAAAAAATGTAAGCAAGGGGTGAGCACACCCCGAAAGTACGCGGTGCGAAAAATAACCACGTACTGGAAAAAATACCAAGAGCCCATGGAGGATGCCTTGGTAAACGGAGCCGATGAAGGACGCAGTAAGCCTGCGATAGTCTTCGGTGAGGAGCAAACATCCTGAGACCCGAAGATTTCCGAATGGGGAAACCCGGCCCTCGTTATGAGGGTCACCGTATACTGAATCCATAGGTATACGGGGGGAACGGAGCGAACTGAAACATCTTAGTAACTCCAGGAAAAGAAAGTAATACAACGATTCCCTAAGTAGTGGCGAGCGAACAGGGAACAGCCTAAACCTTGCTGGTGTCAAGCGCAGCGCGTTGCCAGCAGGGGGTTAGAGGGATGCGACGAAGGAGGCTGCCCTCCTTCCGTGAAGGAACTTGTGGAGAGGAACGACCTGGAAAGGCCGGCCATAGAGGGTGAAAGCCCCGTACACGAACACGAGTCCCCCCGCGCCGCATTCCCTGAGTACCGCCCAGCACGAGAAATTGGGCGGGAAGGCAGGAGGACCATCTCCTAAGGCTAAATACTCCGTTAACCGATAGCGAACAAAGTACCGTGAGGGAAAGGTGAAAAGAACCCCGGGAGGGGAGTGAAATAGAATCTGAAACCATGTGGCTTACAATCGGTCAGAGCACGATAGCAGCAATGCTCGTGTCATGGCTTGCCTATTGAAGAATGAGCCGGGGAGTTGTTGGTCCGGAGCCAGGTTAAGGGGTTATCCCCCGAAGCCGTAGCGAAAGCGAGTCTGAATAGGGCGCATGTTCCGGTCAACAGACCCGAAACCGGGTGATCTACTCATGGTCAGGATGAAGCGGAATTAAGCCTCCGTGGAGGTCCGAACTCGTTAAGGGTGAAAACTTATGAGATGAACTGTGAGTAGGGGAGAAATTCCAATCGAACCCGGAGATAGCTGGTTCTCTCCGAAATGCATTTAGGTGCAGCTTCCGGAGCTCCCTCGAGGAGGTAGAGCACTGAAAGGGCTAGGAGTCCTACCCGACGACCAAACCCTATCAAACTCCGAATGCCTCGAGCTTTGATCCGGAAAGTGAGACAGCGAGTAATAAGATCCGTTGTCAAAAGGGAAACAGCCCAGACCGCCTGCTAAGGTCCCCAATCTTTTCTAAGTGTAAATCAAGGAAGTGTCATTACCCTGACAGCCAGGATGTTGGCTCAGAAGCAGCCACCATTTAAAGAGTGCGTAACAGCTCACTGGTCGAGTGGTGATGCGCCGTAAATGTTCGGGACTAAGAAAAGAACCGAAGCAGCGGGTTCAAGTGTAAACTTGGGCGGTAGGAGAGCGTTCCTGTCAGCAGTAAAGGTATACCGTAAGGAGTGCTGGAGCGGCAGGAAGTGAGAATCCCGGCTTGAGTAGCGAAAAACAGAGTGAGAATCTCTGTCACCGAAAGTCTAAGGTTTCCTGGGGAAGGTTTGTCCGCCCAGGGTTAGTCGGTCCTAAGTCGAGGCCGAAAGGCGTAGATAATGGCCAACAGGTTAATATTCCTGTACCACGCAATCGCGTTATGAGCAATGGAGGGACGGAGAAGGATAGGTTCAGCAGGGCATTGGTAGACCCTGTCCAAGCGTGCGAGGGGGATCCGTAGGCAAATCCGCGGATCACATACCCTGAGCCGTGATGGGGAGCCGTAAGGCGAAGGAACTGACTTCATGCTTCCGAGAAAATCTTCTAGCCAGTGATTGGGTGACCGTACCGCAATCCAACACAGGTAGACGGTGAGGTAAACTCACAAGGTGTACGAAAGAACTCTCGTTAAGGAACTCGGCAAAATAACCCCGTAACTTCGGGAAAAGGGGTGCCTCCCCTTCGCAAGAAGGAAGGTTGCAATAAATTGGATCAGGGGACTGTTTAACAAAAACACAGGTTTCTGCTAAGTCGCAAGACGATGTATAGGAGCCGACGCTTGCCCAGTGCTGGAAGGTTACGAGGAGGGGTCAGGGAGCAATCCCGAAGCTCTGAATCTAAGCCCCAGTGAACGGCGGCCGTAACTATAACGGTCCTAAGGTAGCGAAATACCTTGTCGGGTAAGTTCCGACGCGCATGAAAAGCGTAACCATCTGATCGCTGTCTCGACGAGAGATTCGGTGAAATAGCAGTACCCGTGAAGATGCGGGTTACTTGCGGCAGGACGGAAAGACCCCGTAGAGCTTTACTATACCTTGGCATTGAATACTGGCTTTTTATGTACAGGATAGGTGGGAGACTGGGAAGTGGGACCGTCAGGTTCCATGGAGTCATCCTTGGGATACCACCCTTAAACAGTTAGGATTCTAACATCGAGCTTTGAATCAAGCCGATGGACCGTGTCAGGCGGGTAGTTTGACTGGGGCGGTCGCCTCCTAAAAAGTAACGGAGGCGCGCAAAGGTTCCCTCAGCGTGTTTGGAAATCACGCGTAGCGTGCAAAGGCATAAGGGAGCTTCACTGCATAGACGGACACGTCAAACAGATACGAAAGTAGGCCTTAGTGATCCGGTGATTCCGAATGGAAGGGTCATCGCTCAACGGATAAAAGCTACCTCGGGGATAACAGGCTTATCCTTCCCAAGAGTTCACATCGACGGGAGGGCTTGGCACCTCGATGTCGGCTCGTCGCATCCTGGAGCTGAAGCAGGTTCCAAGGGTTGGACTGTTCGTCCATTAAAGCGGCACGCGAGCTGGGTTCAGAACGTCGTGAGACAGTTCGGTCCTTATCCGCCGCAAGCGCAGGATATTTGAGTAGGTACGCTCCTTGTACGAGAGGATCGGAGCGTGGAGACCTCCAGTGTACCGGTTATTACACCCGTAATACGCGCCGGGTAGCTGTGTCTCAAGGGATAAATACTGAAAGCATCTAAGTATGAAGCCCCCTTCAAGATGAGATATCCCACCTCAGTAAGAGGGTAAGAACACTGGTAGACGACCAGTTTGATAGGCTGGAGCTGGAAGAGCTGAAAGGCTTGTAGGTGACCAGTACTAATCGTTCGAGGTTTTTTCCAGTACGTCATTTTATTGTTCCGTTGTCGTTCTCTACCGTGGGGTCAATCCTCCGCTAAAACTGAATCTTTATTTTAGCTTTGATTGGCTGGTGGCCATACCCATGGGGCAATACCCGTTCCCATTCCGAACACGGAAGTGAAGCTCATGAAGGCCGATGGTACTGATCGGGAAACTGGTTGGGAGAGTAGGAAGCTGCCAGCCATTTTTTTATGTCAAAAACATTTTGAAAGGATAATTAGAATGCGTAAGTATCAAGCTTTTTCATTGATTGAAGTTATTATTACTATCGGAATTTTGTTGATTCTCGTAGCTGTAGTTACTCCTCAATTTATCGGCTATCTCAATCGTAGCAAGTCTGCTAGAGCCTTGATGGAAATGCAATCTTTACGTACTGCTCTTCAATCCTATTATGCTGATTGGGGTGAATACCCAAGTAGTTTAGAGTCTTTAAAAGGTTCAGATGGATCGGACATTAATAAAGCAGGAAATTTCTCTTTAACAGGAGTCCAGGGTCCCATTGATTACATTGAAAAAGATCTTCCCCAGGATATTTTTTGGACCGACGAAACAGACAAGACCTATAAGTACAAAGCTTCCACTTCTGGCAACCAGGCAGTACTGTGGAGCAATGGAATTAATAAAACAGGATTAAGTCTCGGTGATGTCACAACTAGTGTAACTACTGGAAAACTTACTATCGATGAAGAAGAACGTGACTCTGACGATCTTGTGGTTGAAATATAGCTCCTCTTCCCAAAAAAAGGTTTTTGTTTCCAATATACAGATAGAAGTTTTGATTGCGGTTTTTGTATTGAGCGTTTCTGTAGCAGCATCTGCTCTTGGTGTGAACTCTTATCGAAAACAATACTTGCAGTTATCAACCAAAAGACATTTGTATCAATGCGTCGAAGAAATCGCAGAACACATTGAATTTATCTATCCCCAGTGGAAAACAAATCAATCATTTTCAACTATCAACACATCCCCTTTAAGTTTTTTATCTCTTGAATCCTACACCACTCCATCTTCTTTAGAGGAAATTGTGAGTACCTGTTCAATGGATCTGCCCTCATTCTTAGCTAAAAGAGACGTTTCATTTGTTTGCGGAAAAAAAGAAAACTACTTTGGCGAAGTACGCTCTGAACATATTTTTTTTTATTGTTATACCTATATCTTTGATCATTTGATCTTTGCTTCAGTGATGAAGACTTATGTTGTCAAGGAGAGTTAAGGCTTTTTCTTTGCTCGAAGTTATAGTTGCCATGACTTGTATATTACTTCTTATAGCACCTTCAATTCATTATCTTTTTGCTCAATTGAAAGTTACCACATTAGTTGCTGAACAAAATGAGATTGCTCAACAAGCAAGTTACGTTTTTATGTTGATTGGCGACGAATTGCAATTCAGCCAGGTAAACTCAGAATGGATTCCAACAGAGGGATCATCAGCTCAATCCTTGTTAGCTTATACCAGAAATGATGGGAAGTATGTACGATACTATCTTCGTAATCGCGAAATTGTTAAAGACTTCAACTACTCTGTCTATAACGCGATCAGCTCAAAACTTTTCAAAACATTTCAAGTAAAGCGTATGGACTCGAGTAATTTTTTGAAATTATCGCTTAAGATAGTCGGTACTAATGATGAAGAATTTCAACAAACTTGGACTATTCAAAAACCTTAAAAAGGCATGTTTTATCATGCCTTTTTCTTTGGTTTTTAGTATGTTGCAGTTGAGTCTTTTGTTGTCCCTGGCTTTTTCCATACATCAACAAGGCACTATAAACCACTATAAAACTTTATCCGGGTCCTTTGTACAAATGGAAAAAGCTTCACGGCTCCTTTTAGTTGAAATGATAAACAGCAAGGGTCATATTCCAACAAGTCAATGGATAAGTCAGCAAATTACTTACTGGTGGGATTTAAACGGAGATACTTACTTTGATGCTGTAAGTGTTTTTTCTAATATCAATCTTAAAAGTACTCAAATTGAATGGATTTCCATTCATTATGTTTTAAACGACAAGTATCTTGTCCCAACCCCATTGCCCCTATTTGAAACTCGAATATCTCTGAGTTCAAATCGAAAAGCAAAAATGATTAACCATAGGTATGTTCGCGATTCAAAGGCCGTATATCAATATGTATATGATGTTAATACCCACAAACTCAGTGCAAGCAAAATAAGCATTCCAAGCAATGAAAATAATTGATTGGTTCCTGGTTTTGCCTTTCTTACTCTTTTTATTGTTAGCATATCATTCGTGGAAAGATATAAGGTATTTATATATTGAAACACAAGATTTGATATTATTGGGCACATACACACTGATCAATGCAATAATCTTGGCAATGAATCAAGAATATGAAATCTTGTATTCCAATTTTTTAGGATCTATCGTATGTTTAGTGATTTTTCTTGTCGTATGGTTTTTTACTAAGAAAAAAGGGATTGGAGAAGGTGAGCTTTTCTATGTTCCTTTAGCTTATTTTAATATTGGTTTAATAAATGCTATTGAAGCGCTTTATATTTGTTTTTTTTCAGCCATGCTGTTTGCTCTTGTTGGTTTGATTAGTAAAAAACTTAAGAAAACCCAAGCCCTACCTTTTATTCCTTTTATTTCCTTTGGCTTAATAATATCATTAATTTACCCTTAAAATGAAAAACAAGAAAAGGCTTGCCTTTTCACTTCCAGAAACATCCATCTATGTGGCTATAGTATTGCTTCTTTTTGCCATCTCAATCAATAATATGTCAAGAATTTGGTGGAAGCACTCTTTTGAGCAGCAACTAAATACTTTGTTAAAGGATGTTGATATGGCAAAAGAGCTTTCTCTTTACAAACGAGAGGCAGTTCGAATATGCTTCTATGGCTCCGAAAACTGTTATAGAATTATCTTAGATCAAGACGCCCCAGCAAATTCATACTTTATTGAGCGAAAGCTTAATCGAGGGGTCGGTTTTTTTGCTTATTATCAAATGACTTCATGTTTTTATTTTGACGAAGATGGGATTTTACGTACTGGATCAATCAATTTTGGCTCCGGATCTACCGAAAGCTTTGGCGAGTTAAGATTTAATTTTGAAGGCGTACCCTCTTCAGGGGGTCATGTTGCCTTGTATTCCAAGCCTTTGGATAAAGCTGTAGTGCTTATCGTAAAGCCTGTAACTGGTAGGGCAAGAATTGGAAAAGTAGCAGTGAACTATTCAAAACCTTAAGCCAGAGCTAATTCTCGATTACTTATTTTGAAAAAAAGCGTGTTGCTTCATTTAAAAATGTGGATGAAATGTTTCATTCATTTCCTCGTCTAACTTTTCTTTCCGAAAGTTAGTTGGTTTTAGTTTATCCTCACAGGTTAATACGTCAAGTTCTTTTTTCCGTCTTACCTCCCT
>Ga0208041_1000323_pt1 | contig 52631 bp, 47 predicted proteins | sample AD_SCU002_MetaG_FD_184453 | JGI IMG/M metagenome (GOLD analysis project Ga0208041, IMG submission 184453) | Active sludge microbial communities of municipal wastewater-treating anaerobic digesters from China - AD_SCU002_MetaG (SPAdes) (version 2) | ecosystem: Engineered > Bioreactor > Anaerobic...
TTAATTCGGACACGGGCGCTATGGATATCAAAATTCTGATCGCTGCAGGCATTATCATTGTCGCTGTCATTATAATCATAGGATGGCGGGCCAGCGTGAATTATGGGCGATTCATACCAAGTAAGGACGTTACCGCAGCTTACGAATCTTTCCGCGTTGACTCAAATCTTAATTATTATACCAGCGGCCCCGATGCCTACCCTAATGCCATTATTGGAATCGACAACACATGGAACCTGGAAACTGATTTGTGGAAGAAGAGGGACCTTGACAGCCGGAGCATGCAGGAGATCGTGCTCAATATGCAGGCAAAAGTGACGGATCAGGGTTTAACCCTCCACGGTTTCGATATCCTGGATAATAACGGGAAGAAAATCGGCAATTGGTTTTCCATCATCGGGATCGTTATGGTCGTGAAGATCACCGGTGAAAAGAGAGCCGTCGTACATCCGCCCCCCGTTGATACATATCGTTGATCCGCTGCTGATGCATCCGGGGAATATGAGAATTCGGTTGAACGGGGCGAATGATCATTTCCGCCAGCAGCGGTCGACAGCCTCATATTCTTTGATCAGATTATCTTCCACTTCCCGGCGGAAGGATTCAAACTGATCATTACTTGTTATTTCTGGTACGCGAAAGATGGAACCGAACCGGAGAAGAACCCTGCTGAAAGGTTTGGGAACCATAAAACGATCCCAACTGTTGGCAATCCACGCTTTTTCATAGGAAACAACCGTCGGACAAATAACGGCATTCGCGCTCTGAGCCAGAGAGATGAGACCCGGTTTGATGATGCGGGGCGGTCCTGTAGGACCGTCTACAATATGGCCGCCGATCTTATGTTCATGAACCCCCTGCACCATAGCCCGCAGGGCCTCTTTGCCTCCGCGCGAGCTCGATCCCCGCACGGGAATCCAGCCGACTTGCCGGGCAATCCGGGCGACAAAATCCCCGTCCCGGCTTTTACTGATCATGATGCAGGGAGACCATTTAAATATTTTGGGAATAAAAAAACCGCCGAAGAATCGTTGATGCCAGCTGGTCATGATAACTCGTCCGCCATTTTCCAAATGCTGCTGAACCTTTTCGGCTCCTTCAAGTCGAACACGAAGCGTCTTCGTGTACAGATTCAAAACATGAAATATGATGGACGTAAGAAGAGTGTTTATTAAGAAGTATTTAATTTCCTTGGCGGCAGACATGAACTGATTTCTATTTCCTCATATGGGATCAATAATTAAAGAGGTCTTTCCCTGTATATTTTTAAGTCTTCATCAGTCATTTCTTCGGGATTCACAAGACGATAATGTTTTTCCGATGACACTGCAATACCGTTGTCATTTTCCTCAAAAGCAAACATGGCAATAAGATCATCTTTAATGAATTGCGCTGCAATCGGGCGACATATTAACTGGGAAAATTTCCGGTTACATAAAGCAAAATCTTGTTCTATTTGAACAATACCAAGTTGATCAGTACCACCTTTAGCCTGAACGGGGAAAACATACTGTGCGCCTCTCTGATCAATTCCAATATATATCTCGTCCGTCTCAATTTGCCCCATTTCAGGAACGGTAGTTCTCAAATGATTTTGCAGGGAGTAACAGGTAACAGCAGTGAATATGTCGACAAGGCGATTGTACCTGATTTTTGCCAATAGCCCCTGCTCATCATTTAGGGCATACTTTAAAATAATTCCTGGTGTAGCATCTGGAACTTTTGTCTCTGCAAGTAATTTATTCGGAATAATTCTTGGCATGGAGGACAATGAAAATTTATATTTGGCTTGCCCAACAGGTCTTATTACCCATTCTAATCCATCAGGCGCATGTTTTTTTATTGATGCCGGCAGAAGCGCTCGATAACGGAAACTATAAACTATATCACCAAGATTCTTAGGGAGTTTAATTCTAAGTTTTTCTGCAGTCTTAACAAGATCAGTCCTCTCAAAGAGGACTTCTTTGGCACCTTTTTTGTAGTATTGCAAAAAGATGCTTTCGATAAGTTGTGTATAGCGATTTTTTGCATTTACCATTCGTATCTTCTATCCTACACGTCTAGCCAATCCATCTTAGAACAACAACTTCTTCACGCATCTGTTTTCTCGTAACCGTTGATAATCTTGTTCTAAATAAATCTAAGCTTACCACTTCATAACCTAACGATTTTGCTATATTCGCAAGCAATTCGCCAGTTTTTATGAATACCTGCAAATAAGAAGCTTGATCACCAACGACATATCCCAAGTAGGCACCGGGCTTCAAAAATGCTCTTAATTCAGCCAAGTGTCTAGCCATTCCACCGAAATATAATTTTGTAACTTTCCCGTATAATTTTTCAAAACCGGATGTTTTACCTAATGCTATTCTTTTTTCTTCAATGGCATTTGCAATTCCTTGAATTTCGGAATGCTGGGCTATCCATACGTCATCATCATCGCCTTTATATACATTCCTCGTATTGGAGCGTAATAAAGTTCTTTTCATGGACTGTAATTCCTTCTTATTATTAATAAAGCCCAGCAGGACTGATTCTAATCTTGTCGTACGGCTATAATCTTTTTCATTTGGATAAGGTGGTGATGTAAAAACCGCATCAATGCTTTTCGGTTCCAGTATATTGCTTAATTGCCTCGCATCAGCTTTATGTACTGTAGAACTCATTGAATTATGATTTGCGCGGTAAATGTCGCGCGCCATATTATTTATTTCCGATAGCCAACTTTCGACAACGGGGGCATCACTTTTTTTATTACGAACACCGACTTCCGGCCCAAAGTGCAAATTGCTTACAGCAAAAACCAGTGATTTTGCAAATGCCAATAGTTCATGATTGTGAAAAGGCGAATCTTTTTCAATGTTAATTTGCTCCAGAAGAATAATTGCCTTATGCAAAGGAAGTGGACTAATAGAGTCCTTCAAAAGTAACACCTCCGACTCCAACGGTAATGTTCGCAAATGATCTGGGGTACTATTAATTACTTTCTTGGTTCTTTCAGTAATGTAGTAGGCATGCTTAATGAATTCTTCCGGGTCCAAATCCCATTGGCTTTTTACACAACTTGCAAAATGTGCCATGGGATTCGGCTCAATCCCAATTGAGTTGATCCGATTCAATTTGGCTTCAACGAGTGTAGTACCAGTTCCACAAAACGGATCTAGTACAGTCTGTCCGTCTTGCAATTGAAACTTACCAAAGTAATTTCTTACAAGGTGAGGTGGAAATGACAAGACAAATCTGTACCAATTATGGAACATTTTGTCACAATCATCGAGTTTGTTCGCAAGGCCATTTGACCTTAGGATATTTAAAGTATTATCCATGCGACCAAACAATTCTGTTTGAACAGTTAAGCCCATAATCACCTTACTTTGTTTCTAAATTGCTTTACTTCACCAGCAGCTTTTCCAGTGCAGGAAAGATGTTCCCCAGATTCTCCGGCTGGGTGCCGCCGGCCTGGGCCAAGTCGGGGCGTCCGCCGCCCTTGCCGCCGACGATCGGAGCCAGTTCCTTAATAATGTTGCCGGCATGGAATTGCCCGGCCAGATCTTTCGTCACCATGCAAAGCAGGAGCGCTTTGTCATCCGCTTTGGCCGCCAGGAGTATTATTCCCGATTCCAGCTTGTCGCGCAGCTTGTCGCCGAAATCACGCAGCGTTTTGGCGTCGCTGATGCTGACTTCCGTCGCCAGTACTTTCACGCCGCCTATTTCCTTCACTTGGCTTAACAAATCGCCGGAGTCTTTAGCGGCCAGTTTTCCTTTGAGCGCTTCAATTTCTTTTTCCAGATCTCTCGTGTGCTTGAGCAGTCGCTCAGTGCGCTCGGTCAGTTCCGAGGGATTTGCCTTCAACAGACCGGCGGCCTTTTTCAATTCTTCTTCCGTCTGCTGGAAATACGCGAACGCCTGCCGGCCGGTAACCGCTTCTATTCTGCGGACTCCGGCGGCAATCGCCGATTCATGGAGTACTTTCAACAATCCGATATCACCGGTGCGGGCGACATGCGTCCCGCCGCACAGCTCCATGCTCTTATCGCCCATTTTCACCAGCCGCACCGTGGCGCCGTACTTCTCGTCAAACACCGCTGTTGCGCCTGTTTTCAGCGCGTCTTCCAGATCGCATATCTGGGTTGCCACCTCTACATTCTTTCTGATAATGTCGTTGGCGATTTCTTCAATTCTCCGCATTTCTTCGTCGGTAATTTTGGAAAAGTGGGTAAAGTCGAAACGCAGCCTTTCGTCATTAACCAGCGAACCGGATTGCTTGATATGGTCGCCCAGCACGGCTTTCAGCGCCGCCTGCAATATATGTGTGCCGGAGTGATTCGCCTGAATTGCTCTTCTCCTTTCCAGATCAACAATTAAACGCACTTTATCGCCTACATTAATTGTTCCTTTCTGGACAATACCCTTATGCACGAAAAGTTTATCAACCGGCTTTTTCGTATCCTGCACGGCAAAAGTAAAGCCGTCGCCTTCCAAGTAGCCTGTATCGCCGATCTGACCGCCGGATTCACCGTAAAACGGCGTTGTCGCCACAACAATTTCCGCTTCCTGCCCTTCCAACAGAGTTTCAACTGTTTGACCTTCAACAATTATAGCGGTAATTTTAGAGTCGGCCTCAGTATTTCCCTCGTAGCCGCAAAATTCCGTGGCAATTCCGGAACTGGACAATTTCAGGTAACATTCGGCCACGGCTTCTTCGCCGCTACCTTTCCAGGCTCCGCGGGCCCTTTCCCGCTGCTGTTCCATCTCGGCCTCGAAACCTTCCGTATCCAGAGTAAAGCCGTCGCGCTTCACGATATCCGCCGTCAAGTCGGTGGGAAATCCATAAGTATCATAGAGTTTGAAGACCAGCGAACCGGGCAGAACATTTTTTCCTGCCTGCTTCAGTGATGTTGTTTCTTCCTGCAGGATACGCAATCCGGCGTCGAGCGTTTCCATAAAACGCTGCTCTTCATTGAGGATGACTTTGGTGATGAAGGAAGCTTTCGATTCCAGATCGGTATAAACATCTTTCATCATGTCAATGACTACCTGGGCGCACTCATTTAAAAACGGTTTATTGATGCCCAGCATTTTCCCGTGACGCGCCGCCCGGCGTAAAATGCGCCGCAGAACGTAGCCCCGGCCTTCATTGCTGGGAAGGATGCCGTCGCCGATTAAAAATGTCACCGCCCGGCTATGGTCGGCAATGACCCGGATGGAAACATCGTTGTCGGCATTTTGTCCGTAAGCTTTGCCGCTGATTTTCTCGACAAAGCGGATGATCGGGGTGAAAAGATCCGTATCATAATTGCTTGTGACGCCCTGAATCACGGCGGTAAGACGCTCCAGCCCCATCCCGGTATCAATGTTGGGTTTGGGCAGCGGGGTCAGCTTGCCGGTCACATCGCGGTCAAATTGTGTGAAAACATTATTCCAAATTTCCAGGTGACGGTCGCAGTCGCAGTTGATATCGCATTCAGGCCGCCCGCAGCCGGTGCCGGGACCCTGATCGTAAATTATTTCGGAGCAGGGACCGCAGGGGCCGGTTTCGCCCATCATCCAGAAATTGCTTTTCTCGCCCATACGGACAATGCGATCTTTGGGCACCTTCATCTTTTCATGCCAGATGTTAAAGGCCTCATCGTCATCGGTAAATATTGTCACCCAGAGTTTTTCCTTGGGCAGCTTCACAACGTCAATCAGGTATTCCCAGGCCCAGGCGATGGCTTCTTCCTTGAAATAGTCGCCGAAGGAAAAATTGCCGAGCATTTCAAAAAAAGTATGGTGGCGGGCGGTAACGCCGACATTTTCCAGGTCGTTATGTTTGCCGCCGGCACGGGCGCATTTCTGACATGATACGGCTCGGGTGTAACCCCTGTTTTCCAAGCCCAAAAAGGCATTTTTAAACTGCACCATTCCCGCATTGGTAAACATCAATGTCGGATCGTCTTTGGGAATCAGGGATGAACTTGCCACACGGGTATGCCCCTTCCCTTCAAAAAATTTTATGAAACTTTCCCTGATTTCACTGCCCGTCTTCGCCATGAAAATCTTCCTCCGGTATTCTTCCTAATTTATTTAAGATCAAACCCGCCGGAAATCCTTTTGCCAGCAGATTTTGAAGTATTCTCTTTTTTTCTTTAATATCGTGCACATCGATCTTTTTGTCGGTTACTTTTTTCTTAATTAAAAGACCGACGGCTTCTTCTTCCGGAATTTCCTGCCGTATTTCTTCCATCGCTTTATCGATCAAAGGTGCAGCAATGCCTTTTTCCTTCAAACTCGCGATAATTTTTCTGTTTCCGCAGAGCTTATTAACGGCAAGATTGCGCGCCCACTGGCAGGCGAAAGAATCATCATCCAGATACTTCAATTCGTGGAGTTTTTCCAGTGCTTCTTTAATAACGGCTGCGGAAAATCCTTTGCCCCACAACTTTTTTTCTATTTCGTGAACACTGTGCGCCCGCAACGCTAAAAGGCGATATGCTTTCTGCAAGGCATTTTCGAGTTTATACAAGCCGGAATCGTCAGCCGTCCCTCCTTTGGTTTTTTTGCATCTAAGCATAAAGGATTTTCTCCAGTAGTCATTTTCCGATTGCTCTTATCAACTCATTGGCAATATTGAGATTTTCCAATCGCATAATACTTTCTTGGGCCCGCCCGAAGCTTAAAAGGTTAATACTTCCATACCAGACGATTTTCTGATCAAAAATCGCAAATTTCTGATGGATGTTTGACTTGTAAATTACTGTAATACCGTCAATTTGCAGCATACTCAATGTCTCTTCTATAGACTGTTTATCCTTATAATCAGTCGCCGGCCTCGTCAAGACGACAACCTTGACTTTATTTCCCAAGGCGGTGTTCATCAGTGTCAGCATTTGCAGCAAGCGTCTCCTGCTAATAAAAGGACTAACAATCACAGCTTCTCTTTTTGCGTTGATCAGGTCATGCGAATACATGGGTAGGAAATTTTGGTTATCAAAGATAATGTCCACGGATGCTTCGGCAAGGCTCTCCGCCTTTGTATTGTAGCCGATAGCTGCGTATCCGGCAAGTCTCTTGTTATACATTTTGCCCAGCATTTTTACATGAACATCAATATAATCATAAATTTGGACTTCACTCTTGCTTTCCAGCAGTCGATGGAGCCTGCCTGCATATTGTTGCAACGTCCCTTTCCATGATATAGGCATTGCCAAAAACAGAGTATCAAGCCGCGGCTCATCAAACCCTTCTCCGATGTATTTTCCGGTGGCAATCAGAGTCAACTGTTTGTCGGACGGTGTTTGTAATATTCTTGACAACGTCTCTCGCTTTTCTTTTGCACCGACACCACCTGTCAGGGTAATAACATCGGGTATTTTTTCTTTTAATTTCTTTGCCAGCAATTCAACATGTGCGGTTCTTTCCGTCAGAACAAGAGAATTTCTGCCGTTTTGCCAGCTTTTCATTACATCATCAGCAATCAACTCATTTCTTAATTCATTTACGGCAATTTCAGAATATAACTCCTGAATCGAAATTTCCTTCCCATCATTTTCCAACAGCGCTCTGAAACTGGTAAATCTTGGGATAACATAATGTTCAAAGGGCCTGTTTTCTGCTTGTTTCTTCGCATCGACTCTGTACCTGATTGGTCCGCAATGCATAAAAATAATCGGTTGGTGTCCATCCTTCCTTGTTGGGGTGGCAGTTAAACCATAAACATACTTTGCCGAAACGCTCTTAAGTATCTGTTCGAAACTGAATGCCGGCACATGATGGCATTCATCAACGATTATCATTCCATAATTTTTTACTATTTCCTTTACTTCACCACCATGATTCAACGACTGCATAACTGCAATATCAATAATGCCGCTGGGATTATTTTTGCCTGCCCCTACAAGTCCGATCAAATTTTGTTGTTTCTTACGCCCTCGCTTTTTTTCTAGAACTGGTATTTCTTCATTAATTTCCAGAAACTCCGCAATTTTTGTTGCCCATTGCGTAAGCAGCTGCTGTCTGTGCACCAAAATCAGAGTATTGACCTTTTTCTCAGCAATTAGTCTCGCCGCTATAACAGTTTTACCAAAGGCCGTGGTTGCCGAAAGAACACCGCTTTCATGCTTCAACATTGCATTTGCAGCCGGCTGCTGCTCTTCTCTCAGTGTTCCTTTAAATTCCACATGGATACGTCTACCGGAATTTGTTTTCTCAGACCAGATTACCTTAACTCCGGCTCGGCCCAAGACATTTGATGTATCCGTTTCGCAACCCCGCGGCAGGCATAAGTAATCATTCGTTTCTTCAGCGCAAGAGATAATCCGCGGTTTATTGTATGTAGGCATACGCATGGCTTGGGCTTTATAGAACTCCGGATTTTTGAAAGCCGCCAGCCGTTTCAAAGTATTTAAGGCTTTTTGCGATATTCCGGATTTGGAAATGAAAATCATATTTGCTTTTATCAGCTTAATTTCCACGGGAAAGTCGCGTTTAGACAAAGTGATGTTTTTTATCGCTTTCGGTTTTTCAACTTCATTTTCCTCGTCTATTTCTAATAAAGCGCCAAGTTCGTTGCCATGGCATAACTTTGGCAAGAGAGAAAATAAATCCTCTTCAGACAATTTTCCGAGCGTCCTCAAAAAACACCATTGGTCGTCATATTGTTTAAAGTTTTCATCAACAAACACACTATTGCCTTGGTCTCGCGCCTTTTTCTGCAAAGGCAGAGCAATAAGATTGCCCAAACCGCCTTTTGGCATTGTGTCTTGATTGGGGAAAAATCTGTCATAGGATTTGAATGATATTTCATGCCTTTTGCTCATCGAATAGGTAAGGAGAGCCGAGCCGAACTTTCTTACCAGCGGGGCTGGAATGCGATTTTGAAAGAAAAACCAGGCATGAGCTCCGTTGCCCGAACGTGAACGCTCTATTGCTACAGGAATATCGAAAGCAAGACACGTATCTCTTAGTGAAGAGACATCCTTTTGCCACCCTTTATCGTCGAAGTCTATGGCCAGAAAATAGCATGTCTCATCCTGCAAAAGAGGATAAATGCCAACAACTGTATTTCCCCGAAGGTGCGCCTCAATGACTTTTTGATTCAAACCATCAAATGACTTTTCTTCGCATTCGGAGCATTTAACCAGCGGCTTCCTACATAAACCTTTTTTCCATTCATTCAAACAGCATGGAGTATAACCAAAACGACCATCTTTGTTCTGCCATCTTTGGGCATACACATCATCCCGTCCTTTAAAGAGCGACATGAAGAACGTAATTTTATCGGATGAATTGGCGAAGTATGACAATCCGGCATGTAGGTTATCAGTTCCTGATACATGAGTTGCGGTCTGAAGCGGCAATTTTATCTCACTACTTGGAGATTGTGGATTAAGCAAAGGCTTCTCAAGAATACCTGATTCCGCCTTTAGCATTGCAATTTCCGCTCTCAAATTTTTATTCTCGGTAATCAACTCCTGATATTTTTCGTGCTGCTCTTTATAATCCATACATTATAATGCAGGCAGACACGGTTGCCTGCCCAGGCGATCTACAGTTTATTAGCCTCTTCCGGCTCGGCAACAATATTCAAGCCCAGCTTCTCCTTCACTTCCCTTTCCACCTGCGCCAGGATATCGGGATTTTCTTTCAGGAATGTCCGGGAGTTGTCGCGGCCCTGGCCCATTCTGTCGCCTTTGTAAGAATACCAGGCGCCGCTTTTTTCAACAATGCCGTGCTCCACAGCCATATCCAGCACATCGCCCTCGCGGGAAATGCCTTCGCCGAAAATGATATCGAATTCCGCTTCCCGGAAAGGAGGAGCCAGTTTGTTTTTGACTACTTTAACCCTTGTCCTGAAGCCCGTAACATCCTGGCCGGTTTTCAGAGACGTCATTTTGCGAATATCGAGACGCTGAGACGCATAGAATTTCAAGGCGTTGCCGCCTGTAGTCGTTTCGGGGTTGCCGAAAAAGACGCCGATCTTCATGCGCAGTTGATTGATGAAGATTACCGTTGTCTTGGATTTGCTGATGCTGCCGGTAAGTTTGCGCAGCGCCTGAGACATCAGTCGGGCCTGCAACCCCATCTGGGCATCGCCCATCTCACCCTCCAGTTCCGCCTTGGGAACCAGGGCCGCAACGGAGTCAATCACCAGAACATCCAGCGCACCGCTGCGCACTAGGGTTTCGGCAATTTCCAGTGCCTGCTCGCCCGTATCCGGCTGGGAAATGAGGAGATCATCCGTGTTGACACCGATCTTTTTGGCATAGGTTACGTCCAGGGCATGTTCGGCGTCAATAAAGGCCGCCAACCCATTGGCTTTTTGAGCTTCGGCCACGATGTGCAGAGCCAGTGTTGTTTTGCCGCCGGATTCGGGCCCGTAGATTTCGACAATTCGGCCGCGCGGGACACCCATGGTACCGAGGGCAATATCCAGGCTCAAAGATCCTGTAGATATGGCGGGAATATCGGCAACACGTTCCTTCCCCCCCAATTTCATAATTGATCCCTTGCCGAATTGCCTTTCAATCTGGGTTATAGCCAAATCAATGGCTTTCGATCTGTCTAAATCTGCGCACATACGTGACCTCCATGTAAATTATTTATTAAATACGAGATAATATTTCTTTTAAACTCAATTATGATGCTCTCGTTACAAGTCCTGGTTACCGTCATTGCCCAACTTGATTGGGCAATCCAGATGTGTCTTTTCCTGGATTCCCTTGTCTCATTGTTATTCGCAAGGGAATGACTACAGACTTCTCTTTAAATTTAAATACCCAGCGGAAATGTTGCCAACTTAGTATACGTTGCTCCCTGCGGTGAAAGCTGGCTCTGAAACAAGATCAGCTCCGCCACTTGGAACTCCCCGGCGCTGAAGTCAGCATGCTTTTTCAGCGCCTCACCGACACCTGCCGCCGACCTTGCATCTTTGATGCGTCCCAGCGTCAGATGCGCCCGAAAAGGCCTGTTCTCGGCAGGAAAACCGATTGCCGCAAATTCATCCTCCAGTCTTTTTTGCAGCGTGATAAGCTTCTCTACATCTCCTCGCGCCCCCACCCAGAGAACGCGCGGCCTTCTCAAATCGGGAAAAACACCTATTTTTTCAATGCTCAGATGCAGGGGCGGCATCGTTGCCGCCTGTCTTTTGACGGCTGCCGATATATTTTCCACATCCGTAAGATCAATACTGCCGAAAAATTTCAGTGTCAGGTGATTGCCCTGCGGACGCGTCCAACTAACAGAACCGCTGATTTCCCTTTTGAGCTTTTCCTGCAAGCGGGAAACGGCCGCCAACACTTCTGCGGAAGGTTCGATGGCCAGAAAAGCCCGTATGTTCTTTTCCGCATCCATTTACTTATCCTTTCCCTCTAAATAATTTTTCAGCATCAACAACGCTGCCTGGGAAAAAAACATCTTATTTCTTTTCCTGTCCCACCGGTAGACATAATGACGGCAAATGGTTTGCTTCCCATCGCTCAGCGCCAGATAAACAGTGCCGACAGGTTTTGCCTCGCTCCCGCCGGAAGGTCCCGCAATACCAGTGGAAGACAGTCCGAGATCGGTGCCGGCCAGTTTGCGCACTCCTTCGGCCATCAAGCGGGCTGTCTCTTCGCTTACCGCCCCATGCTTTTCAATAATCTCCGCAGGAACATTAAGCAGACTCACTTTGGCCGCGTTGCTGTAAGTGACTACGGCGCGTTCCAGATATTCGGAGCTGCCGGGAACATCAGTCAAACGGTTGGAAATCAATCCGCCCGTGCAGGATTCCGCCACGGCTAGAGTCAGTTTTTTTTCTTTCAACAGCCCTGCCACAATTTCTTCCAGAGTTTCTTCGCCATAGGAAAAGATGTATTTATTCAAACGGGCGACAACTTTGTCGCCAGCCAGTTTTAATTTTTCCCCGGCAGCCTCCGCTGTTGTCTGACGGGAAACCAAAACCACATGGTTTTCCGGGAATACCGGATAAAAGCCAACGCTTACACCAAGAGCGGCAAAATCGATATCCTCCAGATTCTTATCGACTAATGCTTCGGAAATACCGAAAGTTTTTATGGTTCGTCGGGCAACGTAGAGTTCATTTTGCGGAAATTCCCGGCGCAAAATCGGGATGACGCCTTCCGGAAACATCTTTTGCGTTTCCCTGGGAACTCCGGGAATGACAAAAATCCATCTTCCGGAAACATTCAATGCAAACCCCGCCGCCGTGCCCAACGGATTGGCAATGATATGTGCTCCCTGGGGGAATATGGCCTGTTTCGTGTTGTTTTCCACCCAGACGAGATTGCGCTTCGCAAAGATTTCTTTAATGTGATTTAAAACTCCGTCATCCTTATATAACGGCAGACCAAAGGCCTGAGCAACAGCCTCCGTGGTAATGTCGTCGGCAGTCGGGCCCAACCCCCCGGTGCAGATAACGGCGTCTACCAGCGGCAGCAGATAGTCCAAACGGCTCTTGATGGAAGCGAAATTATCCTCGACTGCCATTATTGCTTCCACGTGCCAGCCCTGCAGATTGGCTTCCCGGGCAATAAAGGAGGAATTGGTGTCGGCAATCCGCCCGCTCATTAATTCGTTGCCAATGGTTAAAATTGCTAGTTTCATATCAGATAATCTCCAACCAATAAAAAGCGAATAGTAATGCTCCCGCATAAATACCGGCTCCGACATCGTCCATCACCACACCCCATCCGCCCGGCAGGTTTTGCAGATTTTTGAGAGGAAAAGGCTTGAAGATATCGAATGCCCGAAACAGAATAAATCCGGCAAAAAGATGGAGCGCCGTAATCGGCACCGGCAACATAGTTACCTGAAGGCCTATGATTTCGTCAATAACAATGCGCTGGTCATCTTTTTTCCGGTAAATTTCTTCAGCGCGCCCGGAAACGTAAATGGACAAAGCCGTCAAAGCCAGGACAACCGGCAGACGCCAAAACCAGGGCAAAGGCAAACAGAACAGACAAATCGGAACACCGGCCAGCGTACCGAATGTTCCGGGAGCAACCGGCGCCAAGCCGGAACCAAAACCGCAGGCTAAAAACTTGATTGCTTTTTGGTTCAAAACCGGTCCCTCCATCCTGGAAAATAAAAAATGTTGCCTTTTTTCAACCATTTAAGTTTGCGCAGGCTATCTTCTTTTCGCTTTGATGTCAAACCTTTTCCTCATAACGCGCTTACCGACTTCATGTTTCATTATAAAAAATCTTGACAATAGAACGATTGTTCTATAACATACTTGCCATAAAAGTCAAGTGAACTTTATCATAGTTATATTTGAAGAAAGGCCTTGCGCAAACCAAATTTAGTACCTTACAATACATCAATGATTATTACACAGCATGGAAAAGGAGTTGCCGTTTTGTTGGATGTCTCCAAATACGAAGCAATGCAGGAGAAACTTGAACTTCTGACGGATATTCAGACTTCTCTTAGTCAACTTGAAAACGGTCAGGGGGTAGCGCATGAAGATGTAAAGGAAAAAGTTCTAAAGAGAATTCAGCAATGAAAATTATTTGGTCGCCATTAACTATTGATTGAGCTTCGAAAATTGATTGCGCAAAACAAACCAATAAAAATGAATGGGTGTGAGTGAATATTGGGATATAGAGAAGAGATTCCTGCAAAAGCTTTAGAACTATCGCCTATGGAGCGAGCAGAGTTAATCGAGAGCCTATTTTCCAGCTTTGAATTTCCATCCCGGAAAGAGAAGAATGCTTTGTGGGCCCAAGAAGCAGAAAACCGGATTGATGCATTCGAGCGGGGCAACATAGAGGCAATTCCGGCAAAAAATATTTTTGAAGAAATCGAGAAACAGAATATGAGGAAAAATATCCTTGGTGTCGCGACAATGCATCTCAGTAGAGCCCCTCAAACGCGGAAATTCCGTCTAAAAAATGAAAGACGGTAGAAAACGGGCTGACAAACCAATCCAATGAACACGTATAACCGGTGCCAGATATTCTGGAGACATCCATGACAATAAAAACAAGTGGATATGGGTAACAACCTGTTTATTAATAAGATTTCGAAAGGCATGATATTTTTTAGTTGAAGATATAAAAGGTTAAATATGGGAAATGTCAAGATTGGACAGGCTGTTGAGCTTTGACTCCATATACACTTGGCCGTTCGACGAGAAGGAGAACTATGAACTTCGACGAAGACAAAGTTGACGAATATACCCTGGCCCTTCTTTATCTGGTAGTTCATACAAGACACGAAGGGCTTGGTGCCAGCGCATGGAAGGGATTTGATTGGGACACCCTGAATAGGATCCATAAGAAAGGTTATATAACAAACCCTGTTGGCAAAGCGAAATCGGTCGGAATGACCGAGGAAGGGTTTTTGAAAGCAGAAAAACTCTTTGGACTGCATTTTGGCAAAGAATCAAAGATTTTACCGTTTCCCAAACTGACACCCCCCGCGAAGAAACGGTGGGAACAAATACCAGAACAAATGAGAGAAAAGATACTGAAGAACGTTTGGTGTTCAAAGTGCCGGACAATGGTGTCTCTACAAGTGAGAGAAGGGCGAATCTCTGGTCGTTCCTTGTTACTGAGGGGCATCTGCAAGACTTGCGGTAGTGAAGCTGTACGAATGATCGAACCTGCGGGAGAATAAAGACGTCGAATCTGGTAAGGGAGAATTGGAATCAAGTTTTTACGTCCTGTTGTCCAAATCTCTTTGTCTCTTGAGGGAAACATTTTTGATGAATTCTGCCAGACAGTTAAAGTTCCTGATCTTTTGTTTCGCCGGAATTCATGACAGAACTTTTTCAAAGGCCGCCCCAAAGAGATAACCATCCGGGCAGCAGGCTGTCGAGACTTGACCTTATCTACAGTTGCGACGGTATCTGCAATTTTCACGCTGACCCATATAAGCAATGTTATGCTTCAGGAATCAACATCATGGAAGCTGTTCTTCGAGAAGATGAAAAATTTGTGACTGGATCACTTTGCGAGCGGTTGAACCAGACCATTCCGGGCAATATCGGTGACAAGAGAAATGTTGTTTGAAGAATTAGAAAAAATCAATAAACGCCCTGAACCGTTCGAATTCTACACGGCAAGCGATTTATGGACTGACGAACATACGTCGGCGCAGATGCTCAAGTTCCACCTGGATGAAGGGATAGATGTCTCATCCCGCAACATCGATTTCATCGATCGGTCTGTAGACTGGATTGCTGCCCGTTTCGACATCGGAGCCGGAAAGAAGATCGCCGATTTCGGCTGCGGCCCTGGATTATATGCTGCGAGACTGGCTCGAAGGCATGCGGTGGTAATCGGCATAGATTTCTCGAAGAGATCAATCCAATATGCACAAGAAGCGGCAACCCGGAAAAGACTGCCCATTCATTATGTAAACCAAAACTATCTGGATTTTGAAACCGACGATTGCTTTCATCTCATCTTGATGATCATGTGCGATTTTTGCGCCCTCAGCCCCGTACAGAGGAGGAATATTCTTTCCAGATTTTATAAGCTTCTCGAACCATCCGGTTCTGTTCTTCTTGATGTGTATTCCCTGGCGGCCTTCAGCGAGCGGGAAGAAAAAGCACAATATGAAATCAATCTCCTCAATGGTTTTTGGTCTCACCATAAATATTACGGCTTTCTGAATACATTCAAGTACGAGAAGGAAAAGGTTGTTCTCGACAAATATACGATCATTGAGGCTGAACGTACACGTACAATCTATAATTGGCTGCAATATTTCAGTCCTGAAGATTTAGCGAGAGAATTTACAGATTGTGGTTTCACCGTCGAAAGCTATTATTCGGATGTAGCAGGCACACCGTTTTCAACACAGAACAGGGAATTTGCAGTCATTGCAAAGAAACGATAGGAAGAATTTGGGGTCAAATCTTTAACTTGATATTTTAAACTGATTAATAGAGACATTAACTTCTGCGCAGGCCAACCATCTCCATTGTCAGGATAAGGAAATAACCTTATGACATATTCAATCCGTCCAATATCAGCAGAAGATCGGGAATCGATAATCGATATATTCAACTATTACGTAGAAAACTCTTTTGCAGCATACCCGGAAAACAAGCTCCCTTATGAGTCATTTGATATGTTTCTGCAAATGGCCAATGGTTTCCCGAGAGGAACCATAAAAAATCAGGATGGCAAAATTGTCGGTTTTGGAATGCTGCGCGCACATAACCCGATGCCGACATTTTCACAGACTGCTGAAGTCACATATTTTATACATCCGGACCACACCGGAAAAGGAATGGGGAGGATGTTGCTCGATTATCTTGAAAATGGTGCTGTGGAAAAAGGTATTACGAATATCCTGGCCAACATATCTTCGCTCAATCCCAGCAGTATCAAGTTCCATCAGAAGAACGGGTTCATAGAATGTGGCCGGTTCAGAAAAGTTGGAAAGAAAAAAGGCCGCCACTTCGATACGGTGTGGATGCAAAAGATGCTCTAATGAAAAGATCGATCAGACGGTGAGAAGCGCGGCGCTCCCATTATTAAGGGGGACATACCAATAAAACCCAGAAAAGCTAAGATGCTGTGTCCGGGTTATCCGGAAAAAATAAATGATTTGTAAAAGGATTAGGAATAATTGATAATCGGGGCAATACGTCCCTCTTAGCCCCACAATTAATGGAGGAAATTATGCCTGATTTAATTTTTTGTTCATGGAGTGGCGGGAAAGATTGTTGTGCAGCGCTCGATAAATTTTTAACACACGATCCGACCGTGACCATCTCATTGCTGACAATGATCGATGAATTAAATCACAAAACATACGGTCACTTTTTAAGTGAAAAAATTCTCGATGAGCAGGCAAAGGCGATGGATCTGGAAATCAATTTCGGCTATGCCGGCTTCAATGATTATGAACAAAAATGGACTGCCGAATTATTAAAACTGAAAGACAGGGGTTTCACGGGAGGCATCTTCGGCGATATTGATCTGGAAGAACATTATGTCTGGATTGAAAGAGTCATGAAGAAGGTCGGCATGCAAATGATAATGCCCTTATGGAGGCAGAACAGAGATAAAGTTGTTCTTGATTTTATCAATCGAAAATATTCGTCAAAAATTATCTCTATAAACAAGACAAAGATTGACGCCAAATATCTCGGCCGCGAAATCAACATTGATACATTTAATGAATTCAAAAACAATGGCATTGATCCTTGCGGAGAAGGTGGTGAATTTCATACGATTGTTTATGACGGACCTCTTTTCAAGACTCCTTTAAAGCTCAGCTTAAATGCGGTTGTTGATGAGAAAGATCATATTTTTTATGATTTGTAAAATATGATTCGTTAAGCTGAGATTTTTTAAGTAACATTGATTACAGTGTCGTTAGTCAAGCAAAACAGAGACTACATAAAAAACTAATTTACATTTTACTTCCGTCGTTAGGAGTTAACAAAGAAAAGGAGGAACTATGAAGATGAAGAAGAGGATTATAGGAACGCTGGTTTTGTTTGGGGTACTGATTTTTGGGGTTGGCTCGGTCATGGGCATGCATCACGCAATCAAGATTCAAGACAAGGCCGGGATGGGGAAGTATCTCTCTGACACTGAAGGAAAAACTCTCTATTGGTTTAAGAACGATTCCCCTGGGAAAAGCTCATGCGCTGGACCCTGCCTGGAGAAGTGGCCCCTATATTACCGGGAAAAGGTTGCCGCGCCAAAGGATATAAAACCCGGGGACTTTGGAACAATCACAAGAAAAGACGGAAAAAAGCAGACAACTTTCAGAGGGTACCCGCTTTATTACTGGGTTAATGACAAGCAACCAGGCGACACAAATGGTCAGGGTGTCAATAATGTATGGTTTGTAGTCAATCCTGATAATTTTCCGCCGAAGTAGTCTTGCAATAAGGAATAGAGGATCCCGGCTCATTGAATATGGTTTCAAATCAGTTTTCTCCTGACGACACATTTCAAGGGACCGGCAGGGCCCACCGGCCCTTGAGTTTTTAGTCAAAAGTCATGGTTATAATGCTGGAAAAACTCTCAGGTCGAAAAATTGTGTGCCCCTGGTGGTTGTGTTTTACATTCGACAACCCTTTACGTCGGTTGCTCCACAACCCGGAGATCGTCCTGTCCCCCTATATTCAACCGGGATATAATGTCATAGACGTTGGCGCCGGAATGGGATATTTCTCTATTCCGCTGGCTAAACTCGTCGGCCTGTCGGGTCACGTAACCGCCGTCGACGTCCAGACTCAAATGCTGTCGGTCCTGTCCAAAAGGGCGAAGCGATCCGGAGTTGCGGCAAGCATTAGCACATATTTAGCAACCCCGGAATATTTGGGAAATCATGCGGCTGCTGATTTCATTCTGGCGTTTTGGGTGGTTCATGAAGTACCCGATCAAGAGAAACTTTTGCGCCAAATCCACGCGCTATTAAAACCGAACGGGCTCTTTCTGTTCGTTGAACCCATTGTGCATGTATCCAGACATTACTTTCTTCGAACGTTGCAAACAGCGAAAAGCGTCGGGTTTTCCATAACAGAATACCCGGATATCCGTATAAGCCACAGCGCTCTTCTGTTACGGAAATAAGGAATAATTGGGGTCAGCATAATTGGGGTCAAATCTTTATATTGACTTTTTAGAATTACAGCAAGAGATAAAAATTTAAACAGTAACCTGAAAAGGAAAATCAAAGCAAATCAGGCTATTTGTCAATATTAAAGATGCGACCCCTATTTACCCAATTTACGCCATTTTATGCTTTACCCAATTAATCATTATGGGAATATCTATGATTCTTGCCGTCGATGTATTTTATTATAGCACTAAAGGTAATATCGCAGGCGTTATTTTTGAAAACTGGACTGATGAAAGACCGGCAGTTGAGTTAATTGCAAAAATCGACACCATCGAAAAATACGAACCAGGATCATTTTATAAAAGAGAATTACCCTGCATATTGAAATTGATTAAAGATCATTCTTTACATCCTGACTTTATCGTTATTGACGGCTATGTATTTACAGATGGTATTTCCAGGCCGGGGCTGGGATTTTATTTATATAACTCCTTATCCTGCAAAGCGCCTGTAATCGGCGTGGCTAAAAGTTATTTTAACGGAATTCCGCCATATTGCGAACTACTGAGAGGAAAGAGTAAAAGACCGCTTTTCATAACATCTATCGGAATTAATCTTGAACTTGCTAAAGAATGCATTGCAAAAATGCACGGCAAAAGCCGAATTCCATCTCTTTTAAAATTGGCTGATCAGTTAAGCAAAAAAATCCCGTAAACAGCAGCGGTAAAAATATGTCGGAACAATTATTCAGTCTTCATTCCTGGCCGCGGGCTATTATCCATATCGACGGTGATGCTTTTTTCACTTCCTGCGAAGAGGCCATCCATCCGGAGCTCAAAGGAAAACCGCTGATTACCGGCGGTGAGCGCGGTATTGTTGCCTGCGCCAGCTATGCCGCCAAGAAAATCGGTGTTGCGCGCGGCGTTCCGCTGCATGAAGCGCGCAAAATCTGCCCCGGCTTGATCATCCTGCCTTCCGATTATGAAACTTACAGTTTGTTTTCCCGGCGGATATTCAGCATCATGCGGCGTTATACACCCGACGTGGAAGAATATTCCATCGATGAAGCCTTTGCCGACATCACCGGCATGCGCCGCGCCCTGCACTCTTCCTATGAAGAAATCGCTCTGCGCATGAAGCAGGACATAGAAAGAGAACTGGGCATCACGGTTTCCGTAGGCCTGAGCATCTCCAAAGTTCTGGCTAAGGTTGCCTCCAAGTACCAAAAACCGGCAGGCATGACGGTAATCAAGGGAAGGGAGATACCCGATTATCTGCGCACTCTGCCGGTAGAGAAAATCTGGGGCATCGGGAACGCCACAACAAATTACCTGGCCAAGATGGGCATTCGTTATGCGCTGGAATTCGCCCAGTTGCCCGAAAAAACGGTATTACGGAAATTTACCAAACCCGGCGTGGAAATCTGGCAGGAGTTGCGCGGCCGATCGGTTTATCCGGTATCAGCCGCAGAGAAGAGCTCTTACGCTTCGATCAGCAAAACGAAGACCTTTGCCCCGCCCACCAACAACGCCGAATATCTCTTTGCCCAACTGATGCGCAATATGGAATCGGCCTGCATCAAGGCGAGGCGCTACAACCTTGCTCCGCACAAAATCGTCGTGTTCCTGAAGAAAAACAACTTCGATACACTGGGCGGCGAAGCGATGCTTTCGCGCCCCTGCGCCTGCCCGCTGGAATTTTCCGGAATCGTCCGCAATCTTTTTAACGCCTGCTTCCGGTCAAAAGAAATATATCGCGCAACGGGTGTTATTCTTCTGGACCTGCAACCGGATACCAGTACCCAATATTCTCTTTTCGATGATCCGCCGCAGGCGGAAAAAATAAAAGAACTCTATGCTGCCGCCGATGAATTGGGGAAAAAATTCGGCAAGCACACTTTGTATCTGGGCGCCTCCCATCCCATTGAGCAATGGGGTAAAGGCCGCCGGGGCGCTCCCACGACCCGCGAGCAAACACGTTTTAAGGGCGAAACCCGCCGCCGTCATCTGGGATTGCCGTTGCTGCACATCAAGACGAAAAACTGATTCTCTGTCATCAAATTTACGGTGGAATGCTTTGGGAAGGATGGCAGACATAAACGAGTTCACCCAATAAAAAGTTCGCTTTACCAAATAAAATCGGCAATCACATGGCCCCAGAGATCCTGTGTCCACTTTGAAATCAACTTAGCATAGAAATTGCATCTTTCTATAATTTTACAGCACTTTATTATCAAAAAAAATGAACACAGGAGTATGAAATGGCTTACGCCGCAACCCGTCTAGTATATGACCTCATCAATAACACGCAGCAAGCATGGATTCGCGAGTTGGCTGGTACCGGAGCGGTGCCCGACGTCTTCAGCCTCTCTCAACGTGCTGCAAATCAGCGTCTGCGTATTGACGCCATCCGTCATTCCTTTGTACCTAAGCTGACTCCAATCCCGCAGCCGGTATGGAATGCTGCAAGCGGGGTCATCGCCAATCTTAATTCGCCGGGGCTCAAGTCGAGTAAGAATGTCCACAAGTTCATTTACGGCCTGTTTGATCTCGTGGCCGCCGACGGTCATGCGTTGAACGATCAAGACCTTTTTCATGCCCATATGGTGGATGTCGATGTTGGGGGAGCGGCAACAGGCAAACCGCAATTGCGGGATGTTGCACTTGTCTTTCACGCAAAAGAGTATCCCACTGACCTCTTTCCCCGGGCCGGCATTCGGGATGTAAGGGGCAATTTATCACCCACCTTCGACAGCAGACACCCGCGCTTTGCCGATCGGAATTATATCTGGCTCCTCTCTCAAAATCGGCTCTGGTGCATCAGCGGCAATCCTGCAGTACATTCCGACTTCAAAGAACTCCTGTTCCCGGCGGATGAAGCGCCTGACCGAACGAACTTCCTGTACGATGACCGGATTGCCGGCAGAGCGTTCAAGCAGGATCTTTTAGGTCAAGAGTTTGCCGTCGCCAACTATTTTCCAAATCATCTTGCCGGCAACCACCGTCATCGCAAGGTTTTCTTCAAATAAAGCAACTAATGAAATATTGTTATAGATATAAGGAGTAAAAATATTATGGATCAGGATTTCCACTACTATGGAACCCATGCGGCAGCGTTGACGGCCGGTGTACCGGCCGGGCAAGCAACCAGATTGGCCAAGGCGGCAAACTATGTAGATTTCCTCAACGAGACACGCACTCGAGGCTACTGGCGATTGATCTTCAAAGGGCCGGATGGAAAGCCCAGAGTGACGGGCAGATGGAATTCGCCTCGATATACCTTCCAGAATAATATGTCGGGAACCGGTTTCGCGCCTGCCATCGGCCTGTGGCAGTCGTTCCATTTTCTACCGGGCAATTACCTGGACAATGATCTCACCGTCGGACAGGTGGATTTTAACGTGTCGCATGCCGGTTGGTTTACAACGCAGGCAGCCGCTTCTAAGCTCCCCGTCCATCACACCCGCCCCGCAGACACAGCCTGCAAGAACCGAAAGCTCCTGACACGGCCTTTGAGCGCGGCCTCCAGGGCCCTCGTAATGGACTCTGCAACCATCTGGAATGATGATGCGGCGGCCGAAGACATCCTGTTGTGTTCCCCCGCGGCCAAGTACCTGCTGCCCAGGAAAGCCAGCACGCACCAGGCCATACTGACGAGATTTAAGGAGATGGTGGTAGGAGTCCGCGCCCATGTTATCGCCGATACCTGGGCGCATCAGGACTTTGCGGGGTTGAACGACCAGTACCTGAACACTTACTACGATGCCAGCGGCAATTTCTGTCTGCGGCCGGGCGGGCAGGACATCTTGCTTGATACGGGTATGGGACGAGGCTTCGAGACTACCCATCTCTGGGGAGTCAGATCAGGATCAAATCTCGTCGGCGCCCCCGGCACCGCAGCTCTCGGTCATGGCTGGATGGGACATCTGCCTGACATGTCCTGGATCCAATACAGGTACATCCCGTCCTGGAGTAAGGACAAGAAGTGGGTGATCACCCGGAACAACCGTCAGACCTATATTGATGCCTTTCATGACCTGGTCAACTACTTCCAGAAGGTTTTGCGGAAGTCCGATCAGCTGCCGGAGGCAAGCAAGATCACAAAAGCGAAGAAATGCATAGGTGAACCGCTGGATCTGAAGGTGCATTGGGGCAAAGGCAGACCCTTCCATGTGCATTCCGCCGAGATCTGGCGCAGCAGCTCGCTATGCAGCGGCGTACCACAGATTGATACATGCAAGGAACCCAGCAAGGCCGCCGACATGCAGGGCAAGATCACGACCACATTGGGTGCCTCCAAGGGCTCCTACGGTACATACTCGCTGGAAATGACCAACGACCTGCCGGGCCATGACGATGAGGATCGCATTCCGGACATGTTCCTTTTCCAGATTGCTGCGGACTATCACCTCATCTTCATAAAGACCTGGCTCGAGAGCAACAAGATCTCCGACTTCAGCAAGGACAGCTGGGCAACGGACGAATGTGTACTGTGCCTGCCGGCAGTGGAGGACATTGTCCGCGAGCGTTTTACCACGCTCAATAAGCCACGGCCATAGTCCCGTTGATGTAATCAGGTTCCGGTCTGCCTCAGTCCGCAGACCTGGAACAGAGGGGCATTCTATAATATCCCCGTGGCCTGGATATGGTTACGCAAAAAGGGTGAAATATTTCGGAGCATAATAAGATCTATCAATGTATGGAAGTTGACAAGGCAAGTATACTATGGAAACTGGACCGTATGAATCGACGCATTGTGAAAATCCTGCGGTGTTATCTCGAGGAGCTTCAGAGACTTTCCCGCGAGTAAAAAAACGGCAAGACATTTTATGACGACTCCGGCAACGATTTCCGCAGGATCATCAGGTGGCTGTTGTATTGCATAAGGCTTCTGTCGTGTAGACGCAAATTCCAGGGAACATCTTCCTCAATTAGTATTTGCAATTGCCTTAATTCAACCGGACTTTTCTCCGAGTTCAGTAAAGCGCGTAAAAATGAAGCCCCGCAGCCTTCATGCGGCGCTCTTTGCGAATGACCGCCCAGCCAGGATTCCACCGGTGTAACATTCACCGACCAGTCAAAGGGAGTGGAAATAATCGCCTTGCCCTGCGGCTGAAGAATGCGCGATAACTCCCGCAAATGTTCACTGGGAGACCACATACAATCTAAAACGTTGAAGCTGACGGCACTGGAAAAAACTTCCCTTCCAAAAGGCAGTGCCGCCGCATCGCACATCCAGAAATCAACACTGTTCAAATTTTCAAAATTTACCGGATAATTCCTGCGTTCGTAGACGACGCCTTCCCGCCGCAGCGGATAGCTTATTTCCCCCTGCCGGGCAACTTCCTTCGCCAGTTTGAGCATGCTGAAATTGAGATCAACCCCCAGTATCAGGCGACCGCTTCGCCTTGCCAATTCAAAAGTCGTCCTGCCCACCGAACAGCCGATATCAACAATGCAGCTGCCAAGCTCCTCTTTCAAAGGCAGCATGCTTTTTTGAAAGAGATCGACTATCGTTCCGGCACCCGGCCGCTTGCAGGACAGTCCGCCGACATCCAGATCTCCATAATGAGCAAAGCAGTATGTGCTCAGATGCTGACGCATGGAATCGAAGGCGGAACCGGGTCCCGCGCAGTCTCCCAGCAGGCCTTCCATTGTTGAAGACAAATCATTCCGGGAGAGAAGGGGTAAAATGTTCTGGCTTATATAGCTTCTTAAATTCGCCAGAATAATCGGAATACCGTCGATAACGGGAAACTCGCTGCGGCAGTTCTCGTTGGAACAGACGAGAATTCCCTCCACAATTTCCTCTGAATTTTCTTTAATTATCCTGCCTGTTTCCAGGGGAAATTCCTGAGCATTGACACGGCAGACCGGACACAACGGCTTAAGCATCTGAAAATGACTGTATTTGATAGCGCTAACCTCCGATCATGACTGTGGGACAACCCGGAGGGAGAATCTTCCCAACGGGGGACGGGATCGGCGCAACACAGGATGAGTGCAGAGTCATATCATTAACCCTGGCGGCGGGCAGCCCGCCGATCATGACTGTCGTTGAACCCATCGACACCATTCCCGGCCCGCCCGGTACGCAGCCCGGCAAAGTACACGGCGTTGTTGTACTGGTAACCGTAGCGGCGGGCTGATTGCCGATCAATACATTCGGTGCTCCGGTGACAATGGTCAGCGGCATTGCAGGGTGCGGCACCGGCGTTGGCACAGGAGCGGGAGGATGAATCGGTGCATGACAATGCGGCGTATTTTGCAAAACCATATCTCCAACTCTGGCTGCAGCCGGCATATTTAAACTCCTTTTAATTTAAGTGTATCATTCTGCCGTTTAAGGCGATGTCGTCCGCCGATTTCACACCCATTTTTTTAACGGACTCTATTTCCAGGGCGCCGTTGCTCTTGATCACGGCTTCTTCTTCTGCGTTGATTTCCACTTTTTTTGCCGCCAGGGTAATACTTTCGGCAGCCGTCAATTCCAGCGTGCCGCAATTGACGGAGACAACGGGACCAGCCTGTGTCATTTGGATCTGCACTATTACTTCATCCTCGCCCGAAAGCAAACTAATGACCTCTCCTGTCTGCTCCTGCCGGATGATCATCTTTCGCCCCATTAGTAATTTTATCTTTTTTTCTTTTTTGGCGCCTGCAGATGGCCTTTCTTCAAAATCAATTATTTTTGCGTTTTTTAACATTGCCTGCATTCCCCTTTTTTTTCCCAAAGCATTAATTCCGGTGTAAAATCACTATTTATTTTTTAATCCGGCTTCAGGCAGCTCAGAATGACAGAATAAAGATAGCCTGCGGTTTTATCCTTCGGCAATTGGCGGCTATAAAATGCTCCCCAGGTCCAGATAGGAACAACATACAAGCCGAGATCTTTAATTTCACCGGTAATGACCACCCAATGAGTAAATTCGCTTTTCGCGCCTGACGGATTCCACTTCTGCACAGGTGGTTGCCCCTTGCCGATCCATTTACCGGCGTCGTTGACGGCAACGATGGCGAAAGGACCGTCATTCTTTCTCTCTGTGAACCATTTGTTCAAAGCTCCAATCATTGTTGACGCATCATTTATCGCCGGCACGAAACGCAATTTTTCCACTCCGATAATATCCGTCAACATCAGTTGGATCCCCATTTCCGTAAAAGCCAGATCGCCGAACTTCACTCCCAGAGGCGATCCTTTGACCAGAAACTTTTCAGTAAATGCTTTTTGTTCGTTATAAAGAGCCGGATCAACGATTTTAAGCATTTTGGCCAAAGCGCGGCTGACGATAAAATCCAGTTTTGTCCATGATTTAAGTCCGCTTTCATCATGCTTTTTTTCATATTGTTTAATCCGTCCTGCGAGCAGGGCGTTAATTTCCACCGGCCGGGCGTTTTTGTCAACCGGGGTTTCGGTTATGCTCTTCAATATTGTCTTATATTCAGTCTGCCCCGGATGTATTTTCACCGGCGCCTTGATTTTGGAAATACCGCCCTTGAATATTTCGTTGTTGAATATCGCCCGCAGAAGCTCTACAAAGCGTGACGGCTGTAAAGAAAGTAAAACAAAAATGGTGGAGGCCATCCCGCAGACGCCGAAACTGTCCTGATCAACAAAACCCGGAAAGGCAAGCAGGGCAACCGCCCGTGACGCATATGGATGAAACAATTTAAGCTCAGACAGCTGCCGGATTGCTTTCAGCGCCGCATCCGAACGGTCTTTGCCCGTCCAGGATGTCAACTTTTGCATTACTTTCCCCACGGGTGTGTCCCACTTCGTCATTTGGGCCGCTTTCGTTTTTCCTGTCAGCATTTGCAATGCTTCATCGAACGTGGGACAGGTCAAAGCATCCATGTAATTTAACACTTTACCGCTGCCGTCGCACTGCATTGCATGGACGGCAAAAGCCTTTTCCAGCATGTAGACCCAGTAGCCTTTATGCCGCATCTCCGGCAGTTGCCCGGCGGACAGCAGGTTTTTTTGAATTTTATAATAAACGGGATTGTCTGTACCGGGCGCATAAAGCCGTACAACAACACTGCCGCCGCGCAAATCCTTCATCGCCTCCGCCGAAAACTCCGGCTCCAATAATTCGGCAAAAGCTGCCGCCAGAAAAAAATTCTCCGCCCTTCCGATCTGCGAATAATCAGGATACGCCTCGAATAGATCATGCTTGCCGATCCAAAATCCGCTGATTTTGCTCCAGGAAAAATCACGGCCGATTTTAATATTTTGATCAGGAACATCCACGGCTTTTAATTTTGCTGTATCAAGGTTTCCGTCTTTAAATTTGTATGGGGAAATGCTGGGCATATTTTAGTCTTTCTACTTTTTTCATCCTTGATCTTCCGGGTTATAAGCATAGGGATTCTCACCGCTAAAATCGATATTACCGGCATCAAACTCTATAAAACTCTCTATATCCACTTTATATAATTCCTGGAGAGTCGCCCAGGCCGCACTATTCTTAAATTGCACGTAACTAATCAGCGAATTTAAATTTTTAGCAAACTGAACGTAGAATCTAGTGAATAGGCCCGGGAAATATAATTTGGGATCAAAGTTGGATATGGAATTGTTTATATCGTCAGCCACTATGGCAGCCAGCGCAAGTTTATCCGCTTCTACCAGTCTGTCAAAGGCGTCAAGTTTTCTCATCAATAATTTCATATGATATGATCCTTCGATACCTTCTATGGTGAAATTGTCGTTCAATGTTTTCACTGCTTCCTTCTGCGGGACCGTTTCTTTGGCAACTTCCAACTGCTGCTCCTCCTCATCCCGGTTTTGTTCCTGATGCACAACATTCTGAAAGACCTGAACCCATTCCAGGATTTTGGTGAACACGTCCGTAATGTCCGAGGACACCTCCAGCATTGCTATCGCTTCCTGCAGCCCCGATCCGGATTCCAGAATATTCTGAACCTGTTCCGGCGTGATGGATGCCTGCCATTGCGAGTAAATTTCAGTTCTTTTTTCCGTTTCATAAACCAGGTTGTTGGAGATTGTTTTAAAAAGCCAGGACAGAGTATTTTTAATATGCTTTTCCCTGTTCCTGGCTGGTCCCAGGGCTGCTATGTTTTTACGCAGGATTTCCGCCAGACACGTAAATATTTCTTCCAGTGCGGCCAGACCACTTTCTGCAAAATGACCGTATAAATAGTAACCGATGATACGGATGTCATAGATCTTTTCAGTGAGTATTTCTCTGGACTGCAGAGCCGCCTGCTGAAAATCCCCCGCCTGCACCAGAGTGGCGATATCGCTTAACCGTGGATCAGTTGTGGCAAGACCCGGATTCTCGTTTATTTCCAATTCCCCTTTTAAGATTTCAATATCCATCTTGGCCTCTTTCTATTCTTCAGTAAGTGCTTTTTTTATTTCTTCCAGCCGGCGGCGATGGCGGAGGCGTGCAATTTCCAGCGCCGTCCCGGCATCGGCGGCAATACAAGCCCGGCAGATTTCAAATCCTTCAATTATTTTCACGTTTTCCCGCAGCACCCGGCGACCGCAAGACAGGCATGAGCAAGTATCGCTGTCGGCAGATTCGTCGGTCATATCCTGTTTCGGCTCCCCCTGCAGGTAAGCATCAACTAAAGCCTGCGGCGGCGGATTTTTAATTTCGGGAATATTAAAGTAGCAATCGGGACAGTAAAGATGTCCCAGGTACTCACGGGCGGCGATGGTGCGGATCGTCTTACCGCATTGATAGCATTTTGTTTGGGCAATAAAATCTACACGAACCTGCGCCACGCCTTTTTTCTCATCAGCCTGCGCTGATGATTGTTCCGATTCCGCAAGCTGATTTTCCGGAGGGCTTTTCACAAGATTATCGTAGCACTCCGCGCAAAAGAGCGATCCCAGCAATTCATGCCCCTTATTATTTTCCAGCTCTTTTCCACAAACAACACATTGCCTGCTTTTTAAATTACGTTCGGGCTCCGGCGTCTCCTGTCCTGCATCGCCGGATTTCCCGCTGCCGCTGATTAGTTCGTGGAAACAGTCCAGGCAAAAATTCCAGTCGGCCACTTTCCGATATTCTTTATCCGTCAGATCAACATTGCATTTTTTACAATTCATTGTAACTCACCAATATGCCCCTTAAATATTCGAATACTCCGGTATGTATCTTCACCAGTCTTCATCCGGTCATAACCAAGGAAACTTTCGTCATGAAGCCGGATCCACTTTTTCTGCGCCTTGAGAACAAGAATGATCTCCAAATCAATTCCCACCGGCCGCAGAACGGGAAATAAAAGTTCATTGAGTCTTTGCTCAATTTCCCGCGGCCAGGGAACCTGCGTGTAAGTCGTTTCACTTCCCGCGAAGAGCGTAACGCGTCTGCCTTGAACCAGGTAATCTGTTTTTTTCCCGAAGATCGCATCACCCAGCATTGTTTTCCCCAAACGAATAGCTTCGGTTTTTATCTCGCCATCCAAAACCGCATTTTCCACGCGGACCGTAATCTCCGGGAAAGTAATCTGGAAAAGCCAATGCAAAGCGCTGGAAGACTTCAGGTTGAGAATATTAAGATAATCCTGTTTGGCCCGCGTCCAGTCGGGAAAGTAACAGGTATTGAATTCAGGATAGATGTTTTGCAGATAATCTTTGATAAGGTAATGGTCAAGGTAGCCGCATAGGTTTACAAAAAAAGCATTGTCTTTTTCACTTTGCTCCATAATATTTCTGAAATATTGAGGCAATGGAGACTGGGCGGAAAGCAGGCCCAAGTTAAAAGTAATGATGACCCGGCGAAACGGTTCCGCTACGAAACTGATACCGGAAATCAACCCCGTCTGCGAACAGATGCTGTCATTGCTGCGAAAGCTCACCGTGTCCGGGGAATAGTCCATGGAATATAAAAGGTGCAATAAGGAGATAACGTCAAATTCATGAATTCTCTCCACAATTTTTTTTTCCAGAGCCTTCATTATTGCGAACCTCAGAAATGTTCAGCATTCTTATTCAAGCTGAAGGCAAACGCCAAATCTTCTATCCGGTTGAGAAGCTCATGGGCCGTCAAAATACTTGCCGCTGCATCCGTCTCCGCATCATTTTCCCCGGCATTGCCGGCAAATAAATCTTTCCATATAGGATACAAACTATCCATCAGCATATTTAATACCGCCAGATTGTCTTGGTGAAAACTCTCCTGTAAAGATGCAGTCAGGGCATCAAAGGCAGACATGGGTGTATTTTCATTCTTCTGCTCCGGCTTGGCATCAGGCTCCTTGCTTTGCACTTGCTCCCAGTTCTTGCGTAAACGTTCCGGAGAAAAAAGTTCATCAATTTGTTTCGTCATTTCTGCCGCTTCCTTTTTCAAACTTTTAAAAACCGCTACACACTGCCCGCAATAATAAAAAGAACAAGGAACACCAGAAAAGATACTCCGCCGGCGATCAGGTAATACCAGTAGGGCCTGATTATTTTTTTAATCTGTCCTGTTGATTCTGTTTCCAGAGGAATATCTTTTGCGCCGTGAACTTCGAGTTTTTCTCCTAGCCGGCTGATGTAATCACTAATTTTAGCCGGGCTATTCTCATAGCGTCCCCGGAATCCGCAGCGCAGACAGAAATAGTAAACTTCATAAACAGCAGTCGGGGTTTGTGGTTTATTGAGGACGTCTTCCAATATGTCGTAGAATACCTCTCCGGCATTTTCGATTTGAAATAATTCCTTCTGCAGAAGAGGCCAGCTCACATCAACTGAGCTCAGGACATTGTTCTGGATGATTTCATCTATCTGCGCTACTATTGGAAAAAGCATCATGTATGTATCGCGTTCGTTGTGCAGATCCGACAGTGCCGCTTTCAAAAAATCCAGTTGATTGCGCAATTCGGTGCGCATGGCAATCATGTCTTCGATGGAATATTCTTGCGGCGATTCGTTTTCTTCCTGGATTTTTTTTCCCCTTGGGGTTGCATCTCCGCGCAATTCCTCCGACTCATAGAGGCTTTTGCCGCAGAGCAGCTCCAGGCGTACGTAGAGCTCATGTATCAATTCCCATTTTTTGTTTTTCAATTTATCAACCTGCCGCTGTCGTATTTTGCCGATCGCCGGAATTTTCAATAATAACTTCCAAATCGGCTGATGACAGCCAATGGATTAATATTGTCTTCAGGTGATTAACCAGTATGGCGACCAAAGGTTCCTCGTTCTGATTATACTCCCGAAAACAAAGAATGTATCTATAGCGTAATAGGCCGGAGGATGTCCGATTCTTGGAACTTACTTTTTCCACGCGCACGCTGGACAGCAGTTCACAAACATGGGCGAATTTAAAATCTTTCATCGCTCCCATTAACTGCAGGATATCGATGATGTCATCACGGTTCAAAACTTCTTTATGCGTCAATGTCAGAAAATGCAGAAAGGCGTTGATGTCGCTGTGTAAATACTTTTCCTGATGGGAAACCGGTTTAACCATAAAGTCCCATTTGACGCCGTTGGCTGCATGGGAGAAAGGCGCCAGGGTCATGCTTTCGGATATTTTATCCTTAAGCCAGGGCTGGTACCAGAAAGCGTCAACCGTAATGGTCCGCTGATCTTCAAAGGCCTTGGGAAAATGCAAAAAAAGATTTGTACTGCTTCTGCCGCTGCTGTCTGTAATTTCCTCCGTCTCGTATGCCGGTGCCGTTCCGGAAAGGATGCCCGGCTTCACAAAGGACATGCCTTCTTTGGTAATTTCATAAATCCCTCTCACCGAATGCAGAGCGAAGCCATAATTCAAGCGTGGATGACGCAGCGGATATTTTTCTTGCGTTGCGGAACAGATCAACGGTTGAGCGGCGTCTTTTCTGATATTGATTAGCGGTACAGTAAACAGCTGAAATACATCCTGGTTGAGAACAAGATTTTTCGGCCATTTGTGGTCAATATCCAGACAAATTGAAAATGTCCGCCAGCTGTGCGGCGTATTTGCTAATTTTATATTCAAGTAAAGATCAATCCAGGGGAAATGAAAAAAATTTCTTTCCTTTGCAAGCGGGTGTTCGTCTTCATATCTGTTTTCCGGGAGGCCATACGAAATATCGCATTTTTCTCCTTCGGAAAATTCGTTGGCTTTTTCATCAAAAACTACGGATACTTTTTTGATGTGACGCCGGATGTTGTAAAACATTAAAGAGGAATTCTCAAAATTATTGAGGTAATTGATAAAGAAGCTCAGTGTTCCGATGTTGTCGTTTCTCGTAAAAGCCGCGCTGTATTCCATAACCACGCGAAATCCCCGTTCGGGAAGCATGAGAAGACTGAAGCGCGTTGGAGAAAAAGGCAAAACATTCACCGAACTCGTCATATTAAATATACCCGTTTGGCCGGATTCGGTTGTGACCGACAATTCCGTTCCCGCGGGGTAAAAAACAGGCTCCGCGAGCTGCCGCGTCGGCGTCACCCGGGCTATCGCGATGGAAGGAAGGGGCGTCAGCATGTAAGGGAAATACTGCTGGAAAAATCTGATCAGGGTGGAAGAAATACTGCGCATGCCCGCCATGCGCGTCCGGGCGGCAAAGAAAGCCATTGCCTCGGTGAGTCTCCGCACATCGGGATCCTCCCTTTCCATGTGCATTCCCGGATTCAGGGACGCGTAAACGATGCGGAAATTATCCAGCTCGTTCATCTCTTCCAGAAAATGTTTATATAAAGTTTCGTCGATCTTCATTGCCTGTCAAAACTTTTCTGTTATACTATCCCAGCATAACCATATTTTTCACATTAACCATGCCGCCCTCGATCTTAACAATGCCACCGGCCTTTAAATCGAGCATTCCCTGCGCATCGACCTTTATACTGGCCGCTTTTACTTCCGTGCTGGTCGTTCCGGAAAGCGCCAATGTCATCCCGTTTATTTTTGCCGCGGAAGCGGCTTCGGCGGTCACATTCATGCCTTTTACCTTGGCTTCATTTTGAGCGGTAAGATGCAAATTGCTTCCACCGGCAACCGTGAAATCCTGGCCGCTTTCATGCCGGGTTGTTTGAGACGACTTACACTTGATCGTTTCCGCATTCAATGTGAATGTTTTACAATCAATGCTGATGCCGTCTTTTGTTTGCGTTATTTTGCTGGTAGAGTCGCCCTTGACCACGGTTTCAATTTGCTTGCCGTCCATTGTGATCGTCTGGGTGATGTTATCCGCACTGTTCTCAACAGTCAGGATTATCCCTTTAGCCTTGTCCAGTTCTATACGGCAAACTAAATTTCCCATTATCTTCAATCAACCTGAGAGGATGTCTAATTTTCTTCTTTTGTCTGCAGGATAATCGTGCCCTCGGCGAGCTGAATTATTTCCGTATCTTTTTTCGATTTACGCGTGATCGAAAATTTCGGCTTATCATCGGCATAGATGTGATCAACTGATGTTTTGCTGTCCCTGCCTTTGCCCATGAGAATATGATTACCCTGGGTATCCATCGGCAAGCGAGCCTCCGGACGCCAATCCAGAAACCGTGCAATTCGAGCATCATGGAAATAAAGTTCGACGAGCACCTTCTCGTTCTTATAAGGAGTAAAATAGAAATGACCGGTGTCGAACATCGGTTCAAAGGGCACAATTACTATTTTATTTTCCAGCGCCGGCAGCTTCACTTTCAGATAATCCCGCTTCGTCCGATCATTTTGATAAATCTGATATGTTTCTTCTTCGTTTTTCCCCTGATCGCTGACGATCAAACCTTCAACGGCGACCGGATAAACGGGATTCTCAAAAGACGGCAAATTTGGTACGGGATCATCTTTCAATTCAAGGCGCGACGTCATCTCAACATGGTAAGTGGTATGATCCATGTTGTGATCAGCGTCCGGACCGGCATCCACTGCATTGCCTTTGATGAGGATATCGCAGATGCGGTATTTTTTTCCTTTCAGGAAGATCTTATCGCTCCAGAGTCCGCCTTCCATTTCCAGAAATATGTCCGGACGGAAAGTTATCAACGGAAATCTCTTGTGCTGCAAATATACACTATGGTCTTTGTCCTTGCTTTTGTTTTCCGCCAGATCATACAGTTTATCAAAATCAGCGGCGACAGGTTCACGCACGAGTATATCCCGCCAAATGCCGCGCGCGGCGTTTTCCCGCTTCCCTTCTTTTTTCGCAAAGCCTTCGGCGACAACGTTATACGCCCTGATATTGCTCAAGCCGACTTCGGGAAATTCGATGCTGTAGCTTGCAATTTCCAGACCGCTTATACTTACCAGTTTCCCGTCCTGTATCTTCTGCTGTGCCATGGTGTATTGATTTTTCTTTGCGTCATAAATAAATGCGCCGTTGTAACGAGAGGCATACCAGATGATGAAATCATAAAAACTTACGGGCTTGTCGAGTGTGCCGCAGGACAGAGTGTTAACGGGATACTTGTCTTCCAGTATCTTCCAGTCGTATTTCAAGTCAACGCCGTCGGTCTTGGCTGCATCAATCAGGTCTTTGACGCTGGCATCAACCGCGAGGGCAAAAGGATAGTGGTGGGTCCACAAAACGCTTGCCGCATCTTTAAAATCGAGTCTATACAACCGATAGAGAACGGGATTGCCTTTTATTCTGGTCGTCTCAACAGTCAATTCCTGCAGAACGGCTTTGCTGGTGGCGATGCCCTGCAGGCAAAGAGGTTCCGGCGGGGAGCCTTTGGGCTTGATACTCGCTTCCATTTTCAAACTTACTTTAATTTGACCGGGTTTGGTAAAATTGGGAAATATTTTGTCCGCGGATACTTCCGCCGACACCCAAAAGGACAGGGAGGCGCTGAATCCGAAGGGATAAATCGCGGCATCAAAAGACTTAATGTTGGCGCCGGGAATTTTGTAATCCTGATTATCGATATTCAGCTGCAGTTGCAATTCCAACAAGTCATCAAACATCTGTACTTCCGCCCGCCGGATTTTTTATGTTAAAATTATTGTAGACAGAATTAAATTCCATAACCAGCGCCTTCCTGGTGTCTTTTAATATACAGTTGATGTCGAAAGAAATACGAAACGCATCCTTATTATCTTTCACAGCTATATTGATGAGCTGCAGCCTCGGTTCATATAATTCAATATTACGTTTGACTTCCTCCATTATTCTGAGAATCAATACATCCCGCGACGTACATTCATTGAGATCGCTGATACCAAAATCAGTCAAAATACTGCCGTATCCCCTTTTTGTATTCAGCACCCTGTTTAAATTTGCCACTACCTTCTGCAAATCCACATCTTGAGAATTATTGATCCGCGCCGCCGGCCTTTCGCCTCGAAAGAGAGCCATGCCTCACATCTCCGTGTCTGCTGCCATGTGTTTTATTCAACGATAACCAGGATTATTCAATCCGCCAGAAAATATAAAAATTCATGTCTGTCAGCTCCGGCCTGTTATAGAATGCGGCGCACATTTCACTTAGCGCGTAATCCCATTCCTCCCCTTCACTGATTAAATAAAATTCAACCTCGGAACCGAAGGCATGTCGGAACTGGGGATGCTCCACTTTTTTGAGTGGTATTCCCTTGAGCGCCAGCTTGTGAACGGAAGAAAGACGCGAAAGGCCGGCCAGTTTAACTTCCGACAAGAAAATGTTCCGTGTAATCTGATCTTTTTGCACCAGAAAATAAACACTGCTTGCTTTGCGGACTTCCTCCGGTAACGTCGCCTTATAGATGTTATCCGTGAGGACAAACGGAATGTATGGCGGCAGACTCTTGGCCATCTGAAACTGCTTTTCGAGAATATCGATTATTTTATAGATTGCGGCCGGATTAGCATGCCGGTAAGATTCAGTGATGTTTTCCGGCGCCATCTCCCGGTAAAAGCAGACTTCTGCGTAGAGTTTGAGCAATTCTTCCTGCAGAAGATAGGGATGAAGATGAACATCGGCAAGAATGTTGGACAGCAGGCGTTGGACAATGTAAACTCTTTTGAGGCATTGTTTGACGGTCGTCAAACTGTCACCGCTCAAATAAGACATGGAGTCCATGTACAGACTGTACTGAAAGTTGATCAGTGATTCACTGAGAGTTTTGATCTCCTGTACGAAAAACGGCGACGTGCCGACCTGCAGGAGGGGAGGAACATAATCCCTGGAGAATTGCCAGATTCCATCGGGGCTTTTGACAAATTCCGCGATTTTTAATGATTCCACGACATCAGGAAAATCCTGATCTGCAGAAAAAACGGTCTTGTACAATTTTCGGGGTATATCCGGCGCGCCTTCCGTTTTCGCCTTCGTTCCCGTGGAAGAATCAGCCGGCGCGTCAAGCAGATGCAAATATAACGATACCCTGGTTGTTCCCGGCATATTCAGGTTGAACGGAGTAATACTGATATTGCCCGGATATACAAGCAGCGTTCCTGCCCCCGTCACTGCCTCTATCTCCCGTACGGAAAAAATTCCTTCCGCAAGAAGTGATTCGATTATTTTCAGACTGCCTATACCGTAAAAAGGCACTCCCAGCATTTTGAACTTCAAATTACTCTGCGCCAGCAGCGATTCCTCCTGAGCAATAAGATGTTCAGGTAAAAGCGCCTGCCCCATTTTCCAGTCAATTCTTGCTAAGCTGTCATTCATTTTTCGGTGAATTTACTCTCGGGAAACATCCGTATTATCCTCCTGCTGCCGGACAGGAGGATAATAATTTCATGGTGAAAAGATTACGTGCGGCAAACAACCGCCGGCGAAGCCTTTTTATTTCATCGGCACGCCCCATCTCATGACGGTTTTGTTTTTTACGGAAGTTGCCACAAAGACCTGCTGTTCGGAAGACTGCTCGAGCGGCATGGCTCCCAGTGTAAAAGAGAAGTTTTTAGGTGATTCGACTTCCGACGATGCGTCGGTTGCTATCCTGATCACGAGATCTCCTCCTGACTTAAGAACCAGCGCATTGAGGTCCTTGCCATCGGTATGGAAGCATTTGAAATACTTTTTATCAGCCGGATCATAATTATAAATATTGAACGCAAAAGTGAGGTTGGTGTTGGAAAGACTCTTCAAGGTAAGATCGTATATCGAAACCTTGTTTTTGTTGGAAACCTGGCAATCCAAAATAATCGGCTGTGCGTAGCCGCCCGCCCAGCTGACATTGGTCATAACCCCGACAACATTGACATCCTTCTTGTTGTCTTCAGGATCGGTTACGCTAATGTCGGCTTCCAGTTTCTGGTCGCCGATTTTACAGGTCAACAAATGTCCGACAACAACCTGTTCGTCTTTTTTGAAATTGAATCCCTGCGATGCACTGCAATAAAAATTCAGTTCTGCCATAATAATGAATCCTCCTAATAATACTCAGACTTAAAAATTACTTTTTTAGGCTCCACCCAACCGTGTATCCATCCTCAGTTCACAATCCATTCCTTCAAACTGAATGTGCGGTAATACAGCAATGCTGCAATCGTACCAGCCCACCATGCCCGGCCGTTCGTTTACTTCAACGGTTGCGGCTTTAAACGGGTAAAACCGCAAGGTAAGCTCATCCGGGTCAACAACTGTTGTTACATACTGAAAAATCCAGTTCTCCAGAGTGTTCTTAATGTACTGCGCATCAGCGCTGCTGCCTATATTATCCCTCATAATTGACTTGACATAATGGGCCAGCCGCGTGATCGAAAAAGTATAGGAAAGATTTGTAACCAATTGTGCGTTTTCCGAATCTTTCGGATCTTTGAACTTCTTCGCCTTCTTAATGGACTGGCAGCTGAAAAAACACGCATCCGCCGTGCCTTTTCTGTATATGACCGGCATAAATCCTGAATTGGCAAATTCCAGTTCCCGATAATCGGGAATGGCCATTTCGATAGGTATTTTTATCTCTTCTTCCCCGCGGATGTTAAATGTGTGCACCGGCAAGCCACTGATCAGCCCCCCACCCTTGGGACCTCGTAAATATTGACACCAACCGCTCTGCGCGAAGGAACGCACCATATTTTGGGCAAAGAGCATTGTGGAGCTTCCCCAGACATAATCGTCGTCGTTGTTGCCGACCACCTTTTCCTGAAACGTAATTTCCCGGCAGGGATTGATTTCGGGATCATAAGGCAGACGTGTAACATAACGCGGCAGCGTCATGCCGATATAGGCCGCCTGTTCCGTGTCGCGCAGCTTGTTCCATGCACCGTATTTGGGATGATTCATGAGCCCTTCCAGGTCTTTTATGGAAGCCAGTTCCTCTATGCTGCTGCAACCGAAGAATTTCGGCGATGCAGAACCGATAAACGGCGCGTGGCTGGCCGCGGCTATTTTTCCCATGGTTGTCAGCCAGAAGATGTCATCCGGTTTATTTTCGAACTCATACAGGCCCAAAATGGAACCGAACGGTTTTCCACCATATTGATCATATTCGGCTATATAAGATTTTTTGAAGAGGGCGCTGCCGGTAATATCCACGGCATTAGCCTCGAAATCCTCAAAAAGCTCTTCTTTGCTGACGTCGAGCAGATCGATCATGATGTCGGCCTTGAAATTTGTGTTCAGGACAAGGTCGTTTATGGAACGCCAGGTGGCTTCCATCGCCTTGAATTTTTCATGGTGAATTATCTCGTTGATTTGCGCCGTCACGGCATGATCTATCCTGGAAATCAATTCTTGAATGCTTCCTTTATCCAGTCTCCTGGCTGACATATCAACATTCAAAAGCAGGGCCGCCATCCCCGACAGAAAGCGGTCTTCATCGCTGATGTCCTCCTTTACCACTTGCAAATTATCCTGAATCATCGGGGTTGGTTCTTTTATATCGGTGCTCAGACGCATACTGGAAAGGAACCGTTTAACATCCAGTTCCTCAGTTTTTACTTCGGTTTTTTCTAATTGTGTGTCGCCCATAATTACGCCCCCTGTTAATTAGCCTTATTATCAAGATTCAATTTCAAACTTTCATAACCTTTCAGCTGCTCGGCCATTTTGTTCAAAGCTTCTTCATTGCTCATCAGCTCATTGAGCAGTTTGCGGAATTCCTTTCGATTGTCCACGTTGGAAACAACTTCCTCCAACAGTTTTTTTACCTGCAGGATGCCTTTCAGTTTGGGAACGCATTTAGCTATCTGGTCGGGAGAAAAAGATCTCATCCCGGCGATGGGAATAGTGACGTCCATCTCCTCCGCATTTTCCGGGTCTATTTTGTTGGATACCGCAAATTTCAGCGCCATACCCATATCCTTCATTACTGCATCGAGATTGGTACCATCCAGTGTACGCATCCGTCTTTCATCCAGATCCAGTTTGCGATCGTTGGAACTACCTAATGACAAATCACCCGTCACCATCAGGCGCAGCGGAAGCGTTATATCTTCAGGTTTGCCCTGGACTTCCGTTTTATATCTCAAAGTGATTCGAGATTTGGGAATTTCATCTTGAATAGCCATGCCTTCCTCCTTCTTGCTTTCTTTTCTGGGAAAATAATTGTTGTTGCCGCTTGTATTAATTTGTCGTCAATATACTTCGTTTAATTAAATATTTTCTCATTTTTGTTACGTTTAAATAGATTTTATCTTTTGCTTTTTTTTGCAGTCGGCCGGTTGAATATTCGGTCCGACACCAATCATGATCCAGCGTCCCATCCGCTGAAAATCTGGGATATAAAGGAAAGAAATCAATTTTATCCGGTTGATCTTCTTCAGCCAGCTCACTGCCGATTATTTTACGGATATCGACTGCGGCTCGTTCTTTGGCAAAATCTTTTTCATCGCCGTAAAAAGCCAGCAGAACGATGAGAAAACCGCCTGAAGAATCAGCTTGCGGTATTTTGACCAGGGAAAAATAGATGCTTCTTTTCATCCTTGTAAGGACTTCCAATATTTCCGCCGCCGGATAAAATCTGCCTTCTCTGTTGAGATATCGAACTCCGAGAAACAGCCATTCTCCGCCTTTTGCAGCGATCATATCGCCTGTTTGCTTTTTTTCTTCTTCAATGGAGGCGCCCGGCGGTAAGATTGACAAGATGCCGAAATCAGATAATGATTTTTCGCCCGTGCCGGACGGATCCGAAAGCTGCCAACTGCTCCCGAAGGCGGGCAAAACGCCGGCGTGCGCAGTGCCCTTCCGGCGTACGGAGAATAAATTACACCCGGCGGCGCTCCATCTGAGGTTGAAGGAATACGAATTCAACAGATTGAGCCGGCGCGAAAAGAGATGCCAGGCATCCATATCCGCCGATGCGGCGGGATTGCGAAACCAAGTTTGCCAGACGCCGTCGGCATTCACGGGTGCCGCCGACAAAATGTCGCGTACGGTTCTGGACACTCCAAAAGCATGAATTTTCACTGCGGTGACAAGCTGCGGATTTTCTTTGATGTCCTGCGCCGTCAAATGCAAATAAGTGGCGCCGCACATAAATCCCGCCAGAAAAATTCCCGGACACGTTTCCAAAAAATCAAAGCCCGGCGCTGCATAGCTTCGACCTGGTCCGAGCCCCAGGGTAATCAGACCATCCCGCAGAGCACCCAGGTAAACAGCGTTGCTTTTTATTTCATTGATTTCGGTTAATTTTTCCGTGGACGGCTCAAATACCGCAAAAACCGGACGATCCGGCGCATAGTTGAAATAATCACTTTTTTCATTGCCCATATTACTGCCTGTGCCTGCCGCAGAAAGCACCTTTTCCCGCAAAGCAGCGGATAATAAATGTACATCTCTTTGGTCGAGACTGATGTGTTCGGGTTCAAGGAGAGCAAGACGCTTTTGCAGATAACTCCTTCCCTGCGGCGGTAAAAAAGCAATCCGGCAGCCGATCTGCAAGGCGGCGGCAAGTTCTATCATCAACTCGACGCCTGTTGTCCGTATGACGCAGACTGTTTTTTTGTTTTCAACCCCCTGTGCCTTCCAAAGCGCTGCTTTGGCCGACGCCCGTTCATGCAGCTCTTGATATGACAGGTTTTTCAAGCCGGATTTTCCCTCATAAAAAATGAAAGCCGGATTCGAATTATTTATATTGCGGAGGATCAGATCATGATAAAAATTGTATCTTTTAAAAAGAGTGCTGGTTGTTTTAACGGGAAATATTTCATCGGCGGCTTCTTTAAACGATTGCCAGAATTCCTGACCGGCACCGTAACTATTGTTGAGCCAGTTCCAATGAGGACAAGGCTGCTGCCCTTCCATACGCAATTCATTTTCTATCGGGGTAATCTGCATTCTTCCTCAGCGTAGATCCTTAAAATCGTCGACGTCATCAGACCTGTTTCAGTCACTGACGATATTCTTGCATTCCAAATTATTTTCTTTGATTTTAATAGAATACTTTGACTCCAGCGGTGTTTCGAAAAGCAGCTTCCAATTCTTTCCTGGATTGGTAAACAAGCCATAAACGCCGATGTTAACTTCATCCGGTTTAATAATTTCCACGGAAAGTTTTTCCTCTTTCCCCGGAATCAAAATCCGCCAGGCAAGAAGGCTCTGGTCGCGCGGTTCGGCATATATTGTATCCGTCACATCCTCGTAACTTTCATTCAGAAACACTTGTTTATTTATTTTGCGAATGACAATGTAAACAGACCTCTCTTCGTTGGCTTTTTTGTCGGCAATTAAAACGAAGTTAACTTTTTTAACGTGTTTAGGAGCGCTGCAGGCCTGCACCATCATTGCAAAAAAAGATAAAATGGCGATCAGCACGAAGCAGTTGAAAATCGTTTTCTTACGGGTTTCCATGTTTGTCTTTATCTCTCGGAATCTCGAAAAAACCTGGTTATATCGGCTTCAGTGCGCCGATTAATTTCTCGGAAGAATTATCGCCCCCCAGGGATCCTGCTTGAATGTCAGTTTTATTTCTATCGGATGACTCTTAATTTTATCGGATGTCGGATCAATCACCCACCTCACGTCATTCTTCAGTCCGCCGCCGCTCTTCTTATTTCCGGAATCAGTATTTTTCTCCATGTCTCCATATTCCTCGGTTTTCTTCAAAAGCTTATGGAAGCACCAGTTGGAATTGGCAATTTCAATGCTGCTCTTATATTTAACAGTTCCCCTGCGCGGCATAAGTTCGACCCCTACGGAAGCCGGACAGGAATTTTGCCATTTTATCTTCAGAGACGCCCAGGATAGCTGCTGGTTAAAAGACATTAATGATGATTGTCCAACCGTAACGTAAGATAAAACAGGCACCGGTTCGTCCGGCATTACTTTGGGCAGAGGATTGGGCTTGACCCTGAACTCCAGGGGGCGGGCGTTGCCTTCTTTATCCCAGAAAATATTGGTCAGGTTGGAAACAGTATTTAACGTTGCCAACATTTTAGGCGGCAATTTGGGAAGTCCGTACGAACCCGGATTGCTTTTCCACTTGCCGCCGGCTTCCTTGCAGTACGGCGCAATAGTCTTTTGAAATGCCTGCCAGAAGCGCCCCTGCGGGTGTGTGGCGTTGGTAATATCGTCTACATCCGCGTCATCCGCGGACGTCGGATTAAAAGGAAATTTATGGTAAAGCGGGCTGATGTTTTCTTCCCTGATTTCATTCCATGACTGGGCTATCTTTTGCTCAACTTCATGCATCCCTAAAAAGTATGCGGTCCAGACCGGCGCCAGAAAAAGATCACGCCACTTCTTGGTTATGCCGACGCTGTCCAGCCATTGCATCGCCAGATTCAGGTAGGAATCTTTGTCCTGCTTATTGATGGCAAATGCTACCTGCCCAAGGGGTGTAAGCTGACTCTTCAGGGGTGCGAAGGAATCATCTTTGTCATTTTTTTTCGGTATCCCGCAAATCTCCTGCTGCAAATCCGTTTTCATCTGATCAAGCAGGATTCTGTATTTGTCTAATTCAGCAGTAGGGCTGTTCTTGTCATCTATCAGCCTTTTTATGAAGACAAAGTCCGTCATTTTTCCGGAAATCAACTTCATATACTCGTTGTCGCCGGCATCGATCTGGGTATTATCCTTTATTGTTTGTAAAAAAGTCATAAAGGTTGAAGAGGGCTGGAACATTTGATTCAGCGCAAAACGAAGAGCGCCGGACGAATCAAGGCGCATATCGAAATGCAGATAAAAACTGCGGTAGGAATCGGCGTATTTCTGTCCGTAAAATTCCACTTCCCGGCGGAAAAAGTCTAAAAATTTAATCTTATCACTTTCCGGAACAGGAAGAGTGTTAACCAGCAGCGGCAATTCTGTCACACACGGCTTTACTCTTTTTTCCAATGCGGTTTTCGTAAATCTTCCATCCACGACGGCTTTACCGACAAACAGGAAACCGCCGTCATTAGTCGAGTTCATTACAATATCTTCAAATTCCTTTTCCGCAGAGAAAAACAGAAAACCATTCCGTATCTTGTAGAGAGAAATAAACCTCTGGATAAAAACGCTTACTCTACTTCGGCTCAAAAGATCATTCCATTGCTGGCTGGAGAACGTAAATTCTTTGTTATTGCAGGAGAAAGTGAACTTCCGATCCGCATTCAGCTTGCCATAATTAAGCATTATTTTGATGTTTTCTTTGAAGTTGTCGAATCTGAGGCTGCCGTAGGTCTGCAATGGTTTAATGGATGAAGCCTGGATAAAAGCCAGGAACTGCCCGATATCATCTCCTTCCAGAGGCGGCTGGGTTGTCGGCCGGGCATCGATATCGAACATCAAATTTATTTCTTTCTTCAGCAAATCGGCAATTTTTATATAGAAATTGTGGATCTCGTATTGCTTGATGATCATGAGAAAATGATCGGTTTCGCGTAATATATTTTCCAATTCGACTTCACTGACGGTTTGTTGCTTGTAGAGGCCGGTCAGACGCGTGAAATATGACTCTCCATGAATATCAATCATTTTTCTCAGTTCGTCGATATAGTTCTCCTGCCCAATGAGTTTAATGTCCTTCAAGTCATATTTGACCGGCCATTCTGATTGATTATTTTCGACATAATCATTGATGAGCGTTTCCGGTATGAGCAGCACTGACGATACCTGACGGACATTGCCCTTGATCATTTTTCCCAGTTCATTTTTCCCCGTCGCATAAAGCAGGCCAACTATCAGCATAAATTTTTCCTGGGATCCTTCTCTGATTTCAGCATAATGTTTGCCGGGATCGCTCATTTGCACTTTGAGGTTGCCGATAATGTCTGTGTTTTGCGTCTGTGATGAATAGTTGTCTAAACGCGAATAAAAATAATAGCGGCGAATCGACTCGATTAAATCCCGGTTTATTCCCTGATGCTGCTTTTTGAAAAAACAGGGGGTAAATTTCAGCAGCAAACGGTCTTGAAAATAGTTATCCGTAAATAGTTGATGCGCCCTTTTCTCATATCCAGGGGAAAAGGAAGCCACCAGCTGATCAACCTGGTTTCTGCGATTTTTCATCGAGGCCAGTTGCAGGGCAAAAGAAGCGATCAAGAAAGCAGTTATAACAAGACCTGAAGCAAGAGCCGCGCGTCTGTGCCACACATATGGATCGTATTTTTCCATTTCTTCTTTTGTTATTTGCGCGGCAAAGGGGTTGTTTAACTGAACCTGTTTTTCTTCCTGTGATGTCAGATATACGTCCGTAATTTGCGGCTCCACGGACAGCGGATCCTGCCTGGTAAGTTTTTCCAGAAATAATTTTAAATTTTCAAAAATTTTAGGCAGCCGGCGAATAAAAGAAACGGCCTGCAGGTATTTATCGGCGGGAAGAGTGATCAGTGCTTCGGTAAGATGTTCTTCCAGCAGCTCTGCTTCTTTTGTTAAATCGTTCAATTCCTCGTTGGAAGAAAAATGCAATTGGAACGGAATATTTTTTCGGGCAAGAAATTCGGAAAATGCACTATAGCCTTCGATCAAATCCATGTGCGTCAAAGCAATCCGCACCTTGACCGGTCTTTTGCCTGTCCAGCTCAAAAGATTGATCTTCCCGCGAATATACTGAGCTTCTCTGCTGAGGTGTTCGGTTAAATTTTCTTCATCTTCAAACGCCGCGCCGTTTAACGCCACAACGACCGTCGGCGCTCTATGTTTAAATATCGGTTTCCACAACTTAAGCAAAGATTTTCGAACGTCGCCCGTAGTATCGCCGACAAGCGACGCCGGAATCTCCTGTACCATGACCTTGGAACCCAGATAAATCTGAAGAAGTGGATTGGTCGTATAGCTGGGATAAAATTCCCTGGAATAACCCTGCCAGTCGGTATAATTATCAATCAGCAGTGTTTTACCGGCGCCCGCCCCGCCGAAGACGACGAACTGATCAAATACCATGATGCGGCGACGCAAATCACCCGGTATTTCTTTAAGAAAACTCTTCCAGATTTGCCGGAGGGCGGACGGTTTGATCACTTCTTTGGCGGGCTCCGCCGGAATTTCCTCCGCTTGCGCTTTTTTTCTTTTAATTAAGTAATAGACAATCCCGCCCACGAGAAGCAGAAGCAAGATCAGGCCGACAGTTATCAGGACGGAAAACCAGTTGTCCCAAAATATTTTTTCTACAGTTGATATTGTTTTGGGATCCGGCGCCATCTAATCACTCCAGCCAACAAAATTCTATTTCGCTTCTTCGGTTTCCAGAATAAATTTTTCATCATCCACTTTAATAATCACTGTATTTTCCGGTTGAATCCTGCCTTCGATAATATCGTCTGCCAGAGGATCCTGAATGTGGGTTTGCAGAACTCTCTTCAGCGGCCGCGCACCCATTAACGGATTGAAGCCGAGTTTGGCCAGATGCTCCAGCGCCTCATCGGTAACGTCAATTTTGATGTTCTTTTCCGCCAGTAATTTGACAAGATTGCGCATCTGAATTTGAGCAATGGATTTCATGCTGTCCATCGTCAATTGTTTGAAAACAAGAATATCATCGAGGCGATTGATAAATTCCGGTCGAAAGTGCGAGCGCACCGCATCCATGATACCTTCATTCATCTGCTGAATTTCTTCTTCCGTTTCGGCAGGTTGAATATTGGCGGACCCGAGATTGGAAGTCATCAGAACAACTGTGTTGGAGAAATTTACAGTCTGCCCCTGGCTGTCGGTCAGTCTGCCGTCATCCAGTAACTGCAGAAAAAGATTGAAGACGTCGGCGTGTCCCTTTTCCACTTCGTCGAAGAGAATGACGCTGTAGGGTTTGCGGCGCACCGCATTGGTCAGAACGCCGCCTTCTTCGTAGCCAACATAGCCCGGAGGCGCTCCGATCAGCCGGGCGACGGAATGCTTTTCCATGAATTCACTCATGTCGATGCGAACAAGCACATTTTCATCATCGAACATAAATTCGGCCAGAGCTTTACAGACTTCGGTTTTGCCGACGCCGGTCGGTCCCAGCATTAAAAAAGAAGCGATCGGTCTGTTCGGGCTCTGTACACCGGCGCGTGAACGTCTAACGGCTTTGGAAATGGCCGTAAGTGCGTGGTCCTGACCGATGACGCGTTCTCTTAAGTGGTCTTCCAAATGCAAAAGTTTTTCCTTTTCCGAACCCATCATTTTGGAAACGGGTATTCCTGTAATTCGAGAGACGGTATCGGCTATATCATCTTCGGTAATGGAGCGCTGCAGGTAACGGGCGTCGGAAAGGTCAATATCGGCATATTCTTCAATTATTTTATTTAATTCCGGAATTACTTTATATTGCAGTTCGGCGACCCGGGAAAAATCCTCCTCCCGCACTTTTATCTCCATTTCACGTTTGGCTTCTTCCAGAGATTTATTCGCATTCTGCACAGTCGTCAGGGCATTCTTTTCTTTTTCCCATTTTTGAGTCATTGCTGTGCTTTTTTCTTTGAGCTCGGCGATTTCGGCATTAAGTGCTTTCAGTCTATCCACGGACTGGCTGTCCGTATCGTCTTTCAGGGCGCGAATTTCGATCTCCAGATTAACTATTTTGCGGTCTATTTCAGCAATATCTTCAGGTTTGGACGACAACCCGATGCGCACCGATGCCGCAGTCTGATCAATCAGATCAACGGCCTTGTCAGGCAGGAATCTATCCATAACATAGCGTTTCGCCAGCTTCGCAGCGGAAACCAGGGCCGCATCCAGAATATGAACACCATGGTGAACTTCATATTTTTCCTTAATGCCCCGCAGAATCGTGACGGTTTCTTCGATGCTCGGTTCGTCAACCAGCACCGTTTGGAAACGTCTCATCAGGGCGGTATCTTTCTCAATGTGCTTGCGGTATTCCTGTAAAGTAGTGGCGCCAATGCAGCGGATTTCGCCCCGGGAAAGAGCGGGTTTGATTAAATTGGCGGCGTCCATCGAGCCCTCCTGGCCCCCGGCGCCTATCAGCATATGTATCTCGTCAATGAACAAGATTACATTACCGGCATCGGCAACTTCCTGCAGAACTCTTTTGAAACGCTCTTCAAACTCCCCGCGATATTTGGCTCCGGCAATCAACTGGCCCATATCCAGAGACAACAACGAAACAGGCTTTAAATCATCCGGTACGTCACCGTTGACGATGTGCTGAGCCAGCGCCTCCACAATAGCGGTTTTACCGACGCCCGGCTCCCCGATGATAATGGCGTTGTTTTTCATACGCCTGCTCAGTATTTGGATAGTAAAACGTATTTCCTTTTCCCGGCCGATGACGGGGTCCAGTAATCCCCGCCGTGCCTTATCGGTTATATCAGTCGAATATTTGGCCAGATATTCAAAATCTCCGGTTCCTTCTTCGCCTTTGTTAAAGCGGCCTTTCGGGGGCTGCTCCAACACCGCAATAAGTTCTTTTTTGCCCGCTCCGGCTTCCGTGAATGCCTGCGCTATTTCATCCTGTTCGAGAAGTCCGATAATTATATGATTGATCCCGATATACTTGGAATTAGTTCTCTGGCTCGCCTCTTCGGCAAGAATAAAAACTTTTTCCAGATCGCGGTTGATAGGTGTCTGCGCATCACCGGCCTTTCCTTTCGGCTGGGTAAGCAGCTTGCCGTCGGTCCGCGCAGCCAGTATTTCGTAATTAATGTTAATGTCCGATAGATAATTTCTTTTAAGATCCTCATTGAGCAGAACGGAAAACATGTGCCACGGTGTTACGTATTCATGGTCTCTTTTGACGGCCAGCCGGCAGGCGCTTTCAATTACTTCCTGGGCTTTCATGGAAAACTTTTCAATAATCATTTTTTTCTCCAAGGAATAAAAAGCAAAGATGTTTGTTTTATTTAATTGCTGCGAATTTAATTGCCAAATAATGTCCAAGTTTTATGGATAAATTAGCATGCATGAAATATGCCGCTTTCCCGACTGCACCCGCATAAATGGCGTGCTCAACATATAGAAAAATGATTTTCTCATAGCCGGAAGGGAAGGAATAATAATTGCGAATAGCATCGACACGAGACAATAAAATCTTTAGTAACATAATAGGCTGATCAATAAAGATCGGTCGGCCCCGCATCTTTCGGCAAGCATTGCAGGCCGTTGACAACCAACCTTCCGTTAATTATTATAATAATTAAATAATATTGTATCTTGTGGTACAAATAGAAGACGGGAGCGCTGCATAATATCAATAAATTTCTTAAATGTGAGGTGAGCCATGACTTTGCCTGCCAAAGAAAAGTTCAGATGCGACATGTTGTCCTGGGGAAGCGTCATTCGGAACTCAAGAAATCTTGCCTGGATGGTGAGGAACTCGGGATATGCGCCCGATATAATCGTGGCCATCGGTAGAGGCGGCTACGTTCCCGCTCGAATTCTCTGCGACTATCTCATCATCCACGATCTGGCATCGATCAAGGTTGAACACTGGGGAAGCTCCGTTGTTCAAGGTGAAGCATTTATCAAGTTTGCGCTGCGTGCTGATATCAGAAACAAGAAAGTCCTGCTCGTCGATGATATCACCGACACCGGTGACACCTTGAAGGTTTCACTCCAGTATCTGAAAAGATTCCGGCCAAGCGAGATAAGGACGGCCATCCTGGTGCATAAAACGCGCTCCACGATCGTTCCCGATTACTTTGTGAAAAAGATTGTAAAATGGCGGTGGGTCATTTTTCCGTGGCATCAGATGGAAGACCTGTCTGAATTCATCAAAAAGCTGAAAGAAGAGGGGATTCGCTCCGAAAGTGATCTGCAAAGCAGTTTAAAGCAGAGATATGATATGGATATTCCGATGGAGAAAATCCGGGAGGTTTTATCGATCATCGGCTGATCTTTAACGGAAGGGATAGAACAAGGATATCTTTTTCGATATACCACCAGCTGTGATATTATCATCAGAGGGGGTATTAGCAATGGCGGCAGGGTATGCCGGAATTCTCTTTTAATGAATCACTAAAGGATGAAAGAAATGGGTCAACATAATTCCTGGAAAAAACCTCCGAAACTTTGGAGATTAAAGACAAAAGCCTCTCACGTCGGTTTTGATCCCTTTTTGTCGATGGGAACCGTGAGACCTCCCATTTACACCAGTTCCACATTTGCGACTGAAAGCGCCGAAAAGCTGGAACACATGTTTAGCCGGGCCTATGGTAAAGAGCCTGAGCTTCCTCCGGAAGATGAATGGCCCATATATACCCGCGTCTCCAATCCTAATTTCATCATGCTGGACGACAAATTGCAATATATTGAATATGGAGCGGAAAATGCGAGAGTTGTTTATTTCCCCAGTGGATTATCGGCGATTTTTACTACTATAATGGCCTTGTGTAAACCGGGTGATACATTGCTGTTCAGTTACCCGGTCTATGGTGGAACAGACCACCAGATCAGAAATATACTGCCGGCAAAACTCGGAATAAAGACACGCGAAATCAACGCCTGTGATTTATCGCTGGCGGAGCAGGTTATCAGGGAAGAGGCTAAAAATCTCCGGGCAGTGTTTATCGAAACTCCGGCCAATCCTACCCTGGCCATGATCGACATCGAACAGCTTGCGGAGTTAATCCATCGATATTCCGATGCGGTGCTGATCGTCGACAACACCTTTATGTCGCCGATTTTACAGCATCCTTTTAAACACAACGCCGATATCATCATTTATTCGGGAACCAAATCCATCGGCGGACATTCCGATCTGGTTTCAGGATTTGTTATCGACAAGGATATTCAGCGCGCTTCTTTAATCAATTCTATACGTGTCATCACCGGTCCGACACCCAGTGTTTTTGATGCCTGGCTGCTTTTGCGCTCTTTGGATACTCTGGAAATTCGGATTAAACAGATGCAGGAAAACGCCTCTAAAGTAGCCCGCTTTCTTTTGAACCATCCCAAGGTGGAACACGTGATCTATCCCGAGTTGTTCGACACGAATTCCGAGCAATGGCGAATTTACCGGAAACAATGCGACGGCCCCGGTTCCATGATCACTTTTGATCCCGTCGGGAACAAGGAAAACTCATATACAGTATTAAATAACCTGGAAATTTTTTATCTGGCGGTCTCTCTGGGAGGCGTGGAATCGCTGGCGGAGAATCCCTGGTATCACACGCATTCGGATGTAAGCGAAGAAATCAAAGCAAAAGCAGGAATGAAACCGCAAAGCATCAGATTGTCCATCGGCCTGGAAGATGCGGATGATCTTTGCGACGATCTTAATAATGCTCTCGCTTTAATAAATTAGCGGCCGAACTCTTTCGTCCTCGAAAAAGTACCGGCCGCCGGTGGCATTCTTTGTGCAGATGCTGAACTTACTTTTACTTTTCCTGAACCATTTTTGTTATTTCAGCGACGATCTCGGGATTTGCCAGAGTCATGACATCGCCCACATCCATATTGTTGGAAATGGCGCCGAGGACGCGGCGCATAATTTTCCCCGACCTGGTCTTGGGCATATCCGGGACAATCCACACCTTTCTCGGCCGTGCAATCGCTCCTATTTCTCTCACGACGGCATCTTGAATCCTGCCGGCAAGTTCATCGCTGGAAGCGCATCCGGGCCTTAAGGCGACGTACAGATCCGGTTCTTTCCCCTTCAATTCATGTTTCACCGGGACAACGGCGGCCTCCGCCACCTCGGCAACACTCATAGCAGCTGATTCAATTTCCTTGGTGCCCAGCCTGTGTCCGGAAACATTGATGACATCGTCAATTCTGCCGAGAATGCGAACATAGCCGTCGGCGGCGATGACGGCGGCATCACCGGTCAGATAAGGCCAGTCCTGCCATCTTTTACTGTCGGGATCCTTGCAGTATTTTGCGTAGTACTGTCGAACATAGCGGTCACGGTCGCGCCAGATGGTCTGGAAGCTGCCGGGCCACGGATTCTGTATGCAGATATTTCCGGCCTTTCCCGTGCCGGGAGGGATGACATTACCGTCGTCATCAAGCACAATCGGATGAATACCCGGTACGCCAGGACCCGCGCTTCCCGGCTTCATGGGTTGAATCGCCGGCAGGGTGCTGCAAAGGAAGCCGCCGTTTTCGGTCTGCCACCAGGTATCGCAAATGACTGCTTCGCCTTTGCCGACAGTATGGTAGTACCACTTCCATACTTCCGGTTCGATCGGTTCTCCGACAGTGGTCATATGTTTAAAGTGATAATTATATTTCTGCGGCTCATCAGGCCCCAGCTTTCTCAAGGCGCGAATGGCGGTAGGCGCGGTATGGAAGATGTTGACGTCGAGTTCCTGGGCGATCCTCCAGGGCCTGCCGGCATCCGGGTAGGTAGGAATACCTTCATAAACAACCGTGGATGCGCATATCGCCAGCGGGCCGTAGACGATATATGAATGGCCCGTGATCCAGCCGATGTCCGCCATGCACCAGTAGACATCTTCGGGATGAATATCCTGGATATACTTGGACGTTCCGGCGACATAGGCAAGGTATCCCCCGGTGCTGTGCTGGGTGCCCTTCGGTTTCCCGGTTGTACCGCTGGTATACATCAGAAAGAGAGGGGCGGTTGCAGGCATCGGCACGGGATCTATCCTGGCTCCATAATAATTTTTCAACAGATCATTAACAAAGAAATCCCGGCCTTCAACCATGGGAGTCCCGGCGGAATATTTGCCCGGATAACGCTGCCATACAAGCACTTTGTCCACCCGCTGGTTTTCGCGGGCCGCCTCGGCGACGGCGATGTCAGCCTTTTCCTTGTGATCAATAAGCTGCCCACCTCTATAATAGGCATCCGCCGTGATCAGAATATTGCTCCCGGAATCAACAATCCTGTCCGCGCAGGCCTTGCCGCTGAACCCTCCGAATACCTGCGAGTGAATTATGCCGAGCCGCGCGCAGGTCAGCATGGTAATAACAAGTTCAGCCACCATCGGCATGTGCAGAGTAACGGTGTCGCCCGCCTTCAGTTGGCAAAAGTCCTTCAGTACCGCTGCAAATTCGTTTACCCGGACATAAAGTTCCTGATATGTAATATGCTCAATTTTTTCGTGCTCAGGCTCAGGCACAAAATGAATGGCCGTTTTATTTTTATGCCGGGTCAGATGCCTGTCGATGCAGTTGTAACTGGCATTGATTTTTCCGCCTACAAACCACTGGAAAGAGGGTGCGTCGCTGGTATCCAGCGTCGTCTGCCAACGTTCATACCACGACAAAAGATCCGCATATTCGTTGAAGCAATCGGGGAAGTTGTCCAGGCTGAAACGCTCCAGAATTTTGGGATCGGTCATATTGGCTTGCGCAATAAACTTCTCGGATGGATAATAATACTGTTCATCTCCCAGGTGGACCGCAATTTCAGCTTCCGAAGTTTCCGTTACTTCTTTTTCGCTCATAGATGCTCTCCTTTCATTTATATACCAATATGCATTCAAAAGCAGGACATGGCGGCCAGACGAGGCTTCCGGCATGCACAGGGCCGCCGGCCGACGTTACATTCAAACGCCTGAAGGCCGGCAAAGTTAGACAAGAAATGCAAGTTGGTATTGATGCCGGGAACAACTCCGGCATTCTTTCCCCGGGGGTATTGTTACAAATTAGTCAACGACTTGGACTATATACAAAATTTACTCCTAAAATTTTTAATATCAAGGAAATTTTTTAACCAGTTGTCTTTTCTAATTTAATGTGCCGGCCGGAGAGAAAAGCAGAATCATCATAAATCTAAAAACAGGGGTGGGCGGTCTGCGGAAAGAATTTTTCCAATGATTTAAATAGCAACACAAAGAAAAAACCCTCCGTGACGGGAATGCCACGGAGGGTTTTTTAACATTCGGTACTAAATAAAATAACTACTTACTTTTTGATAATATAATCTGCAACAGCTTCGACGCGTCTGTTCTTCTGACGGCCTTCCTTGGTTTTGTTGGAAGCGATGGGTTTGTCCTCACCGTATCCGACCGCGGTCAGACGTTTGGCATCAA
>Ga0208041_1000324_pt1 | contig 52176 bp, 40 predicted proteins | sample AD_SCU002_MetaG_FD_184453 | JGI IMG/M metagenome (GOLD analysis project Ga0208041, IMG submission 184453) | Active sludge microbial communities of municipal wastewater-treating anaerobic digesters from China - AD_SCU002_MetaG (SPAdes) (version 2) | ecosystem: Engineered > Bioreactor > Anaerobic...
AAGTGCATCGTCATCATCAGCACCCCGGGCGCGACCTCATCGGTCACCCTGGCAAGAGCCTCTGCCTGACCGCGCCTGCCCCGGAGCCGGATCTTCTCTCCGTTCTGGATCTTCAGCCGTGCTGCATCTTCGTTGTTGATCTGCACGTAGGCTTCCGGCACCTCCTGGTGGAGGATCTTCGCCCGGCCGGTCTGGGTCCGGGTGTGGTAGTGGAAGATCAGACGTCCGGTCATCAGAGTGAACGGATACTCGGCGTCGGCGACCTCCGCGGGCGGCCGGTGCTCGAGACCGAAGAAGTGTCCGAGACCGTCGGCCGACGAGAACTTCTCGCGGTGCAGGATGGGAGTTCCCGGGTGCTCGAGGGTCGGGCAGGGCCAGTGGACGGACTCGGGCTTCTCCATCCTCTCGTAGGAGATGCCGGCCATCGACGGGGTGACCCGCCGCATGTCGTCCCAGATGTCCTCCGGCGAGTTGAAGTCAAAGCCGTTGAGATTGAGCTTGTGGGCGAGATCGACGAAGATCTGCCAGTCTTCCTTTGCATCGCCCGGGGTCTCGACGGCCTTCCTGATACGGTTGACACGCCGCTCGCCGCTGGTGAACGTCCCGTCCTTCTCGGCGAAGGATGCGCCGGGCAGGATGACGTCGGCATACTGTGCCGTCTCGGTCATGAAGATGTCCTGCACGACCAGGAAGTCGAGTTTCTCAAGCGACCGCATCACGTGGTTCGAGTCGGGGTAGGAGACGACGGGGTTCAACGCGAAGATGTACATCGCTCTTATCGGGTCGCCGCACTGGGTGATCTGTTCGGTCAGGGTCACGCCGTACTCGCTTGCAAGCCCGGTGACACCCCAGAGTTCTTCCATGCGCTTCCTGGTGGCGTCGTCCTCGCACTTCTGGTAGCCGGAGAAGACGTTCGGATACGCACCCATGTCGCAGGCGCCCTGGACGTTGTTCTGTCCACGGAGGGGGTTGACACCGACTCCCGGCCTGCCGACGTTGCCGGTGAGCATCGCGAGGTTTCCAAGCGACCGGACGTTGTCCGTGCCGGTCGAGAGTTCCGTGATGCCGAGACAGTAGATGATCACCGCGTTGTTGGCATTGGCGTATATCCGGGCGATCTCCTTGACCCGCTCGGTCGGAACGCCGGTGATCGACTCGACCTCGGCATACTTCTCGACGGTCTTCTTCAATTCGTCGAACCCGCTCGTCCGCTTCTCGATGAACTCCTTGTCATGGAGGTTCTCCTGGATGATCCAGTACATGATCGAGTTGATCAGGGCGATGTTGGTCGAGGGGTTGTAGCGGACCCACTCATCGGCGAGGCGCGCCGTGGGCGTGTAGCGCGGGTCGCAGACGACGATCTTCTTGCCCGCCTTCTTGGCCTGGACAATCCGGCGGCCGGCGAGCGGGTGCGCCTCGATGGTGTTCGCGCCGATCATGAAGATGACGTCCGCGTTCAGGACATCCTCAAAGGGGTTCGTCGCGGCACCGGAGCCGAATGAGAGCGAGAGCCCCGCGACGGACGGCCCGTGGCAGATGCGCGCGCAGTTGTCGATGTTGTTGGTCTTGAAGGCCACCCGCGCGAGTTTCTGCATGATGTAGCACTCCTCGTTCGGGGTCCGGCACGAGACCTGGAAACCGAGCGATTTCGGTCCGTACTTCTCGCTGGTCTCCTTGAACTTCGAGGCGATCAGGTCATAGGCCTCGTCCCAGGTTGCCTCCTCGAACTTGCCGTTCTTCTTGATGAGGGGCTTTGTCAGCCGGTCGGGGCTCTGCACGAACTCCCAGCAGGTGACTCCCTTGGGGCAGAGTTTTCCTTCGTTAATCGGGCTCCTCTTGAGAGGTTCGACCCCTACGAGTTTGCCGTCGTTCACCACAAGGTTGAGTCCACACCCTACACCGCAATAGGGGCAGGTCGTGGGAACGTAGCGTAACTTTCCACTGGTTTCTGTCATTCACATTCTCCCGGTTGTTGCATTCAACGTCGGTTGCCAAGCATGCCAGGAATGGATGGACATGCTCACATTAGGTTTACTCAACTCGATAGTATATAAATTTAAACTTATTGCATTAACTATAGCCAATATATTAGGTCGTATAATTGATATCAATAAACCCATAATCCCTGTATACAATGTAGTCTCGACAATGTTCCTTATTATGCGATAATACGATGTTAAATTGGTAATATGCCGTATCTGCCCCAAATGAGTTAACTAAATATTATTTACTTGGCCAAAATATTTACTACTACCTTTGACTAAATACTCTTCCATGCAACCGAGACTGAATCACACATGGGAGGACATCGAGGCCCGGCTCAGGTCGAAAGGCTCCACCCCGGAGTTAATCGATCACTTCCGGAGATGCATCGAATTTCACACCTTTGCGGCCCCCGGGCTCCTGGTCGGGGTCTATATGGTGGATTATGCCCTGGAACTCCTGAACCCTCCTAACGACGAGAAGGTTTACGCCGTCTGCGAGACCATGAAGTGCCTGCCCGACCCCCTGCAGGTGATCGCTCACTGCACGACCGGCAACCACCGCCTCCGGGTGCTCCCGATCGGGAAGTTCGCCATCACCATGAACGGCCCGGCCGAAGCCCCGTACGTGAACGGGATCCGGATCTTCGTCGACGGCGAGAAGATCGGACGGTACCCGACGTTCGCCCTGTGGTACACCAAAGACCCCCTCTTCGACCCGAGAACCCGCGGCATCGCGCTGATCGACGAGATCATCGACGCAGGACGCGACTTCCTCTCCTGCGAGAACGTACGGGTGAAAGTTCCCCAGAAGTGGCCCTGGCGATCCGCGATCTGCAACATCTGCGGCGAGATGGTCCCCGACCATATGCTCGTCAACGGGGCATGCTCCGACTGCCGGTCCCAGTCCTACTACGAGAAGGTAGCGTACTGAGAGAAAGGGCTTAATCCCCGTCGCCGCAGCATGCACCGCATGGAACTCGTCCCTATCGGGCTCGTGCATTCAAGCATCCGTTCCCGCAACGATATGCCGGTCCAGGGCGTGGATGCCGAGGTGGAGGTCTATCCCGACTACGCCGGGGCGCTCTCCGGCATCGAGGAGAACTCGCACCTGCTCCTGGTCTGCTGGCTCCATGAGGCGGACCGGGGAGTCCTGAAGGCGGTGGCCCGGAAAGTCTCCCACGATCTCCCGGAGAAGGGCGTCTTTGCCCTTCGTTCCCCGGCGCGGCCGAACCCCCTCTCTGTCTCGGTGGTCAGGCTGCGCAGTGTGCGGGAAGGGCGGTTCCTCCTGCTCGCAAACGTCGACCTGATCGACGGGACGCCGGTGCTCGACCTCAAGCCCTACCAGGCAGGGTGGGACTGCGTCTTCTCGGCGACCGGCCACGACCGGACGGAGAAGATCCGGAAGATGGGCCCCGGCGAGTACCGGGAAGGCCTCATCCGCGAGGCCGTGAACTATCACGGGGAACTCTGTCCGGGCGTGGCGGTCGCGGTGCGGATGGCGGAGGCGGCGATGCGTATCGTTGAAAGCGACCTGCGGAATCCACGAGTCTCGGTCACGCTCGGCACCGATCCCTGTATCGCCGACGCATTCATCGGGATCACCGGCGCGCGCCCTGGAAACCGCCGGCTGCGGTGTTCGGGAGGAGACTGCTATGTCGTCGCCGGTCCGGAGAGGGAGGTGATCTTCCGTCTCCGGACCGTGCCGGAAGACACCGGGGAGATCCTCGCATGCAGCGAGTCTTCGCTCTTCGATTGCGAGCTTCGCTCCCCGTCGCCAGCCGAAAGATGAATGATAACCTCCGGCCGTTTTACGACCGGTCATCCTGTACAACCGGGACTGAGGCCGGAGAATACCCGTCCCGGCATCCCATCAAGGAGTCAAGAGTATGCCACGCCGGTACCTGAATCTTACCCCGCTCCCGGAAGCGCTCGCGGCCATGCGGCAGGCGTTTCCCCCAGGAAACCATGCCGAGACCGTGCCGCTACGCGAGGCTGTCGGGAGAGTGACGGCCGAGCCCGTATATGCGATGCGCTCGGTTCCCGAGATCGATATCGCAAAGTTCGACGGCTACGCGGTCAAAAGCAGGGAGACCCGGGGGGCACAGGACCGGCGCCCTCTACCTCTCACGGAGTGCGTCCGCATCAATACCGGCGAGATTATTCCCCCGTCGTTTGACGCCGTCATCATGATCGAGGATACCTGGGACGAGGACGGCACCATCCGGATCCGGAAGTCCGCGGCATCCGGACAGCACGTCCGGCACGCGGGCGAGGATATCCGTGCAGGGGAACTCGTCCTCCCGAACGGCCACCGGGTCAGGCCGTTCGACCTCGGTGCGCTCGCGACCTACGGCGTAACCCATCTCTCCGTCCGGTCGATCCGTGCCGGGATCGTCCCGACGGGGAGCGATCTCGTTCCCCTTGGTCTTCCCCCCGCGCCCGGCCAGACGATCGAGACGAACACCCTCATGGCGGAGGCTTACCTCTCGCGGATGGGAGCGACCTGCCGCCGCTACCCTATCGTCCCCGACGACCCGGACCTGATCCGGGAAGCGCTCGCAGAAGCCGTCGCGGAGAACGATCTCGTCATCCTCTCGGCAGGCTCGTCGGCCGGCACCCGGGACTTCTCCCGGGACGTCGTCGGCACGCTCGGCGAGATCGTCTTCCACGGGATCGCGATCAGGCCGGGGAAACCGGTGCTGCTTGCGAAGGTCGACGGCAAGCCGGTCCTCGGCATGCCGGGATACCCTGTCGCCGCACAGACCATCCTTCGCGAGATAGCCGGGGATCTCCTTTCCTGGTGGGGGCTCTCGCCGGTCCCGGACGAGGAGCTGGTTGTCCGGTTATCACGGCGGCTGGCGTCCGATCCGGGATACGATGAGTTCGTCCCGGTCTCGATCGGGCGGGTTGCCGGCACCTGCTATGCGACCCCGCATCCCCGGGGCGGCGGGATCCAGATGGCGGTGGTCCGGGCGAACGGCTACCTCCACATCCCGGCCGTTCGCGAGGGGCTCGAGGCGGGAGAGGAGGTGCACGTCCGGCTCACCGTTCCGCTCTCCGCGATCGACCGCACGATAGTCTGCGTCGGCCCGCGCGATCCCGCCCTCGCGGAACTCGGTAACTGCCTCTCGGATGCCGGCTACCTGCTCCACTGCTGCAACGCCTCGACGATCGGGGCGGTGCTCGCCCTGAGGGCGAATACCTGCCATGCTGCTACGGTATCGCTCCCGGAGACCGGAACTGCCTGGAACGACCTCGTCCTCCGGTACCTGCCGGACGCGGAGCTCCTCAGGGTGCAGGTGGCCCGGACGGAACTCGGGATCGCCTCGGCCCGCGACCTCGGTCCCGGCGACCCCAAAACGCTCCGGTTCGTCAACCGCCCGAAGGGCACGGCGGCACGGGTCCTCTTTGATGCGTGGCTGGACCGGCAGGGCATCGAGCCGGCGACAGTCACCGGATACGAGAACGAGGTGCGGACGCACGGGGCCGTCGCCGCGGCCATCGGCAACGGGCGTGCAGATGCAGGCGTCTGCCCGGCCCGCACGGCAGAGGAGGCGGGGCTCCGGTTCACCTCGATCGGATACGAGTCGTGCAACCTGGTGATCCGGAGAGAACTTGTCGCGGACGAGCGCATTGCAAACCTCGTCCGGGCCGCCCGGTCACCGGGATTCCGGGCGTTTCTCCGGGCGGCCGGAAGGGACCGCACCGATCCCGAACCCCCGGACGGAGCCTCACGCGGTGCGCTTCCGGCCTGAGCCGGCGCACCTGCTCAAAAAGCATATCTCCCCTTCGATAAGACTACTCTTCATGCGAGTCAGCGAACAGACACAGAACCAGATCCTGGCGGTGCTCCGGCGGCTGGAGGAGGCTACGGGGAAGAAAGATATCGAGAGCATCATGGCCTTCACCGCTCCCGACTTCTTCGGTCTCGGAACCGGCGCCGACGAGAAGGCGATCGGGCGGGAGGCGTATCGCCGGCACCTCGAGCGTGACTTCGCGCAGGCGGAGACAGTCTCGCTCGACCTCTCCGATATCCAGATCGGTGCCGAGGGGACGGTCGCCTGGGTCATGGCCGATATGGCCTACCGCTTCGTCGCCGGGGGTGTCCCGCAGACCCTGAACGGGCGGATGACGGCGGTGCTCCGCGGGACGGGCCACGCGTGGATCTTTGCCCACCTGCACTACTCCATCCCGGCAGAGGGCCAGGAGGCCGGGCAGTCGTATCCGGCGGCGTAACTATTTTTGCTCTATTGAGCGCCGGTCTGGATCTCGGATGCGGTAAACAAGACAGGTGAAGCAGGGAACTACCACCACCTGTCCTCTCGCGAGTCGCAACTCGCACCTAACGGTGCTCCCGCTCCGTTCCTTCGGAACATCGCGTATAGAGACAGGGTATCACGAGTCGCACCTAACGGTGCTCCCGCTCCGTTCCTTCGGAACATCGCGTATAGAGACAGGGTATCACGAGTCGCACCTAACGGTGCTCCCGCTCCGTTCCTTCGGAACATCGCGTATAGAGACAGGGTATCACGAGTCGCACCTAACGGTGCTCCCGCTCCGTTCCTTCGGAACATCGCGTATAGAAGAGGATCGCCCGGCCGTTGCCGTCGATGACCACGAGGGTGTCGCCGACGATCCGGTAGCCCGCCGCCGTCCGGAGGAGGGCGAGATACGTGGCCTCCTGCTCCATGATCCCCTCGGGCCCGGTCGCGGAGGCCTTCGTTGCGATGATCCGCTCGACGGCGATCCCCGTCTCGTTGACCCGGTAGGGGGCCGAGTAGGCGTTGCACCCCGCCGACCCGGAGAGCGTGCCGTCCGGGTCGAACGTCAGGTTGATGGTGGTGCCGGGGACCGGCGAGACGACGGTGCTGCCCTCGGTGCAGTAGCGGGAGAGTTGCCACTCCGTATCGAGGAGCGGCACGCTCTCAGGCAGCTCTTCCCGGGCAAAGATGAGCAGGTCGCGGCCCGACGGCCCGGAGAGGACCAGCCGTTCGTCCTCGATCCGGTACGAGGCAGCCGCAACGAGGAGTTCCTGGTAGCGGCTCTCCTGCTGCATGAGTTCCTGCGCCTTCGCGGGGTATGCCGCCGTGACGGCGACGGGTTCTACCTTGATGCCGGAACCATTGATCCGGTAAGAGGCCGCATAGAGGTTGCATCCTGCGGAGCCAGACAGCGTGCCGCTGTCGCCGAAGATGATGAGCGGTTGCGCCCCCGGAAGGGGTGCGGCGACGGAGCCGTTATCGGCGCGGAACGCGACCAGGTCCCATGCCGTCCCCGCAAGGGGTTCGGCGACCTGGTCGGCGTCGTCGGGAGGCGTTCCCGTCCCGCCGGAGTAGCCGGCCGAGACGAGGCATGCCGCCACGATGATCGTGAGCGCGATCTTTGCGAGTATGGTATGCCCATCTCCGATCATCGGTACCACGAATAGGTGTAGGTGGAAAAAGAAGAAAAAATAACCTATTTTCATCGAGGTTCTCTCAATCGCCTGCTTCCGGGTTGCTGGATGGGTGCAGCGTCGATCCGCTGTAAGAACTCCGAACCGACTCTGGCTCGTGATGCGACGCCTTACTATGGAGAGAGGAGGAAAAGAAAGGAGAAGAATGCCGGGGCCTTCCGGCACCTGAAACCGGGAGGTCACGCCATGATAGGGGGATCTGCGCTCAGTACGAGGCTACGACATTTCCGTCTTCATCGAGGAGGTCGTAGTCGCCCCCATCGGGCGGAGACATCCACCGGCCTTCGCTCGACGGTGCCTGCACAAAGGTGAGCAGGTCGGTGCCTGCCTCGTTCGCGAGGCTCAGGCGATTGCCCTCCACCCGGTAGGACGAGACGCTGCTCAGGAGATTCAGATACGTGTTCTCCTGCTCCATGACGCCCTCCGGCTCATTGCAGTACATCTTCGTGCTGATAGGCGGCTCGATGGTGAGGTTTGCACCGTCGAGCACGTAGCCTGCCCCGTAGGAGTTGCACCCTGCGTTGCCGGTGACGTTTCCGTCAGGCGAGAACTCTGCGGTGATCGTCGTCCCGGCGATCACCGAGGAGATCGCCTCGCCGTTCAGGCTATAGGACTCAAGCGTCCACCCGGTCCCGGTGAGCGGGGCCGGGGGGACCTCCGGTGCCTGCACGAAGAAGAGCACGTCGGTTCCCTCCGTGTCCGTGAGGATCAGGCGGTCACCCTCGACCCGGTAGGAGGAGACGTTCGCGAGGAGACCCATGAACCTCCCTTCCTGCTCCATGACGCCGGGCGTCTCGCAGTACATCAGGGTGCTGTAGACCGAGGAGACCGAGAGGGTCGCGCCGTCGAGACTGTACTGGCCGCCGTAGTGGTTGCACCCGGCGTTGCCGGTGACGTTCCCGTCGGCAAAGTTCGCGGTGATCGTCGTCCCGGCGAGCACCGAAGAGACCGCGTCTCCACCGGTGCTGTAGGCCTCAAGCACCCAGTCCGTCCCGGTGAACGGGAGGTCGGGCGTCGGGGCGACCGGTTCGAAGACCAGGAGATCTGCACCCTCGTGGTCGGTGAAGATCAACCGGCCGCCTTCCGTCCGGTAGGAGGAGGTATTGGTGAGATGCGCAAGGTAGCGGTCCTCCTGGTCCATGAGACCCGGCGGCTCGCTGCAATACATCTCGGTCCGTATGGGCGGCTCGATGGTGAGGTTCGCGCCGTCCACGGTACAGTCCGCGCCGTAACTGTTGCACCCGGCAGAGCCGCCGAGCCCGCCGTCCGCGCCGAAGACGAGCGTAACATTCGTACCGGCAAGGACCGGGATCATCGCGCCGTTCTCATCGGAGAGGGTTGCAAGTTCCCAGGAGGTTCCGGCGAGTTCCGCGGGCTCTTCCTTCGTGAAGACGAGGACGTCGGTGCCGTCCGCGTCGGTGAGAATGAGCCGTTCATCCTCGATCCGGCAGCCTGCCGCCGAGCCGAGGAGTTCCATGAACCGGGCCTCCTGGTCCATGATGCCTTCGGGCTCCGTGCAGAGTTTCAGTGTCTGGACGAGCGAGGAGACCGAGAGGTCTGTTCCATCAAGGCTGTAGTTGCCGCCGTAGTAGTTGCACCCGGCAGAGCCGCCGACCTTGCCGTCGTCGTCGAACCGGGCGGAGACTTCAGTTCCGGAGAGGACCGGGATGAGCGTGTCGTTCTCGTCGAGATAGGAGTCAAGCGACCAGGTGACTCCGTTGAGCCCGGAGACCGCACCGGGCGCCGACGTACCCGCCGTGCAGCCCGCGGCGATGATGCATGCCGCAGTTATAACAAGCAGCGATGCCGTCGCGAGGATGTGGCTTCTGTTTCTTCTGTTCAGTGCCATACAACAGCATATGGGCGGGAAAGAGAGATAAAAGCATGCTTGACTACGAAAAAAATCGAACCTATACGGAGCCGGTTCGGCAAACCGAGAGAGAATACCCGGAATTTTGGTTCTTGCCGCTACACGCTTCATTGAGGTTGCACGGGCGGCTCGTGGGGTATCTGAACGGTTCGGCCGCTCCACGGGGATTGTCTTCCCTGCATACACGTCATTTATCCGGGAAGGAAGAGTATACCGGGCGCGGGAGATGAGCACAATGGTGGCATTGATCCTTTTACGGCACGGCGAGAGCCTCTGGAACAGGGAGAACCGGTTCACGGGCTGGACCGACGTGGACCTCTCGCCTAGCGGGCTACAGGAAGCCCGCCGGGCGGCGGAACTTCTCAGGGACGGCGGGTATACGTTCCGCGTCGCGTACACCTCCGTCCTGAAGCGGGCCATCCGGACGCTCTGGATCGTCATGGACGACCTCGACCTCATGTACGTCCCGGTATACCGGTCGTGGCGGTTAAACGAGAAGAGTTACGGCGCCCTGCAGGGCTTAAACAAACAGGAGACCGCCGAAGAGTACGGTGCGGAGCAGGTGCATCTCTGGCGCCGGGCATACGACGTCCGGCCGCCGCCGCTTGCGTGGGACGACCCGAGGCACCCGCGGTTCGACCCCCGCTACGCCGACCTGGACCCGGAGAGCCTTCCTTCGACCGAGTCCCTGCACGACACGCTGGAGCGGGTGCTCCCCTGCTGGGAGGGACGAATCGCGGCGGACCTCCGGAAGGGCAGGCCGGTCCTGGTCGCCGCCCACGGCAACAGCCTCCGGGCTCTGGTCAAGCACCTTGACGGGGTTCCCGACGACGAGATCGCAGGCCTCAACATCCCCACCGGTTATCCCCTCGTCTACGAACTGGACGGGAGCCTGCAGGCCGTCCGGCACCACTACCTTGGCGACCCGGAGGAGATTGCGGCGGCCGCACGGGGTGTGGCCCGGCAGGCCGGGCCGGGGTAGCCGGTGGCAAAGATCATATATACCCTCCCGCAGAGGGGGCCTCAGTCTGACAGGGGGAAGTGTCATGAAAAAGGTTGCCATCAACGGATTCGGGCGGATCGGGCGGAAAGTCCTCTACAACTACCTCACCGATACGCCGGAGAAGATCGAGATCGTCGCGGTGAACGATCCAAACCCGACGGAAGAACTCGCCTACCTGATGAAGTACGACTCGGTCCACGGGCGGGCGCCGTTCCCGGTCGAGGCCGGAGCGGACCGGCTCCGGTTCGGGTCGCACGAGGTGCGGGTGCTCCACGAGAGGGACCCCGCCCGCCTCCCGTGGAAGGACCTCGGCGTGGAGATGGTGCTCGAATGCACGGGGCGCTTCACCGAGCGGGCGAGGTCTGCAAAGCACCTGGAAGCCGGAGCGTCCCGGGTCGTCATCAGCGCGCCCTCGCCCGACGCGGACCAGACGGTCGTGCTCGGCGTCAACGAGGGGGAGTACGACCCGGCGAAGCATACGGTCATCTCGAACGCCTCCTGCACGACCAACGCGCTTGCGCCGGCGGCGAAGGTCTTGAACGACACGTTCGGCGTCGAACGGCTGATGGCGACGGCGATCCACGCCTACACCGCCACTCAGGCGCTGGTTGATCGGGCAACGAAGAAACCCCGCCGGGGCCGTGCCGCAGCGGTCTCGCTCATCCCGACATCGACCGGCGCAGCCGTCGCCACCACGCGTGTCCTCCCCGAGCTCACCGGGAAGATGGACGCGATTGCAATCCGGGCTCCCATCCCCGACGGGTCGGTGCTCGATATCGTCGCGGACCTCTCGCGGGAGACGTCGGCGGACCAGGTGAACGCCGCGATGAAGCAGGCGGCGGAAGGATCGATGCAGAGGTACCTCGCGTATACCGAGGACCCGATCGTGTCGGCCGACATCGTCGGCGACCCGCACTCCGGGGTCGTCGACGGGCGCTCGACGAGCGTCGTCGGCGGGCGGATGGTCAAGGTCCTGGTCTGGTACGACAACGAGTTCGGGTACGCGAAACGTATGGTCGACATCGCCTCATACATGGCCTCCCGGGAGTGAGGGGGACGCACCATGGTTAGACTCGTCTTCTTCGGCCTCGATGAGCACGAGCAGGATGTGACCCGGAGGGCGTTCGCCGGCGAGGGCGGCTACGACGTCGCCCTCTATGCCGAACCGCTCACGATCGAGAACGTCTCGCTTGCCCATGGCGCCGAAGGTATCGGGGTTTTTGTCATGTCGCGCGTCACCCGCGAGGTCCTCGACCGGCTGCCGGACCTCAAGATGATCGCCGCCATGTCCACGGGGTTCGACCACATCGACTTCGTCGCCTGCCGGGAGAGGAAGATCGCCGTCTCTAACGTCCCGCGCTACGGCGACACCACGGTCGCGGAGTTCGCGTTCGGGCTCATCCTGGCCCTTGCCCGGCGGTTCAGGCCGACGTTTGAGCGAACGGACCGGGGCGACTTTTCGCGGGCCGGACTCCAGGGGATGGACCTCGCCGGTAAGACCCTCGGCCTGATAGGGACCGGGCGCATCGGGTCGCACCTCGCCCGCATCGCCCGTGCGGCGGAGATGGAGGTGATCGCCTACGACCTGAAGCCGAACCCGGCCCTCACAGAGGAGTACGGCGTCCGCTACGTGGACCTCGACGACGTTCTCCGGCAGGCGGACGTCATCAGCCTGCACGTCCCCTACACGAAGGCGACGCACCACCTGATCGATGCAGAACGGTTGCGGCTGGTCAAAGATACCGTGCTCCTCGTCAACACCTCCCGGGGCGGCGTGGTGGATACGGGAGCGGTCGCGGACGCCCTGCGCGAAGGTCACCTCGGGGGAGTCGCGTTCGACACCTTCGAGGGCGAAGAAGTCTGGATCCAGGAGGAGTTCCAGGGCGCCGGCGAGGCGTCGGAGGACGATCTCCGGGATGCGCTCGAGAGTTTCGGCCTGCTGCACTCCGATAAGGCGATCCTCACGCCCCATAACGCCTTCAACACGCGGGAGGCGGTCGACCGGATCCTCGATGCAAGCATCGAGAATATACGGGCCTTCTTTGCCGGGAACCCGCAGAACGTCGTCGCCGGGACCTACCGGGTCCCGGCAGAGGCCCCTGCCGGAGGGGGAGCATGAAGCAGGACGCTACCTACATCCGCTGGCTCGCCGATATCAGGAACGAGGACGTCGGCCTGGTCGGCGGGAAGAACGCATCGCTCGGCGAGATGTATAGCCAGCTGACCCCGCAGGGCGTGAAGATCCCCGACGGGTTCGCCGTGACTGCCGAAGGCTACCGGCACGTCCTTACATCCGCAGGGATTCTCGACGACCTCAAAGAGGCACTTGCCGGGCTCGACCGCAGCGACGTCGCCGACATCGCAGAGCGGGGAAGGCGGGCCCGCGACCTGATCCTTTCGGCAGGGGTCCCCGACGACCTCTGGAATGAGATCCGGACAGCCTACGATATGCTCTGCGACGAGTACGGGCCCGACGCCGACGTCGCCGTCCGGTCGAGCGCCACCGCCGAAGACCTCCCGACGGTCTCGTTCGCGGGCCAGCAGGAGACCTTCCTGAACATCCGCGGCTACCAGGCGCTCCGGGAGGCCTACGTCCGGTGCCTCGCCTCCCTCTTCACAGACCGGGCGATCGCCTACCGGGTGGACAACGGCTTCGACCACTTCAAGGTCGCCCTCTCGGTCGGGGTCATGAAGATGGTCCGCTCCGACCTGGCATCGAGCGGGGTCATCTTCACGCTCGACACCGATACCGGTTTCCGGGACGTCGTCCTCATCACGGGGTCCTACGGCCTCGGCGAGATGATCGTTCAGGGCGCCGTCAATCCCGACGAGTTCTACGTCTTCAAACCGACATTCCGGAAGGGGCACCGGGCGATCGTCAGGAAGATTGCCGGCGAGAAGCGGGTGAAGTTGATCTACGGCCACGGGGGGACGAAGGAGGTCACCCGGAGGGTCGATGTCCCGGAAGCCGAACAAAAAAGGTTCTGCATCGGCGACGACGAGATCCTGACGCTTGCCGGGTACGCGCTCACGATCGAGGACCACTACTCGGAGAAGGCCGGAAAGCCGGTGCCGATGGATATCGAGTGGGCGAAGGACGGCGAGACCGGGGAGCTCTTCGTCGTCCAGGCCCGGCCCGAGACGGTGCAGTCGCAGAAGGCGGGAGACGTCCTCGAGACCTACCGCCTTGACGAGCGCGGGACGGTGCTTGCCGCCGGAAAGAGCATCGGCGATAAGATCGCCGTCGGGAAGGCCCGGATCGTCACCGACGTCAGCCGCCTCCCGGAGTTCAAGCCGGGGGAGGTCCTGGTCTCCGACACCACGACGCCCGACTGGGAGCCCGTGATGAAGACGGCCGCCGCCATCGTGACGAACCGGGGCGGGCGGACATCCCACGCGGCGATCGTCAGCCGGGAACTCGGCATCCCTGCGGTCGTCGGGACGGGCGACGCGACCGAGAAGGTCCCGACGGGCCGGGAGGTGACGGTGAGCTGCGCCGAGGGCGAGGAGGGGTTCGTCTACGATCGAGCCCTCCCGTTCCACGTCGAGAGGACCCGGCTCTCGGACCTGCGGCGGCCGAAGACCGAGGTGATGATGAACCTGGGGAACCCCGACGCGGCCTTCGGATTGGCGATGGTCCCGAACGACGGCATAGGCCTCGCCCGGATGGAGTTCATCATCAGCAGTTACATCAAGGTCCACCCGATGGCACTTGTCCACCCCGACCGGGTCGAGGACGAATCCGTCCGGCAATCGATCGCGGACCTCACCTACGGCTACCCGAACGGTGAGGAGTACTTCGCCGAGAGGCTCGCGGAGGGGGTCGGGACCATCGCCGCGGCGTTCTACCCGAACCCCGTCGTCGTCCGGACGAGCGACTTCAAGACGAACGAGTACGCGAGCCTCCTCGGCGGGACCTACTTCGAGCCGAAGGAGGCAAACCCGATGCTCGGCTTCCGCGGTGCCTCCCGCTACTACGACGAGCGCTACCGGGAGGGATTCAGCCTCGAGTGCCGGGCGCTGAAGCGGGTGAGAGAAGTGATGGGCCTCGCGAACCTGATCATCATGATCCCATTCTGCCGCCGGGCGGAGGAGGCAAAGAGAGTCATCGAGGAGCTCGAAAAGAACGATCTGCGCCGGGGTGAGAACGGTCTCCAGGTCTACCAGATGTGCGAGGTGCCGAGCAACGTCGTCGAGATAGATGCATTCAGCGAGTACTTCGACGGGTTCTCGATCGGCTCAAACGACCTGACCCAGCTCGTCCTCGGCATCGACCGCGACTCGGCGGTCGTGGGCGGGGCCTTCGACGAGCGCGACCCGGCCGTTAAAAGGATGGTCGCGATGGCCGTGGAGGGCTGCCGGCGGAACCATCGGCACAGCGGGCTCTGCGGCGAGGCGCCGAGCACCTATCCGGAGTTCGCCGACTTCCTGGTGGAGCAGGGAATCGACTCGATATCGGTCGAGCCCGATGCGATCCTCAAGATCACCCTCCGGGTGGCGGAGGCGGAAGAGCGGCTCAGGGGCGCGAAGAGGGCGGCCCCGGTACCCCGGTGATACCCCTCACCGGGCGAACCGTATACCGGCGTGGTCGATGAGGCGGTAAGCGTAGACCTTCACCGGGTCCGTGATCACAAGCGCCCAGATGAGCGCGTAGACCCAGACGAACGCCGCAAGCGGCCAGCCGATGGGTTCTATGAATACCCCGTAGACGGTGATCAGGGTCGCGACCGTCTGCGTGACGATCACCGCCCCGAGCAGGACCGGTGCGGGCCGGACGGACCAGAACGGGCCCCGGGTGCGGGCGACGAAGACGGTGAGGTGGCCGGCAACCGCGAGTTTGAGGAAGATGAGCGACCGGATGACCTCCAGGGGGAGGTTGAGCGGACCCTGTGCGATGGCGAGCATGGTAAACGAGGATACGACGCCCACAAACCCGATGATCGTCGCGAGGGTGAGGATCTCGCGCATCTTCCACCGTTCGGGGGACCGGGAGTAGAGGACGTTGTCCCAGGCGATGGTCATGATCGGTATGTCGTTTAAGAGGGCAAGGAGGACGATCATCAGGGCGGTTATCGGGAAGAACCCGAAGATCAGGATCGAGAGGGTGATGAAGAAGAGGACGCGGATGGTCTCGGCGATCCGGTAGGTGACGTAGTGGGTCATGCGCTCGAAGATCATCCGGCTCTCTTTGATCGCATCGATGATCACCGAGAGGCCGGGTTTCGTGAGGACGATCGCGGCCGCCGACTTCGCCGCATCCGTGGCCCCGGCAACGGCGATCCCGACGTCCGCCTTTTTGAGGGCGGGGGCGTCGTTCACGCCGTCGCCGGTCATGCCGACGATGTGCCCCCGCGACTGGAGGAGGGAGACGATCCGGTACTTGTGCTCGGGGAAGACCTCGGCGAACCCGGCCGCTTGCTCGACGATCTCCGCGGCTCTCGGGTCGCTCTCCTTGACGAAGGCATCGGCGGTGGCGATCTCCGGCCGGAGGCCCACTTCCCGCGCAACCTCCCGGGCGATCGCTACGTGGTCGCCGGTGACCATCTTGACGTCGAGCCCCATCTTCGCCGCCGTCCCGATGGTCGCCGCGGAGTCGGCGCGGGGCGGGTCGTGAAGGCCGAGAACGCCGGCGTAGGCCCAGGCGCCGGGGGCATCGCTCCTTGCGACGCCGAGCATCCGGTAGCCCTTCCCGGCGAAGGTTTCGGAGAGGCGGTCGACCGTTTCGGTAAGGTCTTTTCCTCCGCCGGCGAGGGCGAGGATTACCTGCGGAGCGCCCTTTGCGACCGAGAACTCGCGGCCGTCGGCGCCCCGGACCGTGGCCTCGGTGCGCTTCGCCACGGGGTCGAACGGTTTGAAGCCGGTGACGGTAAAGGAGGAGAGCCGGTCCCTGAGACCCTGCGCATCTTCCGACTCGATGATCGCGATATCGATGGGGTCCCGGTCCTCCTCACGGGAAGCGAGGAGGGCGGCGAGCAGGACGTCGTCCTTCCCGAACCCCTCGAACGGGACGACCTCGGCGAGGGTGAGCCTGTTCTCCGTGATCGTCCCGGTCTTGTCGGTGCAGAGGACGTCCACCCCGGCCATCTCCTCGATGGCGACGAGTCTGCTGACGATGGCTTCCTTCCGCGCAAGCGCCGTCGCCCCCACGGCCATGGTGATCGAGAGGACGGCCGGCATTGCCGCGGGGATGGCCGCCACGACCAGGACGAGCGCGAACTGGAGGGTATCAAGGATGCTCTCCTGCCGGATGAGCGAGACGATGAAGACCACGGTGACGAGGGCGACCGCGAGCACGATCAGGTAGTCGCCGATCCTGACGACGGCCTTCCGGAAGTGGCTCGTCGTCACCGCCTCCCCGGCGAGCCGGGCGGTCCGGCCGAAGAAGGTCGCATCCCCCGTAGCCACCACGAGCGCCGTCATCTCGCCCTGTTTGACGGTGGAGCCGGAGTAAGCCGTATCCGAGGCGTGCTTCTCGACCGGCATCGACTCCCCGGTGAGGGCGGACTCGTCGGCAGAAAGGAAGTCTCCTTCGACGAGTTTGATGTCGGCAGGGATGATATCCCCGTTCCGGACCCGGACGATATCGCCGGGAACGAGGTCCCGTGCGGTGATCTTCTGCCACTTGCCGTCGCGAAGCACCCTCGCCTCGAGCGCGAGCCGCTGTTTCAACATGGCGATGGCGTTCCCGGCCTGGCGTTCCTGCCAGAAACCGACGATCGCATTGACGAGGAGGAGGGCGAGGATGATCGCGAAGTCCTCCCAGCGCCCGATGGCGGCGGATATGATAAGCGCCGCCTCGATCATCCAGGGGATGGGGCCCCAGAAGTAGCGCAGGAACTTTTTGACCGCGCTCTCCTCCTTCTCGGGGAGCTCGTTGTAGCCGTATGTCCGGATCCGGTCGTTCGCCTCGGATTGGGAGAGACCTTCCCGCCGGGAGGAGAGGGCCCGGTAGAGGTCGTCGACGGCCATGCCCCGGGCCTCGTCGGTGCTGATCGCCTCGTGCTCCATGGTTGCCGCCCTCTCTATCGGATCGTATATAGGTGCCGCCTGCTGGCCTCCGGGCCCGGTGTGTTTGTGGGGATACCCAGGGAAGCCGCGTTCGGGGGGCGCAGGTAGAGGGATGGTCTGGACTCTGGCCTGTCCCCAGGTTTATCCCCATACACAGGACCGTGGGGGCTATCGCCACGGGGGGTGGGACCTCTCCTGTCTCTCGCAAGGCGGTACCCGCAACCCCACCCCGCCCGGCCTGCGGCCTCCTCAGTCGCACCTGCGGTGCTCCAACTCCTGCTGTTCCAGCAGTCGTTCCCAGCCCCAAGGGGCGGGGGCAGTGCGTGGGGATACCCAGTGGGAAGCCGTGTCCGTGTGTGGCTCTAGATCCGGTTCTTCCCCGGGCCTGTCCCGCTGCAGTGGACCGTGGTGGCTATCGCCATTGGGGGAGGGGACCGGGGAGGGGGAAACCCCCTCCCCGCGAGGGGCGATTCGCTGTAACCCCCTCTCCCTGCAGGCGGGTACCCGTAAGTCCCTCCCCAAAAATCCCCACCCCGCCCGGCCTCCTGGAGCAGTGCGTGGCGATACCCGGTGGCAACCGGGCCATGGGTGTGTGCGAGTAGCGCTACATAACCCGCCCCAAAACCCGGTGTGTCGGCAGGTTCATATGATGTCCGGGGGATGCAGGGCCATGGCGGCGAGGGACCCTGTCTGCGGGATGCCGGTGGACCCGGCAACGGCAACGTATTCGGTGGATCTTCGGGGCGGGACCTACTACTTCTCGAACAAACTCTGCAGGGATACGTTCGTCGAGGGGGAGAAGATCGCCTACTTCTCGATGGAGATCGGCATCGAGAGCGATATACCGACCTACAGCGGCGGTCTTGGGGTGCTCGCCGGGGACGTCATCCGTTCGAGCGCCGACCTCCTCATCCCGATGGTCGCGGTGACGCTCGTCAACCGGAAAGGCTACGTGCGGCAGCGGCTGACCCCGGAGGGCGACCAGATCGATCTCCCCGACGAGTGGGACCCGCGAGAGCACATGCGGGAACTTCCCGAGCGGGTGAGCGTGCGGATAGGGGATGCGAACGTCGCGATCCGGGCCTGGCTCTACGACTACTGGAGCCCCGTCGGCGGCCTCGTGCCGGTCCTCTTTCTCGACACGGACCTTCCCGAGAACGCACCGGAGGACCGGGAGATAACCGATCGCCTCTATACCGGCGACCGGGAGTATCGGCTGAAACGGGCGATCGTACTCGGGATCGGCGGTGCCCGGATGCTCGCCGCGCAGGGCATCCGGGTCGGCAAGTACCACATCAACGAGAGCCACTCAAGCCTCCTCACCCTCGAGCTCCTGAGGCAGCCGGGGATGGACGAGGAGAGGGTGCAGACGCGGTGCATCTTCACCACCCACACCCCGGTAGCGGTGGCGTTCGAGAGGTTCCCGCGGGAGATGGCGGTCCGGCTGCTCAAAGGTGAGATCCCATCGACACTGCTTGGTAAGTACATCAGCGATGACGGACTTGCACTTGCGACCCTCGCGTTCCGCCTGAGCAAATACGTCAACGGCGTGACGACGGCGCACATGAACTTCTCGCGGCGGCTCTTCCCGGCCTTCCACATCCGGGCGGTGACGAACGGCGTCCACCCGCACACGTGGACGTCGGGACCGTTCCGGGACCTCTACGACCGCTACATCGCGGGCTGGGCGCAGGAACCGGAGCTGCTCGTCAGGGTCGACGAGATCCCGCACGAGGATATCAGGCACGCACACCGGCAGGCGAAGCAGGCCCTGGTGGACTACGTCAGGGAGAAGAACGGCGTCGACCTGGACCCTTCCGCCCTCACGATCGGGTTTGCCCGGCGGGCGGCGGCCTACAAGCGGGCAGCCCTGCTCTTCTCGGACCTCGATAAACTGCGGGAGGCCGGCAGGCGGGGGGCGATCCAGCTCGTCTTTTCCGGGAAGGCCCACCCGGAGGATGCGGCCGGCAGGCAGGAGATCCGCCGGGTCCACGACGCCATGCGCGACCTTGAGGGGGAGGTGACGGGCGTCTACCTCGAGAACTACTCGATGGATATCGCCGGTCTGATAACCGCGGGGGTGGACGTCTGGCTGAACACGCCCCTGCCGCCCTACGAAGCGAGCGGAACGAGCGGGATGAAGGCCGCCCTGAACGGCGTGATAAACTTCAGCGTCCTCGACGGGTGGTGGATCGAGGGCTGGATCGAAGGGACAACGGGGTGGGCGATCGGCCCCGGACCCGGTGCGCAGGTGAGCGAGGAAGAGCGGCGGAGACGGGAGCTCCAGGACCTTTACAGTAAACTCGAGTACCTGATCATCCCAACCTACTACCTCCGGAAGGATGAGTGGGCGACGATCATGCGGAGCTCGATCGCGAAGATCGCCTACTACTTCAACACGCACCGGATGATGCGGCGCTACGCGTCGGAGGCGTATCTATAAAGGGGCCGGGGCCGAAAGGGGAGAGATCTTCTGCCCGATCAGCATATGTAACAGAGATGTTACGGGATCTCGGGTGTTGTTACAATATTGTAACAGTCCTGGCTGTCTGGTAACAAAACTGTAACACATAAATCCGCGGCCGCAAAACCATTCTCTATGTCCAGGGTCGTCCGGATCGACGAAGAGGCGCTGGAGGTCGCCCTGCAGTACGGGAAGAACCTCTCCGCCGGGATCATGAAGATGGAGGAGATGCTCAAGAAGCAGGAGAAGGCGAAGCGTGACTACACTGCCATCGAGGAGATGGTCCGCCGGACGATCCGCGAGGAACTCGAGGGGCTGACGTCGAGGTACTGAGCCGGGGCGGTGGTCTCAGAGGTAGGTGGTGCCCGGGGGCACTCTTACACTGAGGGCATTTGACTGTGGGAAGGCCTCCAAGGAGGTCGTGCAGTCCGCCAACGTTGAATGAGATTGTTCCCAAGAATTCCGGTAAACTGGACCGTGGTGGCTATCGCGCCTGGGGGAGGGGCTGACGGGGAGGGGGGAGACCCCCCTCGCCTGTCCCCACCCCCCCGAGGCGATACCCCCTCGAAATTCGCGTCCGGGAGTTGCTACGAAGAATACCTGTATTCTAGGGAACGTCGCGCATAAATGCGGATAATTGCTCAATAAGCATCTACCAGATTTTCCGAGAAAATTTATTTCTGCATGCTTCCTGAGCACCACCGACTCACCCCCGCCCACTGAGTTCCGTCAGCCCCCACAGCCACTCAAATGGGGCCGTATCGAGCTCCTCCGGCGTCATCCGCCACTCCCAGTTCCCTTCCGCCGTCGAGGGGTAATTCATCCTTGCCGCTGCGTCGAGGCCGAGGACGTCCTGCATCGGGACGATGCAGACCCGGGCAACCGAGGTCATCCCGAGACGGACGAGCTCGCGGTGGACGGTGTCCGCCCCTACCTCCTTCCCGATGTAGGCATAGAGCCGCTGTCTGTCCTCCTCCGTCGCCTCCTCCTCAAACCACCCCCTTGATGTGTTGTTGTCGTGCGTCCCGGTGTAGCAGATGAGGTTCGGAATATAGTTATGGGGGATGTGGGGGCTCCTTGCGATCCCTTCCCCGAAGGCGAAGAGGAGGATCTTCATCCCCGGCAGGTCGAACCGGTCGAGAAGCCCCTGGACCGCCGGGGTATTCGCCCCCAGGTCCTCGGCGACGATGGCAAAGCAGGGGAGCCGCCGGGCAAGCGCCTCAAAGAAGTCTGCTCCCGGTCCGTCGACCCAGGTACCGTGCTCGGCCGTCGCATCGCCGGCCGGGACCTCGTAGTAGTCCGCGAACGCCCGGAAGTGGTCGATCCGGAAGAGGTCGTAGAGCTCGCCGGAGCGGGCGATCCGGCGCACCCACCAGTCGTAGTCCTGTCCCCGGAGCGCAGGCCAGTCGTAGACCGGGTTCCCCCAGAGCTGCCCGGTCTGGCTGAAGATATCCGGGGGCACCCCGGCGACAACGGTCGGGCGGAGGTCCCCGTCCAGTTTGAAGATCCCGGGGCTCGCCCAGACATCGGCACTCTCGTAGGCGACGTAGATCGGGATATCGCCGATGACCTGGACCCCGTGCTCCGTGCAGTGCCGGCGGAGGGCCGACCATTGCCGGTCCGCGAGGTACTGGAGGAAGGTCTCCTTCCGGATCCTCCCAGCGAGGCGCTCCCGCATCTCCCCGAGGGCCTCCGGCTGCCGGGTCCGGACCTCTTCCGGCCACCGGTTCCAGGAGAGCCCGTGAAAGTGGTCGGTGAGCGCGACAAAGAGCGCGTAATCGTCGAGCCACCACCCCGCCCCGGCGCGGAACGTCTCGTAACCACTCTCCGGCTCCGACTCGGCGAACCGCCGGTAAGCGAGCGCGAGGAGTCGATCCCGGTACCAGGCGGCCGCCTCAAAGGCGACCCGGCCCTCCGGGAAGTCGGGGTGCAGCTCCAGGTCTTCGGGGTCGATGTAACCGTCCCGGGCGAGGAGCTCGGGGCTGATGAGGAGGGGGTTTAGAGCGAACGCCGACGGGCTGCTGTAGGGTGAGTGAGCGTATTCGTTCTGTGTCGGGTTGAGCGGCAGGATCTGCCAGTAGTGCTGCCGGGCTCGCTCAAGCGCCTCGACGAACCGGTATGCCGCCGGGCCGAAGTCCCCGATGCCGTACGCCGACGGCAGGGAGGTGATATGCAGGAGTATGCCGCTTCCCCGTGTGTGGATCATCCGTTATCTCTCCCGGTGAACGGGCCGGACCTCCGCACGATATCGCCCATAGATCCTCACCGTGCCGGCGCCGGCACCTCCTCCCGCAGGGTGAAGAGGTCGCGGAGAGTGTCCCTGATGCAGGCCTCGAAGATATCCCGGACATGGGTGTGGGCGATCTCGAGCCAGTCCGTGACCCCGTCCAGCGGGACACTCTGGCCTTCCGCGAGGAAGTAGTCGATATTTAAGAGGAACGCGTTGTTCTCCGTCGACTCCGGCACGGCGTCGGTGAGTTCCACCCGGCAGTTGTCCCGGTTGTCATGGAACGTGAACTCGCACCCGGTGATGAACCCCTCCGGGACCCGCGGGAGTTCCGGCGGAAGGGTCGGGTAGAAGGCGAAGTAGTCCGAGAGCGTCACTTCCCGCTCCGGGATCTCGATGAGGTTGACGTAGCGGAGGTTCATGGTCCCGATGGCGTCGACCCCCATGACGTCCCGGAACCGGTCAAAAACGCTCTTGATCCGCTCCGAGAAGGCTTCCCAGTGGACGTAGGGCTTCTGGCAGCTCACCGAGAGGAGACGGGGCCCGACCTGGACGGCGCAGCCCTCGTCCTCGGCGAGGAAGATCGACCGTTCGGTGACGAGCAATTCCTCGCGGAGCCCCTCGGGACCGACGAGCATCACCACCTCGCGGACGTAGCGCTGGTCACGCTTCGGGTAGGTCTCTTTCAGGTGGCTGTAGAGTACGCCGGGATACGTCATGTCCCAGGGGGTCTCCTGGGGGAACCGGAACTCGCACATCACCTCAGCCGCAGGCGGGTTTACGTATTTTCGTACCTCTGCCATGATCTTATCCCTCACGGGGTGTAGGATGGAAGGAGACTACTTTAAAGTGACTGCTTCCCCCGGACGAAAGGCCCGATACCTGCCGGCATACACTGCTGGAGAAGAGCACTCACGCGATGCTTTATCTAGCAACGCTGCTATCTGGGTGCGATGAGCGAGACGTTTCGCCAGATAGTCCACCTTCTCATGGGGGTCATCGGCGCCGCGGTAATTCTCAGCCTGGACGACCGGGGAGCATTCATCTTCGTGAGCGCCGCCCTCGTCGCCCAGTTCCTCGTCTGCGACGCCATCACCCGCGGTTACGACATCCCGGTCCTCTCCCGGGTGATGGACGAATCGGAGCGGAACGAGAAGGTGCCGCTCAAGGGGGGCATTGCCTACGCCGCCGGCGCGCTCTTCTGCCTTGCGGTCTTTTCGCGGGAGTACACGGCGGTCGGCCTCGTCACGGTCGGGGTGCTCGATAGCGTCTCAACCCTCGTCGGGCTGCGGTTCGGGCGGCACGTCGTCCGGGGAAAAAAGTCGCTTGAGGGGACGGTTGCCGGAATTATCGCGGCCGCGCTCGCCCTCTCTCTCCTGATCCCCTGGTGGGCGGCGGCGGTCGTCGCGGCGGTCGGCGGGATCATCGAGGCATACTTCCCGCTCGACGACAACGTGGCGGTCCAGGTTGGGGCGTGCGTGACGCTCGCGGCGGTGGGGGTCGGGGTGGGGTTTGTTTGAGGCCGTCCCAGAATGCCTCTGCCGGGAGGGGGGACACCCCCTCCCGATCCCTCCCCCGGATGGCGATATTCAGTGGGAAGCCGTTTCACCCTTCTTGCCATAGATGTGGCTCAGATGATAGAATCCTCGGAGGAACGTGTTCTGATAAGGGGGCACTGAAGGTTCATACAGGTTTCTGGGACGACCTCTCTCTCATAGGAAAGGACCGGCAGGAAGGGGGAAGCGCCCCGCCCCCTTCAGCACTCGACGCCCCGCTTCTTGAGCTCCTCGGACTTCCGCTTCGAGCACGCCTCGCACCGGAACTCGGGGGCCGGGTCGTCGGACCGGTCATAGTTCTTCGCCCTGACCAGGCGATAGCCCCGGGCGACCGTGCCGCAGTCCACGCACCGGACCTCCTCTTTGACCTCCCACTGGGCGGCGAGCGTCTCGGAGGTGAAGATGAACCGGTCGACCCAGAAGAAGATGAGGCCGCCGATGAAGTTCGCGACGATGGTGGCGGCGAGCGCTCCGAGGCCCGCGAGCCAGTAGAGCACGACTGCGAGGATCGGTGTCGAGAGCTGCCACCGGATGAGGTAAAGGCCGTATCGTTTAAAATTTACTTCCACCTATAAAATTCGCCCGGCCCCCTCATAAAACCGGGGCCGGCACCCGGCAGGAAGTCACGCCGGGCTGTGCGAAAAAGGACATCATCAGCCCCCGTATCCCCGGAACCGTCAGGAGAGAACCAGGATCCGGCGCGTCAGGCTCTTATGCACCCGCTGCTCGTGCTCCTGCAGGATGGTGAAATGCCGGGCGGCGATCGGCGTGATGTCGCGGTGCGTGACGACGACCGCGCGCCTTCCGGGCTTGAGGATCCGCCGGATCTCGGCGAGCGATCCGTCGTAGAGCCGGTCCATGCTCTCCGCACGAATACGGACCGACTGGCCGTAGGGAAGGTCCGTCACGACCGCGTCGAACGCCCCGTCGCAGATCGGGACCGCCGTGGCGTCTGCGATCATCACGTCCGAGCCCGGGAGGTTCTGCCGGTAGCCGGCGACCATCGCGGGGTCGAAGTCGCTGCCGAGGACCCGGACGCCGATCTCGCGGGCCTCAAGGAGGATGCCGCCGGTGCCGCAGAAGGGGTCGAAGATCAGTTCCCCCGGTGAGACCAGGGAGATGTTGACGAGCGCGCGGCCCATCCGGGGCATCATCACGCCGGGGTGGAAGAACGGCCGGCACATGGGGTTCCTGGCGTCGAACCCGCCCCGGTCGATCCTTGAACAGACCCGGCCGAAGTAGCAGCGGTCCTCCGAGACGACGGCGCGGTACTCTTCGATTGGATCACGGAGCGAGACCGGGCCGGCGACGAGACCACCGATCAGCCGCTCGGCCTCAAGGCGGGCCGTGTCCATCCGGGCACCCTGGATCGTCTTCACCCTGCCCGCAAACGGCTTATCGGTCCGGATGGCGAGGTCGCGGAGGAGGGTTGCGAACGCCTCGCGGGTGGCCTCGCACTCCCCGAGGTACTCCATCACCACGTGCGTCAGGGCAAGCCGCCCGACGGCCTCCGGGTCCGGGCACTCGGCAACGGCGACCTGGGCCCGCCTATCGAGGACACGGCCCACGCACTCCAGTTCTGAGACCGGGAGGTCGGGGTGCTCGCCGGAGAGTTCGAAGAGCAGTTTCATCCCGAGAATATTGGGCCGGGAGGGCGATAAAGCGGGGGGATGAGGAGCTGATTGGTGATGAGGTCTGTATATCCGGTCGGTTGGACTCGAAGCCAGGTGACCGCTCAGGCTCCCCGAAACTGTAGAAGCGAGGAGAAAGCCCTGTACTGTGGACCGTGGGGATATCGTCACGCACTGCCCCCGCCCCAAGGGGCGGGGGAGGAGGCCGGAGGCCGGGTGGGGTGGGGGTCACAACTATCCTTTTATGGGGTAGAGACAGGGGAGGGGGGGCCGCCCCCCTCCCCGTCAGCCTCTCCCCCAGGGGCGATATCCCCACGGTCCAGTGTATCGGGATGCTTTCCCGTCCCTACCGTTCTGGCAGCAGCAATCCGGTGGTTCTCCTCAACGGAAAGCAGCACCAAAGAAAAAAGCACGCGAAAAACCGAGCCGCCGAAGCGAGAGGGGAACCCCCGCTCACTTCACCGTCTCTTTCACTTTGTCGACGACGTCCTGAAAGAAGCCCTTGCTGCCCTTCTTCGCGGAGGGTTTCTTCCCCTCCATCTCGAGCAGGCGCGTATAGAGTTCGCGCTCCTCGTCCGTCAGCCGGTCGGGCACGACAATCCGCACCCGCACCAGCATATCGCCGGGCTTCGTCTGCCACCGCACGCCCTCGCCCGCGATCTTCAGCCCGGTGTTGTGCTGCACCCCGGCCGGGATGTCCAGGACGACTGTCCGCCCGTCGATCGTCTTCACCTCGACCTCGGACCCCAGCACCGCCTGGGCGGGGGTGATATCGATCGCCGTCTCGAGATCGTCGCCCCGCCGGGTGAACGACCGGTGCTGGGCGACGCTGATCTCGATGTAGAGGTCGCCCGCCGGCGCACCGTAATCCCCGGCGTCGCCGTAGCCCTCCATCCGGAGGCGCATGCCCGTGTCCACGCCCGGCGGAACCCGGACCTTCACCGTCTGCCGGGCACGCCGGTGCCCGCTCCCGCCGCAGGTCTTGCACCGGGACTCGGGGATCTTCCCCCTCCCGCCGCAGGCGGTACAGGGGGTCATCCGGACGAAACTCCCGAAGATCGACTGGCTCATCTGCCGCATCTGGCCGCTGCCGCCGCAGGTCGGGCAGGTGGTGAACTTCTTCGTCTCGCTCCCCGACCCGTCGCACGCGGGGCAGGGCTCGACATGGTCGAGGCCGACCTCCTTCTCGGTCCCGAACGCCGCCTCCTCGAGCGTTATCCGCATCTTCATCAGGAGGTCGGCGCCGGGGCGCGGGCCGGCACGCTGCCTGGCCCCACCGCCGCCGAAGAACGTGTCGAAGATATCCCCGAACCCGGAGAAGTCCGCGTTGAACCCGCCGGAGAACCCGCCCCCGCCGGAGTACGACCCCCGGGACGCGTTACTGTAGGCATCGTGTCCCATCTGGTCGTACTGGGCGCGTTTCTGGGGATCGGAGAGGACGCTGTAGGCCTCGTTGATCCCCTTGAACCGCTCCTCGGCCCCGTCCTCCTTGCAGACGTCGGGGTGATATTTTCGTGCCAGGTCCCGGTAGGCTTTCCTGATCTCCGCGTCATTGGCGTCCCGCGAGACGCCGAGGATATCATAGTAGCTGTCCGGACCCATTGACCTCACTCTTTGACTTCGTAATCGGCATCGACGACGGTATCATCCTTCTTTGTGGCCCCCTCCGCCTTCTGCTGCTGTGCCTGCTGGTACATCTTCGTCGTGACCGCATATACCGCTTCGGTCAGGGTGTCCATCTTCTGCTTGATGGCTTCGAGATCGTCGCCTTCGAGCGCCTTCTTGAGGTCGGCGATCGCACTCTCGATCTTCTCCTTCTCCGCGGCCTCGACCGAGTCGCCCGCGTCTTTGAGGGCCCGCTCGGCGGTGAAGACCGCGGTGTCGGCGGTGTTCCGCAGGTCGATCTCCTCGCGCTTCTTCTGGTCTTCCGCCTCGAACTTCTTCGCGTCGTTCATCATCCGCTTGATATCGGCCTCGGACGGCCGGGAGTCCTGCGGTTTGATGGTGATCGACTGCTCGTTGCCCGTACCCAGGTCCTTTGCCGAGACGTGGACGATGCCGTTTGCGTCGATATCGAACGTGACCTCGATCTGCGGGATCCCCCGGGGTGCTGCCGGGATACCGGTGAGCTGGAACCGGCCCAGGGTGAAGTTGTCCTTTGCAAGCGCCCGCTCCCCCTGCATCACGTGGATCTCGACCGATGTCTGGCCATCGGCCGCGGTCGAGAAGATCTGGCTCTTCCGCGTCGGGATGGTGGTGTTGCGCTCGATCAGCTTCGTCGCGATGCCCCCGAGCGTCTCGATGCCGAGCGAGAGCGGGGTCACGTCGAGGAGCAGGACGTCTTTGGTCTCGCCCGTGAGCACGCCGGCCTGGATGGCGGCGCCGAGGGCGACGCACTCGTCGGGGTTGATGCCCTTGTCGGGCTCCTTCTTGAGGACCTTCTTCACGGTCTCCTGCACGAGCGGGACCCGGGTCGACCCGCCGACGAGGAGGACGTGGCTGATATCGTCGGCGCTCAGTTTTGCGTCGGAAAGCGCCTGTTTCACCGGCCCGAGGGTCGAGTCGACGAGGTCGGCGATCAGGCTCTCGAACTTCGCCCGGGTGAGGTCGAAGTCAAGGAACTTGGGGCCGCTCTCCGTTGTGGTGATGTAGGGGAGGTTGATGTTGGTCTTCTGGACGGTGGAGAGCTCGATCTTCGCGTTCTCGGCCGCGTCGCGCAGCCGCTGCATGGCGACCGGGTCCTTCCTGAGGTCGGCGCCCTCCTTCTTCCGGAACTCATCGACCAGGTAGTCGACGACCAGTTTGTCGAAGTCGTCGCCACCGAGACGGTTGTTGCCGGCGGTCGACTTGACCTCGAAGACACCGTCGCCGAGCTGGAGGATCGAGACATCGAACGTGCCGCCGCCGAGGTCGTAGACGAGCACCGTGGACTCGCCTTCCTTATCGATGCCGTAGGCCAGCGCGCTCGCGGTCGGTTCGTTGATGATCCGGAGGACCTCGAGGCCGGCGATCGTCCCGGCGTCCTTCGTTGCCTGCCGTTGAGCGTCGTTGAAGTAGGCGGGCACCGTGATGACGGCCTTCGCGATCTTCTCACCCAGGTACTCTTCTGCGTCCAGTTTCATCTTCTGGAGGATCATTGCAGAGATCTCCTGCGGCGTGTAACTCTTCTCCCCGATCTCGACCTTCTCGTTCGTGCCCATCTTCCGCTTGATCGACTGGATGGTGCGGTTCGGGTTCGTGATCGCCTGCCGTTTTGCGACGGTGCCGACCAGCCGCTCACCCTCCCTGGTGAACGCTACGACGGACGGGGTGGTCCTGCCGCCTTCGGCGTTGGCGATGACCGTCGCCCGTCCACCTTCCATGATTGCCATGCACGAGTTGGTTGTTCCAAGATCGATACCCAGAACTTTCTCTGAAACCATTCCGTTATTCCTCCTTTCCTCTAGAAACTACGACTTTTGAGTATCTGATGACTTTATCCTGCATACAGTATCCGCGGATGGCCTCATCGATCACGGTACCCTCCGTTGCCTCCGAAGGCACGCAGGCGATAGCCTCGTGCCGTTCCGGGTCGAAAGGAAGGTTCCGGCATTCGATGGGCGTGATGCCGTGCCGCTCAAGGATGGTCGCAAAAAGTTTCCTGATCTGCTCCATCCCTTCCCGGAGGCCCGCGCCGTCGGTCTTCTCCGCCCGCTCGAAGTTGTCCATGACGTCGAGCAACTCCACCGCAAACTCTTCGATGGCGAAGGTTGTACGGGCGTCGATCTCCCGGGCCATCCTTTTGCGGTAGTTGTCGAAATCCGCTGCAAGACGCAGATGACGGCTGTTTAAGTCATCATATGCCTTTTGCAGCTCTTCAAGCGCCGGAGATGCTGCATCCGCCGATTCAGCGAGACCCTGTTGCTTCTCGTTTGGTTCGGATGTATCCTCCTTCATACGCCTAACCTGTTTCAAAATGATGGATTGTAGTTATTCGATTATTTATTGTAATGTGGTTCTATATATATTTAACGTATGCGGCAGGCATCCGGCTCGCCTGGCAGGCCAAATTGCCGATCGGAAACTCTGGTGCCGGTATTCTCCCATCGATGTGCGGGAAAGGGGCTGCCTTCCGCTCCGGCCGTGCCCGCGATCTCCAGAACCCCGGGCGCCGTGGAGCCCGGTTTCGCGGGCGGCGCCAAATATATATCTCTCTATCCCGCTCACGTGTACCCATGAAGTGGGCACTGCTGTCTGTCTGGGACAAGACAGGCATCGTCGATCTTGCCAGGGTGCTCGTTGAGCACGACTACAGCATCTTAAGTTCCGGCGGCACCGGGGCCGCACTCGCACAGGCGGGCGTCCCGTACACCGATGTCTCTACCTACACCGGCTCTCCTGAGATGATGCACGGGCGGGTAAAGACCCTTCACCCGAAGATCCACGGGGGCATCCTGGGCCGCCGGGGGATCGACGACGCCGTGATGCAGGAGCACGGCATCGAGCCTATCGACCTCGTGGTGGTGAACCTCTACCCCTTCGAGGCGATGCGGGACACGGGGCTCTCCCTTGAGGAGATGATCGAGTACATCGATATCGGCGGCCCGGCGATGGTGCGGGCGGCGGCGAAGAACCATAAGTACGTCGCGGTCGTGGTGGAGAGTGCCGATTACAGCACGGCGGCGGATGCCGTCCGGCGGGGCGGGTTTACGGCCGAAGAGCGCCTGCCCCTTGCGGCAAAGGCCTTCGCCCGGACGGCGGCCTACGACGGCGCGATCACGAACTACCTGACCGGTATCGACCGGCCGTTCCCCGACGTCCTCACCCTCCAGTTCAGGAACGGCCGGGAGCTCCGCTACGGCGAGAACCCACACCAGGCAGCCGCCGTTTACGGTGATGCCGGCATTGCCGGGGAACAGCCGATCCAGGGCAAACAGATGTCCTACAACAACTACCTCGACGTCCACGCCGCGGTCGGCCTGCTCCGGGAGTTCGACGAGTGCGCTGTGGTCATCGTCAAGCACAACAACCCCTGCGGCGTGGCAACGGGGGAGAGCCTCCTTCCGACCTACATCGCCGCCCGTGAGGTCGACCCGGTCTCGGCCTACGGCTCGATCGTCGCGATGAACCGCGAGGTGGGGGAGGACGTCGCCCGGGAACTGACGGGGACGTTCGTCGAGGTCGTTGTCGCCCCGTCCTACACGCCGGAGGCGCTCGAGATCATGAAGGTGAAGGAGAATATGCGGGTGCTCCGGCTGCCTTCCCCGGCGGTGCAGGACGAGGTCCGGAGTATCGACGGCGGCGTCCTGGTCCAGCGGACGGGACCCTGCCGCGAGGACTGGCAGGTCGTGAGCGAGCGGGAGCCCACTGCCCATGAGATGAAAGCGATGGAGCTTGCCATGAAGGTCTGCAAACACACGAAGAGCAACGCCATCATCTTCGCAAACGAGACAGCGGTCCTCGGGATCGGGGCCGGGCAGATGAACCGGGTCGAGTCCGCGGAGATCGCGGTCCGGAAGGCCCGGAGCCCCCTCGCCGGCTCGGTGGTCGCCTCGGATGCCTTCCTCCCCTTCCCCGACACGATGGAGGTCGCGGCGGCGGCGGGCGCGACGGCCCTCGTCCAGCCGGGCGGCTCCATCCGCGATGCGGAGGTCATCGACGCGGCAAACCGGCTCAACATCGCGATGGTCTTTTCCGGTGTGCGGCACTTCCGGCACTGAGACCTGCCGGAGACCTCTCCTATTTTTTATGCCGGAAGCTCCGTTCGAATCGAGCACACCTGCCGGGATTGCCATGAAGGTTGAAGAAGTCCGGGAGAACAAGGAGCAGTTCCTTGACCTGCTACTGATCGGGGACGAGCAGGAGTCCATGATCGATCGCTACCTGGACCGCGGGGATCTGTTTGCCCTCTACGACAGCGACTTGAAGAGTGTCTGCGTGGTGACAGACGAAGGCGACGGCATCTACGAACTGAAGAACATCGCCACGTACGAAGCGTGCCGGGGGCAGGGCTACGGCAGGCGGCTCGTGGAATATATCCTTGAATACTACAGGGGCAGGTGCCGCGTCATGACCGTCGGCACGGGAGACTGTCCCCGGATCCTCCGGTTCTACGAGCGTTGTGGGTTTGTCGTATCCCATCGCGTTAAAAACTTCTTTGTCGACCATTACGACCACCCGATCTTCGACGGCGGCGAACAACTCGTCGATATGATCTACCTCCAGAAGGAACTCTGACGGTTCGAGAGACCGGCGGAGTTCAGGTGCCGTAGATACGTAGCGCAGTACCGGGGGGCACAAACCTTCACTACTCCGGTTCGTGCGAACAGTTATATACGCCACCTTCCCCTCCACGGCCGAAGGTGATATCTGTTATGGACTACGGCAATCTCATCTCCGGAGCATTTGGCTACACAAAAGAGGCCCTCTGGGGAAAATGGGGGCGGTGGCTCGTCCTCGTCATCCTCTCGCTCATCCAGGCGTTCACGCTCTTTCTGGTCCCGCTCTGGAGCGGCTACATCGTCCGGGTGCTCGCCGGCGAGCGCCCCGCTCCCGACGTGGAGGGCTGGGGCAGGCTCTTTCTCGACGGGTGGAAGTTGAACATCATCACCCTGATCTACCTGATTCCGGTGATCCTGGTCCTGGCTGTCTTCGGGGGGATTGCGGCCATCTCCGCCATAGCGGCAAGGGGGCTGGACAACCCCGATGTATGGGCGTCGGCCGTCGCCGCTGCCGCCACCGGGGTCGTGATCGCGGCCGTCGTCTGGGTCATCATATCGATCATATCCATGTTTGCGATCGTGCGGTTCGCTCACACGGGGAGTTTCCTCCAGGTGTTCAGTTTCGGGGCGATTTTTCGGCACATCGGGCGGATCGGGTGGGGGTCCTGGATCGTCGCGGTCATCATCCTCGCCCTCATCGGCCTCGCGTATGCGGTCGTGACCGGGCTCATCACCACAATACCCGTCGTCGGTTGGATCGTCAACCTCTTCCTCGGGGTGGTATATGGGATCTTTCACGCCCGCTACCTTGCCGCTGCCTACGAGAGCGTCCCGGCGCCGGGGTAAGGTATCACACCTTTTTTTTGATGCGGTCACCAGTTTGTTTGCCTCGTGGAGATGTCCTCTTCGGCAGGAGGGCTACGCCGTTTGATGAAAAAAGTTAGAGGTTAATGAATCTGGATGCATCCTCACCGGCGTTAATCCTTTTGGCAGAGGTGTACGCATCGACGATCCCGATAAGCCACCAGATTGGAGCCAGTAGAATGCCGATTACTATCAATATAGACGCTGCACAGAGTATGCCGATGACAAAGTATGCAATGCCTTTGCCAAACTGCCCATTGTATATCTGGCCCAATCCCCAGATGAAGAGGGACAATATTGCAGCAATGACCGGGCTCCTCCGGTTAATCACTACCTCTTTAAGCCTAACACCACAGTTCGGACAAATCTCGGCGTTTGGGCTGATCAGCTCTTTCCCGCATTCGGAACAGTAATTTGCCATAACGTTCCTCCCTGAGGTCAGGGTTTAACGTATGCCTATTTAAACGATCTCCTTTTGGTCCTTTATCATACATCTATTTTCGAACAATCAAGCGGTTATAGGCCCTGCTCCAGGGCAAACATGCCAGGAACTACGTTTTTGTAGTGCAGGCGCCTGGACTATGCGCCCCTTCGCTCCCGGTGCTGCCCGCCCTCGGCCGGGTCGTCAGGATCTCCCCCCGGGCGGCTTGCAGCATCTTTTGCGCCCTTTTGCCGTCCGGTCTCGGGTTTTCCCCGCGGCCGCGCCCCGGTTCTCCTGGAATTCTTCTGCACCCGGATTGTCCGATTCAAGTCGAAAACATCGCTCGATTTCTCCAAAAGAGGGATTTAAAGGAAGGAATCATGGCAACACTTTTATACCATCCTATCTTAAGGTAAATCATAGGGGTTGTACCTATGGACTTTGGAAACATGCTGGGCGATTCGTTCAGCTATGCAAAAGACGCTGTCTGGGGCAAGTGGGGCCGGTGGATCCTGCTCGTCATCAGCACGATCATATTCCCGCTCATCATGGGATATATGGTCCGCATCTATAGCGGTGTAAAGCCGGCTCCCGAGGCGGAGAACTGGGTGGGAATGTTCATTGACGGCCTGAAGCTCTGGATTATCGGGCTCATCTACGCCATTCCGGTCTTCATCATCATGACCATCTTCATCATACCGGCGGCCATGGTTGCCGACGGGGATCCCATGCTCGCTATCGGGTCAATCGGCATCGGGCTCATCGTCACGCTCATCGTCGCGATCATCATCTCGCTCATCGCGGCGATCGGTATGATCCGGTTCGCCCAGAAAGACAGTATGGGCCAGGCGTTCGCTTTCGGTGCCATTCTCGAGCACATCGGGAAGATCGGTTGGGGTAGTTACATCATCGCCCTCATCGTCCTCTGGATTGTCGGGATTGTCTTTGGTTTCATCGTTGGGATACTGGTTGTAATCCCGGTCCTCGGCTGGCTGATCACGCTCTTCCTCTACCCCGTCTGGATCATCTTCACGGCGCGGTACATGACGCTGATCTACGAGAGCGCTCCGGCGCCGGCCTGAAGATCACTTTTCACCTTTTTCGATCGGGATCGCCGCCGGGGAGGCTCCGGATACCCGGGCACGGCATAGGTTGTCGTCGCTGCCGGGTTCCCGGCCTTATATACACCGCTGCGCTCCTGTTCCCGGGAAAGCGCTCTGTGTCAAGGTTGCCCGGTTTATACGAAAAGAATCGGCTCGTTTCAGGATAAACGTGATGTATTCGCCCGAATTTTACCAATAGTATTATATGCCGGTTTCTCGCATCTACTCGTAGGTGATACACCTATGGACTATGGTACTGTAATCTCCAGGGCATTTGAGTATACCAAAGATGCTCTGGTAGGAAAGTGGATGCAATGGGTCATCCTGGCCGTCCTGTCGCTCGTGCAGGGGCTCACGCTCTCGCTGATCCCGCTCCTCAACGGGTATGCCGTGCGTATCCTCTCAGGAAAGACGCCGGCCCCCGAGATCGACGACTGGGTCAAACTCTTTGTCGATGGATGGAAGATGAACATCATCTCGCTGGTCTACATGCTCCCGGCGATCCTGGTCTTCCTGGTCTTCGGCGGGCTCGGCGCAATCGGGATGCTCGCGAGCGAAGCAGCCGGCGGCGACCCGGCGGCGGTGGGCGCTGCGGCGCTGAGCCTCATCGGGGGCTTCCTGCTTGCAGGGATCGTCGCGATCGTCGTAGGGTTCATCGCCCTGTTTGCCATACTGCGCTTTGCGCACACCGACAGCCTCGGTGAGGCGTTCAACTTCAGCGCGATCTTTGGCCACATCGGCAAACTCGGGTGGGGAACCTGGATCATCGCGGTTATCGTCCTCATCATCATCGCGGCGGTCTACGGCTTCGTAATCGGCCTTCTCGGCGCGATACCGTTCCTCGGCTTCATCATCATCCTCTTCCTCAACGCGGCGTTCGTCATCTTCTACGCCCGCTACTTCGCCCAGGTCTACGAGGAAGCGCCCGCTCCCGCGTAATACCGGAATAACCCCCCACTTTTTAAGTCTTTTCCTGCGACATTCCGTCGCCGGGATGCCTCGAAAGCAGATCAGCGCATTTATCTCCCAAAACACACGATTTCTTCTCGTAACACGCGGTGATATCCATGGATTATATCCGATACCTCAACGAGTCCTTCGACTACACAAAAGAGGCCCTCTGGGGCAGGTGGGTCCGCTGGCTTCTCCTGCTCATCGCCTCGATCCTCTTCCCGTTCATCTACGGCTACAGCCTGCGGGTCATGAGCGGCGCAAAGCCCGCCCCCGAACCCCAGGGCTGGATCGGGCTCTTTATCGACGGCATCAAACTGATCATCGTATCGCTCGTCTACACGATCCCGGTCTTCCTCCTCGCGGCCGTCTCCTTCCTCGCGTACCTCGTCCCGGTCTCGTCGACGACGACCCCGGGAACGGGCCCTGCGCCGGGTCTCGGCCCCGAGTTCGGCATCGTCGTAGTCCTCGCCATCCTCGTTCTCTTCGTCGTCGCCATCATCGTCTGCAGCATCCTCGCGACCTTCGGGTCCGTCCGGCTTGCCCGGACGGGGAGGCTAGGCGAGGCCTTCAGGTTCGGCACTCTCTTCGCCCACATCGGCAGGGTCGGATGGCTGAACGTCTTCATCGCCTTTCTCGTGCTGATCGTCGTGATCACGGTCGTGGAACTCATCCTCATGCTCATCCCGATCATCGGCCCGATCGCCCTCTTCCTCCTCTCGCCGGCGTTCGTCATCTTCGCCTCCCGCTACATCGCCCTCGTCTACGAGAGCGCCCCGGCGCCGGCGTAAATCCCCCCTCTTTTTTTATCCTGCACCAGAATCCCCGAATGCCCAACATTTAAGTAGCGCCGCCGCCAATTCTCTGACGGTGAATTGCACTATGTGTGATTGTTTTATTCGGTGAACCGATTCGCTTTTTTGACACCACGTTACGGGACGGCGAACAGACACCGGGTGTCTGCCTGACGCCGGCCGAGAAACTTGAGATTGCAACGCATCTTTCCGACCTCGGGGTCCACGTCATCGAAGCCGGGTCCGCGGCCGCTTCCGTAGGAGAGCGCGAGTCCATCCGCATCATCGCCGACGCCGGGCTTGCCGCCGAGTGCTGCACCTACGTCCGGGCTCTTCCCGGGGACATCGACCTTGCCGCCGACGCCGGCGCCGACTCCGTCCACCTCGTCGTCCCGGTGAGCGACCTCCACATCAGCACGAAGCTTCGAAAGACCCGCGAGCAGGTCTCTCAGATGGCCTGGAGCGCCGTCGAGTACGCGAAGGAGTGTGGCCTCATCGTCGAACTCTCAGGAGAAGATGCGTCCCGCGCCGACCAGGCGTTCCTCGCGGAGGTCTTCCGGGAAGGGGTGGAGCGGGGAGCCGACCGGCTCTGTTTCTGCGACACCGTCGGGCTCCTCACGCCCGAGCGGGCGGCCGCGATCATACCGCCGCTCCTCGTTGCCCCGCTCTCGATCCACTGCCACGACGACCTGGGGTTCGCGCTCGCAAACACCGTCGCCGCCCTCCGTGCCGGGGCCTCCTCTGCCCACGTCACGGTCAACGGCCTCGGCGAGCGGGCGGGGAACACCGGGCTAGAGGAACTCGTGATGGCGCTCGAGGTCCTCTATGGGGTTAAAACCGGGATCCGGACCGAGGAACTCTACCCCCTCTCGACCCACGTCGCCCGGCTGACCGGGGTGCCGCTTGCGACCAACAAGCCGATCGTCGGCGAGATGGCCTTCACCCACGAAAGCGGCATCCACGCCCACGGGGTGATGCGAGATGCGAGCACCTACGAACCGCTCCAGCCGGAACGGGTGGGACGGAAGCGCCGGATCGTCCTCGGCAAACACTCCGGGTCGACGGCGGTCGAGGCCGCCCTCCACGACATGGGGTATGCCCCCGATGCGGCGCAACTCGCCGAGATCGTCGCCCGGATCAAGCAGGTGGGGGACACCGGGATGCGGATAACCGACGCCGATATCATGGCGATCGCCGATACCGTGATGGCAATCGAGTTCACGCCCTGCCTCGAACTCCGCCAGTTCACCATCGTCTCGGGGAGCAACGCGATGCCGACCGCCTCGGTGACGATGCTTGTCAACGGCGACGAGATCACCGGTGCCGCAGTCGGGACCGGGCCGGTGGACGCGGCGATCCGCGCGCTCCAGAGATCGGTCGCGGACGTCGGGAGCGTACGACTCGATGAATACAGCGTCGATGCGATAACCGGCGGCACCGACGCCGTCGTTGACGTATCGGTGAAACTCAGCAAGGACGGAAAGACCGTGACATCGCGAGGGGCGAGGACCGACATCATCATGGCCAGCGTCGAAGCAGTTATCGTCGGGATGAACAGACTACTCAGGGAAGAGCATGAAGACCGGAGCCAGGACTCTGATTGAAGCGCTGCAGCGTGAAGGGGTAGATACCATATTCGGCTACCCCGGCGGCGTGGTGTTGCCGATCTACGATGAACTCTACGATTCGTCGGTTCGGCATATACTGGTAAGGCATGAGCAGGCAGCGGCGCACGCGGCCGACGGCTACGCGCGCGCGAGCGGCCGCGTAGGGGTATGCCTTGCCACCTCCGGCCCCGGTGCGTGCAACCTGGTCACGGGGATCGCGACGGCCTACATGGACTCCATCCCCATCGTGGCGCTCACCGGCCAGGTACCGACCGCCCTCCTCGGGAACGACGCCTTCCAGGAGTCGGACATCACCGGGATCACGATGCCGGTGACGAAGCACAACTACCTGGTCAAAGACGTCGCCGATCTCGACCGCGTCGTCCAGGAGGCGTTCTACGTCGCCCGGACCGGCCGGCCCGGTCCGGTGCTGGTCGACCTCCCCAAAGACGTCACCACGAGCGTGGCGAAGAGTAACCCCGTCCCGGAGGCGGTCTCCCTCCGGGGCTACCAGCCCACCTACCAGGGGCACGTCCGCCAGATCGATAAGGCGCTCGATCTGATCACCGGGGCAGAGCGGCCGCTCATCTACGCCGGCGGCGGGGTGGTCCTCTCGGGGGCCTCGGCAGAACTCCTGGAGTTTGCAGAGACCGCCGCCGTCCCGGTGACGACGACCCTGATGGGGCTTGGCGCCGTCCCGGGCGATCACCCGCTGAACCTCGGCATGCTCGGGATGCACGGCACCCAGTCCGCGAACTACGCGGTGACGGAATGCGACCTCCTGCTTGCCATTGGCGCCCGGTTCGATGACCGGGTGACGGGGAAGATCGAGACCTTCGCGCCGAACGCCACGGTCATCCACATTGACATCGACCCGGCGGAGATCGGGAAGAACAAGAAAGTCGACGTCCCGATCGTCGGCGACGTGAAGGCGGTGCTCCAGGCCCTCCTCAGGCGGATGCAGAAGCGCGGCGACACGGCGAACTGGGTCTCCCGGATCAATGCCTGGAAGGCGCAGTACCCGCTCCGGTTCCGCGACGACGACCACCTCCGCCCGCAGTATGTCATCCGCGAGCTCTCCGACGTCTTGAAGGGAGAGGGGATCATCACGAGCGAGGTCGGCCAGAACCAGATGTGGACCGCGCTCTATTACCGTTTCACAAAACCCCGGACCTGGATCACCTCCGGCGGCCTCGGCACGATGGGCTACGGGTTCCCGGCGGCCATCGGCGCCCACTACGCCTGCCCGGACGTCCCGGTCGTCGACGTCGCCGGCGACGGGAGTTTCCAGATGAACATCCAGGAGCTCGGAACGGTGGCGCAGTACGATATCCCCGTCAAGGTCGTGATCTTAAACAACATGTATCTCGGCATGGTCCGCCAGTGGCAGGAACTCTTCTACGACCGCCGCTACTCCTACACGGAGCTCCCGCCGGTGGACTTCGTGAAGATCGCGAACGCCTACGGGGTCGACGGGATCCGGGTCGACGCGAAGGACGGTGTCAGGGAGGCGATCGAGACCGCTCTTGCGACCGACGGGCCGTTCGTCCTCGACTTCCGGGTCGAGCGGGAAGAGAACGTCTTCCCGATGGTCCCGGCGGGGGCCGCGATCAACGAGATGATCGGGGTGAGGCAATGAAGCCGCATACGTTGAGCGTCCTCGTGGAGAACCGGGCCGGCGTCTTGAGCCGGGTCGCCGGCATGTTCTCGCGGCGGGGGTTCAACATCGAGAGCCTCGCCGTCGGGACCTGCGAGGAGCCGAACATGAGCCGGATCACGATCGTCGTGAACGGCGACGACGGCGTCGTCGAGCAGGTGATGAAGCAGACCAACAAGCTCATCGACGTCATCAAGGTCTCGGACCTGACGGAGCGGGAGAGCGTGGAGCGCGAGCTCGCCCTCATCAAGGTGGCCGCCGAACCGGGCACCTCCCGCGCCGAGGTCCTGCAGATCGCGGATATCTTCCGTGCTCAGGTCGTGGACGTCGGTGCAAAGACCCTGGTGCTCCAGGTCACCGGGGACACGTCAAAGATCGACGCGATGGAGAAACTCCTGCGCCAGTACGGCATCAAGGAGTTCGTCCGCACGGGAAAGATTGCCCTCCTCCGGGGGGCAAAGACCGTGAAGAGTTCCAAATAACTTTCTTTCGGGTGCGATGCGCCCGTCCTGCCACCGGGCGAGATCTCTGTCTCCCCGGCGATCCCGTTATCACAGAACGTGCCAAATATTGATACAGCATGTTCTTCGGATTACCTTTCCATACAGGACTCATCTTGGGCGGTGCGGCTCTCGTCGTCATCGTATTGCTTGCCCTCTGGGGGCTCCATTTCAGGGAGGCCGCTTGAATGGCGGACCTGGCGACGCTCGCCGTGATCGTTCTCTACTTTGTCGTGCTCATCGGCATCGGGAGCTGGGCCTCAAAGAAGATCAAGAACACCGAGGACTATATCGTCGCCGGGAGGTCGCTCGGGTTCTGGGTCTTTACGATCCTGATCGTCTGCTCCATCTGTAGCGGCATGAGCCTCCTCGGCGTCAGCGGCTTCGGATACACCTCAGGCTGGCCGGGTATCTGGGAGCAGATCTTCGTGCCGCTCGCAGCCTCGTTCTGTATCATCTTCTTTGGGGTGAAACTCCACACCCTCGGCAGGGAGCGGGGCTACATGACCATCCAGGACTACCTCGCGGACCGGTTCGAGAGCCCGCGGGAGGTCCGGGCGCTCGCCGCGGTCTCAGGCATCGTCGTCTCGCTGATCTACCTCGTCGGGCAGTATGCCGCGATCAGCATCGTCCTCGTCTGGCTCTTTGCTATCCCCCACTGGCAGGCGCTCCTCATCTCCGGGGTCATCATCACCGCCTACACGGTCGTCGGGGGACTCTACGCCGTATCCTGGACGGGCCTCTTCCAGGGCGGCATCCTGATCTTCGGCGTCCTCCTGATGGCCCCGTCGGTCATCGCCAGCGCCGGCGGCCTGGCCCACATCAATACCGTGCTTGCCGGGATCGACCCGAACTTCGTCGAACCCTGGTTCCCGAGCCCGGCCTACGCACCCTACGCCTACACGACACCGGAGTTCCTCGTCTCGTTCGGGATCCTCCTGATAGTCGGCCTCGCCTGCGCACCGCATGTCGTCAGCAACGTCCTGGCGGTGAAGGAGGCCCGTTACTTCAAGTGGGCGCCGCTCGTCGCGTTCCTGATCTACGCGGTCGTGATGTTTCTCGTGAAGTTCACCGGGTTTGCCGTGCGGTCGCTCGTCGAGGAGGGGACGCTTGTCCTTCCCGACGCCGTGAACGCCCAGGACTTCGCCTTCATCGCCGGCGTCGAGCACGCGATGCCGAACGTGGCGCTCTGGGCACTTTTTGCGGTGATCGTCCTTGCGGCGGTGATGTCCACGACCGACCGGCTCATGCTCACCGTCGGCACTTCGTTTGCGTGGGACGTCTACAAGAACATCCTCCGGCCTTCCGCGACCGACAGAGAGGTGCTCCTGGTCTCGAAGGTCACCATCATCCTCGGCGCCGGCGGCACGCTCCTCCTTGCCGTCAACCCGCCGCCGATGCTCGCCTGGCTGATCTGGATGGGGATCGGGGTGATGCTCGCGACGTTCGCGGTCCCGCTGCTCGCCGGGCTCTACTGGCGCGGCGCTACAGGAAAGGGAGCGATCGCGAGCATGGTGGTCGGGCTCGTCGCGTCCGCCGCCTTCGGCTACTGGCACCAGTTCGTGGCGCCGCTCCCGATGCACTTCAGCATCTATGCGCTCGTCTGCTCGGTTCTCACCATCATCGTCGTGAGCCTTCTCTCCACCCGGAACTCGGAGACCGCACTCAACAACACCCGGACCGGCTGGTTCATCCAGTCGCCCGGTCAGCCGTCACGAAAGACCAGCCCGGGAGATGCCTGGCGGGTCGACCGGGACTCGCCCCGCCGGCAGTGATGGGGGAGCGCTCCCGGCCTCCGGGCGCCAATCTTTTTTCTTCACGGCCGCGACGGCACCATGGTGCCCGCCCGCACGTGAAATTTCTCTCCTTCGTGGGACAAAGGCCGTGAATACTTCAAAATACCTTTCTCTCGATCTCCTGTGCCGGACCTTTCATCGGGACGGGGAGGCCGTCCCGACCGATCGTGTTATATGCTGGCATGTCACATAGTGACACAGCATGTTCATCGCGCTACCTTTCCATACGGGAGCCATCGTGGGCGGGACTGTCGCTCTGGTCGTCGTGCTGCTCGCCCTCTGGGGACTCCGGTTTAAGGAGGCCGCTTGAATGGCGGACCTCATCACGCTCGCGCTGATCGTTCTCTACTTTGTCGTGCTCATCGGCATCGGGAGCTGGGCCTCAAAGAAGATCAAGAACACCGAGGACTACATCCTCGCCGGGAGATCGCTTGGATTCTGGGTCTTCACGATCCTGATCGTCTGCTCGATCTGCAGCGGGATGACCCTCCTCGGCGTCAGCGGCTTTGGATACACGTCGGGCTGGCCGGGCATCTGGGAGCAGATCTTCGTCCCGCTCGCTGCCTCGTTCTGTATCATCTTCTTCGGGGTGAAGCTGAACGCCATCGGCAAGACGCGGGGTTACCTGACCATCCAGGATTACCTCGCCGAACGGTTCGAGAGCCCGCGGGCGCTCCGGGGTCTTTCGGCCATCGCGGGCATCGTCGTCTCGCTGATCTACCTCGTCGGGCAGTATGCCGCGATCAGCATCGTCCTCGTCTGGCTCTTTAACATCCCGCACTGGCAGGCGCTCCTCATCGCCGGGGTCATCATCACCGCTTACACGGTCGTCGGGGGGCTCTACGCCGTATCCTGGACGACCCTCTTCCAGGGCGGCATCCTGATCCTGGGCGTGCTCCTGATGGCGCCGCCCGTCATCATGAGCGCCGGCGGGCTGGATCACATCAACACGGTGATCGCCGGGATCGACCCGAACTTCGTCGAACCCTGGTTCCCGAGTCCGGCCTACGCCTCCTACGCCTACGCGACGCCGGAGTTCCTCGTCTCGTTCGGGATCCTCCTGATGGTCGGGCTTGCCTGCGCACCGCACGTCATCAACAACGTCCTGGCCGCAAAGGAGGCCCGTTACTTCAAGTGGGCGCCGCTCGTCGCGTTCCTGATCTATGCGGTCGTGATGTTTCTCGTGAAGTTCACCGGGTTTGCCGTGCGGTCGCTCGTCGAGGAGGGGACGATCGTCCTCCCGGATGCGGTGAATGCGCAGGACTTCGCCTTCATCGTCGGCGTCGAGAACGCGATGCCGAACGTGGCGCTCTGGGCGCTTTTTGCGGTGATCGTCCTTGCGGCGGTGATGTCCACGACCGACCGGCTCATGCTCACCGTCGGCACTTCGTTTGCGTGGGACGTCTACAAGAACATCCTCCGGCCTTCCGCGACCGATAGAGAGGTGCTCCTGGTCTCGAAGGTCACCATCATCCTCGGTGCCGGCGGCACGCTCCTCCTTGCCATCAACCCCCCGGAGATGCTCGCCTGGCTGATCTGGATGGGGATCGGGGTGATGCTCGCGACGTTCGCGGTCCCGCTGCTCGCGGGGCTCTACTGGCGGGGCGCCACGGGCGAGGGAGCGATCGCGAGCATGGCGGTCGGGCTCGTCGCCGCCGGCATCTTCGGCTACTACTCCAAGTTCGTGGGCTCGCTTCCGGTGCACTTCAGCCTCTACGCCCTCGTCCTCTCGGCCGTCGCGATGGTCGTCGCGAGCCTCATGACCGCCAAAAACTCCGCGGAGATACTCGACAATACCCGGACCGGCTGGTTCATCCAGTCGCCCGGCCAGCCTTCACGGAAGACCAGCCCGGGAGATGCCTGGCGGGTCGACCAGGACTCCCCTCGTCAGCAGTGATGGAGGAGCGCTCCCCGAATATTTTTTTAGCGTCGCTTCCTCATCGCCTCTCCTGCGCAGCTCCGGATCGTCCGCCCGCAAGGTCTATATCTGTATAAGCATACACTTATACAATTCACATGGACGACTGTAATAAGTGCGACCCCTGCACCGGCCTCTGTAAGATTGTCCCCGGGATGGCCGGCGCCTTCAAAGCCCTCGGCGACCCGAACAGGCTCCGGATCATCCACCTGCTCGCAACGGACACGACCGGGACACTGGGCGTCTCCGACCTTGCCGGGATCCTCGGCATCTCACAGCCGGCCGCCTCGCAGCACCTGAAAACGCTGAAGAGCGAGGGGTTCGTGACGTCCCGGCGGGAGGGGTTCCGGGTCTACTTTTCGTTCAACCGCGACCGGCTGCTGGAGTTCCGGGAGCACTTCGACCAGATGTCGGCGGCCGTCATGGACCGGTGCGACCGCGAACTCGTCCGGGAGACGACGCAGCAGACGTCGCTGAACGCCTGCGTCGTCTTCTACTCGTATACCGGCGTGACCCGGGGCGTCGCGGAACGGATCCGGAACGCCTGCGGGTGCGACCTCGTCGAGGTGAAGACCCTGACCGAGTACTCGGCCTTCACGGCATACACGACCGGGGTCCTGCACGCCCGGCGAGGGGTCTGCGACCCGATCCTCCCCGACCGGATCGACGTCTCCCGCTACGACCTTCTCGTCATCGGGACGCCGGTCTGGGCCTGGAAACCCGCACCGGCCATCAACGCCGCCGTCAGGGCGCTCTCGGGCTGCGAGGGGAAGCGGGCCGTGATCTTCTGCACGAACTGCGGCCAGCCCGGTGAAGCCCTCCCGCTCCTCGAAGCGGCGCTCGCCGCACGGGGGATAGAGGTCGCGGCGGCGGTCAGCCTGACACAGGAGGAGATGGCGGCCCGGACGGCGGAGAACGACCTCATCGAGCGGATCGTCGGGGCGTACCCGCTTCCGGTCGAGGATCTGATATCATGAAGACCATCATCTACTATTTTACCGGGACCGGCAACTCCCTTGCAGCCGCAAAGAAGATCGCCGGGGCCCTCGGGGACTGCGATATCGTCCCTGTTGCATCGTTTGCAGATACCCCGGGACCCGTCGCCCCTGGGGCGAACCGGGTCGGGCTTGTCTGCCCGGTCTACTTCTCCGGGCTCCCGGCGATGGCGGCATCGTTTGCGGAGCGCCTCGACCTCACCGCGGCGGACTACGTCTTCTCGGTCGTCACGCACGGGGGCGGCGGGGGTGCCGCGGCCCTCCGGCAGCTCGACGGCATCCTCAGGGAGAAGGCCGGAAAGGGGCTCGATGCCGGGTTCGCCGTGAGCATGCCGGGCAACTACATCCTGATGTACGCGTCGCCCGCAGGGGAGAAGCGGGACCAGCTGCTTGATGCGGCGGACACGGAACTCGATCGCATCGCGGGCCGGATCGGACAGGCAGAGAGGGTGAACCTCCCGAACTCGCCGGTTGCGCGAATCGTTAGGGCCCTCATGTACCCCCGGTTCCTCTCCCATGTCCACGAGAATGACCGCAAGTTCACGGTCAGCGAAGCGTGCACGTCGTGCGGCACCTGCGCCGCCGTCTGCCCGGCGGGCAACATCGATATAGTCGGCGGGAGGCCCGTCTGGAACCACCGCTGCGAACTCTGCTGCGGGTGCATCCACCTCTGCCCGGCGGAGGCGATCCAGGCCGGCAGCCGCACCGAGAAGAGGCAGCGCTACCGGCACCCGGACCTGGAGATTGAGGATATGGAGAACCAGCGGGAACAGAGAACCCCGGAAAGGGCAGGCGCTCCATGATCGCCGGGTACCCTACCAGAGGAGAGGCAGCACCCGCGGCAGGCGACAACCGCTACCGGGAGACGTTCGATGCCACGATCCGCGAGACCCTCGGCCAGGCGGTCAGGATCATCGCCGCGGAGCCGGCCCTCGCCATCCCCGGCGCCGCCATCCTCCGCCACCAGAAACGAGCGGCAGCAGCGCGGAAGCGGCACGAACAGGAGGGGCTCCTCGTCCCGCCGGTGATGATCGTGAGCGTCACCGCGCGATGCAACCTCGCGTGCGCGGGCTGCTACATGCACGGGCGGGGCGGGAACCACAGAGCCGAGATGGAACCGGAGGTCCTTGCATCGGTCGTCGACGAGGCGACAGGGCTCGGCGTCTCCATCGTCGTCCTCGCCGGCGGCGAGCCGCTCGTCCGGATGGAGGAGATCTTCTGCCTCGTACGGGCCCATCCGCAGGTGCTCTTTGCGGTCTTCACGAACGGCCTCCTGATCGATGGTGCGGTTGCCGATCTGCTCGCGGGATGCCGGAACGTGGTGCCGGTCATCAGCTTCGAGGGCTCCCGCGAGCATACCGACCGGCGGCGGGGCGACGGGGTCTATGACCGGCTCCTTTCGGCAACCGCCTGCTTAAAAGACCGCAACGTCTTCTTCGGCTGCTCCCTGACCACGACGCGGGAGAACTTTGCGGACGTCACCGACGAAGCCTTCGTCCGGCAGATGCTCCTGGCCGGTGTCCGGGTCTTCACCTACGTCGAGTACGTGCCGATGGCGCCCGGGACGGAGGATCTCGTCCTCGCCCCCGAACAGAGGACGGAACTCCAGGCGGTCCTTGCAAGCCACAACCGGCAGTTCCCGGCGCTCTTCATCGGCTTCCCCGGCGACGAGGACGCCTACGGCGGGTGCCTCGCCGCGGGCCGGGGGTTCGTCCACGTCAGCCCCTCGGGTGACCTCGAGCCCTGCCCCGCGGCCCCCTACTCGGACGTGAACCTTGCGGCCGTGCCGCTTCGGGAAGCCCTCCGTTCGAGACTGCTCAACCGGCTCCGCGAGACACCGGAGGCGCTCACGGAGTCGGAGGGCGGTTGTGCCCTATGGGCGAACCGGGCATGGGTGGAGGCGCTGATCGGCCGGGAGGAGGCTCCGGCCGGGATGCCCGGAGGACACGCCGCGGCAGGCGGTCCGGAGAAGGGGATTGTCGCCGTAACGGCGGAGCACGACGATGCTATGGGGGAGTGAGGTAACCGGATGCCGTACTACATCGATGCTGAAAGAGTGAGTCTTGACGACCTGCAAACGAGGATTCAGGAGACCGATCTGGTTCCAAGCCGCCGGTCTCTGCTGGAAGAGATTGACGGAACATTCTTGAGACTGAAGTCGCATGGTTTCGCGACTCTCGCGGACCTGCGAAAGAGTTTGAAAAACCCAAAGAACATACCGGCTCTTTCAGGGGAGACCGGGATCGATGCGGCGTATCTAACGTTGCTGCGCCGGGAAGTTGAGGGTTATTTCCCAAAACCATACCCCGCAGGCGCTTTTGATTGGTTCCAGAAGACCGACCTCGAAAAACTGGAGGGCTTGGGGTTGAAGAATACTGTTTTACTCTACGAAACTCTGGCCTCCTCCGGGAAGCGAGAGGAGGTTGCGGTCGCTCTCGGCGTCGATGCCGACGTCATCGATGCTCTCTATGTGCTGGCCGGTCTCACAAGAATCCAGTGGGTAAGTCCCATTGTAGCCAGGATGCTGGTCTCTGCGGGGTATACGGATCCGGAAGCGATTTCAGGTGCAGATCCTGAGAGATTATGCAGCGATCTCGATCGGGTCAACAGGGAGCATAAGTACTTCAAAGGAACGATCGGCCTTCGAGACGTCAGGCGGCTGGTGAAAGCGGCATCGTATGTTTCGTAACTCAGCAGGGTCGCGATGTTGCGGTTTACCGGTTCGGGATCCGGCTCACCCCATGCTCCGAAGATGGACAACCCCCCCTATAGAGGGTAACAAGGAATCGGAGCCGTAACAATGGCTCATTCCTGCAACAGCCTGCCCGGCAGAGATGAAATCACCATGTATAAGTATTATTGCATCCTCCGATCGAACCGGGAGTATTTCCCCGTGCGGATACTCACGGCCTCCGGGAGGGAAGATTCCATAACGGATGATTCCGGCACGGCGATCCGGCGGGTGAGAAGACCGCACAACCGTCACCTTGATGCAAAGGTATTATTATGGCACACGAAACCCCGTCGCAACAACCGAGACTGTCGCGCCAGACAATCCGGAAGGCGATCCTCGTCGTCTCGTTCCTCCTCCTCCCGGTCACGCTCTTTTATATCTCGCCCATCGTCATCCTGATGGGGGCGGCCGAAGGCATCGCCACCGGCAGCCTGCTCGTCTTTGCCGCACTCGCCGTCCTCTCGCTCGGGGTCTCCCGCTTCTGGTGCGGCTGGCTCTGCCCGATGGGAGCATGGCAGGAGATCTGCTCGCCCGTCATGAAGCACAGGGTGGACGGCCGGCGCGACCGGGTCAAGTACGGCGTCACGGTCCTCTGGCTTTCACTGCTCGCGTACCTCTTCATCGGTGCCGGCGGAATCCGTGCAGTCGATCCCTTCTACGGCACGGTGAACGGCGTCTCGATCACGTCGTCCGAGACCCTGGTGATCGTCGGAGTCATCTTCCTCGCGCTCTTCGCTGCCGCATACCTCCTGGGCCGGCGCGGCTTCTGCCGCGTCCTCTGCCCGACCGCCGCACTGATGATCGCCGGCCGGAAGATCAGGAACGCCGTCGGCTGGCCGGCGCTCCGCCTTGCGGCCGACGCCGGCCGCTGCATCGGCTGTGAGAGGTGCACAAACGCCTGCCCGATGGGCCTCGATGTCCACGGCATGGTCCGGGACGGGAAGATGGAGAGCACCGAGTGCATCCTCTGCGGCGAGTGCGTCGACGCCTGCCCGGAGGGTGCCGTCGGGTACACGTGGAGGGGAAAGTGAGCGTGAAGCCCCCTGCCGCACCAAAAAAGCCGCATTAACTCGCCGCTACCCGGTTGGCGAAATGCCCTGCGAGAAATTCCGGATCGCCGGCAGGACCGTCCTTCCGCAAGATATATCCCTCCGCCTGATTTAGATCCGTATATAATACGCGAGCGTGCGAAATCATGCAGATCCGTGTCATTTCCGGGAGCCCCAAGGGAGAGAAGAGCGTCACCCTCCAGTACGTCCGGTTCCTTGAGCAGGCATTTCCGGAGCATACCTTCTCCGTGGCGCATGTGGGGCAGGAGATTAAGACGATCGAGCGGCAGGAAGAGGTATGGAACAGGCTGCTCGCCGCGGTGAAGGAGTCTGACGGCGTGCTCTGGGCGACCCCGGTCTACTGCATGCTCGTCCCGGCGCAGCTCAAGCGTTTCATCGAACTGATAGGCACCCGGAACGCGGCGGAGACGTTCTCGGGGAAGTATGCCGCCAGCCTCACCACCTCCATCCACTTCTTCGATCACACCGCCCACGCCTACCTGCACGGGGTCTGCGACGACCTCGGGATGCGGTATGCCGGTTCTTGCTCGGCCCACATGCAGGATCTCGAGAAGGAGGCGTTCCAGGAGCAGCTCGTCCTGTTCTTCTCCGATTTCCTGGAGGCGATAGAAGAACGGCGGCCGGTTCTGAGGGAATTTCCATCGCTGCCCGCGCTCTCTTCCTCCTACGTTCCGGAGACCCCGCCGGCCGCGGTGGACACCCGCGGGAAACGGGTGGTCATCCTGCACGACGCGGAACCCGGCTCCGACCTTGAGGCGATGGTTCGGCACCTCACGGCGTGCTACGCAGGTTCCGTCCAGGTTGCCCACATCCGGGACGCCATGATGAACGGTGGCTGCCTGGGGTGCTGCCGATGCGCCTTGGAGAACACCTGCATCTACGACGACGGATTTATGGCATTCTGGAGGCGGTATGTCGTTGCCGCGGATATTCTGGTCATGGCCGGGACCGTCCGCGACCGCTTCTTCTCGGCAGCCTGGAAGCGGTTCATCGACCGGAGTTTCTTTAGCGGCCATGTGCCGGCGTTTAAGGGAAAACAGGTCGCATACCTCGTGGAAGGCCCGCTCGGCCATCTTGCAACCCTCCGGGAGGTTCTCACGAGCCTGGTGATGACGGAAAAAGCCAACCTTGCGGGGATCGTGACCAACGAGCCGGACCCGGGCGAGATCGATGCCGCCCTGCAGGCCCTGGCCGAACGTTCCGTGAGGCTCGCGGGCCGGGGGTATATCGCACCGGCCACCTTCCCGGCTGTGGGCGGCCATAAGATCTTCCGGGACGAGATCTGGGGAGGGATGCGGGCGACCTTCAAGGCGGACGACCGGTATTATCGGCAGCACGGGCTCTACGACTTCCCCACCTGGAACTACCTGCAGCGGATCGGCACCCGGGTGACCTCTCTTGCAATGAGCATCCCCTCCGTCAGGCGGGAGGTGGTGAAGAGTATGCCCGCCTATATGATCCAGCCCCTGCAGAAGTCGATAGAAACGAGCAGGGTCCTGGCAGAGAGGAGGAAAAGACGATAGAGCTCCGCTGAGCCGCCCGGTCAATTGATGCAGCCCCCACGCGAAATATATAACCGGAGACAGGCCGTCCACCCGGAGCATGGAACCCTTCACCATCTCCGTTCCGGAGACAGTCCTTGAGGACCTGCGCCGGCGGCTCGCCGACACCCGCTGGCCCGACGACGGCGCCGGGTGGGAGTACGGCACCGCCCTCTCCTACATGAAAGACCTCGTCCGTTACTGGCGGCACTCCTACGACTGGCGGGCCCGCGAAGCGGAGTTGAACCGGTATCGCCAGTTCCGCGCCGAGATCAACGGGACGGGAATCCACTTCGTCCACGAGCGCGGGAAGGGACCGGACCCGGTGCCGCTCCTCCTCCTCCACGGCTGGCCCGACTCGTTTTACCGCTATCACCGCGTCATCCCGCTGCTCGCCGGCTCCTTCGACGTGGTCGTCCCGTCCATCCCCGGCCACGGGTTCTCCGACCGGAAGGCCATGACCACTGATGAAGCCGCCGACATCTTCGCCGAACTGATGACGGATCTGCTCGGCTACGAGAAGTTCATCGCGGCCGGCGGCGATGCCGGGACACTGATCGCCCGGTCACTTGCGGAACGGCATACAGAGGCGCTCATCGGCATCCACCTGACCGACGTCGGCTACCCGGACCCGTCGACGGACTTCGCGTCCCTCACGGAGCCCGAGGTCGCGTTCGCAGAGTTCATCCAGGGGTGGTGGATGAGCGAAGGCGCCTTCAATATCATCCAGTCGACCAAACCGCAGAGCCTCGCCTACGGACTTGCCGACTCGCCCGCGGGCCTCGCGGCCTGGATCATGAGTTTCATGGCCTCGGACACGACCGGCGAGGAGATTGAAGCGCGCATCGGCCGCGACGACCTGCTCACGAACATCATGATCTACTGGGTGACGGAGACGATCGGCTCGTCCGTCCGCAGGTACTACCTCGATACGCACACGGCCTCCGGTCCCTGGGAGCGCACCCCGGTTCCGGCGGCCGTCGCCCACCCTCCCCGGGACGCTCCGCTGCCCCGTGAATGGGCGGAGCGCAGAGTGAACCTCGTGCGCTTCACCGACCTATCTCGCGGCGGGCACTTCGCGGCCTGGGAGGAGCCCGAACTCTACGCGGAGGACCTGCGGGCGTTCGTCGGGGAACTGCGCAATCTTTAGGAACCCCTGCCGGGCGGCGGTGTCGCACCCCGCGTTCCCGGTCTGATTTCACCGCCTTTCTACTCCATTTTGCAGCAATCTCCGGGAACCGGATGGTCAACCATATATGGCATCGGCAGTAAACAGTATGAATGTGAAATCGGCGGTACTGGGTGGCGGTCTTACCGGGATTACGCTGGCCCGCCTGCTCCACGAACAGGGCGAGGACGTGACCGTACTCGAACGGGATACGACGATCGGAGGGCTCTGCCGATCGATCACGGATGCTGGGTTCACGTTTGATCTCGGGGGCTCGCACATCATCTTCTCCCGCGACACCGAAGTCCTCTCCTTCATGCTCTCGGTCCTCGGCGGGAACGCCGATCGTCGGAAGCGGAACACGAAGATCCTCTATAAAGGTCGCTACGTCAAATACCCCTTCGAGAACGGCCTCTATCAACTCCCTGACGAAGACCGCTTCTTCTGCATCAACGAGTTCGTCAAGAACCTCATCGCCGTCGAGAAGGGCGAGGTCCCCCCGCCGGAAAACTTTGCCGAATGGATTAATTACACCTTCGGCCGGGGGATCGCCGAGTCCTACATGCTCCCCTACAACGAAAAGATCTGGAACTTTCCGGCCAGACGGATGTCGCACCACTGGGTGGAGGGGCGCATCCCCCGGCCGCCGGTCGAGGATATCATCCGGTCGGCCGTGGGTATCGAGACCGAGGGCTACGTCCACCAGGCGGTCTTCTCCTACCCGGTGACAGGCGGTATCGAGGCCCTGGTCCATGCGATTGCCGAACCGGTCCTCCCCGCCGTCCGGACCAACTTTGCGGTCCGCTCCATCCGCGAGGAGAGCGGGGGGTTTGCCGTCAGCGACGGCAGAAAGACCGTCCATGCCGAACGGCTGATATCGACGATCCCGCTCCAGAACCTGCTCCCCTGCCTTGCCGACGTCCCGGCCGGGGTGCAGGCGGCCTGCGACGCCCTCCGCTACAACTCGCTCTGTTCGGTCTTCATCGGTCTCTCCGGTGACGTCCCCGATATATCGTGGCTCTACGTCCCCGACCCGGCGACCGGGCTCTTCAACCGGATATCGTTCCCCTCGAACTACAGCACGGCGGTCGCCCCGGCCGGTCACTCCTCGATCCTCGCCGAGATCACCTACAACGACGGCGACACGGTATCACAGATGACGGACGATGCGGTGATCGAGCATACTGTGGGCTCTCTCATCGCGGCCGGGATCATCCCTTCACGGGAAAACGTCGTCTACACCGGCGTCGCGCGGCAGAAGTTTGCCTACGTCGTCTACGATACCGGGTATCTCACGAACGTCGCGATCGTTCGTGAGTTCTGCCGGGAGCGGGGGATCGACCTTGTCGGGCGGTTCTCGCAGTTCGAGTACCTCAACATGGACGGCTGCATCAGGAGCGCGATCGACTTCGTGGGGACAAATGGATGAAGGTCAACATATTCGTCGAGGACTTCCGCTTCCTGCGCTACATCGGGTGCGCAACGGCGGCACGGACGCTGCATAACCACCTCGCCCTGCTCCCCGGTATGGAGGTCTCCCGCAACCTGTATCACGGTGACTTCGACCTGACCCACTACCACACCTTCGGGCCCTGGGCGATGTACCACCTGAAGTTCACCGAGGGCGTAAAAGTCCTGACCGCCCACTCGACCCCCCG
>Ga0208041_1000330_pt1 | contig 51199 bp, 45 predicted proteins | sample AD_SCU002_MetaG_FD_184453 | JGI IMG/M metagenome (GOLD analysis project Ga0208041, IMG submission 184453) | Active sludge microbial communities of municipal wastewater-treating anaerobic digesters from China - AD_SCU002_MetaG (SPAdes) (version 2) | ecosystem: Engineered > Bioreactor > Anaerobic...
CGTCTTGTTTTGAGAAAGAACGGTTCGATCAATCGTAGTATGATTAACCGAGTTATAATTTACGGCGATTTATCCAAATTCCGTATTAACCCTGTTCTAAAAAACAGGGGTTTCCGGATGGAAACTAAATAGAACGGTTCTCTGTTCAGAGGCTTGAAAAGAGATAGGTCAGCAGATGAAAAAAAGGAAGGTTTAAATCTATGCAACGTTCTAGAAGTACCGCCGGGATACTGGTGATTGTCCTGGTTTTAGTATCTTTGCAGCTTACTGTAGTGTCGACGTCCAACCTTGCTGAACGGGATAACGAGGAAACAGGCGTCGCAATGACGATCCAGCAGATCATTCAACACATCCGGGAAGAGGGTGTCCAGATGAGCCAGAAAAAACTCAATCTTGCCGCTCAAACCATATTCGAGGAGTCCCTGCGCCATGGAGTGGACTACCGTCTTATCCTGGCTATCATGAAAGTGGAAAGCAACTTTCGTCAATACGGTCTCTCACCTGATGGCGCCAGGGGGTTCATGCAGGTGCGACCCATCCTGGCTGTCGATATGGCCAAAGAAGCAGGAATCCATTACAGTGGTTTGGGGGATCTTTACGATGTCAGGAAGAATATCCGCTTGGGTACCTTTTACGTCTCCATGCTCATGAATCTGTTTGATGACATCCCCGAGGTGCTTTTCGCCTATAATGTCGGCCACAACAAGGCGAAGAGGCTTCTGGCCGCGTCCAGAACTCCCCACACCACTTACACAAAGCGTGTCATTGCTGAGTACAACAAGAACACCAAGAAAATGAACGGCGTAATTTTTATGTAAATTCAAGCTAACCGCCGCCGGGTTTAGAGTCTCCGTCCGGTTATCAAGAGTCTGTCAAGATTCAACTGCCGCCTTTTCACCACGAATGATCTCTTTCAGGCGTTCCCAGTCAATTTCGTTATTCAGGCAATCCTGGCGGGCCGTGGGAATTATCTGCGGCAGCACTTTGTTTTTCTGCAGACAAACACCCTTGGAGTTGATCGGCGTCGACCGGATACCTCTTTCTATTTCCAGATTGCAGGCCGCTCCGATCGCCGCCCTGATTGTTTTTCGCTGCACCAGCCGCTTGGTGAACCCTATGCTGGGCGTAATGTAAAATTGCCATCCCTGCTCTCCAGCGAGGGCGTTAATCTCACCGCAGCCGCATTTTTTGCATTTTACGCAGAGGATGCCGTCTTCTTTGGAAAAGCGGGCCGGGCATTTGTTGCTGATCAGACAATGGGGAAGAATAATCGCTTTCTGGGCGGCCGGAATACTCTTGAACTTCTCTATATAATAAGCATTGGTAATGGAAGGAAGATCATAGGAAATTCCCATCCGCGCCAGACAGGAGCGCAGCGGAAAAAAGAAAAGAGCAAGGAGAAGCTTTAGTCTGCTGCAAATCTTTATCATAGTAACCAAGGGCCTTGTAATTCGATTAACTTAACTGCAACAAGTCTTCCGGCGTATGAACGAGATAATCCGGTTTGGCGGCGGCCATTTTTGCCTTGCTGTGCCAGCCCCAGGTAACACCGACAGTTTTTACTCCGGCGGCGCGTCCCTCCCGGATATCGCCGGTTGTATCACCGATATAATAAATATCTTTCGGCTCAACCTGATATTTTTCTTTAGCATAAAGCATCTTCTCTTTTTTGGAGAGCAGAAAATCCGAGCCCAGCACCCTTTCAAAATAATCCTTGAATTTAAACTGCTCCAGCGCCGTGTGAATGGTCTGGGAATTATTGGAAGAAACCACCAGCAGAATATTATTTTTCCGCATCTGCGCCACTACGGCGACCATGGGCGTAATCGGCTGCATTTCTTTGTAATCCACCTGCTCCAGAAGATCGCCGGACACTTCCATGAATTTATCCAGATCCACGCCTTTTTGGGCCAGGGATTCGTAGAAGTTGCCTTCGAACAATTCCAGAAATTCTTCCTGTCCCCTGATCAGCGGCTGGTTCATTCTCGCGAGAGAAAGGCTGACCGCCTTTTCATAGAGGTGCAACGATTCGACCAGCACACCGTCAAAATCAAAAAGAAATAACTTCATCGCGGGGATTGCTCCTTGCCGAGACTGCGGATAGACCGAAGAAAAGGCTTCTCCAGGATTCCTTTTTCCGTAATAATTGCAGAAATATAGCGATGAGGTGTAACATCAAAGGCCGGATTGTATACTTTCATGCCGTCGGGCGCTGTCTGCTCTTGGCGAAAGTGGGTGACTTCCGCGCCGGATCTCTCTTCAATCGGTATGGACGATCCGGTCTTAAGGCTCACGTCTATCGTGGAAAGAGGCGCCGCCACATAAAAAGGAATGCCATGCGCGCGGGCAAGAACGGCCAGGGTATAGGTGCCGATTTTGTTGGCGGTATCGCCGTTGGCGGCAATCCGGTCGGCGCCGACAATAATCTTGTCTATCCTGCCCTGCTGCATCAGAAAACCGGCCATATTATCGGTAATCAGGGTAGCAGGAATTTTTTCTTTTTTCATTTCCCAGGCGGTAAGTCTCGCTCCCTGCAGAACGGGCCTGGTTTCGTCCACATAAACATGGATTTTTTTCCCCTGATCGCGCGCCGCGCGCAAAACGCCGAGCGCCGTTCCGTAACCTGCCGTCGCGAGGGCTCCGGCATTGCAATGGGTCAGGATATTATCTCCATCGGCGATGAGGCTGCTGCCGTTTTTGCCCATCTCACGATTAACGGCGATGTCTTCCGCACAGATACGTTTGGCTTCGGAAATCAGCGCTTTTTTTGTTCTTGCGAGGAGCCTCTCAGGTGACATGGCAATCTTTCCTCTGAGATTGCTTCGCTCATCATCTGCGCTCGTAATGACATTTTCCAGGCATTTCTTCATCCGCTCCAGCGCCCAGAAGAGATTGCGGGCTGTCGGCCTGGTCTGAGCGATCTCAGCGCAGATTTCATAAAATTTTTCGCGCAGCAATTCCTGCGGCTGCGGCGGCAGCGTCAGGGCGCCCAGAGCGGCGCCCATGGCGGCGGCGACGCCGATGGCCGGCGCTCCCCGGACGGTCAAATCTTTGATGGCGGCGATTACTTCCCGGTAAGAACGGCAGGTAACAGTGACTTCCGCCAGCGGCAGGGCGTTCTGATCAATCAGCACAACCGCATCGTTTTTCCAGACAACAGTCTTGATCATCATCCGGCCAGCATCTTTTTGAGCAGATCATTGACCATCTTCGGATTGGCCTTACCCTGCGTCGCCTTCATTACCTGGCCGACAAAGAAGCCAAAAAGCTTGTCTTTGCCGCCGCGGTAATCCTTAAGCTGATTGGGGTTGGCATCGATTATTTTCTGAATTGCAGCAATAAGTGCTCCTTCATCGGTTATCTGCACCATGCCTTTTTCTTCAATAATGGCCTTGGGAGCGCCGCCCGTTTTATACATCTCCACAACGATGTCTTTGGCCATCTTGCCGCTGATGGTGCCGTCCTCAATGAGCAGAATCATTTCCGCCAGCGATGCCGGAGTTATCGGACAGTCCCTGATGTCGCGTTTATCTTCGTTCAAAAATCTCAGGACATCACCCATCACCCAGTTGCTGGCGGCCTTCGGCCGTGAGCAGAGCGCCACTACATCTTCAAAATATTTCGCCAGCGCTTTGTCGGCGGTAAGCACGCCGGCGTCATAGGCCGGCAGCTGATAGTCTTGAACAAATCTTTCCCGCTTGGCTACCGGCAACTCGGGAAGTCCTTTTCGAACTTCGTCTATCCAGGCGTCATCCACGATGACCGGCACCAGATCGGGATCGGGGAAATAGCGGTAGTCGTGGGCTTCTTCTTTGCTGCGCATCGGGTTGGTTGCCCCCTGCGCGTCATCCCAGAGGCGTGTTTCCTGGACAATCTCGCCGCCGTTTTCCACGATGTACTGCTGGCGCTTGACTTCATATTCCAGAGCGCGCTGCACGTTGCGGAAGGAGTTCATGTTCTTCAGTTCCGTGCGGGTGCCGAACTCTTCCTGCCCTTTCGGCCGGATCGAAACATTGGCGTCGCAGCGGAAGGAACCTTCTTCCATATTGCCGTCGCAGATTTCCAGATAAACCAGAATTTCATGCAGGCGCTTCAGATATTCGGCCGCTTCTGCAGGCGATCGCATATCCGGTTCGCTGACTATTTCAATCAGCGGCACGCCGGTGCGGTTTAAATCAACATAGCTCATCGGGTTGTAATCATCGTGGATCAGCTTGCCCGCGTCTTCTTCCATGTGAATCCGGGTAATACCGATCTTCTTTTGCTCGCCGTCAATGTCCAAAACGACGGAACCATGCTCCGAAATGGGATATGCATACTGTGATATTTGATATCCTTTGGGCAGATCCGGATAAAAATAATTTTTCCGCGCAAAACTGCAGGTCTTGTTAATCGTACTGTTGGTCGCCAGAGACATCTTCAGGGCGTATTCCACAACTTTCTTATTTAATACCGGCAGAACGCCGGGCATGCCGAGGCACACCGGACAGGTATGACTGTTGGGTGCTCCGCCGAATTTAGTCGAACAATTGCAGAAAATTTTTGTTTCCGTCAAAAGCTGGGCATGTACTTCCAGACCGATTATTGTTTCAAACTCCATTATAATTGCGGCCTCCTTTTTTCAATATTAGCGTTCTTTTCATAGGCAGAGGCGATTTGAATGAGCTTTCCTTCCTCAAAATGTCCGGCCAAAAACTGCACTCCCATCGGCAGACCGGCGGCGGTGAAACCGCAGGGCACCGAGATGCCGGGATTTCCGGCCAGATTAGTCGAAATGGTGAAAATATCAGAAAGATACATCTGCAAGGGGGTGTCCGTCTTTTCGCCGATTTTAAACGCCGGTGTGGGTGTTGTCGGCGTCAGAATCACGTCGCACTTTTGGAAAGCTTCGTCAAAGTCGCGCCTGATCAAAGCGCGCACCTGCGACGCCTTCTTATAGTAAGCATCGTAATACCCGGCAGACAATGCATAAGTGCCGATCATGATTCTTCTTTTAACTTCGGCGCCGAATCCTTCCCGGCGCGTTCTTTTGTACATTTCCAGCAGATCTTTAACCTCCGACGCGCGGTGGCCGTATCGAACACCGTCATAACGGGCGAGATTGGAGCAGGCCTCCGCCGGGGCGATGATGTAATAAACGGCCAGACAATATTCCGTATGGGGCAGGGAAATGTCGACACACTGGCCGCCGCATGCCTGTACAACGGTAATAGCCTTTTTCACTGCCGCGCTCACCTCGGGGTCAATGCCTTCGATAAAATATTCTTGAGGAATGCCTATTTTCCAGCCCTTGATGTCGCGGCCGACAAACTGCCGGTAATCGGGAACCTCCATCGGCACGGATGTGGATTCGCGCGGGTCATAGCCGGCCAGGACATTCATCATGAGAGCGCAATCTTCGACGTCTTTCGTCAAGGGGCCGATCTGATCCAGCGAGGAGGCAAAAGCAATCAAACCGAAGCGCGACACCCGGCCGTATGTGGGCTTCAATCCGACAACGCCGCAGTGCGCCGCCGGCTGACGGATGGAACCGCCCGTATCGGAGCCAATGGAGGCAATGCACTCGTCCGCCGCCACTGCGGTTGCCGAACCGCCGCTGGAACCGCCGGGAATTCGCTCCAGGTCCCACGGATTGCGGGTGACACCGAAATAGGAAGTTTCCGTGGAAGACCCCATGGCGAATTCATCCATATTGGCTTTGCCTACAAAAACCGCGCCGGCCTTTCTGAGCTTTTCCACAACTGTCGCGTCGTACGGCGGCACAAAATTGTGCAAAATGCGTGAGCCGCAGGTGGTATTGATACCTTTTGTGCACACAATATCTTTCAGAGCAATGGGAATACCGGTTAAAGTATTGATTCTTCCTTTTTCAATTTCTTCGTCGGCTTTCTTTGCTGCGGCCAGTGCCTCGTCCCGCATCAGCCGGATATACGAGTGAACCCGCTCTTCTACAGCGTTTATTCTGTCGAAAACAGACTCAATAATTTGTGTGGCCGAAGTTTCGCCGTTTTTAATTTTTTCCTGTAATTCATGAATAGTCAGCTGGTTTAACTCCATAACTTCCTTCTTTCCATCCTAATAGAATTTAGTAAAACACCTGGGCGATCAATTTATACCCGCATGGATTCCTGATCATGCCTGTCGTCTGTGGGAGAGCTTATCGAAGGGCTTGCCGCCGGCGGCAGCTAATGAATTCCTTAATCGATTACTTTGGGTACGCGGAAAAATTCGCCGCGTGCATCGGGGGCGTTCATCAACGACTGTTCTGTTCCCAGAGAATCTACAACCTTGTCTTCTCGAAACGCATTAGTTACGGCGATCGCGTGACTCATCGGCTCCACGCCGCTGGTGTCCAGCTCATTGAGTTTATCGATATACAGCAGAATGTCATTCAACTGCGAGGTCAATTTATCTTTTTGCTCATCATCAATTTCCAGGCGCGCCAGGTGCGCCACATATTCGACTTCCTGTTTGCTTATCATCAACAATTCTCCATTATTAAATCTTCCAAAAAGGGGCTATCTTTTGGGCAACGCGGCTGATGATGCCATCTGTTTTATCATCGGCGCTCATCTCGAAAGCCAGAAACTGCTCCTCCGAACAATGAGTTTCGCCCAGCATTTCTTCCAAAACAGCTTTCACTGATTTTGTCAATCCCTGAACATGATACCCGCCTTCCAGCGCAGCCACCAACCGTCCACAGCAGCAACTGTCGGCAATATCCAGCAAGATGCGCGCCAATGCTGCAAACCCCTCCGGCGTTACGCTCATTCCACCCATGGGATCATTAAAATAAATATCAAAGCCGGCGGAAAGCAGCACTAATTCCGGTTTAAACTCCAGCGCCACCGGCTGTAATATTTTGCGGAATATTTTAACGTAATCTCCGTCTCCGCGGCCGCCGGGCAGCGGAACATTAACGGTGTAACCTTTACCCTTGCCCTGGCCGATTTCGTCCATGCCCCCGGTTCCCGGGTAGTAGGGATACTGATGGGTGGAAAAATAGAGTACACGCTGATCATCGTAAAAGATGTGCTGTGTGCCGTTGCCGTGATGCAAATCCCAATCCACAATAAGGACTCTTTGCAAATTATGCTGCAAAATGGCATGCATTGCCCCGATCGCCACATTGTTGAAGATGCAGAAACCGGCGGCGTTCCCGCGTTCCGCGTGATGTCCGGGGGGGCGAATGAACGCAAAAGCATTATTCACCTCGTTGGTGATAACACTGTCCACAGCATTACAAATGCCGCCAGCCGCCAGTTTGGCTATCTGATAGGTTTCCGGACTGGTTGCCGTGTCCGGATCGAGCTGGACTGAATGGCCGGCGGTGCCGGCGATGTAATTAACATACGATGGAGAGTGAATGGCCGCTATTTCTTCAAAAGCGGCTTCCCGCGGCTCTATATTAGTAAATTTCCAGGACGTGTCCGGATTATCAAGCATATCGTAAATTGCCGCCAGCCGCAGAGGGCTTTCCGGATGGGCAAAGCCGGCGGAATGTAGCATGTAGCGAGTGTCTTTGACAATTCCTGTTTTCCCGGACATGGGAGCACCTTCCTTCGGCTATTTAATCCCTTCAAAAACAAGTTTTACGTACCATAAATGACTGAAAAGAGCAAAGAATTTCACCGGTCAGGGCAGCCCATCCTCTGTCTGGGGAAAAATTAAAGATTCTTGTTAGAAGGTAATATTTTCTTGCCTCTGATGGTTTAAATATAAAATGTAAAATTGTCGGACATCTTTACATTTTTTAATAATCACGTATTGCATGTGTAACATATTGTTAATATTGCGCAATATATTTCCAGAACATTTCGTGCTATAAAAGAGAGCCTATTTTCGTCGGATTTCTTTACAACCGAGAAACGGGGTTCTGGATAACCATAAGAAATTTTTCAGTTCTGTTAATTTTAAATCAATAAATATGGTAATATTTTCATTGTATTAGTTTGTGTAATAAAATTACTTTCTCAATAGCTAATTTGTAGGCATGAATGTTGATTACAATGTTATTGTAAAAGAATTCACAAAAACTAGCCCTGAGGAGGTATGTAATGAAAAAATTAATGTTAATTGTTGTTACGATTGTGGCAAGTTTTATGTTTTGTAGTGGGGTAATGGCATCGCCTGTTACATCCACTGTAACCGCAGGGGACGAGGATTACGCTGCAACGCGTAGTGCATATGACAACACCACCAACATGGACTGGTACGTATTTAAGCTTGGTAGCGGTCAATCTGGGGCGGCAACCAACAGCTTAGGAATCATTTCCTGGACGTACAACCTGCCCTACCAAATTACAACCGCTTACTCCGGTAGCATGACTGTCCGGGTATGGGACATTGATCCCGGTGATATAATGAAAGTCTATTTTGATTTCGGTGGTGCTAACCAAGTGTATGCTGGTCTCTTGACCGGAAGCAATGGCGGAAATATAACTAATTGGGAAAACGCTGTAGCTTCCGGCACAACGGCAAGTTTGGGCGGATGGTCAACCACCACGTTTAATCTCGACGCAGCGGCATTGGCCGCATTGTCAGGAACCACCGGATTTAATCTTTTACTGAAGGTAGAAAATGCTGCAACAGATTGGGCAGCGGTTATTGATTACGCTTCTTTCACCCTGAACTATGAACCCGGTAAACCCAACCCCACACCAGAACCAGCTTCCATGTTACTGGTTGGCCTTGGTCTTATTGGTTTGGCGGGAGTGCGGAGAAAGTTAAAAAAATAAATCTACAATGTTTTTTACCATAGAAAGGCAGGGCCAAAATGGCCCTGCCTTTTTTAATAATCATGTCTCAATGATTACCATTAAAGCATATAATCTTTGCCGAAGTTGACTTCTGTTGCTACAGGAAGCTAGGCATCCCTCCGCCTCAGGAAAAAATGGCGATCAATAATATGCATCTTTTACCAAGATTTCTCATGAAAAAGGTAATTCTATTCCCCCCCCCATCTTACAGTTGAAAAATGACGAGTGCGATAAGTCTCTTTGAGACTATGGTGTTACCCCCAATGCAAAATGTTGACATTGAGCAAACAACAAACATCCTATAATATAAAAGGCTGTACAGTCGTCACCGGTTTCTCTCCCCGGTGACTGGCATTGCGCGACTTTCTGGCCAGCAGCATCAATGCTTCGCTCGCCACGACTGTTCAGTTTTGAGTTGGCGGATTTTTGTCGGCGCCGGGTGTGTGCATATACAGGGCGCGCCGTACAAGAAAGTAGCCGATGCCCAGCGCGGCGATGACGGCGGCCATGCCGTAGAGCTTTTCCGCCGTAATATCGTTGTAATTCAAGATGATGATCTTTCTGGAGACGGCGACAATCGCCACCAGGAAAACAATCTCGGCATGCACTCTGTCCTCTTCAATATAAGCTTTGATGCTCTCGAGGAGCTCCAGTCCGATCAAAACCATCAGAAAGAAACCGAAAACTTCCAGCATTTCTTCTATATTGAGGAGGAAAAGCGGCGGTTTGACGAGTTCCTGGAATAATATAACCGCCAGCTCCACCGTGGATATCAGAACCGCTATCATCATCAGCCCGAGAAGCGCCAGAACTATCCCTTTCTCGAAAATCTTGAGTATCTTTTCCATTTGCGCCTTTCCGCCAACGCTGTTTTTCGGAGTTGCTTCTTGCGCTCCGCGGCAAAAAAGATAGTTTATGAAAACATTGCAACCGACTTTGAACTGTTTTTTCAATTGATCTTTCCCTGTCCGGAAGACATCGACGAAGGTGTTGAATGCATATTCCGCCGGCACCGGGTCTTCATCATGTGCTCAGCATAATATTCCTTTTGCGCATAAGCATTATATATGAAAGCCGGCCGCGGCGGCAAGACGAAAAACGGCGAGATTGATTCCCGGAAAACTGCTGAACCGGGAAGGCCGGGCTGCAAAAACTGTTGACAAAAACATGCATCGAAATATATGGTAATTACTCAAATTTTTTAGGAGTTAATATTTTATGTTTGGTATTGGATTCCAGGAGTTGCTCATCATTGCCGTCGTGGCCCTGCTGATTGTCGGCCCCAAAAAATTGCCGGATCTGGCTAAAACTTTAGGCAAGGGATTCCATGAATTCCGCAAAGCCACCGACGGTCTCACCGATGACCTGAAACAAACCATGCAACACGATGAAAAGCCAAAACAGGATGAAGAATGGAAAGATTCGCTTTTATTCAAGAAGCCTGATGAGGAAGAATCTAAACCGGCCGAACCGGATGCAACAACCAAAAAATCGTAACCGTTTATACATCTTTGCGCCTATCTTAATAATAAATCAAAACAGGTGATTATGGAAGAAACCGAAGACGTACAAGACCAAAAGATGTCGCTGACCGAACATTTGATCGAATTACGTAAACGAATCAGCCGCGCCCTGATCGCCGTGGGCATAGTTTTTTTTGCCTGCTACTATTATAAAGACTGGATTTTCAATATCGTTTCCAAACCACTAACCTCGGCGTTGCCGAAAAACAGTTACCTTATATACACCGGCCTCACGGAGGCATTTTTCGTCTACATGAAACTGGCTTTTTTTTCCTCCGTGATCATCACCAGCCCTTTTATTCTTTATCAGATATGGAAATTCATTGCCCCCGGCCTGCTGCCTGACGAAAAAAAACTGGTTGTTCCTTTTGTGATCTCTTCCAGCCTGCTTTTTGTAAGCGGCATCCTCTTCGGCTACTTTATCGCCCTGCCGCCTGCCTTTGAATTTTTTGTCAGTTTTAACAGCAAATACCTCCAGGCGATGATTTCTTTCAGCCAGTATCTTTCTCTCTTTGTTACGTTTTTACTCGGTTTTGGTTTGTCGTTTGAACTGCCTGTTTTTATTTTCTTCCTGGCTAAGCTGGGGATTGTCAATTCAAAAATGTTGTCCAAACAAAGGCGCTACGCTATTTTAGTTATTTTTATTGTGGCCGCAATTCTGACGCCTTCTCCCGATGCTTTAAGCCAGATATTAATGGCCATACCACTGCTTTTTCTCTATGAAGTCAGCATTGTCGTTGCAAAATATGTAGAAAAGAAGAAAATGGCCGCCGCGAACAACGAGGAAGAATAACCGGTAAAGTCATGTCCACCAAACAAACAGCAAAAACAACGATGAGAGGCAGAAAAAAGAAAAATTCCGGTCTGTTGATTTTTTCTCTGGTCTTCACAACGCTGATTTTATTTTTTGCCGTATGCGGAGCCGCCTTTTATTATTTTTTTATTATGGATTTGCCCGGCATCGACGCACTTAAGGATTACCGCCCCAATATTTCTTCGCGTGTCTACGACGACAACAACGAAATAATCGATGAGTTCTTTACGGAAGACCGCAAAATCGTCAAGATCAGCGAAATACCTTCAATAATTCCCGCTGCCTTTATTGCCGCCGAAGATTCCCGTTTCTATCAACATCGGGGCGTCGACATACCTAGTATTTTCCGCGCCGTCTTTAAAAATTTTGAAGCCGGGCATATTGTTCAGGGGGCCAGCACCATAACGCAGCAAATAGCCAAAATGATGTATCTGTCGCCGGAGAAAAAATACGCGCGCAAAATCAAGGAAGCCATTCTTGCCTATAAAATTGATACATATCTGACCAAAGAAGAGATTTTGAACCTGTATCTGAATCAGATTTATCTGGGGCACGGCACTTATGGAGTCGAGGCGGCGGCGCTGGGTTATTTCGGCAAAAATGCCCGGGCGCTGACTCTGTCCGAGGCGGCGATGCTGGCCGGTCTTCCCAAGGCGCCGACCACCTATTCGCCTTTTCTTCATTTTGATAAGGCCAAGGAAAGGCAGATTTATGTTTTGCAACGCATGATGGAAGACGGTTACATCTCGGAAGACCAGATGCGGCGGGCGATTGATGCGCCGTTGAATCTGAGGCCGGTACGGCCGAAAGACAAGGTTGCCGCTTATTTTGTCGAGCATGTACGCCGTTATGTGCAGGAAAAGTATGGTGCCGACGTTCTTTATAAAGAAGGCCTTTCCATTTACACGACCCTGAATTTATCCGCGCAGAAAGCGGCCTGCGCAGCGGTGGAACAGGGGTTGATGGAGCTGGAAGAGCGGGAAAATTACGAGCACGGCCTCGTTCAAGGCGCGCTCTATTCCATGGACGCGAGAACCGGCGCTATCCTGGCCATGGTGGGCGGACGCAATTTTAACAAAAGCGAATTCAACCGTGCAACGCAGTCACGAAGGCAGCCGGGATCGGCTTTCAAACCTCTAATTTACACGGCGGCCTTTGACAAGGGCATGAATCCTTCAACGCGGTTTTTCGATTCACCCATCACATTTCAGGATGCATCGCAGCAGGACGGACTCTGGGCGCCCAAAAATTATGACGGGAAATTCCTGGGCCCGGTAACAATAAGAGAAGCGCTCGTGCACTCCCGCAATATTGTCACCATTAAGATCCTGCAGGACATCGGCGTCGACTATGCCGCATCCTACGCCATAAATATGGGCATAACTTCTCCCCTCGACAGAAATTTATCCATGGCCCTGGGATCTTCCGGCGTGACACTGCAGGAGCTGGTGCGGGCCTACGGCGTCTTGGCCAATGGCGGCAGGAAAGTTACGCCATATTTCATCAAAAAAATTGTTGATCGCACGGGTAATATTTTTGAAGAAACAAAAATCGAGTCCGAACAGGCCATCGATCCCCGCATTGCATTCATGACAACTTATATTTTGCAGGATGTTGTGCAAAGAGGCACCGGCACGCGGGTCAAAAGCATCGGTCATCCGGTGGCCGCCAAAACCGGAACAACAAATGATATGCGTGACGCCTGGTTTCTGGGATATACTCCTTCGCTAGTCACCGGCGTCTGGGTGGGTTTTGACCAGGAAAGGTCGCTGGGAGGTCAGGAAGTCGGCGGGCGGGCGGCGGCGCCCATCTGGCTTTATTTCATGGAGAAGTTTTTGGAGAACAGGCCTGTGGAAAACTTTCCCGCACCGCAGGGACTTGTTTTTGTTAAGGTTAATCCCAAAACAGGCCTGCCGGCCAGGGCGGGTGAAACTGGAACAATCTTTGAGTGTTTCCTGGAAAATGCACACGCCGCCGAAAGAGCCGACGAAGCAGCCGATGAGAAAGAAGAGCTTTTCCGGTAGCAATAATTCCCCTGTAAAATAATATTGATAAAGAGTATTGACAAACAATTTTTTTTTCGATAAAAAAAGCCACTTTTTTAAATAAACGGGATGTGCGAGTAAAAAATGTATCTTAAAGATTTAGTTGGCGGCGACAGCCTGGTTCTCAGCAACGTAAGGGTACTCGTAGTAGTACTCAGGGGTCTGCCGCTGAGTATCTTTAAGAAATAAAATTAAAGATACAAGCCGCGGGCCCCTAAAACCCGCGGCTTTGTCGTTTAAACAATAAAAAAAGAAACAAAGCCGCATTTTCGAGAAAGAGAAAATAGCGGCTTTTTTAATTTAATGAGACTCGGTTCCTTAAAAAAGCTGAATAAAAATTATATAAATAAGATATATTTTGGAGGTAATTGAAAATGAAATTGAAAGGGACAGAAATTCTGCTGAAAATACTGGAAGAGGAAGAAGTGGATATCATTTTCGGATATCCGGGCGGCACGGTTCTGGATATTTATGATAAACTTTATAACAGCAGCAGACTGAAACATATTTTAGTCCGCCATGAACAGGGTGCGGTTCATGCCGCCGACGGATATGCCCGTGCTACCGGCAAGGTGGGTGTGTGCCTGGTTACATCCGGCCCCGGCGCGACCAATACGGTTACCGGAATTGCAACGGCCAACATGGATTCCATACCACTGGTTGTTTTCACCGGACAGGTTCCCACAACCCTGATCGGCAACGACGCCTTTCAGGAATGCGACATCACCGGTATTACGCGTCCCTGCAGCAAGCACAATTTTCTTGTCCGCAATATAGAAGAATTGGCGTCAACCATCAAAGAAGCTTTTCACATCGCCCGTACAGGCCGGCCCGGACCCGTCCTGGTCGATTTGCCCAAAAACGTAATGGCTTCTGAAACTGATTATGATCCGGCCAATATCCAGATTAGAAATATCGAGACGGCCCATAAACCGGTCCCGAAGAAAATGGCGAAAGTCTTCGAAATGATCATGAACGCTAAAAAACCATTAATTATGACCGGCGGCGGCGTCATTCTGGGCAAAGCCGCATCGGAACTCACCGAACTGGCCAGAAAATATTCAATCCCCGTCACGGGAACATTAATGGGCATCGGCTCCTTTCCGGGAACGGATCCCCTCTGGCTGGGCATGCTGGGCATGCATGGAACATACTACGCCAATATGGCTGTCAGCCACTGCGATTTGCTGATTGCAGTGGGGGTGCGCTTTGACGACCGCGTCACCGGTACAATCGAAACTTTCGCTCCGAACGCTCAAATCATCCAGATTGATATCGATCCTTCCTCGATCAACAAAAACGTGGTGGTTGATTTACCGATCATCGGGGATACCAAAGCGACTCTGCAGGATGTGATTAAATTTTTAGCGGAGCATAATTATGTGCAGCAGGCGGACGAACGCAGTCAATGGCTGAACCAGATCGCCGAATGGCGCGAAAAGGTTCCGCTGACGTATACTCAAAACGGCCAGTTAATTAAACCGCAGCATGTTATCGAAACGCTCTATAAGGTGACGAAGGGCAATGTCATTATTACGACGGAAGTCGGACAGAACCAGATGTGGACGGCGCAATTCTTCCCCTTTGACAGACCCAACCAGCTGATTACCTCCGGCGGATTGGGAACAATGGGCTACGGTTTGCCGGCCGCCATCGGTGTGAAATGCGCCTTTCCCGACAAGCACGTCGTGGATATCGCCGGCGACGGCAGCATCCAGATGAACATTCAGGAACTGGCCACAGCCGCACAATATAAAATTAATGTGAAAATTGTGCTTTTAAACAACAGCTATCTTGGAATGGTGCGTCAATGGCAGGAGCTGTTCTATGACAAACGTTACTCCAATACCGACATGACTTATGCCCCCGATTTTGTAAAATTGGCCGAGGCATACGGCATCGCCGGGTTACGCGCCGAGAAACCGGAGGAAGTGGAACCGACGCTGGCCGAGGGCCTTGCCCTGGATAGACCGGTGTTGATGGATTTCCGTGTGTCGCGCGAGGAATGCGTTTATCCCATGGTCGGGCCCGGTTCGTCTATTACGGAGATGAGATTAGGCACCAGAGAAATGATTAATTAAGGTGAATATGGAGGAACAATGGAAAAGAAAGAGCATATAATTTCAATATTAGTGCACAATAAACCGGATGTGCTGGCACGAATCGCCGGAACGCTGGGCGGCAAAGGATATAACATCGAAAGTCTGTCCGTTAATACCACTACTTCCTATGAAATATCCAAAATAGTTATGACATCGATCGGCAATCAGGCCACGATCACCAGGATTGAAAATCAACTGCGCAAGATCGTCGATGTAACTCAAGTGGATGACTTAACCAATGTGGAGTCGATTCACCGGGAAATGATCCTGGTGAAGATGGCTCTGACGGCGGAAACCAAAGATAAAATAGAAAATTTAATTGACACACACAAATGGAAAGTAATAGTGTCAACAAATTCTTATCTTATTTTGGAAATAACCGGAGACAAACCGCAAATCGATTTTGCTCTGGCCCGACTGGAACCGCTGGGCATCTCTGATATAACCAGAACGGGTATTGTAGCATTGAAATTAGACGATTAAACATTATTAACACAATTATAGGGGGAGGTTATGGCAAAGATTAATTTTGGTGGCACCTTAGAAGACGTTATTACAGCAGATGAATTTCCCATAAAAAAAGCTCAGGAAATTTTAAAAGATGAAGTTATTGCGATAATTGGTTACGGCGTTCAAGGCCCGGCACAGGCTTTTAATATGAAAGATAACGGTATTAATGTCATTATTGGACAGGCCCAGGAAGATAAGCCTTACTGGGATAAAGCCGTAGCCGACGGTTGGATTCCCGGCGAAACTCTTTTCCCGATAGAAGAAGCGGTAGAGCGCGGTACGATTATTCAATATCTGGTTTCCGATGCCGCCCAGATGATGCTCTGGCCCAAAGTTAAACCACATCTGAAAAAAGGCGATGCCCTTTATTTCTCCCATGGCTTTTCCATTGTCTATAAAGAACAGACCGGCGTTATCCCGCCTGATTTTGTCGACGTAATTATGGTTGCTCCCAAAGGTTCGGGCACCAGTGTACGGCGGAACTTCCTGGACGGCAGCGGTATTAACAGCAGCATCGCCGTGCATCAGGATGCAACCGGCCGGGCTATGGAAAGAACACTGGCGCTGGGTATCGCCATCGGTTCCGGCTTCCTTTTTCCGACCACGTTCCAGATGGAAGTATACAGCGATTTAACCGGTGAACGCGGCGTTTTAATGGGAGCGCTGGCCGGCATGATGGAAGCGCAGTACAATGAGTTGCGCAAGCACGGGCACTCTCCCAGTGAAGCTTTCAACGAAACGGTGGAAGAACTGACGCAGAGTCTTATCCGTCTGGTTGGTGAAAATGGAATGGACTGGATGTACGCCAACTGCTCCGCTACGGCTCAGAGAGGCGCCCTGGACTGGCGGCATAAATTCCGTAAGGCCGTGGAACCGGTATTTGCTGAGCTCTATGATTCCGTTGCCACGGGTAAAGAAACGGAAGTAGTTTTAAGAGTGAACAGCGCACCGGACTATAAAGTAAAACTGGAGGCAGAGCTCAAAGAAATGCGGGAGTCCGAAATGTGGCAGGCGGGAGCGGCGGTGCGCGATTTAAGACCGGAAAAAAGAAAGAAATAAAAACAGCTTCGTAAAAAGTCCATCTGCTGCGTTGCGCTGCATCTCTCGTCATTGCGGCGTATGAAAATATACGCCTCATTCCTCGTGATTTGCGCGCCTTGCAGCTGGCGCTTTTTACAAACCTGTTAAATACTAGGGAGAAACAGTTATGAGAAGCGATCTCATGAAAAAAGGACTGGAAAGGGCGCCGCATCGTTCGCTCTTCAAGGCGATGGGTTATACCGATGAAGAAATATCCCGGCCGTTGATCGGCGTCGTCAATTCCGCCAATGAAATAGTCCCCGGCCATATTAATCTGGATTTAATCACTCAGAGCGTCAAGGCAGGAGTTCGCATGGCCGGCGGAACACCCATGGAATTTCCGGTTATCGGAGTCTGCGACGGCATCGCTATGGGCCATGCCGGCATGAAGTATTCACTGGCCAGCCGGGAATTAATCGCCGATTCCATCGAAATCATGGCCACTGCGCATCCTTTTGACGCACTGGTTTTTATTCCCAACTGCGACAAAATCATTCCGGGCATGCTCATGGCTGCTCTGCGTTTGAACATTCCCGCAATTTTTGTCAGCGGCGGCCCCATGCTGGCCGGAAATCTGGCCGGAAAAGCTGTGGATCTGATCAGCGTGTTTGAGGGAGTAGGCGCGGTAAAAGCCAAACGGATGACCCAGATCGAATTGAAAAAACTGGAAGACTGCGCCTGTCCCGGCTGCGGTTCCTGTTCCGGTATGTATACGGCCAATTCCATGAACTGCGTTACCGAAGCTCTGGGACTTGGTCTTCCCGGCAACGGCACAATTCCGGCAATCGACGCCGCCCGTCACAGACTGGCTAAATACGCGGGAATGAAAGTAATGGAGCTCTACAAGAAGAACATCAGGCCGCGCGATATCGCCACTCTGGAAGCTTTCAAAAATGCGATTGCTGTGGATATGGCGCTGGGATGCTCAACCAACACCGTTTTACATATTCCGGCGGTTGCCCACGAAGCGGGCATTAATCTGGATTTGAATCTCTTCAACGAAATCAGTGAAAAAACACCGAACCTCTGCAAATTGAGTCCGGCAGGCAATCATCACATCGAAGATTTCAACAGAGCGGGTGGAATTCAGGCCGTCATGAAAGTCATCGGCACCCTCGGTGTAATTGATAAAAAGGTGCTGACGGCAACCGGCAAAACGGTCGAGGCAAATTTAAAGAATGCCGCGGTTCTCGATGAAACCGTTATCCGTCCTTTAAATAATCCTTATTCGCCGCAGGGCGGTATTGCTATTCTGCGCGGTAATCTGGCTCCGGACGGAGCGGTTGTCAAACAATCCGCCGTGGCCGCCGCCATGCAGAAAAACGAAGGCCGGGCCAGAGTCTTTGATTGCGAAGACGATGCCATTGCCGCCATTTTAGACGGCCAGATCAAAGACGGCGACATTGTCGTTATCCGCTACGAGGGACCGAAAGGCGGCCCCGGTATGCGGGAGATGCTCTCACCGACGTCGGCCATTGTCGGCATGGGCTTGGATAAAACAGTCGCCCTCCTCACTGACGGACGTTTCAGCGGCGGCACCCAGGGTGCGGCGATCGGCCATATTTCACCGGAAGCGGCCGAAGGCGGACCCATTGCCCTGGTGAAAGAAGGCGACATTATTGCGATAGATATTCCGGCGAAAATCCTGGAATTGAAGGTAAGCGACAAGGAGCTGGAAAAACGTCGAAAAGCTTTAAAGCCTTTCACACCGGCGATCACCAGCGGCTATCTGGCGCGCTACGCCCGGCTTGTGACTTCCGCGTCGACGGGAGCAGTTTTTAAAGACTGATACCAAGTCGCATTCTTTGCCTAACTTTGTTGGCTGCGTCGTCGGCTTCCTCAACGTATTAGGAATACGCCTGCGGAGCCTCCTCCTTGCCGCCGCGTTATGCTTTGAATGCAACTTGGTATAAATCTGCAAATGGTAGAACAAGGGGTTGCAACCCCTTGTTCTAGATTTTTCCCCTATTATTCAGTTGACCGGATTCGGGTATAACGCAATCCTATCCAGATTATTATTACAGCGAATATATTACGCAACGCATTCTCCGGCAGTAGATAGGCAAAATTGCCTCCCAGATAAGTCCCTAAAAGAAGTCCGGGGATAAGCCCCCAAAGAAGCTCAGGGACAACATTGCCCAGCCGTTGATGCGTCAATGCGCCGACGACTCCTGCCGGAACCATAACCAGCAGAGATGTTCCCTGGGCGACATGCTGGGTGAATCCGACCAGCAGAACCATCACCGGAACCATTATCGCTCCGCCGCCGACACCCATCATGCCGGAAAGAAATCCGGTTCCCAGGCCTGTCAATAACAGGATGATTATTTTTGCCCATCCGGGGACACAACCGACCGCATCTGTGAAAAACGATTTGGAAAATAAAAACACTGCACAAAAAATCAAAAAAAAGCCGAAAGCCCTCCTCAATTTCCAGAAAGGTAACTTATTGGCATAGTGCGCTCCGGCGCTTACCGTGGATACGGATGCCCCGGCCAGAAGCAGGGCTGCCCTAAGATCAATTGCGCCGTTTAAGCCGTATGTTATTGCGCCGCTTAATCCCGTAAAGATGATGGCCACCAGGGTTGTACCATGCACCTGGTGCTGGCTCAGTTTTAAAACATTGAGCATCAACGGAATCAAAATCAGTCCGCCGCCGAGGCCGGCCAGCCCGCCGAATACTCCTGCGGCCAGTCCGATAAAAAAACTGAGAATATTCAGCTTCATTTATGAATTTTTCCCCGCGCCAATGAAGCAAAAATTCCGGCGCAACATAAAATACCCAGAATGAAAAAAATCAGTTGAATGCTCTGCAACAGAAGACCGCCGGCCTGATCCAACGGGCGGTCTCCTAAAAATACGGCGAAAACAAGCATTGTAATGCCCATGCTGAACATCTGGCCTATCATTCGCATTGTTGCCAGTGTGGCTGAAGCTATCCCGTAGTATTTATTTTCCACGGCGCTCATTGCGGCGTTTACATTGGGAGAAGAAAAAAGCGCAAAACCAAGACCAAGTACGATCAGACAAAAAACTATATAGCTGATGCTGGTGGCAAAATTAATAAACATTAAGGGAATCAGACCGGCAACATTCAACGCCATACCGATGGAGGCGATGATTCCGGGTTCAAACCGGTCGGAAAGCCGTCCCGCAAGAGGCGAAAAGGAGGCCTGCACCGCCGGTTCGGCGATCAATATCATCCCCGCCTGCAGAGGAGTCAGCGCTTGAATGTGCTGCAGATAAAGACTCAAAAGGAAAGTCACCGCAAACGTCGCACAGTAATTGATCAGGGCAGCCAGATTGGAAAAAGCAAAAACTCTATTATCCCGGAAAAGATGAATGTTCAGCAGAGGATAAGGCACCCTCAGTTGATGCCGGAGGAAGAATAACAGGCAAACAATGCCGAAGAGGATCAGTCCACCAGCCTGCAGGGCGGGCAGTAAAGAAAAACCATACATGACGGCAAAAAGCGCTATGGCGTAAAGCAGGGAGCCGGTAAAGTCAAAGTGTTCACCGTTGGCTGGCTGCAATTCCTCTTTTGCCATAAAAAGAATGAGCAGGAGCATCATAAAACCAAAAAGCGCAGTAAAAAGAAAAATACACCTCCAACCCAACTGTTCCGTCAACAGGCCGCCGACAAACGGGCCTATCGTCAGTCCAACATAAACAGCTGCTATGTTGATGCCTAGTATTTCCCCCCGTTCCCGAACGGGAAATGCGGCAACCAATAATGCCGTGCCGGTACTGAAGATCATGGCTCCGCCGATCCCCTGAATTATCCTGGCTAAAATAAGAAATGTTGCCGTCGGCGACCAGGAGCACAGAAGTGACGCCAGAGTAAAAATGATGGCGCCCCAGAAAAAAAATTTTTTCCGGCCGAAAATATCAGCCAGTCTTCCCAGAGGAACAAGAGTAATAGCGGCGGCCAGAAGAAAAGAGGAGGGCACCCAGCTCAAAGTTAGTGCGGTCATGGACAGATCCTGCGCCATGACCGGCAAGGCGACATTGACGCTGGAACCCATAAATGGTGTGATAAAAGCGCTCAGAGTAGTGGCGCAAAGTACGATGGATAGTTGTTTTTTATCTGCAGTCATGCCTTCACGTTTTGCCGGATACGGTCAACTATGGGGGAAGGTTTTTTGGTACAGGTCTGCAAAGCAATCTTTTCCAGAGGCCAGCATCAGAGTCAGCGGCATGGCTTTTTTCGCCTTTTTCAGCATTTCTTCCGAAAGTTTGCGGATGTCCCACTGGGCGTGGCTATCAGAGCGCAGTCGGGCCAGATGATAAAGTTCCCGTGCGTTTAATTTCATCAAGACTCTCTTGCGGTGCGCGTTGGTCAGGACATAGGGCGCGGCAAGCGGAGCTTTCTTCCGAATCTGCTCATAAGCATCCTGAGTCTTGTCGATAATTTCCAGAAACCGTTTTTGTTGTCCGATTGCGCGGACGGCGGCGGGAATTGTAACTCCCAGCCCGGGATCATAATCCTGAGTAATTACCGTGGCCATCCGGTGCCTTTTTAACTGTGCAAAACAACTGGCGCTTACCACCAATTCAAACTGCAGATCGATATTTTCCAGCTCCCGCAGTGCGGCATCATGCGCCTGCAAATTCTGAAAAGCCGTTTTAAACAAATCTTTTCTTTCTTTTGCGGTCATTAAATGCGCCAGGCGCAGGCATTGAGAATGGCTTGCGTTGGCTGATGAAAAAAGCAGTGCAGCGGCAGCCGAAATATCGGCATCCGGGGTGACAAAAGTTAATTGCACCGCCGGAGATTTTCCCATGCGTGATTGTTGAGGATATTTTTCAATAAAAGCCTCTGTCTGTCTCCGCAGATTGGATCCGGTGCACCGGTCATAATCAGTAGCTTTGGTATAGCGAATAAGCGATGGAGCTATACCGGCGGTTGCGGCGTATAAATTTTTACTGTACTCCTGAGCCTCGGCCAGGGGCAGGGCCGCCAGTCTGCGCAGCATCAGTTCCAGATTGCGCGCATTGACGGTCATTCCCAGCTGGGTTTGGGTCGCCAGTGCAATTATATAACGTGCATCTTCCTTGGCCCAGCCCTCCAGCAAGGATTTGTTGGCTGGATTTTCGGCGAGAATTTTATTTTCGGCAAAGACGTAAGGCCTTAACCTACTGTAGAGTTCGGAGTAATAATTGTTTTGCATGTCGATTGTCGCCGTGAACAGGTCAACGAGGCCGGCCTTCTCAATTTCTTCCGGAATGACAAAATCCTTATCAAAAAGAACATAGCGCTGCGATTTTTCCGTAAAGGAGCAGAGGCGAAACTTTTCAATAGCTTCGACAAGCAGGCGGGAAACACCAATTATATCAATATTAAAAACGGCATGCTCCGCCACCGAACTGTGGCCCATTTCAAAAACAATGTTGCGGTTTGATTTACGCGCTTTATCTACCTCCCTGCGGGCGATTTGACGCAGCTCGTCCACTGACTTGGGGCTGCGGCTGATCCGGGCATAAGCTGCGGAAAGAGTCTCCGGTGTAATATCCTCATCAAAAGCGCACTTGTCTTTAAGTTCGCAAATCAGATCGTAATCTATATTGTAGCCGGCCAGAAGAATTTTCATAAATCATTTATAGTTTTGCTGTGGGAAAGTTATGAACTGCCTACCGGCAATAAGTATTTCAATATAAATAACAAGTCAAGGATTTGCTTTGGAATTGTTGCGGCAATAAGACGACGGGCTTTTCCACCGGCGGTGAAAAACGCTGATATTATGGGTAAAGGACATCGATTTTAAAACCTGACCAGTTCCACCTGCCCTAAAGTGCGGCCTAAAAAGCGTTCACCGATGGTTTGAAAACGGTAGGGTACGTCACTGACGCAAAACAGATATTGCGGCGGTTGCCGGTTCTGATTTCCCAGATTGAGCCGGTTCAGCAAAGCGGCGGTCGCATCGGCCATCGCCTCCGCCGAATCTATCAGCTTTATTTCTGGTCCCACAATCTCCTGTAATAATGATTTTAAAAGAGGATAATGGGTGCATCCTAAAACCAGGGCGTCAATTTGTTCGGCCAACACCGGTTTTAAATATTCCTGGGCTATCAGTCTGGTGGCGGGATGATCGAACCAGCCCTCTTCCACCAGGGGGACAAAAAGCGGGCAGGCCTGGGAATAAATCTTTATCCCCTTGTCCAGAAGATGGATGGCCCGGGCATAAGCGTTGCTGTTGATTGTTGCCGGAGTACCGATTACACCGATTGATTTCGTCTGCGTTTCCGCGACGGCGCAGCGGGCGCTGGCCTCAATGACCTCCATTACCGGTGTGGTTGATAAATCTTTGATTGCTTGGTAGGCGACGGCGGCCATCGTATTGCAGGCAACAACCAGCAGCTTGACATTTCTTTTCAGAAGATATTCGGTGATCTGGCAGGCATAACGGTTGATGTTCTCCACGGACTTGGTCCCGTAAGGTACTCGCGCGGTATCTCCAAAATAGATGATGTTTTCGAAAGGCAGGCGTTCCATAAGGGCTCGTACAACTGTCAAGCCGCCGATACCCGAATCGAATACACCTATCGCCTGATTTGTTTTACTATCCACTTAATTATCTTTCTGCCCGGCCCTTAGTCTTTGATGTAAAACTGCAATTTAATATTACTGACTTCTACAATATCGCCGTCTTTAAGATCGTAGCGGCGATCTATGGCTCTGCCGTTGATTCTCAACTCCCTGCCGCCGGACGGAGTAATAAAGTAACCTTCTTTGCGGCGGTTGACTAAAGCGGCCAGCTTGGGAGTAAAAAACCCTTTCAATCTGATGGCCGATCCTTCTTCCTTGCCGATAGCGGAGACTTTTTCTTTCAATTCATATTCTCTTTGCTCTGTTGATCCTTCCACAACAAAAAAACCACCCAACGGCTCCGGGACGCTTCGATCGGCAGCGGCCAGAATTTTCTTTTGATCATCCGGGGCGATAACCATAGTTTCATCCATGGAACGACCGCGTACGGCAAAACTTTTCTTCTCTTCTTCCCTGTTTTTATCGGAAGAGACAAGTATGGTATGCACACCGATTAAAACCATGTCACCGTTGAAAAGTTCGGCCCGGGATATTTTCTGGCTGTTAACATATGTGCCGTTCAGACTACCCAAGTCTTCCAGTATTACATCGCCGCCCTGTCTTTTGATCTGTGCATGATGTCCGGAAACCGCCTGATTGTCAATTATTATGTCGTTATCCGGTTTTCGTCCTATCGTTGTTACTTCTTTATCCAATGTCAAATCCTGGATAACAGCTTCTTTGTATTTAAGCAGGACCTTTGCCATTTATCACCTCCGAAAAAATTCCAAAAATTTAAACAAAGCCGCATACCATTTTTTCTTCTTAATATGACCAATCACTACCGTAATATTATCCTTGCCGCCCTTTTTGTTGGCGGCATCAATCAACAAATCACAGGCGGCGCCAAAGTCGCCTGTATGAGCAATGATTTCCAATACAGCCTCATCCGTGACCATAGTATTCAGGCCGTCGGTGCACAAGAATAAAGTATCATCGCCGAACATGGTCAGTTCATCCAGATCTGCCTCCATCTTTGCGCTGATCCCCAGTGCTTTTGTGAGCACGTTCTTCATTTCCGACCGATCCGCCTCTTTCTTTGTGATAATATCCCGCCTTATCTGTTCATTAACCATTGTATGATCGTCGGTCAGCTGGTCGATATTGCCGGCGCGAATCAGATAGGCGCGGCTGTCGCCGATATGGGCGATGCTCAATTTATTGCCTGTCAAAAGGACAGCCACAATAGTGGTGCCCATACCTTTTAATACCGGTGAACTCTGCGCCACTTCATAAACTGCCTGATTGGCCAGGCGAATTGCGCAGTTCAGTTTATTGGTAGCTTCGGAATAAGCAGGATTGGAACGACCGATTAATTTTTGCGGTCCTTGGAAATAATCGCGAATGACATTGACAGCTAATTTACTGGCCACCTCGCCCGATGCGTGGCCGCCCATACCATCGGCAACAACAAGAAGTCCCAGCTTTTCATCCAGATAAAATTCATCTTCGTTATTGACGCGAACCAACCCTCGATCAGTTTTTCCGACGGCAGTGAAATCCAATTAAGCCTCCTTATTTGAGCAAGCAAGCAAGTCATCTGCTAAAGATTTGCCGGTCTGATAACGTTCTTCCACATTTTTTGCCAGGAGCTTTTCCACTATGGGAAACATTTTCCCCGGTATTCGGGAAGAAAGTTTCTGAAGTGACGGAGGTGCAGACGCTGTAATGTTGTACATAAGGGTCGCAATGCTCTCTCCTTGGAAAGGTTTTTCTCCGGCAATCAGTTCATATAAGACAACTCCCAGTGAAAATAAATCAGACCGGCCGTCCACTTTTTTGCCGGCAATTTGTTCCGGCGACATATAACTGGGGGTGCCGAGAACAATGCCGGTTTGCGTCCTCGAAGTGGACATGACACGGGCAATTCCGAAATCCGCTACTTTGACCTCACCATTACTCAAGATCATAATGTTTGCCGGCTTGATATCACGGTGCACTATGCCGTTGGCATGGGCATAATCGAGCGCTGCGGCAACACTGGAGACGACGCGGATTATTTCTTCCTGCGGCAGGAGATTGTCTTTCCGGCAATATTTTGTCAAATCGGAGCCTTCGAGCAATTCCATAGCCATATAGGCAATGTCATAATCCTCGCCGACATCGTAGATGGTGACAATATTCGGATGAGACAATTTGCCGGCGGCCTCCGCCTCCCGGAAAAATCTTTTTTTCACCTCTACCAACTGCTCCGAGTCAATTTCTTCATATCTCAGCGTCTTGATGGCTACTTCACGATTGATGCGCGGATCTTTACCCAGAAAAACCGTGCCCATAGCACCGCGCCCCAATTCCCGGATAATTTCATAACGGCCCAGGGTAGGTTTGATTTCGGTTTTATCCATAATCATAGTCGCTTCTTTTTTGGCTCCGGGCCGACCGAAGACGATTGTTTGTCCGGCTGCATTAAGCTTCTTAATGCGGTCATTAACATCTTTGAAATTAGCGGCCCGGGCGATATGTTCATAAACCGCCACCGCTTTATTGAACATGCGTTTTCTTTCAAAATCCAGACCCAGATTATAAAGCAATTCCTGTACCGATTCCTCCTCAACGGGGCATTTCCGGAATTTATCGAAGGCAAGATCCAGCAAACCCTGCCCCTGGAAAGATAAACCCAGCATTTTGTTTGTTTCAAAACCATCTACTTCCATGCCGCCCCCGGTTTTTTCCGTCAGCAGATAATGCCTGGTAATGGTCAGCAGGGAACCGAAAATCAATATGAATGCAGGATGAAACGATTTGATCCAATACCCGTGAGCGGCAAAGAGATAAATTGTTGCGCCTATCCAGGCAAGAATAAGGCATAAAGAGATAATAGCGCTGAGACCGGCTTTGATTTGCGGAATAACCAGCGCTATATACAATCCGAAGGCAATAAGCATGATCAATTCGAGAGCAGTTGCCCAGTTCGGTCGTTCTATGTGGTTATCGTTGATAATATTTTCAATTACATTGGCCATAACGATTCCCGGGCTGACGCCGGCTGCCGTGGGGGTATCTTTCAAAAGGCCCGAACCCGCCGTGCTCGGGGATATAATAACTATCTTATCTTTGAAAACAGTCGGTGCAACTTTCTTGTTGATTACATCAAAAAAAGAATAACAAGGAATGCCTTCGGTAAAACTGATTAACATCCTGTTGTTGTCATATAAGGGAATTGTTTTGCGGCCGAATTTTATCTCTTTGCCCAGTTTTACATTGGCCAAATCGAAATTGAGATACTTTAAAGTCAGTTGCAGGGCAAAAGAAGGAAAAATCCTCTCTTCAAAATTAATAAACAGCGGCGCGCTACGCACAGTACCGTCGCTGTCGGCAATGAAAACAGCGTGGCCTAATCCTTGGGAGGCCGCTGCAAACTCAGGTACGGGGGGAGCCATTTCACGGGCAGTGATACTGTAATCTATACCAGTATGGGAAATGGAATTTTTTTGCAGATAATCCGGAAGACTGACAGCGATTCTACCGGTGGGCTTGCCGGGTGCAAAGGACAGCGGCAGTACAACATTTTTACCGGCGGCAATTGCATTGGTCAAAAGAGCATCATTATCAAGCTTTTTTTCGGTTTCTTTCAGCAATGCCAAAACGGGCGCGTAACCTTTTTGCGCATAATCAGGATCGTTGGCTATATCATTGATCAGACTACGTATTTCCAGGATGCCCTGGTTGGAATCTTTTCCCGAATAAATTAGATCCAAACCAACCACTTTGACATTGTACGACTGCAGCAGGTCAATCATCGAAGCAATATAGGCACGGGGCCAGGGCCAGCGGCCGATATTGGTGATGCTTTGTTCGTCAATGGCTACCATTACTGTGGGTGCCGTGGAATTTTTTTCCCGCAGAACTGTGTTTAAATCATATATTGCGTATTCCAGTTTTTCCAATGGCCCCCAGGACGCGAAAAAAGCGATGAGCACAAACAGCGTTAAAACAACGCCCAGAATAAAATCCGTAATTGCAGACTTTTTAAATTTCTTCATGTAGAGCCTTTTTCGGGAGCAACCAAAAAATATGAGCCGTCAGGGGTGGCATTCCCGGAATAAGTAACCGGAATACAATAAGTTTTCTCGTTTAGATCGTCTTCGTTGTTGTCTTCATCAATGCCGTTTCGCACTTGTCTTCCAACATTACTCGTAGAGTTATCGGCAGTTAGGGCAGGTAACTTGATACCTCGATATGATATAACTTAAACATTTCGCGCAATCACGTGGCTCCGGCCGGACCAAACGATCCGTCCGTCCGTTTTTTCCCGGTTGATGTTGCGCAGTCAGGCGGATGCAGGAAAGGTGGACAATTCAAAATCGCACCTGCGCTATTACCTAACAATTTTCAGTAACTTACAAATAATAGTATTCTTGATAAATATGTGTTATAGCGCTGTCGACGTGATTTCCCGGAAATATGCCGGAGAAGGCGGCAATCAGGAACTGAAATTTAAGGTAGAAGAGATATGCAAGAATTTCTAGTGGTGGCTGCAATCGCCCTCGTGCTCTTTTTTCTTCCCCGGTTCATGGGGCGAAAAACAGAACCTGCGCCTCAACAGGATAGTCCCCGAATAATAACAACCCTGACAGGTTGGATGCGTCTGGCTATCCTGGTAACTATCTTCTGGATCGCCGGTGCGGCCGTATATTTTCAACCATGGACAAACTGTTCAATGCTGTTTCTCTATGTCGCCGTTTGTCCTGTCGCCGTCGGCTGGGGTGCCTTCTGGGTGTGGTCCGGCTACAGAAGATATCATCGCTGATAATTGACGGCCTTATTGTGAGGCCGTCATACCTGGAAAGACGACAATCCCGCAAAATCCAGGGTGGCAAAATAATCGTCTACCGTTTCGGCGCGACGGATAGGAATGATTTCTCCATTTTCCCGCAGCAACAGCTCCGCCGAGCGGAGTTTGCCGTTATAATTAAATCCCATGGCATAGCCATGCGCTCCTGTATCATGAATAACGACGATGTCGCCTCTTTGCAGTTCAGGTAAAACGCGGTCGATGGCGAACTTGTCATTGTTTTCACACAGCGAGCCCGTCACGTCATAAATAATATCATGCGGTTTTTTCTCTTTACCCACGACGGTAATGTGATGGTAAGCACCGTAAAGCGCCGGTCGCATCAGATTGGCCATGCAGGCGTCCAGTCCGGCGAATCGTTTATAAGTGTTTTTGATGTGCAAAACCTGGGCGACAAGATACCCGTAGGGACCGGTGATATAGCGCCCGCATTCCGTATAAAGTTTAAGGGGAGCAAGGCCGTTGGCCACGATTATTTTTTCATATTTTTCCCTGATGCCCCGGCTGACCGCCTGAAGATCAATGCGCTCCTGTTCGGGACGATAGGGAATTCCTATGCCGCCGCCGATGTTGACAAATTCAAAACGAATATTCAGTTTGTGGCTCAATTCCACAATAAGATTAAACAGAATCTCCGCCGTTTCCACAAAATAACCGGCTTCGAGCTCGTTGGACGCCACCATGGTGTGAATGCCGAAGCGTTTGATCCCTTTATCCCGGCATATTTTATAACCTTCCATCAACTGTTTGTGGGTGAAGCCGTACTTGGCGTCCTCCGGATGGCCGATGATAACGTTTCCTTTTTTCAGTCGGCCGGGATTGTAGCGGAAACAGATCAGATCAGGCAAACCTGCATATTGCTCCAAATATTTAATATGACTTACGTCATCCAGATTAATTATTGCACCGAGCTCTTTAGCCTTGAGAAACTCATCCGCCGGCGTATCGTTGGAAGTAAACATGATTTCATCGCCGATGATGCCGGTCTGTTCGGACAGAATCAATTCGGCAAGCGAACTGCAGTCCGCCCCGAAACCTTCCTTGTGGAGAATTTTCATAAGATACGGATTGGGTGCGGCTTTAACGGCAAAATATTCTTTGAACCCCTCGTTCCAGGAAAAGGCGTTTTTAAATTCGCGCGCATTTTCACGGATGGCTTTTTCATCGTAAATATGAAAAGGCGTAGGATATTGTTTAATAATGTTTTCAAGTTGTTTTTTGGTAAAGGGCAGTTCTTTTCCCACCATAGATAACTACTCCTTTTATATAGATTAGCGGCAAAATTGTTTTAATGCAAGGTAAATAAGGGCGGAAATAAAGGCGGAGATCGGGATGGTTAATATCCATGCCCAGATAATATTACCGGCGACACCCCAGCGCACGGCGTTCATGCGCTTCGTCGCCCCGACGCCCACGATAGCCCCGGTAATGGTGTGGGTGGTGCTGACCGGTATTCCGGCGATAGATGCTCCAATAATGGAGCACGCGGCGGCAGCTTCGGCGCTGAAGCCGCCGATAGGCTGCAGCTTGGTAATCTTAGTCCCCATTGTTTTAACAATGCGCCAGCCTCCGAACATTGTACCGAGGGCGATGACGGAGTAGCACATAATAATTATCCAGTAGGGAATATTGAAGCTGGAGTCGATAAGACCTTTGCTGTACAAGAGAATAGCGATGATTCCTATCGTTTTCTGGGCATCGTTCATCCCATGCCCCAGTGAATAAATGGCTGAAGAAACAAATTGCAGTTTCCGGTAAAGTTTATCGGAACGTGCGACATTGGAATTACGATTGAGGTTTAAAGAAATCACCATAAAAATGTACCCTAAAACTAAACCAATCGCCGGCGAAAGTACGATGAAAGCCGTTGTTTTAGTGATGCCGGACCAAACCAGTGTGCCGGTTCCGGCTTTGGCGATGCCGGCTCCGATCAGACCGCCGATCAGGGCGTGAGAAGAACTGCTGGGAAGACCGTAGTACCAGGTAATAAGATTCCACGTTATCGCTCCGCCCAAAGCAGCGAAAATTAATCCATTATCGATGATATCCCGATGAATTATACCCTGGCCGATAGTATGAGCGACCTGCGTCCCAATAAAGAATGCGGCGACAAAATTAAAAAAGGCTGCCCAGAGTACGGCATGCTGCGGAGCAAGAACACGGGTGGAAACAATTGTGGAAATGGCATTGGATGAATCATGAAAACCATTAATAAAGTCAAATACCAGGGCTACTGCTACTAAAAATATTACAAACCCCATGGACTCAAGCATGCTTTAAAACAATTCCTTCCACAATATTGGATACATCTTCGCACACATCAAGGGATTCCTCGATGCGTTCAAAGATTTCCTTCCATTTAATCAGCTCGATGGCGTCTTTTTCTTTCTCAAACAAATCGGCCATAATGGTTCGTAAAACAACATCCCCGGCATTTTCCAATGTGTTAATCTCAACACAAGCCTCCAGAATCATTTTGGCATTCTTCATATCGCGCAAGGCATGAACGACGGTCTTTATTTTAGCGACGGCTTCCACTAAAATTTTAGCCTGCTTGATTATCTCGTCATCGGGTCTTTTTACCTTGTAAAGGTATATCCGGACGGCGGTCGCTTCGATCATATCCAGGATGCTGTCCATTTTATTAACTAAAGCATAGATATCTTCGCGATCAAGCGGTGTTAAAAACGTTTTGTGCATTTTTTCGTAAGTGCGGTGGGTGATTACATCCGCTTCGTGTTCCAGTTCTTTGAGTTTGGCAATTTTCGCCTCCGAGTAATCGTGCTTTTCCGTCATGGTCAGGAAAAAGCGGCTGCCTTCTTCTATTTTATTGGCTAATTCTTCGAAATAATCGAAAAATTTTTCTTCTTTGGGAAACAGACGCATAAATAACCCCTCCTTAGGGTTAAATTAAATGTCGGAATAAACGTTGGCAGAGCTCTAGCGGATTAGAGGGAAAATTGCAAGGTTTTTAAGGGGGGGCGGCAACAACATTGCCGTATGCAACCGGCAATGGCCAAAAATGGGTAGGAGGAAAATAATCAATCATATAAACAAACTGGATCGTTTAACTTGTCTTTATCCGCCGTATAAATTTCATTTCCGAGGGCCTGTCGGCACCATTATTAAGCCTGCGGCAGTCCGCTGCGAAACATAAAGTAGACGGCGCCGATAAGACAAAGTCCGGCCCAGAGATAATCCAGCTTCAGCGGTTGTTTCATGTAAAGAAAAGCAAATCCTGCAAAAACAACCATCGTGATTACCTCTTGAATAACTTTCAGCTGGCCCAGATTGTAATACTGAAAGCCAATGCGGTTGGCCGGTACCTGCAACACGTACTCAAAGAAAGCTATGCCCCAGCTTAAACCAATGACAATAAAAAGCGGTTTGTTATTCATGCTTTTTAAATGGCCGTACCACGCAAAGGTCATAAATAAGTTGGAAAAAAACAATAAAATAATTGGTCTTAACATGGAAAAGTATGTAATCCTCCTGAAAAATGTCGTATTAAAATGGAACATTATTAAGTAATAGAGAAGTCCATCGGTTGGAATGCGGTTTCTCTTTCCAATTTTTGAAACGCCTTTAGCACAATAAGCCGGCAGTTTCAATTTATCCGGTTAAAATTATCGGCGCCGGCAAAAATAGAATTTTTGTCCGGAAGTACGGAAATAATGTTAATGTGTTCTGCTTTTTATCCAGCCATTAAAAATATTTTTTGAGGTGTGCGATGCCCGAACTACCGGAAGTAGAGACGCTGTGCCGACAGTTGCAGAAAAAAATCGCCGGGAAAAAAATTGTCTCTTCTGAAATCTTCGATCCTAAGCTTGTACATGTAAAAGATATTCGAGGAAACACAGTTGCCGCGGTGCAGCGCAATGGCAAAACCGTGGAGATGATTCTTGACGATGGCAACTCAGTTTTCATCCATCTGCGCATGACGGGCAGGCTGTTGTGGCAGGAGAAAGCGGGAGACAGACCAAAGCACAGCCGCTGGCGCATCTCTTTTGACGAGGGAAATATTTATCTGGTGGACCCCCGCCGCTTTGCGACGATTAAAATTTTGCCGACAAAAATGTCTTCCACCGGCAGCGATATTTTGCAGGGGTTTGATGAACAATCCTTCGTCGAAAAACATGGCTGGCGCAAAACAAAAGTGAAGAACCTGATTATGGATCAAAAAGCGCTCAGTGGCATCGGCAATATTTATGCCTGTGAGATACTCCACTGCGCCGGAATTCAGCCGGAACGACCGGCAGCCAGCTTAACAAACAAAGATTGGGAAAAAGTATTTGCGAAAACCAAAGACATTCTCAAAAAGGCTATCGATAAAAGGGGCACGTCGATTTCCGATTGGCGTGATCTGGATGGCCGGAAAGGGGAAAATCAATTCGAGTTGAAAGCTTACGGACGAGAGGGGAAGAAATGCGCCAAATGCGGCGCCACGATCATCAGAATTAAACAGGGCGGCCGCAGCACCTTCTATTGCCCCATATGTCAGAAATAATCTGGAGGATAAGCGTTTGATAATTTCCTGCTATCAAAAAAGAAAAAGGGGAAAAGAAAAAAGGGGACGGTTCTCTTTTTTTACCTTATCCTTCCAACATTCAGACCAAAAACAGAACCGCCCCCTTTTGGTGTGTCAGGTAAAGTTTGGTTTTCTTTTTTCCTTCAGGGCGCGGATGCCTTCACGGGCGTCTTTGCCGGAAAAAATCGGCAGGCCGATTTCCAGCTCTCTGGCGAAAGCTTCTTCCCATTTCAGGTCACGGGTTTCCCGCATACAACGGATAATTCCCTGAACGGCACGCGGGCCATTGGCGGCAATTTGCATGGCCGTCTCCATTGCTTCCTTCATCAGTTCTGAGCGATCAACGACCTTATTGAGGAATCCCCAGTTCCAAAGTGTCCGGGCGGTAAAATTATTTGCAGTCAGCAGGATCTCCATCGCGCGGCAGGGAGTCAGCAGCCGGGGAAGATAGACATTGGAGCCGCCCGTGGGCATAATTCCCAGCTTTGCCTCACGCATCTGAAACACGGCGTCATCCGAAGCTATCCGTAGATCTGCCCCCATTATCATTTCAAATCCGCCTGTCAGACAGTAACCGTTGATGGCGGCGATAACCGGCTTGTTGACGATATTAGGTTTGAGCATAGCTTCGCCGGTTTTTTTCCCCAATTGCAGCAGTTCCTTTTCCGCATCGGTTTCCGGTTCACGCATTCCGGTGAGAACCGGAATTGCCGAGTTCAAATCCATCCCGGCGCAAAAAATATCGGGAAGGCAGGAATAGAGAATGACCACCCGGACGTCATCGTCTTTATTGATCTCCTGCCATGCCTTATGCAGTTCCATCAGAATATCGGCGTCGAGTGCATTTTTCCAGCGCGGACGGTTCAACCCGACTTTTACAATATGTCCTTCTTTTTCATAGACAAGTGCCATTATTTACTGACCTCAAATAAGCCGGACATCGACTGAATTGGCATGGGCGTCAAGGCCTTCGATTCGCGCGAAATGAGCCGTTTGGCGGCCCAGTTTGTTCAACGCCTCCGGCGAAAAACGCAGGACACTCATTCGTTTGACAAAATCATACACGCCCAGCGGCGAAGAAAAACGCGCCGTCCCTTCAGTCGGCAGGATGTGATTTGTTCCGGCCATGTAGTCTCCCAACGCTTCCGGCGTAAAAGAACCCAGGAAAACAGAGCCGGCATTGCGTACCTTGGATAAAGCGCCAGCCGGATCTTCCACCATCAGCTCCAGATGCTCCGGGGCGAAAATATTGGATAGTTCTATTGCCTGTTCAATATCGGCGGTAACGATAATAGCGCAGTATCTGGAGCGTGACTTCTCCAGGATTGCCGTGCGCGACAATGTCTGCAATTGTCTGGCTACCTCCTGAGACACTTCCTGAGCCAGATTCTCCTCCGGGGTAAAGAGAACGGCGGCGGCCATTTCGTCGTGCTCCAGCTGCGCCAGCAGATCAGCCGCGGCAAAAGAAGCGTTGGCGGTTTTGTCGGCGATCACTACAACTTCACTGGGGCCGGCAATCATGTCGATATCCACCTGACCGAAAACAAGCTTCTTGGCGGCGGCGACGTAAGCATTGCCGGGGCCGACAATTTTATCCACCTTGGGAATCGTTTCTGTTCCGTAAGCAAGCGCTGCTATCGCCTGCGCCCCGCCTATTTTGAAGATGCGGTGGACGCCGCTCACTTTGGCGGCGGCGGCGATCAGGGGATTGAGCTTGCCGTCTTTGGCGGGAGTAACCAGAATTATTTCCTCTACGCCGGCGATGCGCGCCGGGATAGCCGCCATCAGAATTGTCGAAGGATAAACAGCTTTGCCTCCGGGGGCGTATATACCAATGCGCTGCAGGGGTAAAATGCGCTGGCCTACTTCCACTCCTTCCTCGTCATTAACCAGCCAGCTCTGGGCAGTCTGATTTTTGTGATATTTTTCAATCCGGTAGGCGGCAAGGGAAATTACGTCCAGATCTTCCGGCCGCACGCGGGAGAGCGCCTCTTTTTTTTCTTCTTCAGTTACTTCCACCGTTGCCGCCGTCAGTTCGTAGCGGTCAAATTTTGCCGTATAATCAAACAAGGCGGCATCGCCTCTGGCGGCCACATCGCGTACTATTTCCATAACTGTTGCCAACAGTTCGGGGGTAAAAGCACCTCCCCGCCGGCGCAGCCGGTGGAAAAAATCTTCGAATTCAGCGGCATTGGCTTTAATAATTTGCATGTTATTTTATCCTCTGAATATCCGCCCCCAGTGCGGAAAATTTCTTTTCTATTCCCTCGTACCCGCGGTCAATGTGGTAAACGCGGGATATTTCCGTCGTTCCTTCAGCAACCAGCGCCGCCAGAAGCAGCGAAGCGGAGGCCCGTAAATCCGTCGCCATCGTCTGAGCGCCGTGCAGTCTGGGTACGCCGCGAACAATGGCGCTGCTGCCCTGGATAACAATATCAGCGCCCATGCGCAGCAATTCACTGACGTGCATGAAGCGGTTCTCAAAAACAGTTTCATTGATCACGCTCAAGCCGCTGCTGATGGACATATAGGCCATCATCTGGGCCTGCAGGTCCGTTGCAAACCCCGGATAGGGCAGAGTTTTTATATCCACACTGTTGATTTTTTTACCGGCAGATACTTTTAATCCGCCTTTAACAGGTGTAATTTTCATTCCGGTATCACGCAGCTTATTGATCAATGCTTCCAGATGAAGAGGGTCGCAGCCCAGGATATTTATTTCCCCGCCGGTCATGCCGGCGGCGATCATGAAAGTGCCGGCTTCAATGCGGTCGGGGATAATCGATGCCTCCACAGGCTGGAGCGAGGTTACACCTTCGATGGTGATCACATCCGTGCCCGCCCCCTTTATTTTTGCTCCCATGCCGTTCAGGACGTCAGCCAGATTGACGATCTCCGGTTCGCAGGCGGCATTGTTGAGCACGGTCGTTCCTTCCGCCAGAGCGGCGGCCATCATAATATTTTCGGTTCCGGTCACCGTGGAGATGTCAAAATAAATATCAGCCCCTTTTAATTTTTTTGCTTTTGCTTCGACATAGCCGTTTTTTAGCTCCACATGAGCGCCCAGATCCTGCAGGGCCTTAATATGCAGATTAACCGGTCTCGCCCCGATAGCGCATCCGCCGGGAAGCGATACCCGCGCCACACCCCGGCGTGCAACCAGCGGCCCCAGAACCAGGACGGAGGCCCGCATGGTCTTCACCAGATCATATGGTGCTTCGCAACTGGTTATTTTTTCAGCATTTATCCGGACGGTTTCGTCGCCCTCGATTTCCAGGCCTAAATTTATCAAAAGCTTTTTAATTGTCTTGATATCCACCAGATCCGGTATATTATGGAAAGTGCTTGTTCCGGGGGCAAGCAGGGCCGAAGCTAAAACAGGCAGCGCAGCATTTTTCGCTCCGCTGATACGTACGTCTCCGTGAAGAGGTTTCCCTCCCTGAACAACAAATTTATCCACTGATTTTTCTCCTCGCTTTGATTACGCGCGGCAATCCGGCATAATCATTTCTTATGCTTATATCGCTGTATTGCCCGGAAGATGCAAAAATTTCACCGATTGGCGTGCTCTGAGATGATCCTGTTTCCAGCAGAATCCAGGCATCGTCTTTCAGGCAACCGGGCGCTGCGGCGACTATTTTTCGATAGAAATCCAGCCCCTCGACTCCGGCCAGCAAAGCTACGGCCGGCTCATAATTTTTCACGCCGGCCGGCAATTTTTCGTATTCTTCGTCCGCTATGTAGGGCGGATTGGCGACGATTATATCAAAAAAGCCGTCAACCGGTTCAAATAAATCGCCCTGCAGGAATTCAATTTGGCGGTGCAGATTCAGCTTGCGGGCGTTGCGGCTGGCTGTGGCGAGAGCTGCGCCGGAAATATCCGTAGCCGTCAGCCGGGCCGTGGGAATTTCGCTGGCCAACGCCAGGGCGACCGCCCCGCTGCCTGTGCCGATGTCTAAAATTCTGATTTCCTCCAGGTTTCGTTGCCTGGAAACATTCAGCGCCTCTTCCACCAGAACTTCCGTGTCCGGGCGTGGTATCAGCACGGATCTGTTCACCTCCAGCACGAAAGACCAGAATTCCTTGCGGCCGGTGATGTAGGCAACCGGTTCCCACGCCAGTCTGCGCGCCGCCAGTTGCCGAAAAGCAGCCAGCGTTTCTGCATCGACAGGCGTTGCCGGATTCTTAATAAAATCGATCCTGTCGCAGTTCAGACAGAAGGCAAGCAGTATTTCCGCGTCCAGCCGCGATGAGGGAATACCCGCATCGGCAAAATTACGGGCGGCTTCATTTAAAATGTCATGAACACACATTATTCGAACTGATTTAAATTTCGTTTTTGTTTAACAATTCCGCCTGGTAATGGGTCGCCAACGCATCAATCGTTTCGCCGATATCGCCGTTGAGAAAATTGTCCAGATCGTAACGCGTCATTCCGATGCGATGATCGGTCATGCGTCCCTGCGGAAAATTATAGGTGCGGATCCGCTCCGAGCGGTCGCCGGAGCCCACCTGGGTCTTACGCGCTTCGGAAATTTCGGCGTTTTGCTTTTGCGTCATGGCGTCCAGCAGGCGCGCGCGCAGAACCTTCATGGCTTTGGCTTTATTCTTTAATTGCGATTTTTCATCCTGGCAGGTAACGACGAGCCCCGTGGGCAGATGGGTGATCCGCACTGCGGAATCGGTTGTGTTGACGCTCTGTCCGCCGTGGCCGGTGGAGCGATAAACATCGATTCGCAGTTCATTGGGGTCTATGGTGAGCTCCACATCCTCCGCTTCCGGCATGATGGCCACGGTCACCGCAGAGGTATGAATCCGCCCCTGCGCCTCAGTAACGGGGATGCGCTGCACACGATGGGTGCCGCTTTCATACTTCAAACGGCTGTATGCGCCCCTGCCTTCAATCTGGGCGATTATTTCTTTGAAGCCGCCCATTCCCCCCGCCGGTGAACTGCTTACTATTTCTACCCGCCAGCCCTGCGTTTCCGCATAGCGTGCATACATCCGGAATAAATCTCCGGCGAAAAGCCCCGCTTCATCACCGCCGGTACCCGCCCGGATTTCCAAAAAGACGTTTTTATCATCATTGGGATCTTTCGGCAGCAGCATAATTCTCATCTTCTCTTCCAGCCGCTCCTTCTCTTCCAGCAATTGGGGCATTTCCTCTTTGACCATGTCTCTTAATTCCGCGTCGTCTTCCAGTAGAAATCCTTCGTATTCCTCAATTTGGGCGATAATTTTTTCGTATCTGCGGATGGCGTCCACCAATTCTGTCAGGTCAGAGTGCTCCTTGGCGTATTTTTGATAAAGATTCGGCTTGGAAACAATTTGCGGATCGCTGAGCTGGCCTTCCAGTTCCCGATACCGCAGTTCAATATCACGAAGTTTATTTAATATAATATCCATGTCTGTTCTTTAAATTAAGTTGGGATGCTGGAGTTAGTCTAGAAAGACACATTGGCAGGTGCCCCTTCCTTGAGGGGGAGCACCTACAAACAATGTAAACGATGAATAATGTTCATCAACATAAGGAGAGATTCCGGTATTTTTTGTGCCGTAAAGAAAAAATACAAAATACACCGGTGTTTATTTCGCTGTTTTCTTGTTGGTTTGCGGTTTTATTTCTTTGCCTTCGTACTTTTTCTTGAATCTTTCCACGCGGCCGGCGGTATCCATAATCTTCTGCTTACCAGTTATAAAGGGATGGCAGTTGGAGCAAATTTCAACCTTAATGTCCTGTTTGGTGGATCTGGTCGGAATTATATTACCGCATACGCAAGTTATGGTTGTTTCTTTATATTCGGGATGAATGCCTTCTTTCATGTTTCTACTTCTCCTCCTTCAATATCTTCAAGCAGCAATTCATTTTGCAATGTATTTTAAAACAGTTTTGCTGCCTTATAATATATGGAATAAAAATTCAAGTACTTTAAAGACAACCTTGCAAAAAGGCCGGATGCTGCGTTGCGCTTCACCCCTCGGCACTGCGGCGTACGCTAAGTATGCCTCATTTCTCGGGACTTGCGCGCCTTGCCTGCGACCTTTTTGCAAGGTCGTCGGGAAATTGCTAATTTCACGGCCGTTTACAAGGCCATCGATAATAATTCTTGTTGCAACTCAAACGGTTTTATCATGCCGGCGGCTATGAGTTCATGGAATCCAGAAAATCCTTGTTCGTTTCCGTTTTCCTTATCTTACCGACAATAAATTCCATTGCATCAACAGGATTCATTTCCTGAAGAAGTCTGCGCAGTATCCAGATGCGGTTCAGATTGTTTTTGGCGATCAGCAGTTCTTCTTTTCTTGTTCCGGAGCGGATTAAATCAAAGGCGGGGAAGACCCGGCGATCGGCAATGCGGCGGTCCAGATGCAGCTCCATATTGCCCGTTCCCTTGAATTCTTCAAAGATAACTTCGTCCATCCGGCTGCCGGTATCAATCAGTGCTGTGGAGATGATAGTCAAACTGCCGCCGTTTTCAATGTTGCGGGCGGCGCCGAAAAAACGTTTGGGCTTGTGCAGCGCGTTGGAATCCACACCGCCGGACAGAACTTTGCCGCTGGGTGGCACAACTGTATTGTAGGCCCGGGCGAGGCGGGTGATGCTGTCGAGCAAAATAACAACATCCTTTTTGTGCTCGACCAGGCGCTTGGCTTTTTCAATCACCATTTCAGCAACTTGTACGTGGCGGGAGGCCGGCTCGTCGAATGTGGATGAAATTACCTCTCCGGCGACGCTGCGCTGCATGTCGGTAACTTCTTCCGGTCTTTCGTCAATCAAAAGCACCATCAACATGACTTCTTTGTGATTAGCCGTTATGCTGTGGGCGATATCCTGGAGCAGCACCGTTTTACCGGCGCGGGGCGGGGAAACGATAAGTCCACGCTGTCCTTTGCCGATGGGGGTAAATAAATCCATGATTCTGGTGGAATAATTTTCCGGATCAAATTCCAGATTCAATTTTTCCTGAGGGTAAAGAGGGGTTAAGTTATCAAAAAGAATTTTGTCGCGGGCGGCTTCGGGGCTTTCGAAATTGACGGTGTCAACTTTCAGAAGGGCAAAATATTTTTCACCTTCTTTGGGCGGCCGGACCTCACCGGAGATGGTATCACCGGTTTTTAAATTGAATCTTCTTATCTGCGAGGGTGAAATATAGATATCGTCGGGGCTGGGCAGGTAATTGTAGTCCACCGCGCGTAAAAAACCGAATCCGTCCGGCAGGATTTCCAAGACGCCGGAACCGGAAATTACCCCATTTTTTTCTGCCTGTGCCTGAAGAATCGCAAATATCAAATCCTGACGCCGCATGCTGCTGGCTCCGGGAACAGTCAAGTCCTTAGCCAAAGTGTTGAGCTCGCTGATCGGCAACCTTTTAATATCTTCGATATGCATAAATGTTTCCTTGTTATAGATTATAAACTGATAAATCCAGATGTTATCCTGATAGGGCAGATATTCAATTTTTTACCGCATTATTATTCAAAAGATACACTTGGATACACTAAATAACGATTTTAAGAGTTACGGATTAATATCGGCTTGTTTACTTGGGTTCTTGAATCACTCCAAAAGGCAGAGGTTAAAAGGCCTCTCTAATGAATTGCGGGTTAGCCTATTACATCCCTGGAAGTCTGTCAATAGATTTTATAAAAAAATCATGTAAATATATCCGAATGTATAGCGGAGTGCCGGTTAAAATTTCCCTTGATTCCTGAGCAAGAATAAACTAAGTAATTTTCAATAATTAATTTGTTTTTGCTGAGGAAAGGTGTTTTGAAATACGATGGATGAGAATATAAAAAATGAAGAAAATAACGTTGAACCGGAATCTGCGCTGCCCGGAATATCTCTGGCTGAACTGCCCCCCGAATTGCGAAACGCCTGCGAAAATGCCGGCTGGGAAAGTCTAACGCCGGTTCAGGCTAAATCCATTCCCTATATGCTGGCGGGGCGCGATATGATGGTGCAGTCGCGTACCGGCAGCGGCAAGACGGGCGCCTATATTCTGCCGATCATGCAGAAGATTGATTTAAATCAGAATGTTGCCCAGGCATTGGTGCTTGTGCCCACTAGGGAACTGGCCCTGCAAGTCTCCAGAGAGGCGCAAAAGCTGTTGCAGGGGTCGGATTTGCGGGTTGCGGTAGTTTACGGAGGGGTTGGCTACGGCGCCCAGCTTGAGGCTTTCCGTAGCGGCGCCCAACTGGTGGTCGGGACGCCGGGCCGGATTCTTGATCATCTTTTAAAGAATACGCTGTCGCTGGATCATTTAAAAATACTGATTTTCGACGAAGCAGACCGGATGCTGTCCATGGGATTTTATCCGGATATGGTGAAAATCCGCAAATTTATACCTGCGCTGGACATTGTCAGCAGCATGTTTTCCGCAACTTACCCCCCGCAGGTGATCCGGCTGGCGGATCAGTTTCTAAGACAGCCGGAATTATTGAGCTTAAGCGGCAATCAGGTGCATATTGCAGAGATTGAGCATGTCTATTACGTTGTGCCGGGAATGCGCAAGGAAAGATCGCTGGTCCGCATTATTGAAATTGAAAATCCGTCCTCGGCCATCATCTTCTGCAACACGAAAGATAATGTGCACTACCTTTCCGTTGTTTTGAAGCGCTTCGGCTATGATGCCGATGAGCTCTCTTCCGATCTGGCGCAGAGCGCCCGAGAAAAAGTCATGGGACGGGTGCGGCGCGGCACACTGCGTTTTCTGGTCGCCACCGATGTGGCCGCCCGCGGTATCGATATTCCGGATTTATCCCACGTTATTCAATATGAACCTCCGGAGGACCCTGAAGCCTATATTCATCGCGCCGGTCGTACGGGAAGAATGGGCGCGAGCGGCGTCGCCATTTCTCTGGTTGCGGAAATGGAAAAATTCAAGCTGCAAAACATCGCCCGTTTTTACAAGATCAACATGGAAGAGCGTCCGCTGCCCGATGATGAGGAAATAGAAAGGGTGGTGGCGCAAAGAGTTACGGCGCTGCTGGAAGCGCGGCTGCGCTCCCGTGATAATCTGGAAATTGAACGTATGCGACGTTTTGTGCCGCTGGCGAGAAATCTGGCGCAGGCCGAAGAAGAACTGACGTTAATCACAATGCTGCTCGATGACTACTACCAGCAGTCTCTGCATGCGCCGCCTGTTGAACCGGCTACCGTTCCTGAGCCGCAGACAAAACCGAAGAATAAGCCCGCGAAGAAGCGGCGACGGCCGCGTAATTCAAAGAAAGGACCTATTGACAATAATGCTGTCTAAAACTCTTCGCTGCGGAAGGATCATCTGCGCCTTCGCTTTATTGACCACATTAATCGCTTGCTCAATCCTGCATAAAGAAGTTCCGGTAACACAGAAGCCGGCGAAAGTCGCCGTTGTGCTGGGGGCGGGAGCTTCGAGGGGGTTCGCCCATATCGGAGTTTTAAAGATCCTCGAATTAAATAAAATTCCCGTCCATATGGTTGTCGGTACAAGCGTCGGTTCTTTTGTCGGCAGTTTGTATGCCTATGGATATAGCCCCTATGAACTGCAGGCCATTGCCCTCAATCTGCAAAAAGATGATCTTATCGACTACACCCTGCCGGATAACGGATTTATTAAGGGAGACAAACTCGAAAGTTTCATCAATATGAAAGTGAAATATACGCCGATCAATAATTTCCGTAAAGCTTTTTACGCCGTATCAACAAATATTCAAACCGGCGAAGAGATGGTTTTCGGCCGCGGCAACACAGGCAAAGCGGTGCGCGCCAGTTGTTCCATTCCCGGCGTGGTTCAACCTCCTGTAATAAGTGGGAAAATGTATGTTGATGGCGGCGTCGTGAGCCCCCTGGCGGTGGATGTCGCCCGCCGCTACGGCGCCGACGTGATCATTGCCGTCGATATTTCTTCCAGCCTGGCATCCTCCGCGCCTACCGGAACCGTGGAAACGATAATGCAGGCCATTGATATTATGTACAATAAAATTTCGATCATTCAGATGAAGAATGCCGACGTCGTCATCAAACCCAGCGTCGGCTACATCGGTTCCAGCGATTTCTCCAAGAGGCACGAAGCTATCATGGAGGGCGAAAGGGCCGCCAACGCCGCTCTGCCGGCGGTTAATCGCATCATCACAAAGCTGCGCCGGGAAGGACGTTTGCCGTAGTTGCAGCGACTGATTAAATACTATGACAATTATGTCCGATTTTTTTCGCAACGAACAAAGATGTAACGCCGAGAAATGATAAAGAATTTATAAACTATTGTTTTTTGCTGGTTATTGCGAAATGGTGCTCCTGGCGCATTGTTTGCAGTAATTCCTGAATTGAATGAATTTGCCTGAAGTTCATTATGCACCGGATAGATTAACAATCTCACCAGCGGAAACATTGTACTGAGGGGTCGTCTAATGGCAGGACAACAGGTTCTGGCCCTGTTTATCGAGGTTCGAGGCCTTGCCCCTCAGCCATTTTCTGAAGCCGAAAATCTTTTCCTGCGGAAAAAAGAAAGCCATATTTCTTTTAATATCTTACATACATTTTAACCGGTTTCCTCAAAAAGATAGATAGACATTCTACCCATTAATGCACAATTAAATCTGTATTGCTAATATGGACTTAACTTGCTTTAAATATCAAGAATTTCAACAGAGACGAGGAGGCATGGCAGTGGTTAAAAAGTATATAAAGGTTAAGCTGATCGTTGTACTGATATGTTGCCTGTTTTTAGCGTCTGCGGGCGGCGCCACCGAGAAACTGGGATCTTACGGAATTGACAAGGGTTCCATTTCCGTTTCCGGGATTTCCTCCGGCGGATACATGGCGCATCAATTTCATGTTGCTCATTCCAAAACCATCATCGGCGCCGGCATCATCGCCGGAGGCCCGTTTTTTTGTTCGAAGGGCAGTTTACTGAATGTATGCTCATGCATTAATCTCGGCGGCTGTTTCCGAGCACCGGCGAATGTCAGTGCCAGCATAGAGGCGACGCAAAAAGAAGCCGTTTATAACAGGATTGATCATCCTGTAAATATGTATGCCGACAGGGTGTGGCTCTTTTCCGGCAGGAAAGATACTGTGGTTCCAACTGCCGTAATGGATATTGTGCATGAATATTACAAGGCATATTTAAAAGAAGAAAATATACGCTATGTCGTTTCTGATCATGCCGAGCACGCCATGATTTCTCCCAATGCGGAAAATGAATGCGAATATTCCGGCTCTCCGTACATGAATAACTGCGATAATTACGATGCCGCCGGAGAACTTTTGAAATGGATCTATGACGATAAATTTGCAGAGCGCGGAGTTGCCCGGCGGGATCACTTGCTCGAATTTGACCAGACGGAGTTCTTCGATACCAGGGATGCCAGCATAAGTATGAATGATGTGGGCCACGTATACGTACCGGAAGGTTGTGTTAAAATAAACGGCAAAGGAGGGTGCCGGTTGCATATCGCCTTTCATGGCTGTGAGCAGTATCAGGAACTGATCGGGGATGAATTTTATGCCCGCGCCGGTTACAACGAGTGGGCGGAAACAAACCGGATTATTATTCTCTATCCGCAAACCAGAAAATGGGATGTACCGTGGTTTATGTTTGGCTGGGGATCAGAGACCCGCAATCCGAAAGGCTGCTGGGACTGGTGGGGCTACAGTGATGACAGCTATCATGTCCAGGACGGAAAGCAGATTCAGGCCGTCTGGAAGATGATTGAACGACTCGCCCAATAGAAAAAGGGACAGTCGAAATGTTTTGCAGACAACTTTCTGCTAAAATGCACGCAGATATTCCGGCCGGAGCTTCTTTTTATCGGCTTCCTGAATAACTCGTTGGATCGCCGCCACGGTTTCCTCTTTTTGTTCAGGCATTCTTGCACGAATGGGAAGGTAATTCGAGGCATGATTGGAGGTGAAGAAACAGTTGGTGAAATTGCTGTTGGCGATAATGACGCCCAATTCCCGGAGAAATCCGAAGGTGTCGGGAATGGTAAAGCGTCCCGCTTCGTATTCATCACCAAGCGGTGTTCCTGGGTACACCATAAGTGTCAGCGCCCCGGCATAGTCGGGATCAATCGCGGTAAGAATGCGGGCGGTATCCAGGGCATGGTCCATGCTCTTTTCCACCCCGCCGAGACCAAGTAGAACCATAGCGGACAGGGCGATACCCGCCTCTTTGACGCGTCGTCCTGCTTCAACGGTCTTCTCGTAGGTGGTGCCTTTGTGCGTGGCCTGCAAAATGGCATCATTTCCCGACTCCACTCCCAGGTAAACAATGCCCAAACCCAGTTCCTTCAATACTCTCAGCTCATCAACCGACTTGCGCAGAATGCTTTTGACATTGCCGAAAATTCCCACACGCTCCACTCCCCGGATATGCTCTCGTATCTGTTCGAGAATCTCCACAAGCCTCTTCTGTGGAATGATCAGGGCGTCGGCGTCGCAAAGAAATATCTTTCTGATCGGGCGGTGCAGGCTGTACTGGCCGGCTTCAATAATGTCCTCCAGAATCTCGTCCCTGCTTTTTATACGGAATTTCACCCCCTTGTAGGCGTTGCAAAAAGTGCAACGGTTATGAGAGCATGAAACTGTTACCTGTATAAGCAGACTATAGGCCTCGCTGGGAGGACGGTATATATTTCCTTCATATTTCATAGCGGTTACTCAATCTGTTTTTTGTGATCTTGTCAATAATAAATGGTGTTGTCACTGCGCTCAATCCATTCCCCCGCAGCAACTCCCGCGCATACCGCAGGAACCGGCTGTCCCGCACATATCGGGGGAACCGCAGCAATCTCCGGCCGGAAACGGAGACGGGGATGATACGATTGTATTGTGCGCCGACATCAATTTTTTAAGATCGGTGCTGCTGCACGATTTGCATTGCAGCGCTTCGTTCTTGTCCAGCACAATAAATTCGTTCACCGCGCCGCATTTTCCGCATTGATATTCATAAATTGGCATACAAAGCTACCTCCATCGATTCTTTCCGAACTTTTGCAAATTATAACACAGGTGTAAAGACACTTCGCGCCCGACAGCAGTTCCTACGGGCATCCGTATTAATGGCAACAATTAAAACATTATATTATATTTTTCAAGAGGAGTTGGTGTTTTATAAACGAAACGAAGGGAGGGGCCTTTTCAGCCCCTCTATGTTCTCAAATTCAAAAGGAATATTAATATGAAAGCGACGCATCAATACGCAATTCCAGCATTAGCCATCTGCTCCCTGACAAATTTCTTTGTCTCCCGGATTTTAGCGGCGTAATCAGGACGGCATAAAGCCTGAGCGCCAATGATTGCATTTGCAACCACTCCCGGGTCCACTGTTATTCCATAAACGTCATAACCAAGTTGGGACAATAATGACGCTACATAATTTATAGCTTCGTTTTCGCTTTGCTGGACCAGGCCCTGCCCATAAATCAATATGGTTTTTCTGAAATTTTTTTCTGCGGCAATGATCGTATTAGCTGCCTCAAAATGGGTCATGCCGAGAGCGGAGGCAAGACCATCAGCATAAGCTTTGACCAGAAGAACCGGAAACTCAGGGCTTCTGAGCAGGGCGGAATTTATTAACTTATTTCCGATTCTGTTGCTGTCGGGCATTTCATAGACCACCATGATGTCTATCGCAAATTCAATAATATTGTGTGAGATAGACAAACCCGTTGCTTCATCCAGATTCAGGGACTGAATCTCAGGTTGAAGTTTCAATATGTCCCACAAAGCTGCTGCCTTATCGATGACGTAATAACCAGGATCATTTCCAGTGGGGCCATGGGCGGTGAAATCAGCCCCGGCGAAAACATTAGCGTAGGGAGGCCAAAGCTGGCCGTTGGCGTGGCTGGCAAAGCCAAAGGCCAGAGCTTTTCCCAGGTTTGTTGCTTTCTTTGCTTCCGACCACAATGCCAGCGTGTTGTAATGCGTCTGGATATACATGTGATAATTTGCCGTGCCCTCTTCAAAAACATCCGGATAGAAGTTGAAGATGTCGGCCGCCATTCCACCGTAAATTTCATTCAGGTTTTGGAGCGGCAATTTTTTGCCTATTTGGTCATCGATATAGGCGTGCGTTGCCGATCCCCAGGAAAAAGCATTGGATGTGGAAAACATAACCAGAAGGAACACTACTCCCAATAATGCGCAAAACTTCCGTAACTTGTGCATATTCATCTTTGATGCCCTCCTTATAACTGTTGCAAAAAAGTTATTTATCGTTCCCGGCGGGGATAATTGAAACCCCAGACCTTTAGAAAAGGCTATTTGACCGGATACAGGACTGACGAAGTTATAATCTATCATACATGAAGAAAAAAATCATGCTGTACGTGAGGCTTCATAATCAACAGAAGAACTTCTGCCCCAAAGTCCGACGATGAGGTGGTAGAAGGCGAAGAGTTCCCAGGAGAACGGGATGTAGCCGCCGTATCCCAGAAGCGGCATTTCAAAGATCTTCAGAAAGCCGACAAAGGGAATCTCGTAGATCCACTTGGGATAAGAGAAAAAATTCCACATCTCCCAGAAAAAGCCGCAGATAAGGCAGCCAGTTGACAGCGCGACGACGGGCCGCCAGTCGCCCCTGGCAAGAAATCCGGTGAGCGTCTGATATCCCCGCCGGGCGTTGATGGGCTCCAGGATAAAAAAGACCGAGATCCAGACGAGAGGAAAAAAATATTTCGGCCAGATAATGAGCAATGCCAGCATCACCCATCCGGAGGTGAACATGACCCTCAGAGATGACCGTGTCAGCAGCAAAGGGCGGCTCGATTTCAGGTTCCGGATCGGGCGGAAAGTTGCGACCAGTTCCGCAGTGCCGAAAACGGCGGGAATAACCGTCGAAAAGCTGAAAGAAGACAGCACAAAAAAAACGATTGGCCCCGTATTTTCCTCTCCCAGATAGACCCAGTTAGCTGTCCGCCAGTTGATAAACTCAAAGACCCACCAGGCCAGAGACGAAATGAGATACATTCCGGCATAACCGCCGGGGTTTCGCGAAAAGAGCGATGATCCCTTCCGGCAAAAAACGGCGGCGTCGACGGCAAGGCAGTAACCCAGCCAGAGGGGGAAGAAACCCCAGTGCGTCCGCGGTCCTTCCAGCAGCCAGTTAAGTGGCCAGAAGACGGCAATGAGGGCTAAACCGGCCCAGCCGCGCAGTGGCCAGTGATGGATCCATGTGGTCATGGTTTCCGGCTCCTTTGCTTTACGACGCCCGTTGCGTTAGCGGCCATATGCATGATTAATTGAATTGAAGAGAATTTCCTTTCCGACGGCTGGAGTATAAGATAAAAGTATCTTTGAAGTCAAAGATATATAATCAGCCGCTTCCCTCTCGCCTGAAGCCGTTGTATCAACCAGTTCTAATACCAAGTTACATTACAAGCATCAGCTTCGGTAAGGAGGAGGCTGCCCGGCAGGAACTCCGGCGAATGCTGGATGCGCCAGGAAAACTATAGCCAACAAAGTTGCAAAGTTGTTAAGCTTTTCTCGATCTTCTTTGTCCGATTACCATTTGCGGCATATAAATTAAATAGAACCGTCCCCTTTACTTTCCAGAATACACCCACCCTCAGTGAAATAATGTCACTCAGGTACAGGAAAGAGGTTTGCCGAAAAACATTCAGTCCGGATTTATAATTATGAATAGTTCTTCGGCAAAATTGATAGATATCCTTTTGCTTAATCAGTCATTGGTTGTCATTATCTCTATTATCTTGTTGACACAAGGCCGTATTTTAAATACGCCCATGTTCTCAAGAATATTCATACCAATAGAAATAATATGATAATATATTAGAAACTTAACTAACAAAGTCTGTGCAAAAAACAAATTTATGGAGTATATAAAACAAGCCGTATGACACGATAATAAGAATTTTCATTTTATTTACAAATCGAGGACAGTTACATATGGGTAATCTAGCGGAAGAGTTTACTGGTAAGTTGGTCAAGGATAAGGAAATCAAATCTCACCTGAAAGTTCGTTCCAATCAATCAACCTTCAAGACAGTAGATAAACGGTTACTAGCAGATTATGCTGGCACTGAATGGTCTGTATACAAGACAAACAAGAAATCAGTTATTCTGAAGAAGAAGAAATCCTTTAGTGTAATGTTTGAAGATCGAGTATGGACAATCTTAGCTAAGATGGGATTCACCGTAATAAATGACTATGGTTTGCGGCTTCCCTATGTTGATGATGAATCTATTCCCGGCAAGCAGATTGACGCTTTTGCAGCGGATAATGAAACCATAATCATTGTAGAATGCAAAAGTGCTGAAACCATGAAGAAACAGCACTTCTCAAAAGAGCTGAACGAATATGAAAAAGTGATTTTAGGCGGCAATAAGGTTTTAAAAAAGGTCTTTTCCGATAAGCACAAAATACGGTACATATTTGCAACTAACAATATCATCCTTAGTGACAATGATCGAATAAGGCTAAACGAATTGCAGATGTTCCATTTCAACCAAGATGATATTAAATATTATGAGGAATTACTTAACTCTATTGGCACAGCCGGTAAATATCAATTACTTGCAAGACTCTTCAAAGGCATCGACATTCCAGCGTTCGAAAACAGAATTCCTGCCATACGGGGGAAAATGGGTGGATATAACTACTACTCCTTTTCTATAGAACCAGAAAGACTCTTGAAAATATCTTATATTCTCCATCGTGTAAATGTGAATAATGATGATCAAGGTTATCAACGACTTGTAAAACGTAAACGACTCAAAGAAATAGAAGAATTTATTAATGAAGGGGGCTACTTTCCAAACTCTATAATAATCAATATCAATACCAAAAAAGACAACCCGCTTAATTTTGATAGAATAAATTCTCCCAATCATGATAGCTCAGTCACTGATCCCGTTATTCTCCATCTCCCCAAGCGATTTCATTCTGCATTCATAATAGATGGCCAACATCGTCTTTACGGGTACGCTAACAGTAAATATAGATTTACTAACTCAATTCCTGTGGTGGCTTTTGAAAACTTACCAGCTGAAAAACAAGTTGATCTTTTTGTTGCAATTAACAGTAAACAGAAGCCTGTCTCAAAAAATCTGCTGACAACGATTTGCTCTGAGTTGATGTGGAACTCTGAAAAATACGATGAAGCTCTCAATGCACTAATGTCAAAGCTTCTTTCAACCCTTGGGGATAAAGATAATAGTCCTTTATACGGACGTATCGTTCTTGGAGACAAAACAAAAACTACAAATACCTGTATCACTCTTGACACAGTAATAGTTTACGGCCTTAAGAGATCAAATTACTTTGCAAAATTGAACAAAAAGAAATTAGTAGAAACCGGGCATCTATGGTGCGATCCAAACAAGGAAAATGGAACCTTTGACTACACCCCGATGCTGGAGAAAAGCCTTCTATTCTTTAGAACATATTTTGACCATATAAAAGAAAATACCGAAACAATTTGGAATCTTGGTAATGCCCCAGGTGGCTTTATAACAATGAACATAGGAATTGTATGCTTCATGCGGATAGCGAGTGACGTTCTTGACTACATCAGGAAGTACGAAGATGAAGACTTTTCTACTAAAAACGGCAAGGATATTGCTGAGCTAACCTTCCACTACATTGAACCGATCTTTCAATATATCAGTACTTTAACCCCTCATAAAATTGACCAATTTAGAAAATATGGTTCAAATCCCTCAGGAGTAGAAAATGGGGTTCGTGAATTCCAGCAAATAATTCATAACACGTTTAAAGAGTTCGAGCCGGAAGGGTTACAGAAGTGGATAAATGATAACTCTGGTAAGTTCACCGATATCGTAAAAACTGCCGCTGAAAAATTCGAGATTGGCATTAAAAATAAAGTTTACGAGCGCTTAAAAGAGAAATATGGGGAAACATGGTGGAATGATGGTGTAACAAAAGATATCAGAATAGAAGCGGCAACAAACAAAATTGAGCAAGATAGCGATGAACCGGATTCCGAATTTTTGTTCTTGATTCACTACAAAAGAATAATCTCTAGGAACTGGGAAATATTCAAATCAACATTTGCCGACCCAGGAATAAAGAGCAACAAGGATGAACAGCTGAAATGGTTCGACAAACTCAATTCTTTCAGAAACACAACAGCTCACGTTAGAAAGATAAAGGCTTCAGATTGCGACTTCATTAACTCTTTAAATGATTGGCTCCCTGATAAACTGGGTATTAGTAAGTTAGATAGTCGTCCCTGAAAAATACACAACATATTGATATTATTGCTTTACTAACGAATATTGATATGTTATAATTGCCGAAAATTTGGGAAAAGGAGCCAAAAACCGGCAAAAAGATGAGACCGAAAGACACGAGTTTTGCAGAAACACATGGCGACCTGTTTCGCTCCCGACTGGAACAGATACTGGATCGAAAACACCCCTTGTATGTGCTGGCCGATAAGATCGACTGGAAAAGATTCGACCAATCCTATGGAGCCCTGTTTGCCCAGA
>Ga0208041_1000336_pt1 | contig 50417 bp, 36 predicted proteins | sample AD_SCU002_MetaG_FD_184453 | JGI IMG/M metagenome (GOLD analysis project Ga0208041, IMG submission 184453) | Active sludge microbial communities of municipal wastewater-treating anaerobic digesters from China - AD_SCU002_MetaG (SPAdes) (version 2) | ecosystem: Engineered > Bioreactor > Anaerobic...
ATAGAAGTGGAAATATGCTTTTTAATGTTGTAGGCTTCCAAAAAGTAAGGCAAGCACATATAGAGAAGATATTGACAACAAAAATCTCAAAGAATGGAGTAATATGCAGTGATGACGATGAAGAATTGCGAAATATACAAGCCAAAGAACTTAAAAGAAAAGAGATAATAAAAAATAAAAAGAAAAAAAATGATTTGTATGGATTGACAGCTATAGAGAAGCATACAGGCATATTTGTGAACTGGATAAATTATAAATTCAGAGGAGTAGCAACTAAGTACCTACAAAGCTACATAATGTGGTATATAATAAAGCACAAATATTTGTTAAAGAAATTGATAGAAGATGTAGGCAGGATGCTTAATTTAGCTTCATCAGATCGGCAAGCGTGGTATGTATATATGGAGTTGAGATTAAATCCAATATTGATTTTAAAAGATTAATCTTTTACTTGCCCCTCTCATTTTTTCCCCTTATCTTTGTATTAACTTTTTTTTATGAATATCTTTTTCCTAAATAATATTACCGACATTATCAAAATCACTGATGATACTTTTAATCATCTTAAAGCACATCATGTCCGTGTTAATGATATCATTTATTTTACTGATGGCAAAGGTTCTTTAGCTAAAGCTCTAATTACTGATTTATCTAAACAATCTATTACAGCTCATATCTTGGAAACTCAGTTGATGCCAATAGCTAAAACTCATTCTACTCTGTTCGCTCCTTTATTGAAGCAATCTGAAAGGGTCGATTGGATGATAGAAAAAGCCGTAGAGTTAGGTGTTAGTAATATTATTCCTATAATTACTGAGCTTACCATCAAGTCATCTATTAAAATTTCTAGATTGCAAAATATCATAAAAGCAGCTAGTTTACAATCTCTGAAATATTATTTTCCTACTATTTCTGAACCAATTAGATTTGAAGAAGCCATTAAATTAAATAATAATACCAAACGTGTGATAGCTTATTGTGGTGATGAAATAAATAAATTAGATTTATTCGAATATATGAATGCTAATGAGGATGTTTCTATTTTCATAGGACCTGAAGGAGATTTTACTTCTGAAGAAATTAATAAAGCTATTGACTATGGTATAATACCTGTGTCTTTAGGACATCAACGTCTCAGAAGTGAAACTGCTGCTATTTTTAGTTTATCAATTTTTGCATTAAAAAATCATTTATGAAACAATTATTATTAATTTTTTTAATTTTTAGCTTTTCTTTAGTTTCTGCACAAAATAAAGTTTATAGTGTCAGGATAGCTTTATTAAAGTATTCTGGTGGTGGAGATTGGTATGCTAATCCTACGTCTTTGCCAAATCTCGCTATATTTTGTAATCAAACAATTAATACCAATATTGATCCTAATATTCCTGAGATAGAGCCTGGTTCTCAAGATATTTTTAATTATCCGTTTATTCATATGACTGGTCATGGTAATGTTATATTTTCTGACTTTGAAGCTGCAAATATTAGAAAATATTTAGAATCAGGTGGTTTTTTGCATATTGACGATAATTATGGTATGGATCCATTTATTCGGCCACAAATTAAAAAAATTTTCCCTGATATAGAATTAATAGAATTGCCTCCCTCCCATCCTATTTTTAGTCAATATTTTAATTTTCCAAATGGATTACCTAAAATTCATGAACACGATGGTAAGCCTCCTCAAGCCTTTGGTATCATTCTTAATGGTAGATTAGTTTTGCTATATACATATGAATGTGATCTGGGAGATGGGTGGGAAAGTGAAGAAGTACACAATGATCCTCCTGAGGTCAGGTTAAAAGCTCTACAAATGGGTGCTAATATCATTCATTATGCTTTCAATCTATAAACTATAAATATTAATTATCTATTTCTTTTATAATTCTCCATTCTGCTGGATAGTAATTATTTATCCTACCATCATTTATTACTTTAATCCATCCTAATGCTAAATTTTGGAATTTTACCAAATAAATGCCTTCTTTAGCTTCTATGTGCAAAGATGATTTTTGTAAATATGATTGTGCTTCGGATAAGCTAAGTGTGATGCTCGGAATATCAGATGATTTATAAATGGATAAAGCAAATTGCGGCGATGGTATTTGTTTTTTTTCTTCCATATAATTAATACCAATAGTCAATATCTTTCCATTAAAGTAAATAAAATCTTTATCAAACCACTCATCTATTTTTTTGGTAATCAAATTAATATTTTGACCCCATTTTTTTAATTTCAAATCTTCAGTTAGATTAATATAATTGACATTAGCAGGTTTATTAATTGGAGTTAATTTTATTGGGGTTAAGTTTTTTTTATTTAAATGATTGATTTGCTTAAATTCACTTTTGAAATTATTTTTCTTGAACACAGCATAATAAAAACCTTCTGATTTTGATAAATGTGGAAAAAATCTATATCCATATTCCGATACTACAATCCCCCACTCTGCTGGTATTTGCAATTTTATCTCTTCGAAACCATTATCTATGATCCACTTAGCTATATCTTCATTCTCTTCAGAGGTAAAAGAGCATGTACTATAAATCAGATAACCATCCATTGGGATTATGTCAAAAACTTTTTTTAATATATCTTTTTGTCTTTTCACACATTGATTGATATAATCTAATGAAAAATTATCTTGCCATTCTTGGTATTTCCTGAAAAAACCACTTCCAGTGCATGGAGCATCTAATAGGACTAGGTCAAATTGGTTTTTTAGATCATTAAAATCATCTATTTTAGAATTAGAAACTATGTAATTTGCTCTCCCCCATTTAACTAAATTATATTCTAATACTTTTGCTCTATTGCTATTAACATCATTTGCCCAAAGAATAGAATTATCACTAATTAGCGAATCAATAATGATAGATTTGCCTCCAGGAGCTGCTGCTATGTCTAATATTTTTCTATTTTCTGAAACATTTACATATTTTAATATAAAATCAATAAACATAGATGCTGGATCCATAACATAGTAAGCCCCTGCATAAAATAATGGATCTTTATAAAAATTTGGTCTATTGCTCAGATAATATGCCTCATCGCACCATTGTACTTTTTCAGCTAATGGTAAATAATTTTGTAAATTATCTAATTTTTTGAATGGATTTATTTTAACTGCAATATTAGCACTTTCATTAAAAGAATTTAAAAATTCATTTGTATCAATTTCACAATATTTTTCTATAGATTCAATAAGTATTGTAGCAATATCTTGTTTTATCATATTTTATTTTAATTTATTTATAAAATTACTAAAATAATTATTTTGGATTTTATTTCTATAGCAAATTATTATATCTTTGATTTATAAAACTATTGATAATTTCCTTATCAAATTTTTAAAAAAACAATATATTTGTAAAAACAAAAAAATGAAAAGATTTTATTTAATTTTTGCTATCATTATCACTGTTTCTTGTTTTTTATCTTGCAAAAATGCTAAATGTGTTTATTGCAGTGCTGAATATAAAGGTGCATTCATTGACAGCATAAAATTAGCAAACACACAATATTATTATTCTGCATATCTACCCATGAATCATAAACTAAAGAAATTGCCAACATTTATTTTTTTTGATCCTCACGCACATCCAGACATTGCATTAAAAAAATATCAAAATATTGCAGATAGTTTAGGTATCATTTTAGTAGGTTACAATCTATCATCTAATGAGACACCAGCCAATTTTTCATTATCATATTTCAAAAGTTTTATCAGAGATATTCAACATAAATTGCCAATAGATACAGCAAAATTATTTTTCTTTGGTTTCTCAGGTGGTAGTAGAATAGCTACTATGATACAGGAGCAATATCATATAGCTAAAGGTATTATTCTTTCTGGAGCATCTGCATATAATCAAGATTTTTATACTAATAATTTTACACCAATAATCCATATTGTTGGATTGTATGATTTCAATTTTACAGAAATTTTTCCTCTTTTTACTCAAAATATTAATTCTACCAATATGGGATTTATATTTTTCAGTGGTAAACATCAATGGCCTCCACAAAATATTGCTAACTTATCAATACTTATGCTATTAAATAAAAAAAATAAAAAGATTGATTTACAAAATTCTATAGACTCTATCCCTTTTTATTTCCTCTATCCTACCCTTTTAAGTTTGCAATATTTTAATTTCAAAGTTCCTAACTCTATGATTTATACCACGCAACGTATTTTTTCAAATTCAACTATGCCTTTATTATCAGATATTGTAGATCTGGAATGGACTAAACAACAAACTATAATCAAATATTTCCAAAAAGCTGATGATGAAGCTTTGATCAAAATGATAGATTCTCTCAGAGCAATAAAGCTAAATGCTAATGATATAGATGATGACATGAATTATGCACTTGCTCAACGTTTATTAGCCTATATAGGAATAGTTTCGTATTCATTTACAGTGAATCTATATCAACAAAATAGCACTTCATTGCCAAATATTTTAAAGATTTATGAATATATAGAGCCCACCAATAAAGATATGCTATATTTTCAAGTGAAATGGTACCAAAAAAATAATGACACTAGCAAGGTTAATTATTATCTCAATAAAGGCAACGCTCTATATCCAGATTTCGAAACACTGATCAATTTTAAAAAATAATTTTTTGAATAATCACATAAAAAAATTGCCTGTGAGAAATTATTTCCAATCAAACATATCATTTGAATAATTCATGAATTATTCAAATATCTAACAACAAAATAAAAGTTTTAAAAGATTTGAAAAATTTCATTAAATATAATTAAGATAAAATCTGTATCCACCATCAATACTTTTAACTTTAAAACCATTTTGTTTCAAAATTCTATAAGCTATATAAGATCTCAAACCTTGTTGGCAATAGACATAAATCATTTTATCTTTAGGTAGCTCATCTAATCTATTTCTTAAATCATTAAGAGGAATATTTATAGAGCCATCTATGTAGCCCTTTTCTCTTTCTATAGGTTCACATACATCTAAGATAACTACATTATCCTTTTTCAAATTAATAAATTCATCACAATGAATTATTTCTAAATCACCATTAATGACATTAGTAGCCACATAACCAAGCATATTTACTGGATCTTTAGCAGATGAGAAAGGTGGTGCATAAGCCAATTCTAAATATTGCAAATCCATAACAGTCATACCTCCCATGATAGCAGTCGATAGCACATCTATTCTTTTATCTACTCCATCATATCCTACAGCTTGAGCACTATATATTTTACCATTATTTTTATCAAAAATTAATTTCATAAAAATAGTGGTTGCTCCTGGATAATAAGTAGCATGAGAAGGTGGGGTTATATGTATAGTTTCATAAGAAATACTTGATTTTTTTAGTATCTTTTCATTATTACCTATTGAGGCTGCTGTCATATCAAAGACTTTGACCACTGAGGTACCTATAGTGCCCAAGTATTTTTCATTTTTACCACAAATATTATTAGCTACTATTCTACCTTGTTTATTTGCTGGACCAGCTAATGGCTTTAATGTAGGCAATCCTGTAATGAAATCTTTCACTTCTATCACATCACCGATAGCATAAATGCTTTCATCTGAAGTTTGTAAATATTCATTTACTTTTACTCCTCCTGTTATACCTATGTCTAATCCAGCCTCCTTAGCTAAATTACTTTCTGGTTTAACGCCAATAGATAAAATTGTAAGGTCTGAATCTATTTGTTTGCCGCTACTAAGTACTAATGTTTTTCCATTATTTTTAAATTCTTCTATACTATCAGATAAGATTAAGTCTACTCCTTTGTTTTTTATATTTTTATGTAAAATATTAGCCATCTCTTTATCTAGCTGCACTAAAATTTGGTCTGCTTTTTCTACAATGGTAACGTTCATTCCTCTTGCTAATAAACTATCTGCTATCTCTATACCAATAAATCCACCACCAATAACTACTGCCTTTTTAGGATTTTTAGTTTCTATGAAATTTTTTATTTTATCTGCATCAGGTATATCGCGAAGGATAAAAACATTCTCAGCATAGTCTATTCCTTTTATTGGTGGCTTAATAGGTTCTGCTCCACTAGATAAAACTAAAATATCATAATTTTCTTGAAAAATTTCATTTGTTTTCAAATTCTTAATTAGTAATGATTTATTTGCTCTATCTATTTTAAGGACTTCATGCAAAGTATAAATGTCTATATTAAACCTTTTTTTCATTCCTTGAGTTGTCTGCACTAGCAATGAATCCCTTTCTTTAATAACATTGCCTAAATAATATGGTAATCCACAATTAGCATAAGAAATGTATTTACCACGTTCGAAAATTTTGATTTCTACATTTTCATCTAATCTTCTCAATCTAGCTGCAGTAGAGGCTCCACCAGCTACTCCACCTATAATTACAACTTTTTTCTTCATAAATATTGATATTTATTTGACAAAATTATAATAAGTATTTATAATAATCCTTACAAATGATAAATAAAATAAATAGCATCTAGAAAACATAAAAAATCTTCTAAAAATATAATTAATCAACTTAATAAAATTAACATCATACTAAATTTCTGTCAAATAATAGGAATAAAAAGCAAAATAAACGATATAAATTATGTATTTTTGTAAAAACAAAATTTATTTGTTACAAGGTTTTTCTATATTTCATATTTGATTTTAAAGTTAGATATATTTAATTATTGTTATAATTTTGAACGAAATAAAATATAAAAATGAAATTCAAATACTTTATTTTCCTTGCATTTGTTTTTTTATTGTCTTGTACAGAGGTTAAATATTATAAATGGGAGCGTTCTTCCCAATTTTATTTATCTGATGATAATTGTACAACAAAAAAATTTCTTATAGCAAACAGAATTACAAAAGACAAAGATCTCGACCAGTCTGAATCACTAGATTACCTTTTCAGAGGGTTAGAAAGGCAGGGTTCTATTGCTACAATTAATTTTTTATTAGATACTTTAAAAAAATTAAATTTTGATGTAGAGTTAATAGAATTACCTATTGCAAATATTAATAATTTTGATGATACATTGAGTGCAGATAGTGCTTTATATATTTTGAAAAGCAATAATGCTTGCTGGTTAATCACTCTAGATTATTTTAAAGCCTTTTTTGACAATAATATTCAGGAAAATAGGCAAGAAACATCTCAAGATTATGGTGGTACTACTATTTATTATGCTTCGCGAAAAGGTGTTTTCAGAGCTGTTATGCGCATCTATGATAGGAATGGATTAGTTAGACATTTCGATTTTTCACAAGAGCCAATTTTTAATGCTACTGGTAATACTAAAGCGGAAGCTTTGAAAAATATTTTTCAAACTAAAGACTTCACAATAGATTGGGGATATTCATTTGCACGAAGTGTCATTAAGCAACTTTCACCACCTCAAATGACAACAGTGAGAGGTATATATGCTAATACAAATAAAGATTTTAAAAAAGCTTTTAAATTGCTCAAAATCAAAGATATCGATAATGCTAAAGCAATTTATGAAAAATATATTAACAATGAAAATGATAAAATAATACTAGCAAAAGCTCTTTATAACTTGGCTATAGTTTACGAATTTATGGGACAATTGGATAAATCTCTAGAATTAGCTAATCAAAGCTATCAATTATATCAGCTTGATATAGTAAAATCTTATCTGAATTATTTAAAAGTGAAATTAAATTCTTAAATACCATATTAAAAAAAATATTTAATTTATGAGAATACATATAATAGCTATAGGTGGTGCAGTAATGCATCAATTGGCAATTGCTCTACAGCAAGCTGGACATATTGTTAGCGGCTCTGATGATGAAATTTTTAATCCAGCAAAAGACAATTTAAAAAAATATAATTTATTGCCACAAAATATTGGTTTTTTGCCAGAAAATATTTCGCCAGATATTGACTTAATTATCTCTGGGATGCATGCTAAAGCAAATAATCCTGAATTACATAAAGCAAAAGAACTTGGTATCAAAATTTTATCATTACCAGAATTTATTTATGAACATTCTAAAAATAAACTCAGAATAGTCATCGGAGGTAGTCATGGCAAAACCACTGTTACTGGAATGATAATGCATGTATGCAACAATTTAAAAATGTCTTTTGACTATATAGTAGGGTCTAAAGTGAATGGTTTTGAATATAATGTAAAATTAAGCAATGATGCACCTTTCATCATCATAGAAGGTGATGAGTATTTAGCTAGTGCAGAGCTTCTTATTTCTAAATTTTTAATTTATAAACCAAATATAGGTATAATAAATGGTATAGATTGGGATCACGCTAATGTTTTTCCTACTTTAGATATATATATAGAACAATTTAAAAAATTTGCAGAAATTATTCCTGCAGACGGTGCTCTATTCGCAGTAGATGAACCTATTGTACATAGCATTCTAGACAATAATAATCTGAATGTTTCTCCTCAATATTATTCTACTTTCCCATATATCGTCGATAATGGCATATTTTATTTAAATTATCAAGGAAAATTATTTCCTTTACAAATTTTCGGTAAACATAATATGCAAAATATAGCAGCTGCTCACTGCGTTTGTGAATATCTGGGAATCGAAACTCAATCTTTCTGCGAAGCTATGATGAGCTATAAATCTGCTGAGAAAAGATTAGAAAAATATTTTGAAAATGAGAATTTAACCGTTTATAGAGATTTTGCTCATGCACCATCAAAAGTGAAAGCTACAATAAATGCTGTCAGAGAACGTTATCCAGATAGGCAACTAATCTCAGTTTTTGAATTACATACCTATTCCAGTTTAAATAAAAATTTTATTCCTCAATACCGAAATTCATTAGAAAATGCAGATCTTCCCATCGTTTTTTATAGTAAACACGCTCTTACTTTAAAACAATTACCAGATTTATCTACTCAAGATATACTGGTAGCTTTCGATCATATTAATTTGTTTGTAACTACAGATATTAACAAAATTCAAAATTATATTAATAAAAACATAAAGTTTCCAGCTGTGATACTGCTAATGAGCAGTGGCAATTTCGATAATTGGCAACTAAATATTGATGAATTGTTTAAAAAACAATAAATTATAAAACTTGCCTTTATTTATTTTATAGTATATCCAATTGTTTATTATCTCTTCATCCTACCTACATTAAATGATTCTATTATGTCAAATTAGCATAATATTTTAAAAACAAACAAATATTAATGTCATTTTGACAATATTTAATTACAAAAATCTAATATAAATTATAGTAAATCAATAAATTATAACTCATAAAAAATCCATTGGTACAAAAATTGATTTTGAATAAATAGAAAATAAAAATTTAAAAAAGAAAGGAGGAAAAAACTATGGCATTATTACCAGCATCCAGAAGTGAAAACTTCCTGCCAAGAATCATTGATGAATTTTTCGGTGATGATTTTTTAAAAGATTTCTTTTATATGCCTGAACAATTTAATGCACCTGCTGTAAATGTTAGCGAGGATGAGAATAAATTTCAAATCGAAGTAGCTGCTCCAGGCTTTAATAAAGATGATTTCAAAGTGTCTCTAGACAATGATGTTTTAACTATCTACACTGAAAAAACCGAAGAAAAAGAAGAAAAAGACAAACGTTACAGACGTAGAGAATTTAACTATCAAAGCTTTAGCAGAAGCTTTATAGTACCAGACTATATCGATAAAGAAAAAATAGAAGCTGAATATAAAGATGGTATCTTGTACCTCAACTTACCTAAAATGAAAGAAAGAATCGAAAAGAAAGGTAAAGAAATTAAAATTAAATAATAAAAAATAGCTAGTAAATGGCAGGAAGTAAAGGGGTTCGCTAAATGAACCCCTTTATTTTTTTATAACTAAATATCTTATTTTGTCATTGTAATCATTAAAAAAAGAATATGACAGCGATGAAAAGCTATTTAAAAAAACAACTAATAATTGATAACTTAATGGATTAATCTCAAAAAAAGCAAATTTGGATTTTCTATTTATAAAAAATTCATTAATTATTCTTTTATAAAAAATCAAAGGATCTTCATTAGGTACAAAAAGAGCTGAATGAGGTTCCCAATTAGTTACATTATCATTCATTTCATTTTTTTCACATTCTAAAACATAAGGAGGATTACTTATGAGCACATCATAATTATATAAATTGAAATCATCTTTTAAAATATCCAATTGATAAAACTCTACATCTAACTCATATTTCCTAGCATTTTTTTCGGCTAAATCAATAGCAGATTTCGACAAATCAATACCTATAACATTACTTTGAGGAAATAATTTTTTCATTGCTATTGCAATGCACCCACTTCCGGTTCCTATATCTAGAATTGTATTAGGAACATAACTATTAGCATCTAAAAATTTTTTTGCTAATAATACAAGTTGTTCAGTCTCTGGTCTAGGAATTAGAATATTTTCATTAACTTGAAATTTAAAATCTAAAAAATCTGCCTCACATAGAATATATTGAATTGGTTTTTCATCTTTCAATTGTTTTATTACATCTTTTAATTTTAATAATTCATCTGTAGTTAAAGTATAATTAGAAGCTAAGCATAAATACTCTATTTTGCTAATATCTAGAATATAAATTAATAAATCTCTTACTAAAGGTTCTGCAGAATCTAAATAGTAATACCTAGGAATCATCTCATATAAAATTTTTTTAGCTTCACCTAAAGTCATTTTTTTGTAAAATTACAAAAAGAAGTGAAAAAAATATGTAAATAATAAGAAGGGTTGATGTTAAAATGTTTTTTTAAATTTTGAAAAAATTTAAAAAAGTATTTTAAAAAAAAATTAAATGTTTTGAATTACATATGTTAATGACATCAGAGCACTATACCGCTCCCATGCCCGCCTATCCGACGCAGCCAAGTTCAATATCCTCCCCGTATCTTCTATAACCATCTCTGCCAAATACTTCCCCTTCACTACAAACCACATTATATAGTTTGTTAAATACTTTGTTGCCACTCCACGAAACTTATAATATATCCAGCTAACAAAATTGGATATTTTCTTATGAACAGTTGATACGCTATATATTCCTTGCTTCATCTTGTTTTTGTTGGTTATTTCTTTATGTTTGATGTGCTCCGCATTAACTGCTTTGAAAGCTTTTTTATTACTGCTACATATCACTGAATTATCTGATATTCGTGATTTTAGAAAATCAGATATATGCTCAGCTTGCACTCTATTGTCTTCTAATTTTTTAAAAAGTATATTTCCACTTCTATCTGTGGCAGCTAATACTGCCACTTTTGTTGGCTTCTTTTTCTTTAACTTTTTTACTTCTTTTTTGTCTCGTTTCTTTTTACCTTTTTCGGAGTAATTCATTAGAAGCTCTTCTAATTCTACTACTCCAAAGAAATTTACATTATCTTCAAATGATTGCATAGCACATAATATTCTGTGTCGCCAAAAGAAACTTGTTTGCAAGCATATGCCTACATTTTTAGCACATTCTCTCAAAGTCATTCCTGCAGACATACATTTGATGTATTCGAGCATTTTATCTCTGTGGTGAATGCCATACATAAAAGTTCCAGTGGTAACTCTAAATTGCCTACCACAAGTTTTACATAGATAATTTTGTACACCATGCTGTAGACCATTTTTTATTACATGACTGCTATTGCAATCTGGACAAAGTACACCAGTAGACATAGCTTTGAGATCTTGATAATCGACTATATCTTTGCCTTCATTTATCAATTTATTATATAAATTGTCATAGTATTTGCGTGTGCCTTCTTTAGTGAGGGCAAAGAAATCAATTTTTTCTTCAAAAATATCTTCCATAATAATTATATTTTTTGCAAATATAATTATTTTTTATATTACATATCATATATAATTCAAAACATAATTTTTTTGAATATTATTACATATGATCTATTTATCTGATTTCTCTGTTATATGCTTTATTTTAAAAAAAATCATCATAATTTTTACTAAAATATGTAATTTGTCAATTAGAATTTTTATTTTAAAAAAATTTACTTTTTTTGCAAAAAAAATGTTTAGATCTATTATTAATTATTTTGAGACTTGGCAAGATTACCATTGGCTATTAGCATTATACACATTAATCACAATATTTATAGCTGTTGTAGGCTCGCGTAAAAGAACTACTGAAGACTTTTTGATTGCTGGTCGCAAAGTAGGCACACTTGGATTTACCACTTCTGTAGTGGCATCATATATAGGTGGTGCTGCATTAGTGGCATTTTCTGCTTATGTATTCAGATTTGGTTTATCAGCATTATTTGTATTTCTAGGAACAGCTGTAGGATTTATTCTATTTATCCCTTATGCTAAAAAGTTAAAATCATGGAGTGATGAAAAAGTAACATATACTATGATGGACTGGTTTTACATAAAGTATGATAAAAAAACTGGTACTCTCACAACTATAGTGTTAATGATAGTTTATTTAGGTATGTTATTAAATCAATTCATTGCTGGTTCAGCAGTTCTAGCAGGAGTGAGTGGATGGACTTACGAAAAATCTTTAATTTTTGCTGCTGTAGTTTTAGCTGTTTACTTATTTATAGGTGGTTTTCAGAGTGTTATTAGGACAGATATTTTTCAATATTTTGTGATGATGGTTATAATGATAGTGATAATAAGAATAATATGGATGAATGATGCACCAACAGTTTTACCAGAGATGTATAAAACTACACAATTAGACTGGGGAATGATGATAGCTTTTTTACTTTTTGGTATATTAATAGTTTTTCAGAGTGCTGAATATTGGCAGAGAGTATATGCAGCTAAAAGTATAAAAGTTGTAAAAAAGGGCTTTTGGTGGTCTGCGGTATTAACATTTATTAGTGGTATAATAATTACTTGGATAGCATTATCTGCTAAAATTTCAAATCCTAATATAGAACCTACAAATGCTTTTGGTACTGGGCTTGTTGCCTTATTGCCACAAAAATTATCTGCGCTAGTATTGGTTATGGTTTTTGCAGCTATAATGAGTTCAGCAGATACACAAATTTTTGTTATTTCATCAGGATTTGCACTTAATTTATTTAAAAAAGCTAAAGATGATGATAAAAAATTAAAGAAAAATACTCAATTTATTACCTTAATAGTTATTTTATTAGCTGTTTTAATAGCATATTTCATTAGAGATATAGTTACTGTAGTCAATTTCATTACAGGCATAGGATTTACAGTGTTACCTGTAGCATGGGCAGCCTTTCATTTTAATATTTCACCAAAAATTGCTTTTCAGAGTGTAATAGCAGGATTAGTGTATGTATTATTACTAATAATTTTTGGTATCTTTATTCCAGAGTTTGTGATTTTATCATTTATCGTATCTGGTCTATATATGTTTGTGGGGAATAGAATAGTTAAAAAAAAGGAAATTAAAAAAAATAACATTTATGAAGCATAGATTTTTATATGTATTTTTTTGCTTTCTTTTGTCACTTAATCTTTATTCACAAGATACAATAGTGAAGGGCAAAAGATGGAATTTTTTACCTGTCGTTTTGTATAATTCAGATTTGGGCTTTGAGGTAGGTTTATTAACAAGTATGTATGATTTCGGAGATGGCAGATTATATCCAAACTATATTTACAATATTAGCTATGAGATAGATATAACTACAAGAGGTAGCATAATCAGTCAACTTTTTTTTGATAGTGGCAAAAAGATAAAAAATGGCAAATGGCGTGTAGTAAGTGATTTTTCGTATATACATGAACAAGCCTCAGATTTCTATGGATTTAATGGGTATGCCTCTACTTTTCACCCTGAATACATAGAACAAAACAATGAATCGTATGTCAGCAGGATGTTTTATAGATATGATAGGAAAATCTTTAGACTCACTAATGATATTTGGTATAAACTAAGTGATCATTCTTCTCTAATATTTGGATTACACATATTCAATTATAAAATTGGCACAGTAAATATTGATGCTATTAATAAATTTCATCAAAAAAATCCTCTACCGGATACTACACTTTTAATTGATTACTATATAAATAATGGATTTATCAGGGATGATGAGGCAAAAGGTGGTTGGATAATAGCTCCACGACTATCCTATGTATATGATGGTAGAGACAAAATATTTAATCCTACAACGGGTATTTATGGAGAATTAAATTTCCTCGCTAATCCTAAAATAGATGCTTTATATTCAAAAAATTTTTTTAGGTTTTCTACTAATTTTAAATTTTTCTATCCATTATTTAATAAATATTGCATAATGGCTCTTAGATTAGGATATCAAGATCAGATAGGAGCTCAAGCGCCATACTATTTTATGCCCTATATCACTCAAGCATTTTCTAATAATACTTTAGTAGAAGGTCTCGGCGGTGGTAAATCTCTAAGAGGAATTTACAAAAACCGAGCGTGGGGTGATGGTTTTTTCTATGGTAATCTCGAAGCTAGGATTTTAGCTTATAGTTTTCATACTAAAAAGCAATTGGGAGAAATACGCATTAAGCCTTTTTATGATTTTGGCATTATCACTGACCCAGTAAAAATTCCTATAAATTATTTAAACAATGATTTAACAGATTATAAAGATATACCTGATAGACTACATCATAGTTTGGGATTAGGTGTACATCTTGTTTTAAATGATAATTTCATAATTAGTGTAGATGTAGGTCAAAGTTTAAACAAAAATGATGGCGGCACTGGTGTATATGTTACTACAGGTTATAATTTTTAAAAATTTATTAAAAAAAATAATTATATTTGCCTTATGAATTAAAAAAATATGAATATAAAATAATAAATTATGGAAAAGAGAAAAGATGTAAGACAATTAATTATTGATGCCGCAGAAAAGTTTAATAACAAAACGGCTTTTGTTTATAATAATGTAGAGTATAGTTTTGCTAAATTACAAAATGATGTTTTTAAATTAGCAAATGGACTACTAAATATCGGACTAAGAAAAGGAGATAAAGTAGCTATTTATTTACCTAACTGCATAGAATATGCATATTCATACTACGCAATATATTCTACTGGTTTAGTTGTGATACCTATAGATTTCTTTTTAACTGATAATGAGATTATCTCTATAGGTAACCATTGCGAGTTAAAAGCTATTATTACTACTGAAAATGTTAAATTTGATTTAAAAGAATTGAAAGATGCCATCCCCACTTTAGAGCATATAATAACAATAGAAAAAAATACAAACTATCATTACTTTTGGGATTTAATAAATAATTCGAGTAATGAGCTAGCAGATCAAGGCATTGAGATATCTATGCCATCAAGTATTTTCTATACATCTGGAGTAACTGGCAAGCCTAAAGGAGCTTTATGGAACTATGAGCATATTCATTTAGGAGCAGAGCAAATGAAGGAAATGGGATTAAGTGAAAAACTATTAAATATTGTAAAAATAGATGTTACAGAGAGGTCTGTGGCTCCGATACCATTTTCACATTCTGCAGGTCTATTATATTTCATGATAGGAATAAAATATGGGATGAGTACTGTAATAATGCCTAGATTTGCTCCATTAGAATTAGTAAAATTGATTAAAAAATGGGGAGCTACTAATATATTTATGGCACCTGCTATGTTTTATGCAGTTTTAACTTTAAAAGAGATCGAGAATTATTCACTTGATACTTTGATTTGGGCTACTGTATTTGGAGCTCCTTCATCACCAGACCTAATGATGAAATTTGCCAAATTATGCCCTAATGCAGTTATATTCAATGGTTATGGCCTTACAGAAGTAATACCGCCTTTAGCAGTTTCCTCACCTCAAAATATTAAGGGATTTAGTTATATAGTTTCTAATATTAATCTGAAGCTTGTAGATTCTCATGATAAAGAAGTAAAAAAAGGCGAAATCGGCGAAGTAATTGTAAAAGGCAAATCTGTATTTTGCGGTTATTATAATGAACCACAGCTAAATGAACAAGTTTTTAAGAATGGATGGTTCTATACTGGCGATTTAGGCTATTTCGATAATGATAATACTCTATACCTCATTGGTAAATCTAAGGATATTATCAAAGTAGGTGGTGAACTAGTGTGGGCTGCTGAGATAGAAGAAGTGCTACTTAGATATCCTGGCATAAGAGAGGCTGCAGCAGTAGGCATACCAGATCCACTGAGAGGCGAAGTAGTGAAATGCTATGTCGCTCCAGCAGACAGTAAGCAACTAAATAAAAATGATCTATTGGATTACTTAAGAAAAAATCTTGCCAAATTTAAACAACCTAAAGATATAATTATTTTAGATGACTTACCAAAGACAGGTCCTGGTAAAATTAATAAAACTGCATTGAAAGAATTAGGTTAGGCTATATGAATGGAAGATTTCTGGGTTATTTTATTTCCAAAATTTTGAAATGAAATTTTGAAATTCAAATTCTAAATTAGGAGTAAAATAATTTTTACCTAATTGTGATATAATTTCTCTTTTAGTCCACCATCTGAGCTCATCCACTTCTTTACTAATTCTTACTTGATTTTGATCTAAAATAGAAGTAATAAAAATAAAAACTAATTCGCGTTCTATCTCTGACTCCCATACATAATGATGAACAAGTTCGGGTTTAAAATTTTTTAATCCGATTTCTTCTTTAGCTTCTCTGAACAAAGCTTCTTCAGGTTTTTCATTATAAGAAATATGACCACCTACACTAGCATCCCATTTGCCTGGCTGAATTAGTTTATCATTACTACGTTTTTGTAATAATAGTTTACCTTCATTATTAAACACATAAAGATGAACAACAGGATGTAAAATTTTAGAACCATTATGTACCTCATCTCTAGTAGCCACATTTATTATTTGAAATTTATCGTCTAAAATTGGGACTAGTTCTTTTTTTCTTTTTGTAGTATTCAATTTATTAATAGCTAATTGAGCAATTAACCATACACCCATAATGATATATAAAAGGACACCACTAATAAAAGCCCACCATTCATGAGATAAATGGTAAATTGAAAAAATTATCAAAGCTATATGAAGAATAAGTAAAATCAGAATATTCAATAAATTTTTGCGAAAAGTATTGGTTTGTTCCTCATTCACTTGTGGTATATCCATATAATGTCCCATCCACTTAAAAAGTATATTAATATTAGTAAAATAAACTATGGCTAATATAATAACCATAAGAGCCTCTATGAGAGCTGGTTTCCATAAGAAAAAAATTTCATTATCAAAAATAATAGATATTCCTCCGAGCAGAGCTAAAAGAGCAGTATCTAAAATAATAAATTTATCCCATTGTTTTTTTATGATACCAATTAAAAAAAATTGAAGAATACCAAAAGCTATAGCCACAGCAATAGCAGTTTTAGGTGGCAAAATACTATCAATTAAAATATAAACAATAAGAGGTAAAAGACCTGGAAGTAGTTTTAATAGAATCTTCATAATAACATAAAAGCGGTAAACGGGATTCGAACCCGCGACCCTCAGCTTGGGAAGCTGATGCTCTACCACCTGAGCTACTACCGCAATAATTTACAATGCAAAATTAATAATTTCTATTGATTTTTAATAATTTTGTAAAAAATTAAGAATTAATTAAAAATGAATTTCACAAATTCTCCAGATTGGCAACAGAGTCATAACTTTAGTATCGAAAAAAAATCTGCAGAACGTAAAACTCTAATAGTAGTAGTAATAACTTTAATAACGATGCTAGCAGAAATAATAGCAGGATGGATATTTGGCTCTATGGCACTTTTTTCAGATGGATTACATATGGGTACACATGCTTCAGCTCTCAGTATTTCATTAATCTCATATATATTAGCACGAAAATTATCAAAAGATACAAGATATACATTTGGCACTTGGAAAATAGAGATATTAGGAGCATACACAAGCGCATTAATATTAGGATTAATGGGATTATTTGTATTAATTATCTCAATTCAAAGATTTTTTAACCCAGTAAATATAAATTATAACTACGCCATATTAGTAGCAATCATAGGATTAGTCGTAAATGTAATAAGTGCATTAATACTACAACATAATGGAAGCCAAGAAAAAGATTTAAATTTAAAATCTGCTTACATACATGTAATAGTCGATGCATTAACTTCAATATTAGCGATTATAGCGTTGCTTGGAGCGAAATATTTAAATTTACAATTTTTAGATCCTTTAATGGGACTAGTAAGTGCATTTTTAATATTCAGATGGACATACTCATTAATACGAGATACAGCATCAATATTATTAGATAAACAAACAGATCTCACATTGGCAGACAATATAATAACTGCTATAGAATCTGACGGAGAGAGTAAAGTAATTGATTTACATTTATGGAAATTAACCTCCGATAAATATGCTAGCATAATTTGTGTAAAGGCAAATGGGAAGCACGATTTAGAAGAATACAAAAGCAGGTTAAAAGATTACAAAGAGCTAGCGCATATAAATATAGAGATTCAAGGGTAAAGAATAATTAATAGGAGATGAGGGTAAGAAAACTATCAAACATTTTTTAAATGTTTCAAACAGTATATGATATTTTACTTACTTTAAAATATTCATACCAGGCAAGTCTATCCGACGATGCAAGGTTAAGCATTCTACCAGTATTACTGATTATGCCTTCTGATAAATATTTACCTATCGATACATACCACATAATGTAGTTTTGCAAGTATTTGGTTGCTACTCCTCTAAACTTCGAATATATCCATTTAGTGAATTCCTCTGACTTAGCCTTCACTGTAGCTGTGCTGTAGACACCTCGCTTCTTCCTTTTGGCTCCTACTATCTCCTTGTGTTTGACTTTGCTCTTTCTTATGTGTCTAAATGCGTATTTAGTACCTGTGCATAATACTGCATCTTCTGTTATTCTACCTTTTAGAAATTTCTCAATGTCTTCTCGCTTTGCTCTGTTGCTCTCAGTGTTCCTAAATAATATATTTCCACTTCTATCTGTTGCAACTATTACAGCCACTTTTTTGGGCTTTTTTCTCATCGCTCGTTTCATTTCTTTTACACTTGAATACTGTCTACCCTTTTCAGAATAATCCATCAGCAATTCGTCTATTTCTACTATGCCAAAAAAGTTTACATTTTTGTCAAAATTCTTTAAAGCTGCTAAAATTTTGTGTCGCCATGTAAAGCTTGTTGGCAGACTTATACCAACCTCTCTAGCACAAGCTCTGAGACTTTTACCTGCTACCATACAACGAATGTACTCGAGCATGAGTTGAGACTTCTGCAATCGATATACAAAGGTGCCCGTAGTAATTCTAAACTGTCTACCACAATGTTTGCAAAGATAATTTTGCATACCTTTTTGTTTGCCATTTCTTACAATATTGTTGCTACGACAGTTAGGACATAGTGGAGGAGTACTTTGAAGTTTCAAACCTTGGTAATCTACTACGTCAGCTTCATTTTGTAGTAGGAAATCGTAGAGTTTATCGTAGAAGGCTTTAGAGTCTTCCTTACTCATAGCCAGATGTTCATTAATATTATTGACTAAAGTCTTCATAAATACTGAATTTTTGACAAATATACATAATAATTTTATTATGATATTAATATCATTAATTATTTTAAACATTTATAAAATAAAAAATTAAATTTTTTGGCACAATATTGAAATTTTTATATTATCTTTGTATTAATTTTGAAAAAATTATTAGCTGTTTCTACGATTTTTTTGAATCAAAAGTGAAAAAATGAATTTTTAGAATACAGCTTAAATAGAAAAGCACAAACATGAACAAAACCAGATATTATTTCAGGCTTTATTCATAAAATGTGATTAAATAAACAAGTTACCAGTAAGTTAAAACGACATGAAGAAACAATTACGAAAACCTGAAAATTGGCAAGATTTTGAAAGTCTTTGCAAAGTACTTTGGGGAGAGATCTGGAATTGTCATGAGATAAAGAAAAATGGCAGAACAGGTCAGGCTCAACATGGAGTAGATGTATATGGTACTCCTGACTGGGAAAGTGGATATTATGGAATTCAGTGCAAAGGGAAAGATGATTATACTAAATCTAAGTTAAAAGAAAGCGAAGTTGACGAGGAGATTGAAAAAGCTAAGAAATTTAAACCCACATTAAAGAAATTTTATTTTGCAACTACTGCAAATAAAGATGCTAAGATAGAAGAATACATAAGACTCAAAGATGAAGAATCAAGAAAAAACAATGGATTTGAAATTCATCTATTTTCATGGGAGGATATTGTTGATTTAATAGATGAGAATAAAAGAACTCATGATTGGTATGTGAACAACATAGGATTTAAAACTAAATATGATGTTAATATAACTTTTAGTAACGGAAAATCAATATTGGAGTTTACACCTATATTGGTTAAAAATCATGTTATATATAGAGTAATTGAAAAAGACAGAAAGGGAGGATTAAGAATTGGAATGGGACGTTCTAATTTATCACAAGACTACAACAGAGAAGAAAGACTTGCAAAACTTTATGAACCAGAGCCTGTAAGATATTATATGAACGGGCAAACATTTAATAAAAGTTCATGTGTGTTTTCGTTACTAATTGAAAATGTTGGAAATATGCAAATTGAAAACTTTAAAATGTATATTTATTTCAAATCAGATACAATTAAAGTTGATACAGTAAGCAAGCAAAGACAATTCTTAGATTCGTTTAAATACAATTACAATACATTTATGTATCGAGATTCGAATAATTGTGTATTTGAGCCACCTGAACAGATTTTGGTACAAACAGATAGAATAACAACAGATGAAATTTGTTTAAGACCGACAATTGAAGAGCCACAGGAGATTATTCTTGAATATGAATTTGTTTCGAAGGGTTTTAATAAAAAAGAAAAATTATTGATTAGACTGAATACAGAAATAGTTGATAAAAAATCTTATGAGGAAACTGAAATTTCAAGAAATGACGAAATAAGGTTAGAAAACTATTTTGAATAAAATAAAATCAACTGCCAACAATGTATATAAAACATTTGGAAGTCAGTGTGTTATCGAGCATCATAGATAGTATCAAAAGTAGTTGTAACTTGATAGGAAATCGCTTCGTAATCCCGCACTTCATTATATTATCAAACGTTATGCAACATATTCAAAAACCATATAATTATGAATAAATTATTTATCACAATCGCATTTTGTCTATTATCCATTAATTTGTTAAGTCAAGGGCTCATTGGAACACCGACAAGCCTAGTGATCGTTTACAATTATCCAGAAAACTACTTTTATGTTTCACTTGATGGGAAGGATAAAAGAAAAACTGTTCAGGAAAACGTTTTTATCATTGACAATAAACTTGTTCAAGTTCGTGCTTTGAATAAAAGCAAGTTCCTTTCGGATGAATTGAAATCACAATCTCAAAAAGACATTCTGTTGGAATATATAAAATGGGAGTCTGATTATATCCAAAATACTTTCAATTTTAATATTAATAGTAAAATTGAAACCTTAGTCACAAAAACAGGCAAAGAAGTAATCTTCTGGACCTATGATATGCCAATCGGAGAACCAATTGTAAAAACAGATTCCACGATTACTACCCCTACTCAAAAACAAATGTTCATCTTGACCATGGTAAAAGATTATGTGTTTGGGATAAATACTCCTCTTTTTGAATCAGACCAATTTGAGTCAAATAAACAATATTTGCTAGATAATATAGATCATATTGTGGTAGAAGATAAAGAAATTAATCTTGAAGAATTATATAAGAAACTAAGTCAATAATTATTTACGGTGCATAACAAGCATTTTAGTGCATTGTAAAAAAAACAAAATATTTTAATGATTTGCCGTTTTAAAAGAAACAAAAAAAGAAGTATGAAATATTTATATGATTTTTTTCTAAAGAATGTCTCATAATGTCCATAATGTTATTTTGCAAAGTTATCAAAATGTTAGCAATTCACAAGATAACAATTGTTTTTTCATAGCTATGTATGTAACTTCCCATACTTTTTTGCAATTGGTTTATAAAATTAAAAATATTGAATTAGGCGTTTAAGTAATAATCATTTTATATGGACAAGGCTTTGCTTTAACCATTCTGATTAACAGATTATCAAATATATTTTTATTCATTAAATGCCGATTAAATCTATATGTATATTCATCTATATATGCTTGCAAATGTTCTACATGATGATGTATACCCCTCAACCAACCTTTAAACCCCATTATTACTCTATGCATCTCTGGAAAATTTTTACCTTTTTTACCAGAATCTACTTGCATTAATTTCTTAAACTCTACCTTCAATGGTTTATAGCCATTCCACTTATCTACTTTTATATTCGCTTCTCTATCTATTGTTTCTCTCATAAAACTTCCTAATTCTTTTGAACTACTCGATTCTATAACCTTCCCATATACTCTACTAACTCCCTTATTTCTCTTTTCTATTTCAAATACTACTAGCTTCTTCTTTTCATTCTTTCTCCCTACTACTCCCTCCTCTTCTCCGCCTATCACTGTCTCATCTACCTCTACTTCTCCTCTCAACATATATTTACCACTACTTCTCATCGCTACCATTACTTTTCTTTTAAATAACCAGCATGTCTTTTGCCTTAATCCTAATTTCCTGCTTAATTCTGTTGTTGATATCCCTTTCTTTGTTGTACTTACAAAATATACTATGTAAAATGCCTTTTGTATTGAAAATTTTATCTTATGAAATAATGTCCCACTTGTAGGTGTCTCTATATAATTGCATTTAGTACATTGTCTTTCATATTTCTTCTTACCTCTACAAAATTTAGTGTTTCCACACCTAGAACATACATACCCCTTACCCCATTTGATCTGTGATAAATATTCCATACAGGCTCCATCATCTGGAAATCTCTGCTGAAATTCAAATATCGTTAGGCTTTCATATTGTTTCTCCATATTTATATTTTTTATCCCTGCAAATTTAGTACTTTTTCTCTTATTATCTAAACGCCTAATTCAATAAATTTATTTTTAGTTTTTATAACTTTATAAGTTAGTAAAACAAAAATTTGATTACCCACACTATCCGTTATAGAACCAAAAATAATATGTAAAAATAATCATAATTTGCAATTGCAAAAAATTCTATTTATGATAATCTATCTAGCACAGTCTCATTAAAATCTTGCCTATTACTGGCTCTATCTCTAAACAGATTTTGTATATGTTCATCCATAGTCAGATAAATAATCTGCCACCCTCTGTCTGCTAATGAAAAAACTTGATCTATTAGCTTAGGACGTCTATCATAGTCACTATGCTGAAATGCATCATCTAGGATAAAAAATGCTTTATCGTCAAGGATTTTTTCTGCTAGTGTAACACGTAATGCGAAAAGCACTTGCTCCTTAGTGCCGGTGCTGAGATCTTGAAGTTTATATTCTGCTGTGTCGCTACTTATAAGTATTTTACCATCATCATCGATTGTTAAATTCTTATATTTCCCAGTAATTTTAAATAACAAATCAGAAAAATTTGGTGAGTTTATACTATTTTGTATGTGTTCATCTTCTGCACGAAGCAATTCGCTAATAGTCTGATGTACTAATATACCGGCTATAATAAATGATTCTTGATGTTTTAATTGATTTAAAATTTCATTTTGTTTTGCGTACAACTGATCTATCAGTGTATTCCAATCATCTTTGGTTGAGAGACCTGTGATATTTGCTATTTCACCTTTATAATCGAGATTTTCTTTTTCTAATTCTTTTAATTGATTACTTTTATCATTTATTAAATTTTCTAAATTCAATAAATGAGTGGGATCAAATTTGATACCTGGATCTTCTCTAATAAAATTTTCAGGATCTATGCCAAGTCCATTTAATTCACCAGCAATGGCGTTTATATCATTTTTAATTTTTGTAGTTGTGTTTATTAAGTCATCTAATTTATCTTTCCATTCATTCTCCGGAATTTGTATATTTAATGAATCAAATACTTTTCTGATTTCCGCTTTTACTTTATCCAATTTATCATTTTCATTTTTTAAATCAAGTTCTATATTATTTAGTTGTTTTTCTAAATTATCAAGATCTTTTAATTTATTTTGTAAATCTAGTAATTTATTAGAATTGTATTCTTCATCAATGTCATTGGTGTAATAATCAGTAACATCTACTGCGAGTTTTGCAAGTTCTAATTTTAAAGAGTTTAATGTGTTATTATCTTTATTTCTTTCTTGTTTATAATTATTTAGCTCTATTAACCAATCAGCTTCATCAATATTTTTTGAAAAAATTTGGAATAATTGATTTTCTATTTCAGCTTTTAATCTATTGATTTCATTAAGCAATTTAGTTTGTTCATCTTTTACTCTATCAATTAATTTAGAGACATCTAGCTCACTAATTAATGTAGCTAAATATGCATCATCTAATTCATTTTTAAATTTTTCTTTAAAAGAATTTTGTAATCTTTCCAATTCATCATTTTTAGCTTTATTCTTTAGTAATTTCCTTAGATTAAATGAAAAATAAATGCTAAAACCGAAACCTAGTAGCATAATTACGCTGCCAATAATAACATTTTTACTGACTATAGAAACTACTAGTCCTGAAATAAAAACTATAGCTGCTATAATCAGATATGTGATGCTAACAGTTTGATTATAAGCATTTTGCTTTAAATCGTAGTAATTTTTTTCTATATTTTTTACCCAGTTGAAATCTTTATTTTTTTCTTCTAAAGTTTCTAATTCTTTTGCATTATTTTGATAATCTATTAATTTTTCTTTGTAGTTTATTATTTTGTTATCTAGTTTATTAAGATCATCATCAGAAATTTTGCTTAATTTTAAATTAATTTCTTTTATTTGATTGTCTAGTTTATATGCTTTATTTCGTTTAGCATTTAATTGTTTTTCATAATCAGCTCTTACATTTTTAAATTTTTTTATTTCTTCTGATATATTTTTTGAATCATTCTCTAATTTATCTATATTTTCTTTAAATTTTGTATAATCATTTAATTTTTTCTTTAATTCCTCTAATTTATAATCTGGATAATCATTCAATCTATTTTCTAAGTCTTGTTTTTTAATGAATAAGCCATATGCTTTATATTTTTTTGCTTTTAGTAAATTTTCCTTCTTTACCTTCAACTCTTCAATTTCATTCTTTAATTTTAATTCTTCATTTATTTTATTGTCATTTAATCTATTAATAAGTTGATTGATTTTTTGTAATTGAGTATCTTTTAAATCTTTATACGTTTTACCCTCACCTGTATTATCAATATTTATAAAATTATTAGTGAAATTTGCATTCTGAATAGTTTTTTGTATTTTTGAATCGATTTTGTCTAATGTATTTTTAGAAGAGAGCAATTCTTTTAAAGTATTTACATCGATACCTTGTGGACCTTCATTTATATTAGTTTCACCACTTTTAATAATTAAAAGTTTAGTAAATGAAGTTTGAAAAGTATTTAATTTTTTTTCAAAATATTTATCCAATTTATCTTTACTAGCAGGTGAATAACTGATTGATTTATCATTAATACCAGAAACGATAATTTTACCATTCCCTATTTCTCTATTATAACCCCAGATAGATTTCTTACTAAATAATGATCTCAAAATAAACTCTACTAATAAAGATTTACCGCCTTCATTTTTGCTATAAATTAGATTGATATTATTAAATTGATATCTTCCTGGATTAATAGGCCCTAAATTATCTATATTTATTTCTTGTATTCTAATCGACATAATAATTTTTTTTAACAATTAATCTTTATAAATTAAATTTAATGCTTGCTCGATGACATCTTGTTTTTCTGAAAAAACAAAATTGTAATCTATGTTATCTATTTTTTCTAAAATATTTTTCATGATAAATTCTCTATCTGGATCTTTTACTATATTCAGGTTTTCATCTTTGGGAAGGTTATTATCATAAAATTTAATATTTTTAGATAAGATATATTGAGTTATATTATTAATGAGTGCATTTTTATCATTTGTGAAACCTTTTAATATTAACCTTAAAATTACTTTATTTAGCTCCACATCATTATACTTCCATTTGTCAATTAATTTATCAATTTTATTTTTTGCGTCGTCGATTTCATTATTAGTAGGTACTATCAAAAGCTCCTCTACCATATAGATCTTGTCTATGTCTAAATAAATATCCTCGACATTATCATTTTCTGTATTATAAATTAAAAATTTTCGTTTGCCAGTTTCATTAATGTCAAGTGGGTATGGCGAACCAGGATATGTAATTTTGTCTTTTGTATAAGCTTTATGAATATGTCCAAGAAAAACTCTATATGGCTTCAATTCATATATAATATTTCTAGATAAAGGCATATAATAGCCTTTTTCGTATTCATCAGCAGGTTTACTAAGATCCAAATAATCGCCATGTGAAATAAGTAACCATTTATTTGATAAATTATTATTCTTGTTATAATTAATCAGTATTTTGTCCATTGTATCATTAGCTTGATATGGTAAAAATAAAAAATCGAGATTGTCAAATTTTTGAGAGGTAATATCATCAAAAACTTTAATATTTGGCGAACTAAATGAGCTAGATTTTAAATCTGCATCGTGATTGCCACGAATTATATAAAAATTTATAGTTGTGTTATTTCGGCATATATTTTCAAAATCCGAATAATTATGGAATTCTTTATCAAACAGATCTCCTGCGATGATTAAATCTTTAATATCTTGACTTTTAAGGTAGTCAATTATTTGATTTAATACTTCGTAACGCTCTGGTGTTTCATTTATTGATTTTAAATGCAAATCTGCAGTTATACCTATTTTCATAAATATTTTTTTTCAAAGATAATAAAAATCAAATTAATTTTTAAATATAAATATTCAGTTATCTATTATTGATTCATTTAAAATAAATGTTTAAAATAAGTAATGATATTTTTATTTAAATAAATTATTATTAAAATTTTTCTAATTATAGGTTATAATAAGATTTAATAAAAAATTAAAATTTTAAATAATATTTCTAATTAATAAGATGAATATTGAAGTTAATTACTAAAAAATTATTAATCAAATATCATTACTTATTTTAAATAATTAAATATATTATTTCGTAAAATACTTATTGACAATTAAATAGGAAATATATTATAATATTTTTTACCTATTTCTCCTTCAATAAACCAATTTATTTTTTTAAATTATTGTTATCATTTCTACCAATGAGGTTTTTATTAGATTTTTTATTGTTAATAAAAAAATAGACTATAGTCCTGAAATAGTCTGAAATCATATATTTGTAAATGATTAGATTGATTAATAAAGTTTAGCAGTGAAATCATACATACAGTCTCCTCGTCTCCCAGTCTCCTCGTCTCCCAGTCATCCAGTCTCCTCGTCATCCTGTCATCCTGTCATCCAGTCTCCCCGTCTCCTCGTCATCCTGTCATCCCGTCTCCCAGTCTCATTCTCAACTCATCAATTAAGCTAATAACTATTTATTAATAATTTCGTGTAACTATGTTGTGGCTTTTTGAAGATGTCTTTTGATAATCCTTGTTCTACTATCTCACCTTTATATAAAACTATTAAGCTATCGCAGAAATAATTAGCCAGCATAATATCATGTGTAATAAAAAGATAAGTAATTTTTTTATTGTCTTTAATATCATTTAATAGATTTATTATGGCTGCCTGAATGGACACGTCCAGCGATGATACTGGTTCATCTAATAGAATTATTTCTGGATTTACTAGTAATGCTTGGGCAATAGCTAATCTCTGCAATTGTCCACCGCTAAATTGATGTGGATAACGATCTAAAATATCTACTGGCATTTGGCATAGTTCTAATGTTTCGCTAATTATCTTATTTCGTTCGTCAGTATTTTTACCTATATTATGCAATTTTAATATGGCATTGAAATGTTTGCCAATAGCCATATTAGGTGGTAATGAAGTGTATGGATTTTGTTGTACCCATTGAATACTACGGAATAAATTCTTGGTTCTATTGCTAATTATATCCAATTTTTCCCCTTTATATTCTACTAAACCACTATCAGGTTTTATCAAACCAAGAATAGTTTTTAGCAATGTAGTTTTCCCACTACCAGATTCTCCAATAATGCCTATACATTCATTAGATTTTACATTAAAATTTATATTTTTCAGAATATGATTATAAACTTTTTGTCCCCAGATTGTTTTATTTTGATGAATAACATTTAAATTTTCAACATTTAATACAATATCTCCGATGATATTATTTGATTTTTTTGTAGCATTTAATAAATTAAAATCATATTTTTGATGAAGAGTAGGCAATCTATAAGGGGTGTAAGTGAGAGTAGGTTTACAACGCAGCAATAACTGTGTGTACTCTTCTGATGGATTTTCGAAAATAACATTGGTAGGTCCATGCTCAACTATTTTTCCACTTTTCATTACATAAATATAGTCAGCAAAGGAATGTACTAATGATAGATCATGAGAAATAAATAAAACTGTACAATGAAATTTTGTTTTTAGATCTTTTATCAAATTTATAATTTCTAATTGTATTTGGGCGTCAAGAGCTGTAGTAGGTTCATCAGCTATTAGCATTTCTGGTTTTGAAATCATAGCCATAGATATCATAACACGTTGCTGCTCACCACCGGATAACTGGTGTGGATAAGCATTGTATATCCTTGTTGCATTGTCGAAGCCTACTTGCTGTAGAATTTCTAATACATTTTCTTTTCGTTTTGCTGGAGAATAGTTAGTGTGTACTTTTAGTACTTCTGCTATTTGCTCTCCACATTTGATCAAAGGATGAAGCGAAGACATAGGATTCTGAAAAATCATACTGATTTTTTTACTTCTCAATGTCCTCCATTGTTTTTTATTAATTTTTAATAGATTTACCTCATGATGATTATAATAATATAAAATTTTACTTTCTTGAGAAAACTTTAATGTAGGTGGTAATAATCCCATAATAGAATGTGCTGTTATAGTTTTGCCACTTCCACTCTCGCCTATAATAGCTGTTATAGCATTTTCTATAATGTTCAAGTTTATATTATCTACTAAAATATCGTTTTTTGAGTTAAAAATTGATAAATTTTCTATTTTAATTTTATTTATCATTATTTGATGTGCATTTTATTAATATAGAAATTAGAAAAATTTATTCGTCTTTTTGACTATCTAGATCTTCTGGTTTAAATATTCCCAATTTATTCATTTTCATTTGCCAAAGTTTTTTAGCATAAGCTTGTAAATCTTGGTATTGATCTGCCTCATCTATGATTTCTATACCCAGTAGAGTTTCTACAATATCTTCTATAGTTATTATGCCTACAAAAGAACCATATTCATCTACTACTACTGCTATTTGCTCATTATTTTTAATCATTTCATCCATAGCTTTTTTGATGCTAAAAAATTCATAAACGATGACTATTTTTCTTTTAATTTCGCTCAATTTAGTATTTTCATTTTTATGAATTAAAGCATTGAGGACATCATTTTTGAAAACATATCCCGTGATATTGTCTATATTGCCCGAATAAACTGGTATGCGTGAGTATTTAAAAAAATCTTCACGATTTATTAGCTCACTAACAGTCATATTTTCATCTAGTATTGCTGCTACTGTTCGAGGAGTCATGATATCATGCACTGGTAATTCTCTTAGCTTCAGAGTATTGTCTATTACTTGAGTTTGCAGATTGTCTAGAATACCCTTTTGATATCCTAATAGTGCAAGAGCTCTAATCTCTTCAATAGTGTGAGACACTTCATTTTTAGGAACAACTAATTTCATCATCCCTTGAGATAGCAAATAAAATGGATAAGTTATTTTTCGCAGAAAAACAAGTACTGGTATCATCCAATTCAGAAGTTTTCGCCAGTAATAGGTACCTATAGTTTTAGGTAAAATTTCTGAAAAATAAAGAATTAGAAAGGTCATAATAAAACCTATAATTCCTGCTGCACCGCTGCCAAATATATTTGCTGCTAACATACCAATCAGAGTAGAACCAAATGTATTAGCAATAGTATTTAAAGTTAATATACCAGTAATAGTTCTATCTATTGATTTTTTCAATTTTTCTAATTTTTCACCTTGTGCGGGCTTATTAGCTAATAAATAAGCTGAATAGCTTGGTGTAACAGATAATATCGATGCTTCCATTAAGGAGCATAGAAAAGAAATAACTAAGGTTAAAATTATCGTTAAAATAAATGCAAACATATTTAATTTTTTACCAAAATTACAAAAATGTAATCATTAGATTTGTTTTTTTGTAAACTTTAGGTTGATGGCAATATTTTTTTTAAATCAAATTTAAAATATCTATTTTTGCATATAAAATATTTAATTATGAGATTTAGAGGTATTCATGCTATTTTGATTTTAGCACTTAGCCTGGTTTTGATATTATTAGGAATTGCAGGTGTCATTTATTTGCATGGCTCATCATTAGAAAATAAAATGAAAGAAAATTTTACTATACAGATAATGCTGAAACCTATTGCTAGCGAAGCAGAAATATCTTTACTACAACATAGTTTAGAGACTAATGATAAATTTTCTGCTGTTACTTATGTGCCTGCAGATAAAATGCTAGAAGATTTACAATCTGAGCTAGGTGATTTGTCTACAGAAAACTTACAAATAGATAATATCCCTTTACCATCTATTATCGAAGCTACCATTTCTGCTGATTACTTAAATGATACTATTATAAAAGAATTAGCTAGTCAACTGAAACAAAATGAAATTGTAGACGAGGTATATTATCCTGCTAATGTTTTAACTACAATAGAAAAGAATAAAAATACTCTAAGTACTATTACTCTATTAATAGCTATAATAATTTTATTGATAGCAATTACTCTTTTAAGTTTAACTATTAGACTAACAATTTATAGCAGAAGATTTACTATTAGGACTATGCTTTTAGTAGGTGCTAAAAAAAGTTTTATCCAAAAACCTTTTTTATTAGACGCTCTATTTTGGGGCATTATTGCTTCTATATTAGCTATTCTTGGATTAGAAGTTATCATTAATGAGCTATATAGATTTTTACCAGAATTAAATGGAGTCGTTACTCAACAAAATTTTATTTTCCTATTTATTTCAATATTTATTGTTGGTGTAATAATTACTGAATTATCTACCTTATTTTCTGTAAATAAATACATTAAAATGAAAACTGATTCATTATTTTACTAATTTTTTGATTCCAAGAAATTAATTCGAAGTATACAAATTAATAAAAAAAATTTTTTTTATTTAAAAGATTATATTAATTTTGCATCAGAGATGTTTTCGGTTGGAAACAATTTTTTCATAAGAGAAAAGGGTTCACTTCGGTGAACCCTTTTTTTATTTTATAAATTTTCAGTAAATTTGCTTAAATAATTTTATAATTTTTATAAAAAAAATTAATGTAAACTATTTAAAGTATATGCAACTACTTGAGAATTTTAAAAACATTACGATAACAAATCTACCACAACTAGCTGAAAACATCATTCAATTGTTTGACAAAAGAAATATTATTTGTCTACAAGGAGAGATAGGTGCTGGTAAAACGACCTTAACCAAACAAATTGTAAAAAAAATTATTGGCAATGATAAAGCCATTAGTCCTACTTTTTCAATTTTAAATATTTATACTAATGGTAAAGAAAGTATTTATCATTTAGATTTATATAGATTAAATGACAAAAAAGAATTTTTTGATTTAGGACTATATGAATATCTGGCAGATAATAAAATATTGATAGAATGGCCAGAACTAATTTTAGACTATTTAGAAAATTATGATTTTTATTTAGTTAAATTTTCAATTATTAGTGAAACACAAAGAAATATAGAAATATGGGGATGAAAAAACATTATTTTTATGGACCCTCAGGTGAATTTTTACCTCTAGAAGAGAGATTAGAGGTTAAAAAAAATCAAAAAAAATTTGTAATAGGTATCCCAAAAGAGATATCTTTTCAAGAGCACAGAGTAAGTCTGGTGCCTGATAGTGTGAAAATGCTAACATGTAATGGTCATGAAGTATTAATAGAAGATGGTGCTGGAGAATTTGCTAGATTTAGCAATCACGATTATGCTGAGGCTGGCGGAGAGATAGTTAATAATCACAATGAATTATTTGCTAGAGCTGATATTATAGTAAAAGTAGCTCCTTTACTAAAACAAGAGGTAGATTATATGAAAAAGAATCAAATTATCATCTCTGCAGTAAATTATCATTCTCAATCTAAAGAATACTTTGATTCATTAATTAGCAAAAATGCTACTGCTATAGGTTTTGAATTTATCAAAGATAATAGTGGCAGATATCCTGTATTAATGTCTATGAGTGAAATAGTCGGTTATGGAGTCATTCAGTTAGCTGCACATTATTTAAGTGATAATAAGCTGAGCAAAGGGTATCTGTTTGGTGGTTTACCTGGACTTAATTCTACAGAAGTAGTTATAATAGGTGCTGGCAGAGTAGGTCTATTCGCAGCTAAAGCAGCTAAGGCTTTCGGTGCTTTAGTAAAAGTTTTTGATAATAAACTTTATAAATTACGTGATATAGTTGCTCAACTTGGCAGTGATGTCTATACATCTGTATTACATCCAAGTGTCGTTTACAAAGCTATAAAAACCGCTAACGTAGTGATCTGTGCTCTTTATCTTAATGATGATGAGCTACCATTCCTTTTAACTGAAGATTTGGTAAAAGAAATGAAAGAAGGTAGTATAATTTTCGATGTTAGCATTGACCAAGGTGGCTGCTGCGAAACTAGTGAAATCACCTACGTAGACAATCCAATATTCGTTAAACATGGTGTCATACACTATTGTGTACCTAATATAGCTTCTAATTTTCCTCGTACTGCCGCTTATGCATTAAGTAATTTTTTTACTCCATTAATATTAGATATTTCAGAAAATGGAGGTATTAAAGAATTTCTAAGAATTAATCCTGCTTTTGCTGAAGGTGTTTATATCTTAGATGAGAAAATATGTCATCCATTGATAGCACAACATTTTAACTATAAATATACTCCAATTCAATTATTACTTGGAGGTTTTTAAACAAAAAATAATTATTGAATTAGGCGTTTAAGTAATAATTGACTTTCCTTTGTGAACTCTGTGATTTCTTTGTGATCTCTGTGGTTAATATTCCCCATATATAACTTCTTATTATATTTTTTTAACACAAAGGGCACAAAGTTTTGCATACAAAGAGCACAGAGAGAGCTATTTTGAGGTTATTATCTAAACGCCTAATTCAATAATTATTTATTTATTATGACAAAGCTTGATTAAAGACTTTCGCTTCTTGATAATAATGATAATAAGTCTGTGGATCTACATTTATTATAAATAAAATAGGATCTACAGGTTTATTTTTAATCCTAATCTCATAATGTAAATGTACACCAAAGGCAATACCAGTATTTCCAACATATCCGATTAGTTCGCCAGCTGACACTCTACGTCCTGCAGAAACTTTCCTTTCTAATAAATGAGCATAAATGCTAGAAATATTATTGCCGTGATCTATTATTATTGTTTCACCATAACCAAACATGGTAGGATCTGGATTTTTGACAATACCATTAGCTGTAGCATATACAGGAGTTCGTATTGGAGCTGCAAAGTCAATACCAGTATGTAGAAATTTATTTTTTAATATTGGATGTATTCTCTCACCGAAACCACTTGCTATCTCGTATGTACTATCCAGAGGCATCCTTATAGGGAAATTATTAAATTTTTCAAGATTTTTAGGTAAATAATGATATAGAAACGAGTAATAATATGATTGAATATTAGATTTTTGCTCGATAATCTTGATATCGTCTGATACTATATCTAATAAATCTTGTAAACTGTTTGCATCTTTTAGCTTTTTATATCTATCATTTTCAGTATTTTCTTCAGTGAGTTCAGTATTAAAGATGTTTTTAGAAATAATAGTATTTTTCTCATTTATACTATCTAATAAATTTTCAGTTTGTTTTTGGTTTTCTTGAACTTCTTTATATATTTGTACTAATTGATTGAGTTCATTAGCTTGTTGTTGCTCTATTTTAGAAGGGAAAATATAAATAGCTATTAAAGTAAAAATAAAACTCAATGCTAATGCTGTACCTAGCACACCTAAAGCAATAATAATATATCTTTTAGTAGCTTTATATGGTTTCAGATACAAATCTTCCCATTGAAAACTATGATATCCTTTTTTGTTTTTAGTCATTATTTATTCCATCTAAAAAGCAAAAATATAAAATAATATTAAAATAGTACTTAATAATTATTAGATAAGGTGCCAAAAACCAATATCATTTATTTCATTAATCAAAATATCTCGGTGATGAAGGTATACTAGCATTCTTTTTCTTTATTAAATATTGCAATGTTATTTCGTGGCTACCACTGGAATATCCTGATATTGCTGCAGCTGGAATATCATAAGAATAAATAAATCTAAATTTATCTTTAACAAGCACTCCTGCCATAATAACAAAAGATTCTTTAAGTCGATAAGATAAACCTGTATAAATCATATTTTTATAAAAAAATGTTGCATTCCATTCGTGCTGTGTTTTAGTAATAGAACTATTTATTGAATAAGTGAAAAAACCAGCAAAAATATCATTTATATCAAAAACTTTTTCTCTAACATAACCATATATATGTCTAGGTACTTGAAAATTAGTTCCTTTCATATAATCTTTTGCGATGTGAGTAGATGATATTCCAACAGTAATGTATGGAGAGCTGAATTCAATGCCAGCATTAAAATCAGGCGAATTATGTATGTTATTATCAAAAAGATTTGATTCTGGTTGCTCAAGCTCGATATCATTAATATCTATAACCTTCCTATTTATCCCACCACTAATCCCAAAGCTAAGTACATAATCATCTTTAAAATAAATATGATAAGAAACATTAGCAAGCAAAATGTTTGAGGTTTCTAATCCTAATTTATCAAAAGTATAAGTAAGGCCAAGGCCTAAATGATATTTATTGATTTGAGTATGAAAAGTGGCGAAATTTGTAATAGGAGCATTTTCGAATCCTACCCACTGCACTCTACTAAATGCTTGCAATGTATGATAATTGGGATTTTGTCCAGTAACAGCTGGATTAAAAGCTATACGCATAAAAGATTGCTGGCTAAATTGAAAATCACTTTGAGCATAAATTATAAATACCCAAAAATTGCAAAATAAAAGTAAATATATTTTTTTCATAATTTCATTTTTCAATTATTTTAACAAAGCAATCAGAATAACCAATATTAGCAAGTTTATTTTTAAATTCTATAGCAGTCTCGGCATTATCAAACTCACCTACATAATATCTATATAAGCCATCATTACCTCTAACTTCAAATATTTTAATATTGGGATCTAATCGATAAATGCTGCTCCACACTTCTAAATTATTAGCTGGTTTAGACAATGCAGCTACTTGTATAGTATAAATAACATTCCCTGTACCCTTTAGACCTTCTACAATATCAAGCGATATATTTGAAATAACATTATCATGATTTAACTGTTCATATTTAACAATATTGAAAGTAGTTCGTCTATTTAATTGATGTTCTTCTTCAGTAGTAGCATTTGGTACAACAGGATTAGCTTTACCCCAACCTTTTGCTATTAATCGATTAGGAGATATTCCTTTACTAATTAAATAATCTACTACCGCCTGAGCTCTTGCTTGAGATAATTTTAAATTATAATCTTCATTACCTCGTTCATCACAGTATGAATTTATCTGAACAATTAAATTAGGATTGAGTTTTAATAATTGTGCCAGTTTATCTAATTCTTTTTTAGATTCTTCTCTTAAATTTGCCTTATTATAATCATAGTATATGTTTTCTATTTTATATTCTTTATCATATGTTGCTCTTTCTACTTCAAATATTAAATCATATGTTTTTTGATTTGTTTTAGGTTCTATTTCTTTAGATTGTGTTATATATCCATCTTTAGTTACTATTATATTATACTTATTGTTAATTGGTACATTCGTAAAAGTGAAAGATCCATTACCATCAGTTTGGGTTTCATCTACATAACCATTTTGGCTTATTAGTGAAACTTTATGATTAATGGATGGTTTAGTATTCTCTTTATCAAGAACTTTACCTTTTATTTCTGTTATTTTAGTTACTGGTTTTAGCTCATAATTATAATAAATAGAAGTAGTAAATGATTGTGTAAATAAATCTGGATTTAGAACTTCAATAATATCTTGATAATCTTCACTTTGAATGATTACATTGTAGGATTTATTTGGATCAATATTAATAGAAAAATAAGCATCTTCATTTGTATAGAAAGTATCTATTACATCGTCGTGATATAAAATTATTTTTGCATTTGTTAATGGTTTTTTATCTATCGACGAAACTTTTCCTTCATAAATAATATCCCATGGTATGCCTGTGAATGAATAAATATCATCAAATCCTTTGCCACCAGGTCTGTTACTACAAAAAAGCCCTTCATTCAATTTGTCACGAAATTGTATATTAAAGTCATCAGCACCAGAATTGATAGGAAATTTCAGTTGTTTTGGTTTGCTCCATTCATTATTAGTAAAAGTACTCATAAATAAATCCATCCCTCCAATACTATTATGACTATCAGATGAGAAAAATAGAATAGTATCTTGATATAAATAAGGAAACATCTCATCTCCATCAGTATTAATATTAGTACCTATATTTACAGGATTAGTCCATTTCCCATTAATTTTTGTAGTCATATACAAATCTCTTTTACCATAACTATCTGGGTAATCGGCAGTAAATATCATTTTAGTACCATTTTGAGATATTACCGCATGTCCTTCGTTGTATTTATCATCTCTAATTATTAATTTTTGGGGTTTATTTGCGTAGATAGGGCTTTCAGTATATTTACTATAATAAATATGGCATTTAGATGGCGTACCTTCGCAACGTGTAAAATAAATTAATTCATAAGCATCATCTATGCTTATATAACCTTGCGTAGCTAATGGTTTATTTAATGCATCTAATTTTTTAAAATTTGTTGTATCAGAATTCCATGTTCTTAAGTTAACAAAATAAATATTATCATAGCCTTGTGTAGTTCTATAATTTATTTTATCAGATATCATCTTGCTTACAAATAAATAATCTTTATACAAATAAATCCCGTATTCACTATTAGATGAGTTCAATTCTCTAAATTCATAAACTTGGATACTAGGATTATTTAATTCATAAATATATTTCTCTAGAATGGTCTTTTGTTTTTGGGCATCATCCACGACACTCTTATCTATGATATTGTTTTTACTTAGTTTTAAAATTTTATCATAAATATTAATAGCTTTTTCATATTCACATAATTTCTTATAAATATCAGCTAATATATTCAAAGAAGATAATGAAGTGGTATCTATTTGTAATAATTTGTCTGCATAAATTAAAGAAGATTTATAATCATTAATATTTTTGTATAAATTTATGATCTCCTGTAAAGCTTCTTTATTATAAGGATCTTGTTGTAATATCTGTTCATAACCTTTAATAGCTTCATAATAATTTTTTTCATTTTCTAGTTGCTTTAATTTATTTATATCTACTTGACTAAATAAATTTAATACATTTAAAAATGTCAATATAAATATTAAAATATATTTTTTCATAAATTATTTTTTTATTAATAAAAGATCTCCATTGTATGTTTTGATAACTTTACCATTTTCATCTTTTAGCTCAATTATATAATAATAAGTCCCAGGCACAGCCAACTTATTATTAATAGTTCCATCCCAGCCATCATCACCTTCATAAACTATTTGTCCCCATCTATTCAAAATTTTTATTGGTACACCAGGCATAAATTTATCATTTACATTATCATTATTTGGAGTAAATCCATTCGGTATTTTACGAGAATTTATGAATATTGTGTCTTCGCTTATACATCCTTCATCAGTAACTGCGGTGATATAAATAGAATCACCACCTGGGGATATAAATAAAGTAAATATATTATGATCATCAGTCAAACTATTATCTGAATAATTAACTATATAATGATTAAATATGTTTGGTAATATTTCTAAGGTTAGAGGTTCACCTGGCAAAACTTCATTATTCCATGCACTAGTAGTTACGGATATTTCTGGAACTTCATATATATAGATAGTAGCAAAATTACTTGTATAGCAACCATTTAAATCAGCAATTGCATAAATACTATCATTTTCTGTAGCTTCGAAACTTATAGTATCATCTATTGAACCATTAGACCATGAAATATCACCATCACTAGTCGCTACAAAAATTGCTGTATCTCCAAGACATAAAGAATCGCTTGCAGGATTTATAAATAAATATGGTAATGGTTTCATAAATATCAAAGAAGTATCATAAGCAGTGCATATATCATTTGTAATAGATAAATAAATAGTAGAATCTTGAGTTACTAATATTTCTAGTGTATTAGATGTGTCTCCAGTGCTCCAATAACAATTTCCTAAAGTTTGAGGATCTAATATTACAGTATCGTTTTCACAAATAAATAATGTATCAGGTAGAGCAGGTTGTGGCTGTTCTATTACTGTAATATAAATTGTATCATTAGTTACAAACCCAGCTGAATCTGTTACAGATAAATAAATATTACTACTATTACTAGGAAGAATAGTAACAGGATTTCCATAAATAGTATCTGCATCAGCACTTATTATCCACTGATAAGTAAATGGTGGCGTACCTCCAAATAAATGATTCACTAGCAAAGTTATGCTATCATTACTACAAATTGCCGTATCAGAAATTTGATTAATATATATGCCATAGGGAATAACATTTACGAAAACAACATCCGTCCAAGTGCAACCATTAGTGTCTATAACATTTAATAAAAAATATGTAGAGGTGTCTACAATTACTACTGGATTTAATGTATTCTCACCAATCATACTATCTGCTGGTAACCAATATATACTATCAATACCACCTCCTATGATAGCTCCATGCAAAAATGCACTAGTACCTGCCATTACTGTAGTGTCTACTCCTGCATCTACTGCAAGTTGTGGATAAATATTAATAGTAATAGAATCAAAACTAGTGCAAGATCCGCTTATTCCGTGAATATAAAATGTAGTATCACTTGTTATTATTGGGTTAATAAAATTACCAGTATCACCAGTACTCCATATTATAGTATCTAACCCATTTGCCCATAATCCTAAAATTACATTTTGACATACTGTAGTATCAGCAGAATGATATAATATACTTAAGGTATCAACAATAATATTCACACTATCAATAGATGAGCAACCATATATATTAGTAGCAGTAATATATATTATTGTATCGCTTTCTAAAAAAATATTTATATTTGCTGTACTATCACCCGTACTCCATAAATAATAATCTGCATTTTGTGCACTTATATTTATATATGAATTTATACATGCTGGACTAGTATAATTTAATATAAGATTAGGTGGCGAAGATACTACCACATCAATAGTATCAGACGTAATGCAACCATTAGTATCAAGCATATTTGCTATATATACAGAATCATTTGTTGGTGAAACCCAAATGCTATTAGTTGTATCTCCTGTATTCCAATATATAATACCTGTTCCATTGGCAATTAATTGAGCAGAATCGCCAATACATATAGGTGGAATACTATCAATCGTTACCATATCAACTGAATAAGTACTTACTAATGCTGAAATTTGAGCTGTACAACCTGAATCATATCCTGTAACTGAATATGTAGTCGTATCATATGGAATTACAACAATACTCGAACCTGCATCTCCAGTACTCCATAAATAACTTGTCGCTCCAGAAACTATTAGTTGAACATTACTTCCTGGACAAACTGTGGTATCTGTTGGATTTATACTGAGAGTAATAGGCAACCCTACAGTAATTACTACACTATCTTCTCGTTGACAACCATAAGCATATCCTGTAACATAATATGTTGTGTCTACTAACACTACTACTGATATTAAAGAATCTGTTTGTCCTGTGCTCCATACATATGTCTGTGCTCCATGTACTTCTAAATTTATTGTATATCCATTGCAAACTTGTGTGTCTGGTGTGGTAACTAAACTTATCATGTTTGGATATACATTTACTATTACACTATCTACATCATTACACAATCCATCTGTACCAGTTACATAATATACTGTTGTATCATTTGGCGTTACTGTTATGGTAGCACTTGTCTCTCCAGTACTCCATTGATATGATATACCTCCACTTGCACTTAATATAGCCGATTGTCCTGCACATATCGATTGATCAGCACCTGCATCTATGCCTATATCTGGTCTTACATTTATTGTTATATCATCACTCGCCGTACATCCATATGTATTGGTTACTGTTACTGTATAGGTTGTAGTATCAGTAGGTACAACTATTATAGAACTTGTTGTATCTCCTGTATCCCATTGATAGCTACTATAACCTGTTGTAGCTGATATTATTATTGTATCAGCATTACATATTGTGGTGTCATTTCCTAAATTAATTACTGGTAATGGTAATTGGGTAATTACTACACTATCTTCTCGTTGACAACCATAAGCATATCCTGTAACATAATATGTTGTGTCTACTAACACTACTACTGATATTAAAGAATCTGTTTGTCCTGTGCTCCATACATATGTCTGTGCTCCATGTACTTCTAAATTTATTGTATATCCATTGCAAACTTGTGTGTCTGGTGTGGTAACTAAACTTATCATGTTTGGATATACATTTACTATTACACTATCTACATCATTACACAATCCATCTGTACCAGTTACATAATATACTGTTGTATCATTTGGCGTTACTGTTATGGTAGCACTTGTCTCTCCAGTACTCCATTGATATGATATACCTCCACTTGCACTTAATATAGCCGATTGTCCTGCACATATCGATTGATCAGCACCTGCATCTATGCCTATATCTGGTCTTACATTTATTGTTATATCATCACTCGCCGTACATCCATATGTATTGGTTACTGTTACTGTATAGGTTGTAGTATCAGTAGGTACAACTATTATAGAACTTGTTGTATCTCCTGTATCCCATTGATAGCTACTATAAACTGTCGTAGCTGATATTGTTATCGTATCAGCATTACATATTGTGGTGTCATTTCCTAAATTAATTACTGGTAATGGATTAACTAATATTGTAAAACTATCTACTCTCTGGCAAATATCAATTGTTCCAGTAACATAATAAGTAGTATTAGCTAAAGGAGATACTGTTATCGAAGGTGTACTGCTCCCCTCACTCCACAAGTATGAGTTTGCTCCATTAGCAGAAATATTAACATTAGAACTTTCACATATTGTTGTATCTGTAGATAAGATGAGATCTGGAATATCGATAAAATTAATAGTTAATTGATCTGTAGCATCTGAGCAATCTACATGAGCATATGCAGTCAGCGTTAGAATTACAGACCCATTATTCCAATCATTTACAGATGGTAAATATACGGGATTTAAAATGTTAGCATTAGAAAATGATCCAGTACCACTTGATGTCCAATGAATGCCAGTATAATTAGTGGCTGAAGCATTTAAGTTTACATTTTCTAAACTACATAAAGTCATATCATTACCTGCATTTACAGTAGGAGGCTGATACACTTTAATATTTACTGGTAAAGTTTTACTACATCCAGCTGTTACACCTACAACAGAATAATTACTAGATTGTAATGGATGTAAAGTAATAGAATTTCCCCATCCTAAAAGGCTATCAACATTATTAAACCATAAGATTGTGTTAGCACCACTAGCTGATAAAGTAATAGAATCACCAATACATAAGCTATCTAGCTGTGGACTAACTATTAAATTTGGTAAAGGATTAACAATAATTATTATGCTATCTTTAGCAGTATTTCCATTACCATCAATAATTTCACATCCTATTAAATAGGTGCCAGGAACATCAGAAAGAAAAGTTGTAGAAGTAGAAACATTATTTAATAATAGTGAGTCAGCACCATACCAATGATATGTGTAAGGAGAAGTACCCCCAGTAACTTCAGCATATAATCCAACAAAACTTTCGGCACATTCAATTATAACCGAATCAGTAGGATGTATATTCACAGTCAATTGACTATATAGGTTTAATTTAATGAAAATCAAAAAGATAAATAAAAACCATAATTTATTGATATATATCATATATGTTTTTTTGCTAAATTACATCAAATATATATATATAATGAGAAAATGAATGAATTTTTTTTAAAATTTTTTATTTTAAAAAATTAATAAAAATAAATATAAATTTAATCTAATATAAAATTAAAAATTTAACCAAAATTTGCTATTAATTGTAATTTTTGTCGATTTACAATATCAATACTTTTACCATCAATATTTATGATGCCATCTTTCTTGAATTCACTTAATATCCTTATGACATTTTCGACAGTCATGCCTATTAATTCAGCCATTTCTTTTCTAGACAATGGTAAATCAAAAGAATCATTTTTATAAATATTATCTGCGAAATCTAACAATATAGAAGCGATACGGCCTCTCAAATTTTTACTTGATAATCTAACAAAATTATTAATCACTTTACTCGAAGCAAAGCTAATCATATTTAATATACCAAATGCAAATTCATTTTCAGATTTTATGACATCTAGCATTAGCTGATAAGGAAAAGAACAAGCGACTGAATCTTCTAAAGCTGTAATAGTATATAAATATTTCTCACTACTAAAAAAAGTTAATAAAGTAATATTATCATGTGGTCTAGCAATAGAAATGATGCGACTTTCATTTTTATCAGTCATTTGACTCACTTTTATTAAACCATCCTTTATATATAAAAATCTATCTATATTTTTTCCCTCTTCTATTAGAACATCCCCTTGTTTAAATTTTGCTTCTTTTTTACTATCATAAAGTTTATCACAAATACTAGGTGCTAGATGCTGACTAGCTATTAAATTTATAAAACAATCTTCACAATTGCATTTAGATGTATGATGTGAAGGAATAGAAGTAGTAATTGTATCCATAAATTAATTTTTTAAAAAACAAATATAATTCTAATTTTTTAAATAAAATATTTATTTTACGTTTTGCAAAATCAAATATAAGGCATTACATTTAACATTTGGTGGCATTTCATAGTAAAATTCTATTTTATCATTTAACCCCTCATCGATGCCAAATAATAAATTTGTCTGATACATTTGCCAGCGAGTTTCTTCTGGAGTAATGTATGCTTCATCTTTTTTCCAATCTGTCCACTTACTATTTTTTTTATGCACACGATAATAAATAACAATGTCTGATGGAGTTATTTTTTTATCTACTTGCCAACCAAATGCAAACGAAGTAAACTCAATAGGAGTTTTTATTTTATATTTCTTCTGTGCTGTAGCTAACTTATCTTTTAATTTTACAATTTGCAGATGATGTTCAGCAGTTAATTGATCAAAGACCACTGTATCTACTTGATTAAAAGCAATATAGGGTATTAATGATAATAATAGTAGTAATAAATATTTCCTCTTCATATAACTTAAAATTTTTGCTAAATTATTAAATTTTATTCTAAAACCATTACAAGAATTAGAAAATTAACAATTTTATTTTTTAAATAAATACTTAATTTATAAAATATCTAAAAAAATCTTTTATTAAACATATTAATCGATAATAAATAATATGTTTAATCATAAACAATTTTTAAATAAATTGAAAAAATAGGTTAAAATAAAATAAAGTAGATTAAACAAAATGTTTAATCTACTTTAACTTTTTAAATTTATCAATTTTAAGAATTTAATATTAAAAAATCCTGTATTTACTTTTTAAAAAGTGTTGTTTATATTAGTATAATAAATTATTTTTACCAATAAAAGTTTAGGCCAGCAAGAACATTAAAAGTAGCTTGAGGGAAATATCCGAAATCTTTATATTCATTGCTAGCCTCATAATAACGATACACCCACGCATTAGTCTCATAATATTCATTAAAAATATTATTAAAATTTACAAATAAATTGATTTTATCGAATTTTTTACCTTTTATACAGTAATCTAATCTGATATTATTTACAAAAAATGGGTCAATAATGCATTCTTCATCGCCAGTATTATCGATGTATTGCTTAGAAACATATTTAGATTGTAAAGAAACAGATAAATTACTAATGGGTTTGAAAGTTAAGATACTAGATGCCACAATGGATGGTGAAAAACTAATTGGCATATTTTCTACTTGATATATTCTCTGCTGTGGCCACAAATCATAATCATCAATATAGATATTCATTTTTTTAATTTTGTTTTCACTAAAAGTACAGTTAGCATCCCAGCTCAACCATTTAGTAAAATTAAAATTCCATATTAGTTCTACACCAGCTCTATAGCTAGTAGGTACATTCTGCATTATAGGGTCACCTACATCATTAATCTTACCTGTGAGTACAAGCTGATTATCGTAATACATATAAAAGGTATTAATATTCACTATACCTTTACTGAAATAACGTGAATAACCTAACTCTACATCATATAAAGTTTCGGGCACAGGCTTTAGACTATCCTCATTAATTAGCATCAGATTATCTCTATTAGGCTCTCTATGACTCATGCCTAATAATAAATACAATTCATCTTTTTTAGAAATCTTATAGACTAAACCTAATTTTGGATTAAAAAAATTATAATATTTAGATAAAGTATCAGAAATAAAAGCATCATCTGTTCCTTTAATAGCAAAATCGATATATCTATATTGTAAATCAGTGAATAAATTAAAATATTCATTAATAGCATAATCTATTTTGGTGAATAAGCTAAATTCTTTTTTTATACTTCTATTTCTATACCATTCATAATTAATTGGAGTATTATGAGCATATTGCATCCAAATAATTTTACCATAATGCCAACCATCATATTGATAAAGATTGAGACCAGTTCTGATTTTTAAATTTTTATTATTATCAAAAATATGGCTCATTATTGCACCATAAAAATCATTATCTAAATATTTTCTTTGAATGATATCCATTGAATTAATCATAATAGTATCATTACTAGTAGTATCAATTAGAATCACAGGAGAAATATTGTAATTTGATAATTTTTTGTCATCTTTATATTGTTCATAATATCCTAATCCATCAATATAGAATAGAGTAGCATTTAAAGTATTTTTATCATTTATTTTTTGAGTTACATTCAAATGATAATGGTATTGCCAATAATTATCAGTTTCATTTTCATAAGTATAAGGATTGTATCTACGCAATATAGGATCATCTAAATATTCTTTTGGTACGCCACCCCACGCTTGATATGTTTTTTCTATTCCTGCCATAAATAATCCTTTCACGATAGTATTTTTACCATAATAACCACCAGATAGATAAGTAGAATTAAGATTAGACCAAGCCCTGTCAATATATCCATCAGAATATTGATGAGATAATCTACCCTCGAGATACCAATTATCTTTTATCAATCCAGTAGCAAATTTAGCTGAGGCTCCCCAAGTGTTAAAAGAGCCACCATTAGTTTGTAATTCCACAAAAGGATCATTTTTCATTACACCAGTTAGAATATTAATACTAGCACCGAAAGAAGCTGTACCAAAACTAGAAGTGCCAACACCACGTTGTATTTGAATATTATCTGCTGAGCTAGCAATATCTGGTATATCCACCCAAAAAACTCCTTGAGATTCTGGATCATTATAAGGTACTCCATTAATAGTTACATTAATTCTAGTGATATCTGTGCCACGTATTCTAATATCAGAATATCCTACCCCATTACCTGCATCGCTAGTAGCCACAACTGATGGAGTAAAATTTAAAATTAGTGGTAAATCTTGTCCTGTTTTGAGAGATTGGATTTTTTCGATAGATAGATTAGTAAAATTTTTTGGAGAATTGTCATCCAATCTGATAGCAGTTACAGTTATTTCATCTGTTAAAATAGATTTAGGAGCTAAATAAATTGTTAAAAATTGATTCTCATTAACTACAATTGTATCTGTTTGATAACCGATGAAAGAAATAATTAAAGTAACAGGTAAAGATTTAACTTGCAGGCTAAAACTACCATCATTACCAGATACAGTGCCAAGGAATGTGTCTGCAATTTTGATATTAGCAAATGATAATGGCTTTTGAGAGTCTCTGTCAATTACTTTACCATTAATAGTAATCTGACTACTTAGGCTGATATTAAAAATCAGCATAATGATTAATAAAATTTTTTGTTTTTTCATAATTCCCCAATGTTTTTAATGTTTTACATTGGGGGTGTGAGAGAAAATACCACAACTTTAGGACCTCTCCCTACGCCGGTATTATCCGGATCAGGTTCTAAGGGTATGATCTCAGCCTTCCAATTACTAAAGGAATAGCACCCCCGTGTTTCTCAAAGGCAAAATTATAAATATTTTTTTAACTAAAAAAATTAATTTAGTAAGATTATAATTATTGGTAAAATTGAATTTTTATTAAAGCATAATAGCCGTAATAAATAGATTTATATAATTACAATTTCATAAATGCCATCTATTTAAGGATTTATCTCTGAATAAATATTTGATACCACACTTAAAGCCAAGAGAATTTTTATTATAAAAATCATTATTCAGAGCTATTCTATCAGACAGCTCAATAAAAGCACCAAATCCAGCAATTTTATTTATTAAATATGTATATGAGATACTTGTATAGATGCTATTAATATTACCAAGTTTATTAGTAATGTTTATATCACTAGGTTTAATATTTTGATAAGATGTGAATATTTGCAATAAATTATTTTGTATTAAAAGATTTAATTGCAAGATTAATTCATTAAAATTTTCACCTTGCCACATGCCTAGAGGTTGGTATAAATGTATAGGATAAGTAGTTGGATATTTATTATCCATTGCATGCTCTCCTACAGAATTATACTCAGCTCTAATACTTAATAAGAATGTAGTATCTGATAGTTTAATATTGCTACAAAATCCAAGCTGATAAGCAAAATTTTGTTTAAAATTATTAGCTATTACATCGTCAATATTAAATGTACATTGATAATAAATTTTATTATTTGGTAACTCTATATTAAAAGCACATCCAGGCAAAGACCAAGAAGGTTTTTTTCGTAATAAAATAGATCGTATTTCTGGAACAAAAATAAAAGTATATGGTGAGAAGCGTAAATATCCATTCGAAGGATGAAAAATCGTTAAATCTATCAATGAAATTGATAATGTCTCTAAAGGATAAAATGTAAGATAATTGACAGAAAAAATGTTTTTGAGATTATCATTAACATTATCTATTATCTGACTATTATGATATGCTATACCAGTTACATTGCCTAATAAAATCTTTTTCTTATAATTAAAAACCATATGCAAATATGGGTATGGGCGCGCATCATTACTGAGGATCAAGTTTCTATATCCATTACCCAAATTAATTGTGTTAAAGCCTGTTTCTAAAGTCATACAATCTGTTGCTTGCCATTGTATACGTCCTATCGCTAGTCCATAATCTATACCTCTTTCTCTATAGTCTTTTACCCAATTATTTCCAGGTAAAAACTTAACAGAATCAATTAATAGATTATAATATTCAGGTAAAAAAGCTTGATTTTCATAAAATTCACTAGAAATATATAAATTTTTACCAATTTGAGCTAAAAAAGTTATACCTCTTGTATTAATGAAATTTATTTGGGTTTGATGACCATTGTCTACACCAATAGATAGATCTAGAAATGGATTAATAGAAATTTTAGCTATTGAATCATTTATAGAAATTAAATTTTCTTCAAATAATTTTCTTTTAATCCATTTATGAGTAGTGTCTTTTTGTAGTTCTATATTAGGGAAAAGTTTGATATAACCATTATATTGAGCTTCTGCTAAAAAAATAGAATTATTTTCAAAATAATTAATTTGTCCTGTTAAAAAGTTTTTAAAACATAAAAAAAATACGGTAATAAATATTTTTCTTAAATATTTCATTATAAAATTTTCAAAATCAAACAAATAAAGTTGTAAAACTAAAAGTATCTACATCGAAAAGGCCTAAATCTGATAATTTCAAATGAGGAATCACTAATAAAGACATAAAAGCTAAAGTCATAAACGGACTAATCATTTGACAACCATGCTCAGAAGCATAATTATTTAAAATTTCATAATCCTTAGCAGCTTTGCTTACTTCAGTATTAGACATAATACCGGCAATAGGAAGTGGTAAAATATATGATTTGTCATTACTCACAAATGCAATACCACCTTTATTTTTTTGAATTAATTCAATAGCTTGTAGTACCAATGCATCATCAGTTCCAACAACCACGATATTATGGCTATCATGAGCTACAGAAGAACCAATAGCACAATTTTTTAAGTTAAATCCATTAATAAAACCTATTGACGGTTTAGTACCTTTAGTATATCTATTTAAAACAATAATTTTTAAGATATCTCTTTGCTGATCTGCGATAGCAAATCCATCATTGTCTTTACTAACATTAGTTATTAATTTTTCTGTAAGCAATGAACCATCAAGGGCTTTTATAACCTGTATTTTATCAGTGTTAGCTTTTATTTTTAAATCATTTGCTGTTATGTTGTTAATAATAAAATTATTGACTAATTTTTTTACTTGCGGTTCGAAATTGACTTTTCCATTATCATAGACTAATTTACCATTAATAAAAGTTTTTAATACATTAAAATTTTCAAAATTATCGATGACTATCATGTCAGCTGGATCATTTATACGCAAAAGTCCTACAGGAAGATGATAATGCATGACAGCATTCAAGCTAGCAACTTTAATAGCAGTAATAGGATCTACACCATTAGCAATAGCTTTCTTTACAATTATATTAATATGTCCTTTAATAAAATGGTCTGGATGGAGGTCATCAGTGCAAAACATCAATTTATCTGGATTTTCTAAAAGTAGTGGCCAAAGAACATCGAAATCTTTAGCAGCTGAACCCTCGCGTATGAGTATTTTCATACCAAGCTTTAATTTTTCATGAGCTTCATCGATATTTGTACATTCATGATCTGTAGAGATGCCTGCGTCAACATATTTTTCTAAGTCATTTCCAGATAACAAAGGAGCATGTCCATCAATAGGTTTCGATTTATCAATAGCTGCATTTATTTTTTTCATCACTTCATCATCTCCATTTATTACTCCTGGGAAATTCATCATTTCTGCTAAAGCATAAATCTCGCGTTTATTTAGTAATTTTTTAATTTTATTAGCATTGATGATAGCACCAGAGCTCTCAAAAGGTGTAGCAGGTACACAGCTAGGAGCAGCAAAAAAGAAGTGAAATGGAACGTTTTTACCATTTTTTATCATAAAATTTATACCTTTCACGCCCATCACATTTGCTATTTCATGAGGATCAGCTACTATGCCTACAGTACCATGTTTTACAGCTTCAGCAGCGAAATATGACGGAGCTACTAATGAACTTTCTATATGTACATGCGCATCTATCAATCCTGGTAAAATAAAATTATCACAATCGACATCATTACATTTAACGATATTTTTAATTTTACCATTTTTAATTTCAATAATACCTTTATATATCTCATTATTGAAAATATCAACAATATTGCCACTAATCTTATAATTATTCATAATAAAAAATTTTACAAAAATAAAAATTTAAATGGAATAGAGCTAGAGGATGAATATATTTAAATGTTAAAAAAGAGGGGGAGTAAAGTTGTATGGAATGTTTGATAGAACCTGTTTTTAACAGGTTCTATCAAATTATGTAAAAATTTTTGTTTTGATATATATATGTTATTTAATGCAAAAAATAATTATATTTGCAAAAAATATAATTATTATGGAAGATATTTTTGAAGAAAAAATTGATGTCTTTGCCCTTACTAAAGAAGGTACACGCAAATACTATGACAATTTATATAATAAATTGATAAATGAAGGCAAAGATATAGTCGATTATCAAGATCTCAAGGCTATGTCTACCGGCGTACTTTGTCCTGATTGCGATAGCAGCCATGTGATAAAAAATGGTTTACAACATGGTGTGCAAAATTACATGTGTAAAAGTTGTGGTAGGCAATTTAGAGTTACCACTGGCACCTTTATGTATGGCATTCATCACAGAGATAAAATGCTGGAATACATCAAATGTATGTCTGCAGGCATGACTTTGAGAGAATGTGCTAGAAATGTAGGTATATGCTTGCAAACAAGTTTCTTTTGGCGACACAGAATATTATGTGCTCTGCAATCTTTTGAAGACAATGTTAATTTTTTTGGAGTAGTAGAATTAGAAGAGCTTCTAATGAATTAC